>Ga0209061_1000086_pt1 | contig 314798 bp, 272 predicted proteins | sample Coa_R1_10_FD_187157 | JGI IMG/M metagenome (GOLD analysis project Ga0209061, IMG submission 187157) | Surface soil microbial communities from Centralia Pennsylvania, which are recovering from an underground coalmine fire - Coalmine... | ecosystem: Environmental > Terrestrial > Soil >... | reverse complement strand
TCCCCCGACCCCCGTGACGAGCACTGACCACAACTACCAGCGACGTGCACGACACCCATGGAGATGGATTGCAAGCGACGGTAAATGTCTCACCAGCGCAACGTCATGCGACAGCCTGAGGACCCCTGGAGAACGGTGCTCGCGGTTGTAGTAGGTAACGAATGCCTCGCAGAAGACGTTGGCGTCCTGGATAGACCCGAATTCGCCGGGGAAGGCGGGGCAGTGAAGTGATCTCAGAGAATTCATGTGATGTAGCCGTGCTCGAAATGGGTGAGGACGAGGGCGGCGCGGGTGATGTCGCCGATTTTGTCGGGGCTGGCGGTGATGTGCTGGGGGAGTCCTTCAGTGCCAGCTCGTGGGTGATCGATCCGCGAATCACATATCCACTCATGCCGCCGATGATAGGCATTCTCGCTGGAATTCTGACGCGATGTCATCGCCGTTGACCGCGAGGACAAGGCGCCCCTGTTGCAGATAGCCAGGACTTCGGTATCGCCGAGTCCTGCTCCGAGGGCAACGAGGAGCCCGTCTGCCACCTCGTGCGCCAGTCGGGCATCGAGAACATCTGCCACGCCATCGGCCTGGATGACGCGCCGTACGCGCTCCTGGCGCAGGTGCAGAAGCTGGCCTGCACGCATCGCGGAGGCTCGCCAGATCGAGCAGCCAGGACCGGGGGCTGGCGGCGGCGCGCGGGTTACGGCAAGCTGGTGAGTCACTCTGGCGGGCGAGCCACCCTGAGATCGATGATGAGTTCGAATATGATGGATACATGACCGCAACCGAGCGAGGTGCGTTGCTGGCCTTGCTTCGCTTGCCTGGGCAGTCGTGGCCTGCGGTGGCCGATGACGTCGAGGCGGCCGGGTCGGCACTGGAGGTTCTGTGCCAGGGGCCGGCTGGGCAGCTCCCGCTGTTCGCGGACGAGGCGGGCGCCGTGTCGCAGGCCGAGGCGGCGGAGGACGAGATCGCTGGATGGGAGCGGGACGGCATCCGTTTCCTGACGATCCTCGACCCGGACTACCCTGCTCAGCTTCTGACGGTGCACCAGCGGCCGCCGTTCCTAACGTTCAGGGGCCGTCTTGATCCTGCGGACGCGCGCAGCGTGGCGGTGGTGGGAACGAGACAGGCGACCGAGCGAGGACTGCGGGACGCGGCGGAGCTGGCGGGCGGCCTGGCAGAGGCTGGGGTGCCTGTGGTCAGCGGGCTGGCCGCGGGCATCGACACGGCTGCGCTGCGCGCGGCCTTGGAGGCGCAGGGCCGAGCGGTCGCTGTGCTTGGTACAGGCCTGCGCCGCAGCTATCCGAGGGAGAACGCCGGCTTGCAGGAGCGCATCGCCCGCGAAGGGCTGGTTATCTCCCAGTTCATGCCGGATGCGCCGCCAGCGAAGTTCACGTTCCCCATGCGCAACGCGGTAATGAGTGGCTACAGCGCCGCGACCGTAGTGGTCGAGGCGCCATACCGCAGTGGCGCCAGAATGCAGGCCCGGCTGGCGCTTGAGCACGGGCGCCAGGTATTCCTGCTCGAGTCCTTGCTGGCCAACGACTGGGCGCAGGGGTACGCGCGGCGGCCGAATACGACCGTCGTCCGCACGGTCGCGGACGTCCTCGATCACTTGAAGTCTGCGCTGGTGACCGACCAGGAACTCGTGTGGGCGTGACCATCAAGTGGCCACTGTCGGCGAGCTCACCGCGAGCTACGGGAACTTCCTGGTCCCGGTCCTGGCGCCGCGCTCGGGCGTCTGTACGGTCTGCAAGACCTCGGTGCTGCCGGGCTACCACACCTGCTATCAGTGCTGGGACCACACTCGTAACCTGTCGGGCACCGCAGACGTCGTAGCCCCGATCGCGCTGTCGGTCAAGGGCGGCCAGTGGGCGCATGAGTTGTCCAGCTACAAGAACTCTCCCAGCATGTCCGCCCGCGGCAGCCTCGCGCTACGGATCGGCGCCGTCTTGTGGCGCTGGCTCGATGCGCATGAGCCGTGCCTGCGCCAAGGGGCGGGTGTGGCGGGCTTCTCGCTCGTCCTCCCGGTGCCCAGCACGACAGGCCGGGCTGATCACCCGCTCCCGCGCATCCTGAGGGACATCGTCAAGCTCACGGCGGATCGCACTGCGGAACTTCTCGCCCCGAACCCTCGTTACCCGCCCGGCTCCCGGGAGCCGGGCGACGACCGGTTCCTCGTGAACGGTGACCTGCGCGGCCGGCCGGTCCTGCTCGTTGATGACCAGTGGACGTCTGGCGCTCGCGCCCAGAGCGCTGCCGCTGCGGTCAAGCTCGCCGGGTCCGGTCCAGTGGCCGTCGTCGTTCTCGGCAGGCACTTCGGCACCGACTGGTCCCGAGCTGACCTGCGCGAGGCGGCCGAGTCGTACTATCAGGCAGCCCGCGGCCAGGGCTGGGACTGGTCAACATGCTGCTTGTGCGCCGACGCCGCCGCGCATCAGTGACGGCCGGGCCATCGTCCCTGGAGGCTGCGGCGAACTGGAAGCCGACGGGGTCGCGGCCGACCTTGCGAAGCCGCACAGGCCGGACTCGCATGCGTAGGCTGCAGGACCGCCTCGGCGAAGTCTTCGGATTCATGAAACCCTCTCCTGCAGCACCTGGCGGGAGGTCACTTCTGGGGGGCAGATTGTGGGGCAGAACGCCGCCAGTGAATGCTCGCCAGGGCCCAATGCCTCTCAGCTTGTTATTTGACCTCTGTGGCCGTGGCCTGATTGTTTCGCGGGCCTTGTGCCGGGTGATCCCGGCGTGTCGCGGTGCGTGAGCACGGCCTTCGCGTGATCGTGTGTTCTCGCCGAAGGACAAGGGTCAACAGCGGAGGCCGTGATGGACAGGTTGCAAGATGGTGCCGCTGGTGTCGGGTCACTGGCCGTGCTGTCGCGGTTCGGCCGGGAGTTCCATGCCGGCCTGGCCGCTCGCGCTGATGAGCTGTCCGAGCTTGCCGGCGCGGTGCTGTGCTCCGGCGGCCCGGTCGGGGACCTGGCCGCCTTGTCGCTGGCGCCGGGGCACCGCCGTGGCCACGGCGCGCTGTATGACGCGGTCAGCAGCGGGCGGCTTGAGGTCGCCCGGCTGCGCCGGCCGTGGCCGGGTTGCCGTTACCGCGGGCTGCCGGTGGGCGGCTGATGCTGGCGGGACGCCGGCGGTCAACCGCAAGTGGTACGGCGACGGCACCGAAATCCGCACCGCGGAAGGCAAGCTCTGCCTCGGCTCGGCCTTGGACATGGCCTCCTGCAGGGTGCCCGGGTTCGCCCTCGGCGAGCATCATGACGCGCAGCTGGCCTACGGCGCGCTGGCCATGGCGGTGGCGGTCCGGGGCGGCCAGGTGCCCGGCGTGATCATGCGCGCCGGCCAGGGCAGCGAGTACACCGCCCGGGTCTTCCGCCAGGCGCGCGAGCGGATGGGCATCACCCAGTCCATGGGCAGGCCCGGCTCCGCCCTGGACAACGCCGTGATCGAGGCCTGGCACTCCACCCTCGAGCTCGAGCTCCGCCGGGAGCGGCGCCTCGTCACCAGGGCAGCCGCCCGGGCCGAGGCCGCGGCCTGGACCGAGCACGGCAACACCGCCCGCCGGCACTCCGCGCCCGGCATGCGCAGCCCGGCGGATGACGAGCGCGCCCCCGCGGCCGGGGAGGCGGCCTGACATGCTCCCGCCTCCCGCCGCCTCCAGGATCGGCCGGTGCCCGGCCCGGCCAAGGCCGCTCCTCCCCGGGCCTGACAGCCCTGCGGGGGCTCCACCTGGACAGCGCCTGCGCCCCGGCGGTTACATGGCAGCTAACAGGAAGCGGGAACGACCAAGATCAGCTCAATCCGAAGTGTCCACGCTTCCAGGGGAACCCCGCGCAGGATAAACGGCAAGCTGAGGTGGCGCGGCTGTTCGCGCAGCGTGAGGGGAAGGACGGGGCGCCGCGGATCACCGCCGCGCTGTGCGCAGCGGGCTGGGCGATGAGCGAGAGCACTGTCGCGGGCCTGACGCGCGAGCAGGTCCTGGCCGAAGTCAGTGCGGTCCTGCGAGGCCCCCGTCACGCGGCGGCCGGGCGCGCGGTCACGGCCGCGCCCGCGCCATCGAGGCGCGCACGTCCTCCAGGGCGCCAGGCGGGAAGCTCGCCGCGCCGCCCAGCACGGCCGCCGCGAGCTCGCCCTCGGCGGCCTCCTCCATCGCGGTCAGCAGCGCCGCCGCCTCGGCCGGCCCGGGTCCGAACACCAGCACGCCGTGATTGCCGAGCAGCACCGCCTGCGTGCCCGGGTGCGCGGTGATCGCGTCGATGATGCCGCCGACCGAGCGCTCCGAGCCGCGGGGCGCCCACGGGACCACCGGCACGTCCTCGGCCTGGCCGAACCGCAGCAGCGCCTCGTACCGGCACGGCAGCGGCCGGTTCGCCATCGCGAACGCCAGCAGGTGCGGCGAGTGGGTGTGGATGATCCCGCCCACCTGCGGCCTGGCCTGGTACACGCGCGAGTGCATGGTGACGATCTCGGCGTTCACCGTGTCGAGCCTGCCTTCGAGCACGGCGCCGTCCAGGCCCACCCGGGCCAGCCGGTCTGGCGTGAGGTCGCGGACCACGCCGGAGACGGTCAGCAGCATCGAGTCGGTGCCGGCCCGGGCCGACAGGTTGGCGTGCCCGGCGTGGGACATCACGCCGTTGGCGAACAGCGCCTGTGCGGCGGCGACGACCGCGGCGCGGGCTTCGGAGTCGGACCGCGATGCCGCGTTCATGACCGCCCCTGCCTTCCGGTTCCGCCGAGGCCCAGGACGCGGGCGGCGTTGTCGTGCAGCACCTGCCCGGTGATGCCGGCGGGCAGGCCGAGCCCGGCGAGCTCGTCGAGGCAGCGCTCGGGGGTCAGGAACGGGAAGTCGCTGCCCCACAGGAACTGGCCCGCCAGCCGGCCCCGCATCTCGGTGATCACCTCGGCTGGGATGCGCCGCGGCGCCCAGCCGGAGATGTCGATGTACACGTTGGTCTTGTGCAGGGCCATCGCGATCAGGTCGGCGTGCCATGGCCAGCCGAAGTGCGCGGCCACGATGGTCAGGCCCGGGTGCGCGGCGGCGACCGGGTCGAGGCGCAGCGGGTGGGCCAGGTCGATCCGGATGCCCTGGCCCCCGGGCTGGCGCGCCCCGATCCCGCTGGTCCCGGTGTGGAAGAGCGCGAGCAGGCCGCGGCGCTCGCACTCGGCGAAGACCGGCCAGAACGCCGGGTCGGCGGGGTCGAACGCCTGCAGCGACGGGTGGAACTTCACCCCGCGCAGGCCCAGCTCGGCGATGGCCGCGACCTCGGCGACGGCGGCCTCGCCCTTGCGCGGGTCCACCGAGCCGATCCCGGTGAACGCGTCCGGGTGCCGCTCGCACGCCCGCGCGACCAGCTCGTTGGGCACCCGGGGCCGGCCCGTGGCGGTCTCGGCGTCCCACGCGAGCAGCACGGCGCGCGCCCCCAGGGCGCGGTAACGTTCGGCCAGCTCGTCCAGGCTCTGCCGCTGCACCTGGGAGCGGAAGTAGGCCTGCGCCGCCTCCACGTACCCGGCCATGCTGCCGTCCAGCCACTCGGGCGTGGGCAGGTGGACGTGGAAGTCGATCGCGCGCGCCGGCACCGGGCCATCGTACCGGCGGCAGGCACGGGAGGGGGGCTCCGGGCGGCGCGGGGAGGGGGCTCCGGGCGGTGCCCGCGGCGCGGTGCGAGAATCGCGGGGGTGAACGGCGACCTGGAGCGGGCGCTGCGCCGCGCGGTGCGCGGCGAGGTCCGGTTCGACGCGTACACCCGGCACCTGTACTCGCGGGACGCGAGCATGTACGCGATCGAGCCGGCGGGCGTGGTGCTGCCCCGCGACGCGGACGACGTGGCCGCGGCCGTGGCGGTCGCCGCCGAGTTCTCCGTGCCGGTCCTGGCCAGGGGCGCGGGGACGAGCCTGGCCGGGCAGGCGGTCGGCCCGGGGGTCGTGCTCGACCTGTCCCGCCACATGGACGCGATCCTGGCGATCGACGCCGAGGCCAGGGCGGCCCGGGTCCAGCCGGGCGTGGTGCAGGACCGGCTCAACCGGGCGGCCGCCGGGCACGGGCTGATGTTCGGCCCGGACACCTCCACCGCGGACCGGGCCACGCTCGGCGGCATGATCGGCAACAACTCGGCGGGCAGCGGGTCGGTCCGCCATGGCATGACGATCGATCACGTCCGCGAGCTCGAGGTGGTGCTCGCCGACGCGAGCCGGGCGCGGCTGCGCCCGGTCGCCGGGCGCGAGCTTGCCGCGCTGGCGGCGGCGGCGACCCTGGAGGGCTCGCTCTACCGGGAGCTGCCCGGCCTGCTCCGGCGGCACGCCGGAGCGATCGCGGCCGGCTACCCGCGGTACTGGCGCCAGTCCGGCGGGTACCGGCTCGACTGGCTCGCCGGGATGGCGGGGCCGGGCTCGGGGGACGGCAGGCCGGCCGGGACGACAGGCCCGGCCGGCCCGCGGGACGGCTCGTTGAACCTGGCCACCCTTGTGACCGGGGCGGAGGGGACGCTCGCGATCGTCACCGAGGCGACGGTGGGCCTGGTCCCGCGGCCGGCGTGCAGGGCGATCGCGGTCGGGCACTTCCGGTCGGTCCAGGAGGCGATCGAGGCGACCGGCCCGGCGCTGGAGGCCGGCCCGGACGCGGTGGAGCTGATCGACCGGTTCATCCTCGACCTGTCGCGGGCCCGGGCGGAGTACCGCGCGCTCGGCTCGATCCTGCGCGGCGACCCGGAGGCGCTGCTCTTCGTCACGGCCAGCGGCGGCACGCCGGGGGAGGCGGCGGCCGCGCTGGACCGGGTCGAGGCGGCCTGGCGGCGCGGCGGCCACGGCTACCACGTGCTCCGCGCGGCCGGCGAGCGGGAGCAGGCGGCCGTGCTGCGGGTCCGCCGCGCGGGCCTAGGGCTGCTGATGGCGGCCAGCCGCGGCTCGCTCCGGCCGGTGGCGTTCATCGAGGACACCGCGGTGCCCCCGGCCAGGCTCGCCGAGTACGCACGCCGGCTGCGCGAGATCACCGACAGGGCCGGGCTGACCGCGGGCTTCTACGGCCACGCCTCAGTCGGCTGCCTGCACGTGCGGCCGTTCCTCGACCTGGCCGAGCCGGGGCAGGCGCGGCTCATGCGCGAGGTCGCGGCCCGGGTGCGCGCGCTGGCGGCGGAGTTCGGCGGGGTGAACTCCAGCGAGCACGGCGACGGCCTGGCCCGCAGCGAGTTCAACGAGGCGGTCTTCGGGACGGCGCTCTACCAGGCGATGTGCGAGGTCAAGCGCCTGTTCGACCCGGCCGGGCTGCTGAACCCCGGCAAGATCACCGGCGCGGGGCCGATGACCGAGCACCTGCGGATGCCGCCGCGCCCGGCCGTGCCGCTGCGGACCCGCCTCGCGTTCGGCGTGGCCGGGCCGGCGCCCGGCGTGACGGGCGGCCCAGGGCCGGGGGCTCCCGCGGGCGAGGGCACGCAGGGCCCCGCCGCCCAGGGCCCTGCCGGCGCCGGGCGCGGCCGGACCGGGGCCGCGATGCTCGCCGCGGCCGACCGGTGCATGAACATCGGCCTGTGCCGCAAGGGCGCCGCCGGGGTCATGTGCCCCTCCTACATGGCCACCCGCGAGGAGGAGCACTCGACCCGCGGCCGGGCGGGCGCCCTGGTCAAGGCCCTCGCGGCGGCGGATCCTCGGGCCGCCCTGGCGGGCGAGCGCCTGCACGAGATCCTCGACCTGTGCCTGGGGTGCAAGGCGTGCGCGAGCGAGTGCCCGCTCGGCGTCGACATCGCGTCGCTGAAGGCCGAGGCGCTCGCCGCCTATCACGACGTCCACGGCGTGCCGCTGCGCGCCCGCGCCTTCGCCTCGGCCGGCGCGCTGAACCGGCTCGGCGCCGCGGCCGCCCCGCTCGCGAACGCACTCGCCCGGGCGCGGCCGGTTCGCCGGGCGGCGCGGCGCTTCCTCGGCATCACGGCCGACCGGCCGCTCCCGAGGTTCGAGAGGGGGAACGGGGCCCGGCGGCTGGCCGGCCGCCCCGGCCCGGGCGCGAGCCCGGCCCGGGGCACCCTGATCTTCCTGGCCGACTCGTTCACCAGCCACACGGACACGGCGGTGCCCCGGGCCGCCGTCGAGCTGCTCGCGCGGGCCGGGTGGCGGGTGGAGACGGCGCGGCCCGGCTGCTGCGGCCGGGCGAGCATCTCCTGCGGGCTGCTCGATCAGGCGCGGCGCCGGGCGGCCCGCCTGGCCCGGAGGCTGGCCGGACCGGGTGGCCCGGTCACCGCGGGGGCCCTGGTGACCGGCGCCGAGCCCTCCTGCCTGCTCGCTCTCCGCGACGAGTATCCCCGGCTGCTGCCGGACGACGAGCGCGCCGCCGCCGTGGCCGCCTCCGTCCGGCCGCCCGAGGACCTGCTCGCCGAGGCGATCGCCGACGGGTCCCTGCGGCTGCCCGAGGGCAACCCGCTGGCCGGGCGGAGGATCGTGTTCCACGGGCACTGCCATCAGAAGGCGGTCACCGGGACGGCGGCGGCCATGGCCCTGCTGCGCGCGATCCCGGGCGCCCGGGTGACCGAGCTCGACGCGGGCTGCTGCGGGATGGCCGGCTCGTTCGGCTACGAGGCCGAGCACTACGAGCTGTCGATGCGGATCGGGGAGCTGCGGCTGTTCCCCGCGCTGCGCGCCCAGCCGGCCGGGACGCTGGTCGCCGCGACCGGGGTCTCCTGCCGCCAGCAGATCCGCCACGGCACCGGGCTGGACGCCCGGCACCCCGCCGAGCTGGTCCTGGCCGCGCTCGGCGGCGCCGAGCCGGCGCCCCGGGGGACGGCCGGGGCGCCTGGCGGGGCGGCCGCCGCGCCCGGGTGACGGGCCGGCAGCGGCCAGCGAAGGGGCGGGCGATGGGCATCTTCGAGCACCCGGTCGGCGTCCGGTGGCGGGACACGGACGCGCTCGGCCACGTGAACCACGCGGTCTTCCTCACCTACCTGGAGGAGGGCAGGGATGCGTTCTACACCCGGGTCATCGGCGCGGAGCCGAGCTACGTGGTGGTCCGGCTCGAGGTCGACCTGCGCGCGCAGGTGCGCCACGAGGACCGGCAGGTGCTGGTGCGCGTCGAGGTCGAGAGGGTCGGCACCACGAGCCTGACCACGCGGGAGGCCGTGCTCGCCCGCTCGGGCGAGGTGGCGGCGCGGGCCCGGGTGGTCACCGTCCGCTGGGACGCGGCGGCCGGCCGCCCGGCGCCGTTCACCGAGGCCGAGCGCGCCCGGCTCGCGGGGGCGATGGCGCCGGGGTGAGCGGCGCCGCGCCTACAGGCCCATCTCGTCGAGCTGCCGGTAGAGCTCGGCGCGCGGATGGGAGGGGTCGACGGTGAGCTTCCCGCCCGGCCTGGCGCCCTGCCCGGGGCTGGCGGGCGGGATGCCCGGCCGGGCGGCGGGGGCGGCCGCCCGGGCCGCCTGGGCGGGCCCGGGCGCGCGTGCCCGGCGGTCCCGGAACAGCCAGCCGGAGACGATCCCGCCCGCCGCCCCGCCGACGTGCGCCTGCCACCCGATGCCCTGGTGCGGCAGCAGGACGCTGAACTGGTAGGCGAAGCAGAGCGCCATGATCGCGCCGATCAGGACGTCGATGCCCCGCCGGTCGAACAGGCCGCGGACGATGATGTAGCCGAAGTAGCCGAAGACCACGCCGCTGGCCCCGGCCCCGACGGTGCCGGCCGGGGCGAAGAACCAGTCGGCGAGCCCGCTGGCCAGCACGGCCACCACGGTAACCGCAGCGAACTTGGCGATCCCGCGGTAGGCGGCGAGGAACCCGAAGATGAACAGCGGGCCGGAGTTGCCCTCGATGTGAGTCCAGCTGAAGTGCAGGAACGGTGCGGTGAGGAGGTGCGGCAGGCTGGCGATGTCCCGCGGGACGATCCCGTACTGCTGGGACAGCCGGTAGCCGTCCGCCCAGTTCGCGACCTGGACCAGCCAGATCACCGCGAGCACTCCGGCCATCACGAACAGCGCCCGGCGGGCGCCCGCGAGCACGTCGGCGGCCTGGCCGGGGTCCAGCGTCCACGCGCCGCGCCGCGCCGGCTCCGGGGCGCCGCCGCGGATGGCCGTCCTGCTGCTCATGGCCTCACCCGCTCGCCTGGTCGGCGCCCGCCCGGGCCGGCGCACGCCGTGGTCCTGGTCCCAGGATAGTGCCGGCGTGTCGCGAGCCTGCGATGCCGCAGCGGTGACCACAGGCCGGCTGTCACTGACACTGCGTGATCGTTACGCGACTGAGCGCCGGACCGTGACCGGGCCGACACAAATTCCTGCCCCTGCGGCACAACTTTTTCTCCGGAAACGCTTGGGCGGGCCCGCCACTTCTGGCAACGTGGTGCGGCGACGGAGGCGGCTCCTCTTTCGGCGGTTCTGCCCCGGATCGCGGCGTCCGCCCTAGTGTGATCGCCTCCGCGCGACTGCTGCCTTTGCCCGCAGCGGTCCTGCGCCCCGGGCGGCCCGCCCGGGGGCGCTCGGCCGACGGAAGGACGGCATTGTCACAGCACCGGAGACGGCTGGCTCACGGGCGCAGGCCCCGCCGGTCGCGGCGGAACGTCCGCGCGTTCCTGGTGACCACCACGATCGCCGCCGTGGCCGTGGTCGGATGCACGAAGTACGTGATCAGCCAGGTCACCGCAGGCCAGCGGGATCCGCTGGCGATGTCGGTGGTGGGAATCCAGGCCAGCCGCCCGGCGGCCGCGCTCGTGCAGGCGCGGAAGAACATGATCATGATGGCCGCCGCCACGAAGAGCTTCAAGGTGATCGGGAAGCCGAAGGTGGCGGCGGTCCCGCAGCCCGCCGGCGGCGCGCCGGTCGTCTACGCGCCGCCGCCCAACCCGGGGACGGCGCAGGCGATCGCGTACAAGATGATGCCGTCGTTCGGGTTCAACCCTGCCACGCAGTTCGGCTGCCTGAACGACATCTGGGAGCGGGAGAGCGGCTGGCGGTACAACGCCGAGAACGCCAGCGGCGCCTACGGGATCCCGCAGGCCCTGCCCGGCTCGAAGATGGCCAGTGCCGGGCCGGACTGGCTGACCAACCCGGCCACCCAGATCAAGTGGGGCCTGGGCTACATCCAGAGCCGCTACGGGACCCCGTGCAACGCCTGGGCGTTCTGGCAGGGGCACGGCTGGTATTAGCACGGCTGGTATTAGCATCGCCTGGCCATCCGGGGCCGTGCGCTCACCTGGCGCGCCGTGACCCACCGGGCATGTTCGCCCGGTTTGACATGTTTGATATGTTTTGAGGGAACACGTGATCTGGAGAGCGCCCCGCGTGCGGACGGCCTGGACGCCCTGCTCCCGCGCACCGTCCGCGCGCCGCTGCCCAGGCCGGTGGTCACCCGCGGTGGCCGGGGAGGTGGCGAACCGCCGTCCCGGGTAGCCGCAGGGTGGCGCGGCCCGCGGCAGCGACCCGGGCGGCCGCCGGCACCCGCGGGTGCCCTAGCGAAGGCATGTCGTGACCCGTCCGCTCGAGAAGCGGCCCCGGCGCATCCGGCGCCCCCCGTCTCCCGTCACTGCGTACGCGGCGCTCGCCATCGTCGTGACGGCCATCCTCGCGGCGGTCGTGCTGGCCTCATCTCCCGCGGCAGGCACGCCTGCCGTCGGGCGGCCCCCCGGCGCCCACGCCGGGCGATCCGCGCCCTCGTCCAGGTAGCCCGCTCGCGCGCCCGGCCAGGACGGTGCGCGAGGCCGGCCGGCCCAGGACGGCGGGCCGGTCACGGCAGCGGGGCGAACGTTCGCAGCGCCACGCGGAACACGCGGTCCGCCCACCTCACCCGCGGGGCGGGCGCGGACATCGACAGGACGTACGGCTGCCTGCCGCCCGGCGTGCTGGCGGTCACGATCATCTCGGCGACGTCGATCCGGTACATGCCGCCGGCGGGCCGCCACCAGAACGCCCAGGTCGCCGCGCGCCAGCCATGGAAGCTCACCGCGAGGATCGACACCAGGTGGTAGGCGTGGTAGCGGTGCGCCGCGATCGCCGCGGCCTGCAGGTGGCGCGCCTGCCGGACCGGGTCGGTGTAGGCGAACGGCGCCATGCTGACGGTCATCCGCGCCGCGCCGATGACCGGCTGGAACGTGGTGGTCAGGCCGGGGCTCATCAGCCACGTGACGGGCACCGCGACGCGGAAGCCCGCGGTCGTTCCCGCCGCCGCCCCGCTCACCGAGCGCCACGTGTAGCCCAGGGGCGCGGCGGGCGGGCCGGACTGGCGAGGGCTCGGCCTGGGGCTGCCGCTCGGGCCAGGGCTGGCCGGGCGGCTGCGCCCGCCGGACGGGGCGGGAGAGGGCGGCCGGCTGGACCCGGGGGAGCTGCCGTCCCCGCCGCCTGCGCGGTGGCCTGACCCGCCACCGTGACCAGGCCGGCCGCCGGGGGTGGCGGCGCCGGAGTTGCTGCTGAGGCCGCCGCTGCCGGGGAGCCTGGAAGCGCCGGTGGCCAGCGAGCCGCTGAGGCCAGGGAACGCGAAGTAGACGACGCCCGCGATCGCGGCGGCGGCTGCGAGGGCGGCGGCAAGCACCGCGCGTCGCCGCGGGCGCGCCGTCCCGCCGGGTGTGGTGCCGCCCGCACCGCCGGGATGAGGGGTACCGCCGGGTCCGGGCGGGTCGCCGGGTCCGGGCGGGTCACCGGGGTCTGCCAGGCCGGGCATGGCGAGGTCGGCGAAGACCGGCGGGGCCAGCAGATCGGGGACCACGCCGGCCGCCCCGCCTGGTCCGCCGGGCGGGGCCGTGCCGCCCGGTGAGGCCGTGCCGCCCGGTGAGGCCGTGCCGCCCGGCGGGCCCGCCGCGGCCGGAGCACCTGACGGCACCGCGGCGACGGGATCGCGTCCGCGGGCGGGCACGGCCAGGACCTGGGTGGCCGTGGTCGCCTCCGGAGCCGCGCGGGCTCCCGTGGCGGGCCGGCCCGCGAGAGTCACGGGCGGCGGCGCGAGTGGTCCGCCGGGCCGCGCGGCCGCCAGGGCCTTCCGCAGCAGCCGCGCGGTGGCCGCCGCGTCCGGCCGGGCCGCCGGATCGGCGCGCAGCAGCGCATCGATCACCGGGGCGAGGGGCCCGGCGGACGGCGCGCGCGGCGCGGGCTCGGTCGCCACGCTCGCGGCGATCGCGGCGGCCCCGCCGGCGCGATCGTACGGGCCGCGCCCCTCCACGGCAGCGTAAAGCGTCGCGCCGAGCGACCACAGGTCGCTGGCCGGGGTCGCGGGCGCGCCGCGGATCCGCTCCGGGGCGGAGAAGCCAGGCGTGCCGGCCACCAGGCCGTCCGCGGTCAGGCTCGGGCTTCCCTGGACCGTGGCGATCCCGAAGTCGGACAGGACGGCCCGGCCGTCCCTGCGGATGAGCACGTTCCCGGGCTTGACGTCCCGGTGCAGCACGCCAGCGGCGTGCGCGCTGGCCAGCGCGTCGAGCAGGCCCAGCCCGAGCTCGGCAGCCTGAGCCGGCGGGAGCGGGCCCTCCTCGGCGATCAGCTGATCGAGAGGCCGGGCGGACACCAGCTCCATGACGATCCACGGCGCGCCGTCCTCGGCCACCACGTCGAAGACCGTGACCACGCCGGGATGGCTGAGCCTGGCGGCGGCCCGCGCCTCGCGGAGCGTGCGCCCGAAGGCTGCCCGCGACTCCTCGGCGGAGGCCATCGGCGGGAGGATCACCTGCTTGACCGCGACGTCGCGGTCAAGCAGCTCGTCCCGGCCGCGCCAGACGACCCCCATCGCGCCCCGGCCGATCCGGTCGATGATCCGGTAGCGCCCGGCAACGAGGCGTCCCGGTTCAGCAGCGGAGTGCATGTCCGGCAATGTACGCGCGCTCGCTGGCAGATCGCTGGGAGCTTGATGGGAAAACCGGGCGCAGGTCCTGCCCCGCGGCGGGCCGGGCGGCCGGGCGCCCCCGGCTATCCCCGCGGCCGGCCCTCCTGCGGCCTGCTCATCGCGAGCACGTCGAGGGCGGCGTCGAGCTGCGCCTCGGTGAGGGCGCCCCGTTCCACCCAGCCCTGCCCGATCACCACATCGCGGATCGTCCGGCCGGTGGCCAGCGCCTCGTGCGCGACCCCGGCCGCCGCCTCGTACCCGAGGTAGCGGTTGAGCGCGGTCACGATCGCCGGCGACGACTCGGCCAGGCGCCGCAGGCGCGCCGCGTCGGCGGTGATCCCGGACACGCAGTCGTCGGCGAGCTGCCTGGCCGCCGCCGCGAGCAGCCCGACTGAGGAGAGCAGGTTCCTGGCGATCACCGGAATCATGACGTTCAGCTCGAAGTTACCCGCCGCCCCGGCGAACGCGATCGCCGCGTCATTGCCGATCACCTGGGCGGTGACCTGGCAGACCACCTCGGGGATGACCGGGTTCACCTTTCCGGGCATGATCGACGACCCTGGCTGCAGGTCGGGGAGGGCGATCTCGGCCAGGCCGGCCCGCGGCCCCGAGTTCATCCACCGCAGGTCGTTGCAGACCTTGAACAGGCTGACGGCCGTCACCCGTAGCGCGCCGCTCGCCGCGACCAGGGCATCCCGGCCGCCGGCGGCCTCGAAGTGGTCGCGCGCCTCGGTCAGCGGCAGGTCCAGGTCCCGGGCGAGCCGGGCGATGACCGTCGCGGCGAAGCCCGGGGGGGCGTTGAGCCCGGTCCCGGTGGCGGTGCCGCCCAGCGGGAGCTCGGACACGTCCGGCAAAACCGCCCCGACGCGCTGCGCGCCGTGGCGCACCGCGGCGGCGTAGCCGCCGAACTCCTGGCCGAGCGTCACCGGGGTCGCGTCCATCAGGTGGGTCCGGCCGGCCTTGACGTGGCCGGCGAACTCGGCGGCCTTGTGCTCCAGGGCCAGGGCGAGGTGGGACAGGGCGGGCAGCAGGGTGCGCCGCAGCTCAAGCGCGGCGGCGATGTGCACCGCCGAGGGGAACACGTCGTTCGACGACTGCGAGGCGTTCACGTGATCGTTGGGGTGGACCGGGCGGCCGAGCCGCTGGCTGGCCATCCGGGCGATCACCTCGTTGGCGTTCATGTTCGACGACGTGCCGGATCCGGTCTGGAACACGTCGAGCGGGAACTGGTCCAGGTGCGCGCCGCCCGCCACCTCGGCTGCGGCTTCGCCGATCGCCGCGGCCATCTCGGGATCGAGCACCCCCAGCTCGGCGTTCGCGGCCGCGGCGGCGCCCTTGATCAGGGCCAGGGCGCGGATCACCCCGGCGGGGAGCGGCTCACCGGAGACGCGGAAGTTGCGGATCGCCCGCTGGGTCTGCGCGCCCCACAGGGCGTCCGCGGGCACCTCGACCTCGCCCATGGAGTCGTGCTCGATCCGCAGTCGCAGGGCAGCGGGCTCGTCCTGGCTCATGCCTCCATCATCGCGCGCCGGGGCGCCCGCCAGCGCAGGATCGGCCCGGCCGTGCGGCCGGGCGGTTGCCCCCGCCGTCCGGCCGGGCGCATCAGCCATCCCGGCCGGTCAGGGCCAGCAGCCGCACGCGCGGTTCGAACCTTCTGAAGTCGTCCACGTTGATGGTCACGATCGTGCCGATGCCGTGCGCCAGCATCGTGGCGACGACTTTCGCGTCGTGCACCCGCTTGCCCGTGCATTCCGCCTCGCGGATCAGGCCGAGCAGGCCCTCGGCCGCCTTGGCGTCCTCGGCGAGCAGGATCGTCCGCTGCCGGATGGCGCGCGCGTTGGCCAGGGCATCCGCGGGGCTCAGGCCCAGGCCGTTCGCCTCCGCCGGCCGCGTGGCCACCGCGAGGTACTCACGCACGATCTGCCCGCTCGTGTAGAGCGCCGTGCCCGTGCCGGGCCAGTCATTGAGGATCGCGAGGGCCCGATCGTGCTCCGCCGTTCCGGCGTCCGTCGCGGCGAGGAGCACGTTGGTGTCGAGCATCGCCCGGCCAGGGGGCATCCAGGTCAGCGGCCGTCGTCACCGTAGATCTCGTCACGTCGCCAGGCCGAGGCACCTGTGGTGCGAACCGTCTTCAGGCGGATCGGAGGGAGCGCCGGCCCGGGGCTCGCCGGCTCGGCCGCGGCCTCCTCGAGGATCAGGAGAAGCTCCTGCTGGAGCGAGTGCCGGCGTCGCCTCGCGCGCTCACGCAGCGCCGCGGCGACCGGCTCGGGAACACCGCGCACGTGGAAGGCGACCATGCCATCACGGTACCGGTACCATGATCGCCACGGGCGGGCACGTGGCGAGCCGAGGCGGGGGCGGTCAGCCCGGCCGCGGGCCGATGGCCAGCAGCGGTGCCCCCGGGCCGGCCACATCGGCGAAGAAGTCGTTCCCCTTGTCGTCCACGACGATGAACGCGGGGAAGTCGCGGACCTCGATCCGCCACACCGCCTCCATGCCGAGCTCGGGGTATTCGAGCACCTCGACCCTGGTGATGCAGTCCTGGGCGAACCGGGCGGCCGCCCCGCCCACAGAGCCGAGGTAGAAGCCGCCGTGCCGCTGGCACGCCGCGGTGACCTCCGGGGAGCGGTTCCCCTTGGCCAGCATCACCAGTGAGCCTCCCGCCGCCTGGAACCTCTCCACGTAGCTGTCCATCCGCCCCGCCGTCGTCGGCCCGAACGACCCCGAGGCGTACCCCGGCGGCGTCTTGGCCGGCCCGGCGTAGTAGACGGCGTGGTCGCGCAGGTAGGCGGGCATCGGCTCGCCGGCGTCGAGGCGCTCGGCGATCCTCGCGTGGGCGATGTCGCGGGCCACGACCAGCGGCCCGGTCAGCGACAAGCGGGTGCGGATCGGGTACCTGGACAGCTGGGCGCGGATCTCATCCATCGGGCGGGACAGGTCGATCCTGACCACCTCGCCCTCGAGCTCGCCGTCCTGGACGTCGGGCAGGAATTGCGCCGGGTCGGTCTCGAGCCGCTCCAGGAACAGGCCATCGCGCGTGATCTTGCCGAGCGCCTGCCGGTCGGCCGAGCAGGACACCGCGATTGCGACCGGGCACGAGGCGCCGTGCCTGGGCAGCCTGACCACCCGGACGTCGTGGCAGAAGTACTTGCCGCCGAACTGCGCGCCGATCCCGGTCTGCTGGGCCAGCCGGAGCACCTCCTGCTCAAGCTCCAGGTCCCGGAAGCCATGGCCGGCGGGCGAGCCCGTGGTCGGCAGCGAGTCCAGGTACTTCGCGGAGGCGTACTTGGCGGTCTTCAGCGCGTACTCGGCGCTGGTGCCGCCGACCACGACGGCGAGGTGGTAGGGCGGGCAGGCGGCGGTCCCGATCGCCCGCAGCTTCTCCGAGAGGAACTCGCGCATCCGCTCCGGGCGCAGGATCGCCTTGGTCTCCTGGTACAGGTACGACTTGTTCGCCGACCCGCCGCCCTTGGCCATGAACAGGAACCTGTACTCGGCGCCGTCGGTCGCGTAGATCTCCACCTGGGCCGGCAGGTTCGTCCCGGTGTTCCGCTCCTCCCACATCGTCAGCGGCGCGAGCTGGGAGTAGCGCAGGTTCAGCGTGGTGTAGGCGTCGAAGATGCCCCGCGAGATGTGCTCCTCGTCCCTGCCGTCGGTGAGCACCTGCTGGCCGCGCTTGCCCATCACGATCGCGGTGCCGGTGTCCTGGCACATGGGCAGGACGCCGCCGGCCGCGACGCACGCGTTGGCGAGCAGGTCCCTGGCCACGAACCGGTCGTTCGGCGAGGCCTGCGGGTCGTCGAGGATCGCCCGGAGCTGCGCCAGGTGCGCCGGGCGCAGGAAGTGGGCGATGTCGTGCATGGCGGTCGAGGCCAGCAGGGTCAGCGCGGCGGGCTCGACCCGCAGGAACTCCCTGCCGAGCGCGGCCGCGACGCTGACCCCGCCATCACCGACCAGGCGGTAGTCGGTGGCATCGGGGCCAAGCGGCAGCAGGTCCGTGTGGCTGAACTCGGGCATCGTCGGCGCGTCCTCCTGCGGGTCCCGGGCTCCGGTCATCGTAACCGCCCGCGTCTCCGCCGCCGCGCCGCCTCCCTGGCGCGGGCCGCCGCCGCGCCGCCCGCCCGCGCCTGGGCGGTGGGAGGATGGCCGGATGTGGTGGGGGGGACGGTCGGGGCGCGCGCCGCGCGGCCCGCTGCTGCCGGGCCGCTGGCGCGTGCCCGCGGCGATGCTCGCGCTGGCCTGCGCCGGCATCACGGCGCTGCTGGGCTGGATCTACGCGGGGCAGACGCGGGCCGGCCCGCTCGACTCGGCGGCCGGCTCGTGGCTCACGGCGGCCCTCGGCGGGCACGGCGCCGCGCTGGGCGTGGTCGCCCGCCTCGGCTCTGCGCCCTGGGTGGTGGCCATGACGGGCGCGCTGGCCCTCGGCTGCGCGGTAGCCCGCCGGTGGAACGGCGCGGTGATGGCGGGCCTGGGGGTGGGAGCCGCCGGCGGGCTGACGGAGTGGGTGCTCAAGCCGGTGGTCGGGCGGACGCTGCAAGGCGACCTGTGCTACCCGAGCGGGCACACCACGGGCGCGTTCGCGGTCGCGACGGCCTGCGTGGTCCTGCTGGCGGCGCCGCCCGGGCGCCGCGTCCCGCCAGCGGCCCGGGCCGTGCTGGCGCTGGCCGCCCTCGCCGGCGCGGCCGCGGTCGCGGTGAGCGTCGTCGCGCTGGGCGAGCACTACCTCACCGACGCGGCCGGCGGTGCCGCGCTGTCAGTCGCCGTCGTGCTGGCGGTCACGCTGGGCATCGACCTGCTGCCCGGGCGGCTGCGGGGCAGGAAGGCGGACGGCCGGGCGCGGGACGGGCGGCGCGGCCCGCGCCTGGCGGCCGGCCAGGGCCGCTGATGGGGCAGGGCGGGGCGCCGGCAGCGGCCCGCCTCCCCGGGAACGCGCCGCGGGGCGTCGCGATCCCGCGTGCCCGATCCTGCGACCGGGCCATTCCTGGCGGGCGCTGGCGGTCCCGCCGCCGATGTGCGCTGCGTGGCGTTTCGCCGGCAATGGCAGATGCATGGCCAGCCAGGCCGGTTGCGCGATATCGTCGCGGCCATGCGGAGCTTGTTCCGGCGAGGGGGCGCTGCTGCCCGCGCCCGGACGATCGCCGGCGTGGACGTCTCGAGCTACCAGGGGCCGCCCGCCGCGTGGCGGGGCGAGGCGGGGCGGATCGAGTGGGCGGCGGTCAAGCTGACCGAGCTGGAGCCGAACGGGCTGCGCTACGTCAACCCGGACGCCGCGGCCGACTGGCAGTACCTCGCGCAGCAGGGCCTGGGCCGCATCGCCTACCTGTTCGGGCACCCGTCCGTCTCCCCGCTGGCCACGGCCGAGTTCTTCGCGACCGAGCTGCGGAACCTGAGCCTCAACGACGCCGACGGCATCATGCTCGACCTGGAGGTGACCGACGGCCTGGCGCCCGCGCAGGTGAGCGCCTGGGCCGCTGAGGTGATGGCCAGCCTGCGGCACCGGCTGCACCGGATGCCGCTGCTCTACACCTACTTGTCGTTCGCGGAGGCGGGCAACTGCGCCGGCCTCGGCTCGTACCCGCTGTGGATCTCGGACCCGTCCAGCCCGCCGGGCAAGCCGAGGGTCCCCGCCCCGTGGAAGACGTGGACGATCCATCAGTACAGCATCACCGGGTCGATCGACCGCGACGTCGCGAAGTTCCCGAGCGCCGCGGCGATGGCCGAGGCGCTCGGCAAGCCGAAGGAGGACGTGGTGGAGGATCTCGGCGGGACGATCACCGGCAGCCTGACCGCGGTGCGGTGGCCGAACGGCGTCACGGTGGTCGCCGGCCTCGGGACGAACGGCTATGTGCAGACCAGGCGGTACCGCCCCGAGAGCAAGGACTGGGGCGTCTGGCGGGACGTCAGCCTCGGCAAGGCCCTGGGTGCCCCCGCCCTCGTGGCGTGGGGGCAGGCCGACGGCAAGCTCTACTACACGAGCGACACCGGCGCGGTGATCGAGCTGACCACGGGCGATGCCGCGGCCACCTGGACCTGAGCGCCCCGGCTCCCGCCCCCGCACGCCGGCCCGGGGCCCGGTGAAGGGCCGCCCGCGCCCGCCTTCGCGTCGTGCCGCTCCGGTATCGTCTGGCCGTGAGCGCGCGGCCGGGACCTGGTGACCTGCGGGCCTCCGACGCCGACCGGGAGCTGGTCATCAGCCTGCTCAACGAGGCGGCCGGCGATGGCCGGATCACGATGGCCGAGCACGCCGACCGGTCGGCGCGCGCCCTGGCGGCACGGACCCTGGGCGAGCTGACCAGGCTGACCGCCGACCTGACCCCGCCGTCCGGGCAGCCGATCCGGCTCTATCCGGGGCGCGCGGTGACCGCCATCCTCGCCAGGGAGCGGCGCGAGGGCCGCTGGGTGGTCCCGGACGCCCTCGCGGTGACGGCGATCCTCGGGGACGTCCTCCTCGACCTGCGCGGCGCGGTGCTGCAGAGCCAGCGGGTGACGATCCACGCGACCGTCCTCGGCGGCCAGATCCGGCTGATCGCGCCGGCCGGCGTGATCGTCGAGATGGCCGGCCGGTCTCTCCTGGGCATCAGGAGCATCCGCGGGCGTGGGGCCGCCGGTGCCTCGCCCGGCGCCGCGGTCATCGAGGTCCGCACGCTGGCGCTCGGCGGCGCGGTCAAGGTGGTCACGCCCCGCCGCCCCCGCTGGCGCGGGCGCCAGCGGCCGCGCTGACCCCGCGCGCGCCGGGCCCGCCGCGGGATCGCTCAGTAGCGGACGACCGAGTACCGGGAGACCTTCCACAGCGCATGCTCGCTGCGGATCTTCCTGATGGTGCCCGACCGGGCCCGCATCACGAGCGAGTCCGTCGTCGCCCCGCCCGACCGGTAGCGCACCCCCTGGAGCAGCTCCCCGTCGGTGATGCCGGTGGCGGCGAAGAACGCGTCGTCCGACGAGACCAGGTCATCGGTGGTCAGCACCCGGTCCAGGTCATGGCCGGCGTCGATGGCCCGCTGCCGCTCCTCGTCGTCGCGGGGCGCGAGCTTGCCCTGGATCACCCCGCCCAGGCACTTGATCGCGCAGGCGGCGATCACCCCCTCGGGCGTCCCGCCCGTGCCCAGCAGCAGGTCCACCCCGGTGCCCTCCCGGGCGGCGAGGATCGCCCCGGCCACGTCACCATCGGTGATGAGCTTGATGCGCGCGCCCGCCGCCCGCACCTGCGCCACCAGGTCGCGGTGGCGGTCCCGGTCGAGGATCACGACGGTCACGTCATGCGGGTCGCACCGCTTGGCCCGCGCGATCGCGGCGATGTTGGCCGCAGGCGGCGCCTCGATGTCCACTGCGTCGGCCGCCTCCGGTCCGGCGACCAGCTTGGACATGTAGAAGACCGCCGAGGGGTCGTACATGGAGCCCCGTGCGCTCACCGCGATCACGGAGATCGCGTTCGGCATGCCATTGGCGGTCAGCCTCGTCCCGTCGATCGGGTCGACCGCCACGTCGCACTCCGGCCCGGTGCCGTCGCCGACCTGCTCGCCGTTGAAGAGCATCGGCGCGTGGTCCTTCTCGCCCTCGCCGATCACCACCACGCCCTTCATCGACACGGTGCTGATGAGCTGGCGCATCGCGCCGACCGCCGCGCCGTCGGCGCCGTTCTTGTCGCCGCGGCCGACCCAGCGGGCCGCGGCCATGGCCGCGGCCTCGGTGACCCGCGCCAGCTCCAGGGCGAGGTTGCGGTCGGGAGCGCTCGGCTCGGGAGGGGAGTGGGCGGGCCGGGCCGCGGGTTCCTGGCCGGGCAGGCGGCTGGCGGTCGAGTCGTCGGTCATCGTGGCGCGTGACCGGGTCCCGGCTGGGTGCCGGAGCCGGCCGTCGCTTCACCTCCCTGTCGCGTCGGCCCTGTCGCGTCGGCGGTCGCCGCGGGCGCGGATCGCCGACAGCCGGCGCCGCGGGCGCGGCGGGCCGGCGTCGGCTGCGAGGTGCCCGCGCGGCGGACCCGGGCACGATCGCATCCTATGCAGCCAGGCCGTCAACGGTCAGGGGGCGGAGGCCGGCGAGCCGGGGCTGACGGCGGCGCGGCGAGCGCCGCACGGCGGACTCAGAACGGCGCCGTGCCGTTCTCCCCGGAACCGGCCTCCTCATCCGGGGCCCGCGTCGCCGCGGCCAGCCTCGCCCGCGCGCCGTCCAGCCACTCCTCGCAGATCGCCGCGAGGCGCTCGCCGCGTTCCCACAGGTCAAGCGACTCCTCAAGCGTCAGGCCGCCCGCCTCCAGGCGCTTGACGAGGTCGATGAGCTGGTCACGGGCCTGCTCGTAGCTGGGGCGCTGGCCCGGCTCGCCGTCGCGGGTCATCTAGATCCTCACCTCGCCGCCGCGCAGCAGGTGCCCGATGGACGGCTGCCGCCGGGGGAGCCGCGGCCTGCCGCGCAGTGCCATCGCCACGACCGCGCGGACCACCCGGGCGTAGAGCCTCCCGCCGGGAGGCTGGGGATGGATGCCGTCGCTCCACAGCAGGCTGGTGTGGTGCTCGATGGCGGCGTGCCAGTTGACCATCAGCACGTTGAAGTACCGCCGTGCGGCACGGGCGATCGTCGAGTTGACCTCTTGCTCCCACGGGCGCGGGACGAAGGTGTTCACCAGGATCAGCCACCGCCGGGGGCCGATCGCCGCCAGGATCTGATCGATCTGGCCCATGGTGATCGGCCCGTTGGTGCCCAGGCCGACCACCAGGACCGGGCGGAGCCGCCCCTGCCGCGCGAGCTGCTGGACGATCGCCACTCCGGCGATCATCGCGCGGCTGACCTGAGCGTTGATGTAGATGCCGGGCAGCGCCTGGGCCAGCTCGGGCGCGGAGGCGAGCATCACCGAGTCGCCGATCGCGATCACCTTCGCGCCGGTGATCCTCGGCCCTCGCCTGCCGTGCCTGACCAGGTAGCCGAGCAGGCCAGGCCGGCGCCACCAGGGGAACGGCTCGGCGCTCTCCTGAGACTGCGCGCTGACCTGGACCCCGGTCGCGATCTGCCGCTGCAGCGAGGGCCCGGACGGCGGCCTGGCGATGCCGTAGGCGGCGGTCGTGGCGAGCGCGACCAGGGCCAGCGTGGTGACCACGGGCAGTCCTGCGGCGGGTGCCCGCCAGACCTTCGCCGGCGCCCTGACGAGGGCCCGGCCTCGACGCGCCAGCTCGGCGCGCAGCCCGTGGCGCAGGACCGGCTCCTCCAGCCAGCGCCAGGAGACCGCGGCGATCGCCACCGGGAGCAGCGCATCGACGGCCCGGGCGGTCAGCGAGCCCGAGGAGCGCTCGGCGATGCCGACCGTGATCGCGATCACCGGCCAGTGCCACAGGTAGACGCCATACGACCGGATGCCGAGCCAGCGCAGCGGAGCCCACGACAGGGCGCTCCCGATCCGGCCGGGCGCGGCGGCCGCGAGCACCAGGGCGCCCGCGGCGAGCGCGGCGAGCACGAGGCCGAACGGGTACAGCATCGGATCGCTGCCCGCGTAGTGCCACATGGCCACCCCGAGCACCAAGGCCCCGGCGGCGCCCGCGGCGTCCAGCACGGCCAGGGTCCGCCCGGCGGCCCGCGCGACCACTGCCAGCGGCCAGGTCAGCGCGAGGGCGGATCCGATCATCAGCGCGCTCGCGTGGGTGTCGGTGCCGTAGTAGACCAGCGACGGGTCCTTGCCGGGCACGTAGATCAGGTACATGGCCAGCGCCGAGGCGATCGCGCCGGCCCAGGCCACCATCGCGCGAGGGACCGGCCGGCGCAGCGCCGCCAGCACGACCGCCAGCACCAGCGGCCACACCAGGTAGAACTGCTCCTCGACCGCGAGCGACCAGAGATGCTGCAGCACCGGCGGCGGCCCGTAGAGGTCGAAGTAGGACTGATGCGCCAGGGCCTGCCACCAGTTGCTGGTGTAGGTGACCGCCCCCAGCAGGGCGGGCCGCAGGGCCGCCCGCTGATCGGGCTCCAGCACCGTGACCGCCGCGCTGACGGTGACCAGCATCAGCGCCAGGGCCGGCAGCAGCCGCCGGGCCCGCCGCTGCCAGAACGTGCTCAAGCCGACCGTGCCGGACCGGGCGAACTTGCTGGCGAGCAGGTCGGTGATCAGGTAGCCGCTGAGCACGAAGAAGACGTCGACGCCGAGGAACCCGCCGGGGATCCACGGCAGCCCCTCATGGAACGCCAGCACGGCGAGCACCGCGAGCGCGCGCACGCCGTCCAGGCCCGGCGCTCGCCAGCCTGGCCGGCCCGGCGCAGCCGCCGGGCCAGCCAGGCCGCTCGCTGGCTGTTGCCCGCTGGCGGGGCTGGCGGCCGTGGCGGGGCTGGCGGCCGTGGCGGGGCTGGCGGCCGTGGCGGGGCTGGCACCAGCTTGCGTGGATCCGGGCAGGGCGGGCGCCGCCGGGCCAGGCGCAGGGGCGTGCTCTTCGGGCCGGGGACCCCCGGCAGCCGGGGAGCCGCCAGTGCCGTCCTCGCGGGTCTGCGGCCGCGCGGAGCCAGGCTCGCCTGGGCCCGGGACGGGCTCCTGCCCGGGCAACGCCCCGGGCCACCAGGTCCAGGTGGAGTAGCCGATCTCCGTCGCATCGGCGTCGGGGGCAGGCGCCGTGGCCGGTGCACCTGCAGAGCGCGAAGCGGAGGCCAGGGCACCACCGTCGGCAGGCCGTCGGCTGCCCGCGGGCCCCGGCTCGAAGATGCGGGCGGTGGAGCGGCCATCGCCGACGGGAGGTCGCTGGTCAGGCACGACGTCGACCTCCTGCTCAGGGACTGGGATGTCTGGAATCCGCGAGCCGCAGCCTGGCACCGCGCTTGGCTGGGAACAGCTTAGTTTTCATCTGCGGATCGTGCCCAGAATCGCCACGCGGCGCGGGCCGCGGCAGCCTCCCGGGCGGCGTGATCAGTCGCTGACGGTGACCGATCGCCGCCCGTCGGCAAAGCGCAGGTGAAGGTCCTCGCCCGTGGCGACGGCCAGGGCCGAGGTCACGACCGTGGAGTCGGCGCGCTGGACGATGGCGTAGCCGCGCCGCAGCGTCGCGGCAGGCGAGAGCGCGATCAGCCGCGCCCTGGCGTGCTCCAGGTCTGCGGCGGCCCGGTCGAGCCTGGCCGCCAGGCAGCGGCGGGCACGCTCGGCCAGCGCGATGACCTGCTCGTGGCGGCGGTCGATCTCGGCTCGCGGGCTGGCCAGCGCGGGCCGCGACCTGATCGCCGCCAGCCACGCGGCCTCGCGGTCGATGCGGCCCGCGAGCTGCCGGCGTGCTCGCGCCCGCAGGTCGGAGATGAGCGCGAGCTGCTCGCCGACGTCGGGCACCACTCGCCGGGCCGCGTCGGTCGGGGTGGACGCCCGCACGTCGGCGACGAGGTCAAGGAGCGGCACGTCCTGCTCGTGCCCGATCGCGCTCACGACGGGCGTGCGGCACGCGGCCACCGCCCGCACCAGCGACTCGTCGGAGAACGGCAGCAGGTCCTCGAGCGAGCCGCCGCCACGGGCGATGATGATCACGTCCACGGCCCGGTCCGCGTCGAGGGCGGCCAGCGCAGCGGACACCTCCTCGGCCGCGCGGGGACCCTGAACCGCGACCGGCTCGACCCGGAACCGGACGGCCGGCCAGCGCTGCGCCGCGTTGCGCAGCACGTCCCGCTCGGCAGCCGAATCCCGGCCGCAGATCAGGCCGATCGTGCCGGGCAGGAACGGCAGGGGCCGCTTGCGCTCCGGCGCGAAGAGGCCCTCGGCGGCGAGCGCACGCCGCAGCCGGTCCAGGCGCGCGAGAAGCTCGCCGGCGCCGACCGCCCGCACCTGGAGCGCGCTGAGCGAGAAGGCGCCTCTGGCCATGCTGAAGTCCGGCTTGGCCCAGACCACCACCCGCGAGCCGTCCACCGGAGCGGGGTCTGCCGCGTCGAACACCTGGCGGGGGCAGATCACGCGCACGGAGACCGCCGCGACAGGGTCGCGCAGGATCAGGTAGACCGTGCCGCCACGACGGTTCAGCTCCGCGATCTGGCCCTCGACCCAGACCCGGCCGAGCCGTCCGATCCACTCGCCGACCAGGCGCAGGACCGTGCGCACCGGGACCGGCGACTCCGCGCTGGTCTGCAGCGGCATGACGGCTCAGGCCTCTCCCGCCGTGAGCCTTGCGATCCTGCGTTCGTACATCGTCACGAAGTCCGCCCGGTTCGCGTGGGCCCTCTCATACGCCAGTATCTCGCGCAGCGTGCCGGCGTCGAGCGTCCGCAGCCGGGCGCGGACGGAGGGCAGCGAGAGCCCGTCATAGCCGACGATGGGCGCCGCCGGGGCGGCCGCCCCGCCGTCACCGGCGGGCGGGCGAGCCATGCCGGAGGCCTCCGGCGCGCCGGGAGCACCGTCGGTGCCCGGTGTCACCGGACCGGCCTGAGCCTCCGCCGAACCTAGGCTTCCCTCAGTGCCTGGCGCCTCTGGAGTGCCTGGAGTTGCCGCAGCGCCGGGTGGCCCGCTCTCGGCGAGTTCCTCGGGGGTCAGCACCCGGACGTTACCCGTCGAATCCAGCGACCGCCACCGCTGCGGGGAGGGCGCTCCGTCCCCCTCAGGCCTCGGGGGCTGGCCGGGCCCGCGGCCGGCCCGGCCGGCTGGCCGGCGGGCCTGCGCGCCGTCGGAGGCGCGGGCGCGCCGGACCGCCCTGCCCCGCCCGTCGCTCACGGCGCGCCCGCCGGGCCGGGGCCGGGGGCCGCGCTCGGCCTGACCGGCTCGCTCCGCGTCGGAGCCCGCCCGTGCGCCCGCCGGGCCGCCGTGGCGGAGCGGATCGTGAGTGTTCCCGGCGTCGGCGGGCTGCTCGCCCGCGGCCGCGCCCTCGGCCCGCAGGCGGTCTGCCGCGAGCAGCAACTGCCCCACGCCCGCGAAGATGGCCCGCAGCGCCCGGATCGGCGCGAGCCTGAGCTGGTCGGCAAGCGCTGGCAACCGCATTGTCCTCGGCCTCCTCCTCGTGCAGTGATCCGCGCCGCTACCGTCATCGTGCCTCATTGGCGCTGACCCGGGCGGGAGCGTGGCCCGGCGCGCCGCCCCGGGCCACGCGGTGGTCACCTACCATGGAGGACATGTCCGAGGCGACCAAGCGCGTCCTGCTCGCGAAGCCCCGCGGCTACTGCGCGGGCGTGGACCGCGCGGTCCAGGCCGTGGAACGCGCGCTTGAGCGGTTCGGTGCCCCTGTGTACGTGCGCAAGCAGATCGTGCACAACACGCACGTGGTGCGGGGCCTGGAGAAGCGCGGCGCGGTCTTCGTGGAGGACACCGACGAGGTGCCCGAAGGCGCGGTCGTGGTGTTCTCTGCGCACGGGGTGGCGCCCGGCGTGCACGAGGCGGCCAGGCAGCGGGGGCTGCGCGCCATCGATGCCACCTGCCCGCTCGTCACCAAGGTCCACAACGAGGCGCGGCGGTTCGCCGCGCAGGGGTACGAGATCGTGCTGATCGGCCATGAGGGCCACGAGGAGGTCATCGGCACCTCCGGGGAAGCCCCAGGCAGCATTCACCTCGTGAGCGGCCCCGAGGACGCTGCGGCACTCGACGTCCGGGACCCCGCCAGGGTCGCCTGGCTTTCGCAGACCACGCTGTCGGTGGATGAGACCAGCCGCACCGTGGCGGCACTGCGGGAGCGGTTCCCGCTGCTCACCGACCCGCCAAGCGACGACATCTGCTATGCGACGCAGAACCGGCAGGCGGCGGTGAAGCAGATCGCCAGCCAGTGCGACATCGTGATAGTCGTCGGGTCGGCGAACTCGTCCAACTCGGTCCGCCTGATGGAGGTGGCGCGCGACTCCGGCGCCGGGGCAGCCTACCTGGTGGATGACGCATCGTGCATCGAGGACTCCTGGCTGCGGGCGGTCACCACGGTCGGCGTGACCAGCGGCGCGTCCGTGCCGGAGGATCTGGTCGCGCAGGTTCTGGCCCGGCTGGCGGAGGCGGGGTTCGGCGAGGTGGAGGAGACCGAGGCGGTGCGCGAGACGCTGGCGTTCGCCCTCCCGCACGAGGTGCGCCCGCCCCGCGCGGAGCGGCAGGAGCGCGGACCTTCGCCCCGGGACGGCTCAGCCGCGACGGCGGACGCCGCCGTGCCCTGAGGGCTCCGAGCCGGACAGCTCGGCGCGCAGCAGCCGCACGCATTCCGGCAGGCCGCGCATCACCGCGATGACCAGCGCCCCGGCCAGGCCGCCGAACAGCCACGGGGCGGCAGCGGTGAGGGTCAGCAGCAGCCCGCCGCCGACCGATCCGGCCGACGCCGGCACGTGCTCGGCGTGGGCGGCGAGCAGCTCCCCGGCGGTCGCCGCGACCACGAACAGCGCGGGCGGCGTGGTGACCACGATCAGCAGCTCTCGTCGCCGCGCGAACCCGGCCGCGGCCACGCTGCCGGCCGCGAAGCCGAACCCGGGCATGCCCGCCAGGTGCCACCGGGCGGCGGCGAGATCGGCGATCAGGAACACGCCGGACATGACGGCGAGCGCCGAGCGCGCGGTGAGGGAGGGCCAGAGGCTGGGCCAGCCGGGCTGAGTCGCGCCGCCCGGCCGGCGGGGCCCGGCTGGCCGCCGACCGCTGCCCGGCTGGGTCACGGCGATCCTGCCGGGCGTGAGCCGTTGCCCGGTGCCAGCAGCGAGCCGGACGGCTCGTCCACCGTCCCGGCAGGCCCCGGCGGGATGACCCGGGCCTGCCCGTCGCCGGCCGCGCCGGGGAGGGCGGCGCCAGCGGCTGTGGCGGTGACGGGCGCGTCCGGGACCGGCGAGCCGGGCTGCGCGGCGCCGTTGGCGGACATGCCCGTCACCGGCCGGCCCGGGAGCGACCGGGCGGGCCGCGTTGTCGCCTCGGCGGCCAGGCCCGGAGCGGTGAACTCGGGCGCGGTCAGCGACCGGACCGTCACCTCGGCGGCGCTGGGCGCGGCCAGCTCGCCGCTGGTGATCCCCAGCTCGCTGAGGCGGCGGGCGGTGACCAGCACTCTTCCCTCCAGCGAGCCGACCGCCTTGTTGAACGCGGTGACCGCGCCAGTCAGCGACCTGCCGACCGCTTGGACGTGGCCGCCCAGGACCGACAGCCGCTCGTAGAGCTCGTTGCCCAGGTCGAAGACCGCGCGGGCGTTCGCCGACAGCTGCTGCTGCTGCTGCCAGGCGTACTGCGCGGTGCGCAGCAGCGATATCAGAGTGGTCGGCGTCGCGATGTGGACCCGGCGGGCCATCGCGTGCTCCAGCAGGCCGGGATCGCGCTCCAGCGCCGGGGCGAGGAACGCCTCGCCGGGGATGAACAGGACCACGAACTCCGGCGCCGGGCCCAGCCTGGTCCAGTAGGCCTTGTTCGCGAGCCGGTTCACGTGGTCCCTCAGGTGCCTGGCGTGGGCGGCCAGGCGCGCCTCCCGCTCCGCCTCGTCGTCGGCCTCCGCGGCCTCCAGGTAGGCGGCGAGCGACACCTTCGCGTCAACCACGATGTTCTTGTCCCCCGCGAGGTGGACGACCATGTCGGGCCGGAGCAGGCCGTCGCCCTGGTCGCCGTCGCCGCTCGGTCCTGGCACGCTGACCTGCTCGGAGAAGTCGCAGTGCGGGCTCATACCGGCGATCTCGGCCACCCGGCGCAGCTGCATCTCGCCCCACCGGCCGCGCGCCTCGGGCCGGCGCAGCGCGGTGACCAGCGCCTGGGTCTGCGCCTTGAGCTGATCGGAGGCGGCGATCGCGGTCTTGACCTGCTCGGCCAGGGCGGCGTGCGACTCCCGCCTGGCCGACTCCGCCTCGCGCAGCTGGCCTTCCACCCGGGCGAGGGTGTCCCGGAGCGGGGCGACGAGCTGCTCGACCGCGTTCTTGCGGGACTCCAGCTCGCCGATGGCGGAAAGCGTCGCGGTGCGCAGCCGGCTCTCGCTGAGCTCGGCCAGGCGCAGCTGGCTCGCCTCCAGCGCTTGCGCGGAAATGGCCTGGAACCGCTCCGCCAGGTGGCCGTCCACCAGGCTGGCGTGCTGGCCGGCCGCCCTGGCGCGCTCGTCGGCGGCGCGGGCATGCGCGACCAGGTCAGCGGCGGTGGCGGCCATCCTGGCGCGCGCGTACAGGTAGCCGATCAGCGCTCCGAGCAGCACCCCGGCGGCGAGGACGACGAGGATCACGATCAGGTTCACGGCCCATCATGCTCCCAGGCGGGTGTGACAGCGAACCGCTGGCGTGACGGCGGGCACGGGCGTGACGGGGGGCACGGGCGTGACGGGGGGCACGGGCGTGCCCGGCGGGCCCGGGCGCGACCGGCGGGCCCGGGCGCGGCCGGCCCGGCGGATCGCGCCCGGCGTCTAGACTCGCCGGGGTGAGCCTTGAGATCGGGATCGTGGGGCTGCCGAACGTTGGCAAGTCCACCCTGTTCAACGCGCTGACCAGGGCCAGCGTGCTGGCATCGAACTACCCGTTCGCCACGATCGAGCCCAACGTCGGCGTGGTCGGGATCCCCGATCCCCGGCTCGACGCCCTGGCCAGGCTCTATCACTCGGCCAGGATCGTGCCGGCGACGGTCCGGTTCGTGGACATCGCGGGGCTGGTCCGCGGCGCCTCGCAAGGGCAGGGGCTGGGCAACCAGTTCCTCGCCCACATCCGCCAGACCGACGCGATCTGCCAGGTGGTCAGGGTCTTCGCCGATCCGGACGTGAGCCACGTGGACGGTGACGTCTCGCCCGAGCGGGACATCGAGACGATCGCGACCGAGCTGATCCTCGCCGACCTGCAGACCCTGGACAAGGCCGTGCCGCGGCTGGCCAAGGAGGCGGCGGCCAGCAAGGATCCGCAGCGGCGGGCGCTCGCCGACGCCGCGGGCGCGGCCCGGCGGCTGCTCGACAGCGGCACGACGCTCCACGCGGGCGCCGCCTCCGCCGGGATCGAGGTCGCGGCCCTGAGCGAGCTGCGGCTGCTCACCGCCAAGCCGTTCCTGTACGTGTTCAACATGGACGAGGCCGGCCTCGGTGACGCGGCGCTGCGGGAGCGCCTGGCGAAGCTGGTCGAGCCGGCCCAGGCCGTGTTCCTGGACGCCAAGACCGAGGCGGAGCTGGCGGAGCTGCCTGCGGAGGAGGCCGCCGAGCTGCTCGCCGGGCTCGGCCTGGGGGAGCCGGGGCTGGCGCAGCTCGCCCGGGCCGGGTTCGCCGCGCTCGGCCTGACCACCTTCCTCACCGCCGGGCCGAAGGAGGCGCGCGCCTGGACGATCAGGGCCGGCGCCACCGCCCCGGAGGCCGCGGGGGTGATCCACACCGACTTCCAGCGCGGGTTCATCAAGGCCGAGGTGGTCTCGTTCGGCGACTTGATCGCCGCCGGGTCGCTCGCCGCCGCGCGGGCCGCGGGCAAGGTGCGGATCGAAGGCAGGGACTACGTGATGCGGGACGGCGACGTGGTCGAGTTCCGATTCAACGTCTGAATCGGCGCCGGCCGCCTGGCGCGCGTCCCGGGGGCCGCCGTCGCGCCGGGTCCCGCACTGGCCGGCGGCGGGTGCTTGACGCCGGGCCGCGCACCGGCGGCGGCGGTTTGGCGTCCGGCGGCTGCGGCGATACTGGCTGGGACGGCTGGCCGGGGAGGCCGCGCACGCGCGGACGGGGGAATCCGATGTGCACTCGCGTGCTCTGGAATGACAGCAACTGGGGCGTGCTGGCCGGGCGGACGCTGGACTGGCCGGAGTCGACCGAGCCCCGCCTGGTGGTGACCCCGCGCGCGAGCCGGCGGCACGGCGGCAAGGCCGGGCCACGTGAGGTCATCACGGCGAACGCGCTGGACTGGGAGAGCCACTACGGCAGCATCATCGTCTCCGTGTACGGCATCGGGGCGGTGGACGGCCTCAATGAGCGGGGGCTGGCCGCGCATGCGCTCTACCTGAGGTCGACGGAGCTTGCCGAGCGGGATCCCGCCAGGCCGGGCCTGCAGATCGGCCTCTGGGCACAGTACCTGCTCGACAACGCGGCCGCCGTCGAAGAGGCAATCGGCCTGATGAGGGACGTGCAGCTGGTCATGGTCGAGGCGCACGGCCACGAGGCGACCATCCACCTGGCGCTGGAGGATTCCGGCGGTGATTCGGCGATCATGGAGAACATCGGCGGGGAACTCGTCGTTCACCACGGGCCCCAGCACCGGCTGATGACCAACGACCCGCGCTACGAGGAGCAAACGCGCCTGCTGGAGGAGCTGGACTTCAGCAAGCCGGGCCCGGACCTGCCGATCCCGGGCAACGTCAGCCCGGTCGACCGATTCCAGCGGGCGGCCTACTTCAGCGCCATGCTGCCGGAACCCAGGAATGAGCGGGAGGCCGTCGCCAGCATCCTGTCGGTCATGCGCAACGTGTCGGTGCCGTTCGGCGCCCCCTACGGCGAGTTCGGCGTCTACAACACCGAGTACCGGACGGTCGCCGACCTGACCAGCTTGCGCTACTTCTTCGAGTTGTCCACGTCGCCCAGCCTCGTCTGGGCGGAACTCGGCGCGTTCGACCTGAGCCCGGGCCAGCCCGCGCGCATGCTCGACCCCTATGCCATCGATCTCTCCGGGGACGTTTCCGGCGCGTTCCAGCCCGCGGAGGCCGCTTTCTAGCGAATGGCCGGGCCGCGAGGTGCCCGGGATTCCGGGCGGCCCGGCGCCGCGGCGGGCCGCGGGACGCTAGCTCCGGGTCCGGGCGGGGCGCCGGCGGGGACGATGGCCGCGGCAGCCTGATCCACCGGCCGGCCGCCCGATTGTGCCGGGACCTTCGGCCCTGTCCATCGGGACCGAGGGCAGGAAATGATCCGCCCGTGAGCCTGCGCATCCGGCTGGTGGAGCCGCGCCCGCCCGGCCGTCACGTCTACGACGCGGTGCTGCTGCCCCGGCTGGGGCTCCCGCTGATCGCCACGATGCTCGGCGAGGCCGGCCACGAGGCCCGGGTGTCCTGCGAGGTGCTCGCCCCGATCGACCTGGCCGCCTGCCTGGAGGCTGACCTGGTGGGCGTCTCGGCCACCACGTCGACCGCCCCGGCCGCCTACCGGCTGGCCGATCTGCTTGAGCAGGCCGGCGTCCCGGTCGTGCTCGGCGGCCCGCATGTGACGTTCTGCCCTGACGAGGCGCTGGGCCACGCCCGCTACGTCGTCCGCGGCGAGGGCGAGCAGACCATGCTGGAACTGGTGGCCGCGCTGGAGCGCGGCGGCCCGGTGGCTGAGGTGGCCGGCCTGTCCTGGCGGGACGCGGAGGGCCGCGCGGTGCACAACCCGCCCCGGCCGGCCTGCACCCAGCAGGGGTTCGAGGCCCTGCCGGCCCCTGACCTGTCGCTGATCGAGGGCCACCAGCGGATGACGGTCAAGCCGGTGATGACCCAGTGGGGCTGCCCGTACGACTGCGAGTTCTGCTCGGTGACCGCGATGTTCTCGCGGCGCGTGCGGTACCGGCGCGCCGACCAGGTGATGACGGAGCTGGCTGGCCTCGGCGCCGACCGGGTGTTCTTCCATGACGACAACTTCGTCGTCAGCAAGGCCCGCACCGCGGGCCTGCTCCGCGCCATGCTGGCGGCCGGCCTGACCCCCGAGTGGTTCGCACAGGTCCGCGCCGACACCGTCTACCGGACCCGGGCGGGCCGCGAGACCGATCACGAGTTCCTGGCCCTCATGCGGCGGTCCGGCTGCCGCACCGTCATGATCGGGATCGAGAGCGTCTCCGACGAGGCGCTGGCCGGGCTCGGCAAGAAGGAGAGCATCGCCGACTCCGAGCGGGCCATCGCAGCGTTCCACGAGCACGGCATCGCCGTGCACGGCATGTTCGTGCTCGGCCTGGACCCCGACACCCGATCCAGCGCCAGGGACACGGCCGCGTTCGCCCGCCGGGTCGGCCTGGACACCATCCAGATCATGATGGAGACGCCGCTGCCCGGCACCCGGCTGTGGGACCGGCTGCAGGCCGAGGGACGGCTCATCGACGCCGACTGGTCGCTGTTCGACGGCCACCACGCGGTCATGCGCCCGGCGCGGATGAGCCCGCTGGACCTGCAGCTGAGCGTGATCGCGGCGATGAAGCAGTTCTATTCCTGGCGGGCGATCGTGTCGTCAGGGGCGGCGGCCGCCGCCCGGCACCTGCCCGGCCTGATCCGCCTGGCCGCCCGCCCCGCCCTGGTGGCCCGGCTGCCCGCCATAGGCCGGCTGGCCCTGCGCGAGCGCTGGCAGGAGCTCGGGCAGCTGCTCCGCGGCCACCTCGGCCCGCAGGAGGCCGCCCGGCTCAGTGACGCGCTCCAGCGTCCCGCGCTCCGCTTCTACGGCCGCCGCCAGATTGCCGCCTGGCAGCGCCAGGAGCAGTCGCAGGCGCATCTCGCGCGGCTGGCCCTGCTGGCCGGAGCGGCCGGCCCCTGAGCCGGCCCGGTACGGTGCGCTCCGGCCGCCCTGGGGCACCGCGGGCCGGCGGCCGGGCCGCGTGCCGCTACACTGTCCGGACCATGACCACCGGCCTGGCCGTCCCGCGCCCCCCCGCCGCGCGGAAGGTCCCCGCGCAGCGCACCCACCACGGCGACACGGTCATCGACGAATACGCCTGGCTGGCGCGGAAGGACGACCCGGGCACCATAGCCTTCCTCAAGGCGCAGAACGCCTACACCGAGGCGATGACGGCCGGCCAGGCTGGCCTGCGCGAGGTGATCTTCGGCGAGATCAAGGCACGGACGCGGGAGACCGACCTGACCGTGCCCGCCCGCAAGGACGGCTGGTGGTACTACACCCGCACCGTCGAGGGCAGGCAGTACGCCGTTCACTGCCGCCGCGCGGTACGGCCCGGCGAGGCCCGCCCGCCCGTGAGCGAGGACGGCGCGCCGCTCGATGGCGAGGAGGTGCTGCTCGACGGGAACGAGCTGGCCGGCGACTCGCCCTACTTCGCCATCGGCGCGTTCACGGTCAGCCCGGACGGGTCCAGGCTGGCGTTCTCCACCGACCATGCCGGGGACGAGCGGTTCACCCTGCGGGTCAAGGACCTGGTCACCGGCCAGGTCGGGCCCGACGAGATCCCCGGCACGTACTATGGCGCGGCCTGGTCGCGGGACGGGACGACGCTGTTCTACGTGACGGTTGACGACGCCTGGCGGCCGTGGCGCGTCTGGCGGCACGCGGTCGGCACGGCTGCCGCGGACGACGTGATCGTCTTCGAGGAGCCGGACGAGCGCTTCTTCGTCGGCGTGGGGCTCACCCGCAGCGAGCGCTACCTTGTCATCTCCTCGTCGAGCAAGGTCACCAGCGAGGCGTGGCTGCTCGACGCCGGTGACCCGGCCGGCCCGCCGGCCGTGGTCGCGCCGCGGCGGCAGGGCGTGGAGTACTCCGTGGAACACCAGGCAGCCGGCCCGGGCCAGGCGGGCCCGGGCCGGCTGCTCGTGCTGCACAACGATGGGGCCGAGGACTTCGAGCTGGCCACCGCGAGCCTGGATGCCCCGGCGGTTTGGACGCCGCTCATCCCCCACCGGCCGGGCACCCGGCTGCTCGGCGTCGACGCGTTCGAGGGCCACATCGTCGTGCACCAGCGCCGCGACGGCCTCACCGGCCTGCGGATCCTGCGCACCGACGGCACCGAGCACGAGGTCGCCTTCGGCGAGCCGGTCTACACGGTGACGCCCGGCGCCAACCCGGAGTACGCCGCGCGCGAGTACCGGTTCGGGTACACCTCGCTGGTCACGCCGGACTCGGTCTACGACTGCGACACGGCCACCGGGGAGCTGACCCTGCTGCGCCGCCGGCCGGTGCTCGCGCTGCCCGGCCGGGGGGAGTACCGGCCGGAGGACTACGAGCAGCACCGGGAGTGGGCGGTCGCCCCGGATGGCACGAGGATCCCGGTGTCGATCGTCTGCCGCAGCGGAACGCCGCGCGACGGGAGCGCGCCGTTCCTGCTCTACGGGTACGGCAGCTACGAGGCCGCCGCGGACCCGTCCTTCTCCATCCCCAGGCTGTCGCTGCTCGACCGTGGCATCGGCTTCGCCATCGCGCACGTGCGGGGCGGAGGCGAGCTCGGCAGGCGCTGGTACGAGGACGGCAAGCTGATGCGGAAGGTGAACACGTTCACCGACTTCATCGCCTGCGCGGAGCACCTGTCGCGAGCCGGGTGGACGAGCCCCGCCCGGCTGGTGGCCCGCGGCGGCTCGGCCGGGGGCCTGCTGATGGGGGCGGTCGCGAACATGGCGCCGGACGCCTTCGCCGGGATCGTGGCGCAGGTGCCGTTCGTGGACGCGCTGAACTCCATGCTCGATCCGTCGCTGCCGCTGACCGTCACCGAGTGGGAGGAGTGGGGAGACCCGCTGCACGACCCGGCGGCGTATGCGTACATGAAGTCCTACAGCCCGTACGAGAACGTCGCGGCGGGCCGCCGCTACCCGCCGATCCTGGCGATCACGAGCCTGAACGACACCCGGGTGCTCTATCACGAGGCCGCCAAGTGGATCGCGCGGCTGCAGGCTGTCGGCTCGGGCGGCCCGTTCCTGCTGCGGACCGAGATGACCGCCGGGCACGCCGGCCGCAGCGGCCGGTACGACGCGTGGCGCGAGGAGGCCCTGATCCTGGCCTGGATCGCGGTGACCGCCGGGCGCGGCTGATCCGCCCGGGCGGCATCGCGGGCGCGGGCGCGCATCGGCTGCCGGCTGCCCCGCAGGGGCCGGGCGGGGTTGTCACACCCGCTGTCACACCCGCGGCCGTGTCATGGGGTCAGCGACCGGCCGGGCGGGCCGGCGATGGCGGGCAGGTGACCGAGCGTGAGCAGGCAGGCGCGGCGATGCGCGGCGGACGGGAGCCCGGCGGCGGCCAGGCGGACGGACCGCCTGCGCCCGCGGCGCGGGTTCCCGGGGCCGCGCGGCCCCGCCCCGCGGCGGCCTCCGGGCAGGCCGGCGCCCCGTCGCCCGGCGCCGGGCAGGGGGCACCCGTCGCGCGGCCCGCAGCCGCGCGGCCGGCGCGCGAGCGCGCCTGGTGGCAGCTGCCGGGATGTTTCGCAGGTCATCGGCGCGTCGGAGACCGCAAAGAGCCCTGAGGCAGGGCGTATTGCCGCAGAATGGTGCCCGGCACGAGCAATGGTGCGCCCGGGCTGGCGGGCAGCCGGGCACCGGAGGGCTGACGGAGGCGCGATGACCGCGGGCAACGAGGTGCTCGCTGGCGCGCCCGCGCCTGGCCAGCCCCTCGGGCCTGAGGCGCCGGGGAGCGGGCCCGGAACGGCGGGCGGCCGGCCGGCCGGCCGCCCGGGCGTCACCGCGCGCGCGCGCCGGCCCGGCCGGGCCGGGGCCGGCGGGCGGTGGCTGATCTGGCCGCTGAGGGTCGTCCTGTGGACCGTGGTGCTGCTGGTCGGCTACCGCGGGATCGCGGCCATCGTGTCCGGTGCCCCGGAACCCGGGGCGGCCCGCGCCGGATCGGCCGGCCAGGGTCCCGGTGGCTTCCCGGTGGCGCTGGCCGAGGCATACGCGCTTGAGTTCGGCCAGGTCTACCTGAACTTCAGCCCGGCCAGCGCCGCGCAGCGGGCGGCGGCGCTCGCCCAGTTCCTGCCGGCCGGAGCCGATCCGCAGCTCGGTTGGGACGGCGTCGGCGTGGAGTCCGCGCAGGCCGAGCAGGTCGCGGGGATCCGGGTGATCGACCCGCACCGTGCCGTGGTCACCCTGCTCGCCCGGGTGAACGGCCGCCTGGCCGAGCTCGGCGTGCCGGTGTACGCCGCCCGGGGCGGGCTGGTCGTCTCCGGGCCGCCGGCCCTGCTTCCGCCGCCGCGGGCGGTGACGCCACCCCGGGCACGGGCGGTGGCCGCCGACCCGGCGGTGGCCGCGGCGTTGCGCCGGAGGCTGCCCGGCTTCTTCCGCGCCTTCGCCAGCGGCCAGGCGGCCAGGCTGCGCGCGTTCACCGGCGGCGCCCGGTTCGGCGGCCTGGGCGGCGCCGTCGTGTTCGGCGGCCTGGTCCAGCTCTCCGTTCCCCGCTCCGGCGGAGCGACCAGGCAGATCACGGTGACCGTCGTGTGGCGCACGTCCAACGGGCTCCCGGGGCGGGGCGCGCCGACCGTCACGACCGCGCCGGCGCAGATCGAGATGACCTATGCCATGACCGTCGCCCGGCGCGGCGCGACCTGGTATGTCCGTTCGATCGGCGCGGCACCGCCGTGGCCGGGCCGATGAATCCCTCCCCGTCAGCGCGGAGCCGCCGCGATCCGTGCTCAGGAAACCCGGAGTAACTATGTTGCCGCACATAGTCATCGCAGCAGCCCCGGTGGCGCTCAGCAGCTCGGGCCTTGTGTCCTATCTGCAGAACCTGTTCGGGCCGCTGTTCCTCGGGATCGTCGGGATCGTCGCGATCTTCTTCCTGTTCACTCGCGAGATCATCAGGTTCGTGCAATTCTTCGTTCTTGCCGTTGCGATCGCGGTCATCTTCTACGTCCCGGGGATCGTCCGTTCGCTGGCGATGGGGATCGCCCACGCTCTTGGCGTCCACTAGCCATGACGGCATGCAGCTCATGACGGCAGGCGGAAGGAGCGCGCCAGGTGGACCTGCCCACCTACACGAGCATCTGGCGGATCGAGAAACGGCTGTACAAGCTGTATGACTTCCGGCTGCCCATGCCGGTGCCGATCGGCCAGATCTCCGTGTTCGCGGCGATCACCCTTCCGTACGTGGTCCTCCTCGGGGCGCTCGGCCTGCCGTTCAGCCACACCCTTATCTGGCTCTACGTGCTCCCGCCGGGGGTGCTGACCTGGCTGGTGACCCGGCCGGTGCTGGAGGGCAAGCGGCTGCCCGAGCTGATCTGGTCGCAGGCGCGCTACCTGTCGGAGCCGCGGGTCTGGTGCCGGATGGCCCCGCTCGCCGAGCGCGACACGGTGACGGTGACCGGCCGGGTGTGGCGGCTCTCGCCCGCCTACCGCGTAGCGGCGGGGGACCGGGCGACGCCGCCGGTACGCCAGCCGGCCCGGGCCGGCGCGATGGCAGGCGCGGCCGGGCGGGCGCCCGCGCGACCTGCCGGGGCCGCCGCAGTCGCGGGCCGGGCAGCCAGGCGACCGGCCGCGCCGGGCGGGCCGGCGGCACCCGCCCGGGCGCCAGGGGCCGGGGCGCCCGCCAGCGGCGCGGCGCGCGCTGCCGGGGCCGCATCCGCCCCGGCGCCCGCGACGGCCTCAGCCGCCCGGCCTGCCACCGCCGGGGCGGCTCGGCGGCCAGCCGCCCCGGCGCCTCCCGCCCGGCCCGCGCCGTGGCCGGGCACCGCGGGCCGGCCCTTCCCGCCCGCCGCCCGCCCGTCCCGCGGTTCCTCCTCCCCCGACCCTTCCTGCCCCGATGCGCGATCCCGGCGGGTGCCCCCGCCGCGGCCGGCGGGTGGCGAACCGGGCCGGGGCGAGCCGGGCCGGGGCGAGCCGGGCCGGGGCGAGCCGCGCCGGGGCGAGCCGCGCCGGGGCGGGCGGGAAGGGCGGCGTCCCGCCGTCACCGTGATCAGGTCCGGCACCGCGCCGCCCCCGGCGGTCGAGAGCGTGCTGGCCGGCCCGGCCGGCAGGCTCGGCGCCGGCCGGCCGGAACGGGTCACCGTGGTCCCCGGCGGGTACCGCCCCGGACGGCCTGACCAGCTGCAGCGCGACCGGGCGAGGGCGCAGCTGGCCCTTCCCGGCCCGGCCCGGGTCGTGGTGCTGGGCTGCACGGTCGGCGCGGGCCAGACCGTCACGGCGCTGCTCGCCGGCGAGGTGCTCGTCAGCCTTCGCCCGGACTCGATCGCCGTGCTCGACCTCAACCCCGGCGAGCTGTCGCTTGCGGTGCAGGCGCGGGCGCGGCCCGCGCTGAGCCAGGCGGCGTCGCTGGCGGCATCCCGCCTGGTGATCCTCGGCCCCGGCGCTGGCGTGCCCGGCCGCGCTGCGGGCGGCGAGGCGGGCAGCGGCGAGCGGGAGGCCCGCCTGGCCACGACGGGCGGACCGGCGGCTGCGGGCTGGCTGGCCCCGGTTGGCCCGGGCGCGGAGGCAGCCGTCTCGGCGTTCGAGCAGGCCGGGCGGGAGCACCGGATCGTCCTCGCCGATCCGTCCACCACGCTGGTGCCCAGGCTGCTGCCCGCCGCCGACCAGGTGATCCTGGTCGCCCCGGCGAGCCCGGCGGCCCCGGGCGCGGTCGGGATGACGTTCGAGTGGCTGGACGCGAACGGCCGGGCTGACCTGGCGGCCGGAGCGATCATGGTCTTCAACGGGGTCAGCCGCCGCAGCCTGGCCCACGTGGAGCAGGCGGAACGGCTCTGCGCGGGCCAGTGCCGCGCGATCGTCCGGGTGCCCTGGGACGACCAGATCTCCGTCCGCCCCGCCGCCGGGCCGCCGGCTCCCGCCGGCCGAGCACCGGGCATGGCGGCTTCCCGGCGCTGGGCGGGGCTGCTGGCCCCGGCGACCGTGGCGGCCTACACCGCGCTCGCGGGCGTGCTGGTCCATGCGCTCGCGCGGCGCCCGCCGGAGCCGCGATGAGGGCCCGCACCCCCCGCCGGAACCGGCTCTCGGTCCGTTACTTCGATGACCGGGTCCTGCTGACCGAGACGCATGCCTGGGCGTACTTCCGCGTGCCCACGATCTCCTACGAGTTCCTCACCGGGCAGCAGCGCGAGGCCCTCGCGGTCAGCTTCACCATGGCGCTGGCCGGCATCAGGGCGCCCGACGCCGAGGTGCATCTGCGCATCGCGCACCGCAGCTACCCCGCGGCCGAGTGGGCGATGAGGCTGCACGAGACCTCCGACGGGGGGCCGGGCTGGGAGCCCTACCTCGACGAGATGTACCGGCAGGTGTGGGCGAAGGACTTCTGGACCAAGGAGGTCTACCTGGGGGTGCGGCTCGGCCAGCGGGGTGTGCGCGCCCAGCTCGCCGGCGGCGTCCTCGGGCCGTTCGCCTCCGCGGCGCGGGCGGGCGAGCAGCTACTCGGCATCGAGGATGACGCGGTCGGCCTCGCCGAGATCGGCCGGTGGACCGACCAGGCCGAGCGGGTGGGCCGGGCGCTGGGAGCCAGTTCGCTGGCAGCCAGGCACGCGACCGCCGACGAGGTGGCCTGGCTGTTCCGGCACGCGCTGACCGGGTCGCTGGGGGACGGGCCGCCGACCGCGGCGCGCAAGCGCCGCTGGGGCTACGGCGAGATCGAGGCCTTGGTCGAGGGCGAGATCCACAACGGCCGCACCATGCTGCGCATGGTCCACCCGGGCGGAGAGTCCTACGCCGCGTTCCTGTCGTTCGCCCGGTTCCCCGACGTGATGTACTTCCCCGACGGGGAGCCGTGGCTCCACCACGCCGACTCCCTGCCGTTCCCGGTCGAGGCGAGCCTGCGGATGCGGCTGATCCCGCCCGCCAAGGCGAGCAAGGACGTGAGCCGCCGGCTCGCCCACGCTCGCGACCTGGATGCTCACATCCGCGAAGCGGGCGCGGACCTGCCGCTCGCGCTCGCCGAGCAGATCGAGGCGGCGCGGCTGCTTGAGCACGGGATCACCAAGGAGCGGCTGCCGTTCGTCTACGGCTGGCACCGGCTCGCCGTCACCGCGCCCACCCGCGAGCTGTGCGTGCGGCGCGCCGAGGCAGTCACCGAGCACTACCGCGACATCGGCATCGACGTCGTCAACTCCACCGGGGACCAGTTCTCGCTGCTCACCGAGTCCCTGCCGGGGGAGAAGGTCAGGCTCGCCTCCTACCTGCAGCGCCAGCCGCTGTACACGATCGCGGGGGGCATGCCGACCGCGACGGTCGAGCTCGGCGACCGGGCCGCGGACGGGGCCGGCTGGGCCGGGCCCTACATCGGGGAGACCACGGGGCGGGCCCGCTCGGTGGTGCACTTCGACCCGCTGGTCGCGGCGGCCAGGAACCGGCCGACGGCGATCGCCATCACCGGCGAGCCCGGCGGCGGCAAGACCACGCTCGCGCTGCTGCTGATCCTGCAGCTGGCCCTGCGCGGGGTGACAGTCGCGGTGATCGACCCGAAGGGGGATGCCGAGCCGCTGGTGCGGCTGCTCTCGGACCGCGGCCGGCGGGCGCGGGTGCTCCCGCTCGGAAGCGCGGCCGCCGGGCTGCTCGACCCGTTCTCCTTCGGAGACGATCTCGCCGAGCGCAGGACCATGGCGGCCGAGACGCTCCGGCTGCTGCTGCCCGGCATGAGCGAGGAACGGGAGAGCGCCATGATCCAGGCGGTCGGCGCGGTGAGCGCCGGGGAACGGCCGAGCCTGGGCAAGGTGGTCGAGCACCTGGAGGCGGCGCCCGAGGCCGCCGCGAAGAACCTGGGCGCGGTGCTGCGCTCGATGTCGGAGATGCGCCTGGCCAGGCTCTGCTTCGCGCCCTCCGGCGGGGACCGGATCGACGCGCAGGGGTGGACGACGGTGTTCACGCTGGCGGGCCTGACGCTGCCCGACGTCGGCGTCAAGCGCGACGACTACTCCTATGAGCAGCGGCTCTCGGTCGCGCTGCTCTACCTGGTCAGCCAGTTCGCGCGGCGGCTGCTGAACGGCATGGACCGCGGGATTCCCAAGGCGATCGTGCTCGACGAGGCCTGGGCGGTGACGTCGACCCCGCAGGGGGCCAAGCTGATCCCCGAGGTCTCACGGATGGGCCGGTCGCGCAACACCGCGCTCGTCCTGGTCTCGCAGAACGCGGGCGACCTGCTGAACGAGCAGGTGACCAACTGCATCTCGGCGGTATTCGCGTTCCGCTCCACCGAGCGGGCCGAGACCGCGAACGTGATGTCACTGCTCGGGGTCGAGCCCTCCGACGAGCATCAGGCGGTGCTGCGGAGCCTGGGCAACGGGGAGTGCGTCTTCCGCGACCTGGACGGCCGCGCCGGGCGGATCCTGATCGACCTGGTGTCCGACCAGCTCCGGCGCTGGCTGGACACCAACCCGACCCGGGCCGGGTCGGCGCAGGCCCCGGTCACGCCACAGGAGCCCGGGCCCGGCCAGTCACCCGCGCGGGAGGGACGCCCGGCCGCGGCTGCGGGCCGGCGCCCGGCGGCCGGCATGCCACGGGGGGCCGGCGCGGCGCCGCCGGCCGGCGATCAGCGGGCACGGGGGAGATCGCCCGGCCAGGTGCAGGCGCCTGCGCCCTAGCAGGCACACCGATAACCCAGGAGCCCCCGATGCCCCCTTCCCGTCGGCTACGTCGCCGGGCCGCCGCGGCGTTGCTGGTCATGGCCGTGCTCGTCATCGCCGGGCAGCTGGCCCGGTCGCCGGGCAGCGGCACGGCCCCCGGCGCGGCCACGCCCGCGACGGCGAGCGTCACCACGGTCGCCGCGACCACGCCGGCGGCCGGCGGCCCGTGCTCGGTGCCCGGGATCGGGGACATCGGCGGGCTGCTCGGGTTCTGCTCCCTCGGATCGTCCGGCGCGATCGGGGCGCTGAACAACCTGTGCCAGCCCGGTAACCCGCAGCCCGAGTCCGCGACCGGAGGCCTGGACGCCCTGGTCAAGCCGCCCGCCGGCGGCGCGGCGCTGGCCACCCCGTACAACGAGTACGGGATGGCGGGCCAGTTCTGGGCCGCCACCGACCTGCAGTGCTCGGACATGACGTCGCTGATCGGAAACGACGTGGCGGGGATGCTGTTCGACTTCGCCAAGGCCATCGACCGGGTGACGATCACGGTCTACCAGTCCGCCGCCGGGGAGGGGGTCCTCGGCTGGCTGCAGGGCGTGGCCGATCACCTGATCTCCAGCCTGGGCAACGCGATCTACTTCCCCTACGTCGCGGTGGTCGTCATCCTCGCGGCCATCTGGCTGGCCTGGCAGGGGCTGATCCGCAAGCGCGGGACGCGCACCATCGAGGGCACCTTGTGGATGGTCCTGGCCTGCGCGGCGGCCATCTGGCTGATCGGCAGGCCCGCCGACTTCACCGGCCTGGGCAAGGGGGTCTCGGACGGCATCAGCACGGCGCTGAACACGGCCTTCGCCCACCTGCCGACCCCCGGCCAGGCGAGCTGCCTGCCGGTCTCCCCGGGCGATCCGCAGATCAGCCCGGCCAGCTACAGCTACACCGCGGGCCCGACCGTGGTGGATCAGAACGCCAACGAGCTGTGGACCGTGCTGGTCTGCAAGCCCTGGCTGGACGGGGAGTTCGGCACCACCGCCTACGCGACCGGTCACGGCAGGCCCACCCCGGTCAACACCTACGCGCGCGGGCTGCTGTGGGCGCAAGCGATCGCGGTCAATGAGAAGGCGACGCCCGCGCTCGTCACCGCGAAGCAGGATGCCTACGCGGGCATCGCGCGGAGCATCCAGCAGAACGACGCCGCCGTCTTCCCGCTCTTCCAGGGCAAGGAGTGGACCACCCGGCTGGAGATAGCGTTCGCCGCGCTGCTCGCCGCCGTCGTCGCCGGCCTGCTCGTGCTGCTGATCTCGGTGACGCTGATCCTGCTCAAGCTCGGCTTCCTGCTGCTGCTCATCGTCGGGCCGTTCTTCCTGCTGGTCGGCACTCACCCGGGCTTCGGCCGGGTGGTGGCGGTGCGCTGGTTCGAGATGCTGATCGGCGTGCTGCTCAAGCAGGCGGCCGTGGCGCTGGCGCTGAGCGTGCTGCTCTACTGCTACGCGCTGATCATGGGGACATCGGACGCCGTCCTGCCATGGGCGCTGAAGATCCTGATGATCACGCTGGTGACGGTCGCGGTGTTCATCTACCGCAAGCCGTTCCAGCACCTGTTCGCGGCGGTCGGGTACGGGGCCATCGGATCGGCCGAGCGGGCCGAGGCCGACCTTGCCCGGGCCGCGGCGACGGCCCGGGCGAACACGCTCAGCGCGGCCAGCATCGCCATCCCCGGATTCGCCGGGTACCGCGCTGCGCGGTGGGCGCGCCGCCACCCGGTCCAGGCGGCCGGGGTGACGGCTGGGGGGACCGGGAGCGCGGCCGCCGTGGCGGCCGGGGCAGCCGACGCCGCCGCGCAGGCCGACGGCGCCGCGCCGGCGACCGTGGCGGGGCCGACGGCGGGCGCCGCGCCGGAGGCGGCAGCCACCGCGTCCGGCCGAGCCAGGGCGTGGGCCACCTCGGCCGGCGGCCCCGCGCGGCAGGCGCCGCCGCTGCGGCTGCCGCCGCGCCGGGGCGCGCCGGCCGGCTGGTTCGGCCCGGGCGGCAGCGAGCCAGGTGCGGGGAACGGCACCGGGAATGGCCGGGCGATCATCCCGGGCCGGGCGCCGGCGGCGCCCGGTGCTCCCTCGCCCCGGCTGCCGGCGGCGGCTCCCTCGCCCCGGCCGCCGGCGGCGGCTCCCCCGCCCCGGCCGCCGGACGCGCCGGCCCGGCCCGGGCGCCAGCGCGCGGCACCGGGCGGGCGGGACGGACGGCAAGGACCGGCGGCCCAGGCGCCCGGCCCTCCGCCGGACGGCCCCGGCGATGAGGGCCCCGCCGGGCCGTTCTGGCTGCGCCCGCTGCGGCGGCGGAGGTAGGCGGAGGCAGGCATGGAGCTGACGCGGCTGCAGCGGGCCGTCACGTTCGCCGCGATCGTGCTGGCGCTGGCCGGGCTCGGCGCCTACCTCTTCCTGCCGGCGGCCGCCGGGGCGCGCCGCCCGGGCGGGTCGTCCCCCGGCTCGGGCGGGCACCGGAACCTGAGCCGCGCGGTTCCGTCCGCCTCCCCCGGGACCACGGCGCGGCCGGGACCTGCGGGTTCTCCCGCCGCCGGCCAGGGCGGGCCGCCTCTGGCCGGGTCCGGCCAGGTGCCGGGCATCTGGTCCTGGCTTCCGTTCACCCAGGCGGGACTGGCCGCCGCGGCGCGGGTCGCAGAGGAGTTCACGGCCTTCTACGGGACCTACTCCTACGCCGAGCCGGCCTCGGCCTACGTGGCGAGGATCCGGCCGCTGGCCACCGCCTCCCTCGCCGCCCTGGTCGGCCGCGCCTATGCCACGCCGGGGCTCGAGGCTGCCAGGTCGGCCGGCCGGCAGGTGAGCACCGCGACCGCGGTGATCACGTCGCTGCGGGGGTTCGGCCCGAGCAGCATCACCTTCGTCGTCGCGCTCACCCAGCGGATATCCGGCGCCAGGGGAGCCGGAACGCAGGTCTCCGACTACGCGGTCACGGTCACCGGGTCGGGCACCCGCTGGCAGGTCAGCGACATCGAGCTGGCCGGGGCGGGGAACCAGTGAGCCGGGGCGGGGAACCAGCGCGCGGCCGGCGGGCCAGGCCGCTGGTGATCGCGATCGGCGGCGGGCTGGCGCTGCTGGTGGCCGCGGTGCTGGCCGCGCCGCTGCTGCTGTTCGCCGGCGGCGGCCTGCTCTACCAGGCGGGCGGCTGCCCGGACGGGCCGGGCGGCGGTGCGGCGCAGCCCGTGGCCAGCGCGCAGGCCAGGGACTCGATCCCGGCCAGCTACCTGGCCCTGTTCCAGTCGATCGGCGCCCGGTACCACGTGCCCTGGGTGATCCTGGCCGCGATCGGCAAGGTGGAGAGCGACGACGGCCGGACCACGCTGCCCGGGGTGCACAGCGGCGCCAATCCGTTCGGCGCGGCCGGCCCGATGCAGATCGGAATCGGCGGCGCCGCGGGCAACACCTGGGGCGGCGCCCCGGTCCACCCGGCCGGCGAGCATGTCAACGGGGTGGCGACGGACGCCAACGGCGACGGGACCGCGAGCGTCTACGATCCGGCCGACGCGATCGCCGGGGCGGCCAGGTACCTCCTGGAGCACGGCGTGCTCACCGACCCGCCTGCGGCGATCTTCGCGTACAACCACCTGGACTCCTACGTCCAGGACGTGCTGGGCTGGGCCTCCCGGTACGCCCGGGGCGGGTACACTGTCGCGCCGTCGCCCGGCGGTCCGGCGGTGACCTGCCTGGCGACCGTCGCCATCGCGCCGAGCCCGCAGGCGGCCCAGGCGATCACGTACGCGGAGGAGCAGATCGGCAAGCCCTATCAGTGGGGCGCGACCGGCCCGGACGCCTTCGACTGCTCGGGGCTGGTCATGATGGCCTACCGCGCGGCGGGGGTGTACCTGCCGCGCACCGCCGCGGCGCAGTGGAGGTGGGGGCCCAGGGTGCCGCCCGGCCAGGTGCAGCCCGGTGACCTGGTGTTCTTCGCGGGCGGGGACGGCACGGCGAAGGCGCCGGGCCACGTCGGGCTGGTGATCGGCAACGGCCTGATGATCGATGCGCCCGCGCCTGGCCTGCAGGTGCGGGTGGCACCGTACGGGGAAGGCAGCCCCGTCGGATTCACCCGGCCCTGGGCGCGCGCCAACGGCCCGCTGACCGCGGCCGGGCCGGGCGTCACGCCCGCCCTCAGCCCGTCCCCGTCGCCGTCCCGGCGGGCCGCGGCGCCGCCCGGCACCCCGCCGGGCGAGCCGGCCAGGCCCGGGGGGCGCCGTGCCGCGCGCGGCACGGCATGATGAAGTCGGCGGCGGGCGGTTCGGGCCGGGCCCGACCAGCGGGCAGGGAGCCGGGGATGGATTTCGGATTGTCGGCGGAGCAGCGGCTGCTCCGGGACACGATGCGGTCCTTCGTGAACGAGCGGATCCGCCCGGTCGCCAGGGAATGGGAGGAGTCGGGCCGCTACCCCGAGGAGATCGCCGCGGCAATGGCCGGCCTCGGCCTGTTCGGGCTGCTGGTTCCGGAGGAATACGGCGGGATGGCGGCGGACATGGTGTCGCTGGCGATCGTCTTCGAGGAGATCTCCCGCGGCTGGATGGGGGTGGCGGGCATCCTCGGCAGCCACTCGCTGTCCTGCTGGATGATCGCGCGGTACGGGACGCCGGAGCAAAGGAGCGCGCACCTGCCGGCGCTCGCCTCCGGGCAGCGCCGCACGGGGATCGCCCTGACCGAGCCCGGCGCGGGCAGCGACCTGCAGGGGATAGCCACGACGGCCAGGCGCGACGGCGCCCACTACGTGGTGACCGGGCGCAAGACCTGGATCACCAACGCCAGGCACGCCGACCCGCTGCCGGTGCTGGTCAAGACCGACCCGGCCGCCAGGCCCGCGCACGCCGGGATGTCGGTGCTGCTCGTCGACCCCGCCACGCCTGGTTTCGAGGTCACCCGGGACTTGCCCAAGCTCGGCTACCGCGGTCCGGAGACCTGCGAGATCGTGCTCGACCAGGTCCGGGTGCCCGTCACGGCGCTGCTCGGCGGCAGCGAGGGGCGCGGGCTGCAGCAGGTGCTCGCCGCGCTCGAGAAGGGCAGGATCAACATCGCGGCCCGCGCGGTCGGCGTCGCCCAGGAGGCGTACGACCAGGCCCTGCGCTACGCGGGGGAGCGGGAGGCGTTCGGCCAGAAGATCTCCGGGTTCCAGGCCATCCAGCACAAGCTCGCGGACATGGCGGTCAAGGTCCAGTCGGCGCGGCTGCTCACCTACTGGGCGGCGGCGCGCGCGGACGCCGGGGAACGGGCGGACCTGGAATCCGGCCTGGCCAAGGTGCACGCCTCCGAGGTAGCGCTGGAATGCGCGATCATGGCGATGCAGGTGCACGGCGGGTACGGCTACTCGAAGGAGTTCGGCGTCGAGCGCCTGTACCGGGACGCGCCGCTCATGGTGATCGGCGAGGGCACCAACGACATCCTCCGCACGGTGATCGCCCGGTCATTGATCAGCGGGCGCGGGGTGATCGGCTGACCCGTTTGCCCGGCGGGCACGGTGACTGCCGATAGGCTCGGAGCACGCGGCATCGCCCTGCCCGGCCGCGGAGGAGGACGCTGTGGCGCGCACGGCATGGTCGGCGCCGGCCGCGAGGCTGGGCGCCGGGCTCGCGGTGGCGGTCCTCGCGCTCGTCGGCTGCGGGGTGCTGAGCGCGGGTGCGGCCGCTCCCGGCAGCCCGCCGGCATCCGGCCGCCCGCGGCCTGCGGCCGCCTCGCCGCGCCCGGCGGGCACGCCAGGTGCCCGGCGAAGTCACCGGCCGCCGGGGCAGTCCCGCGGATCCCCGCCGCGCGCCGCCCGGCCGCTGGCCGGGAAGATCGTCGGGATCGACCCGGGGCACAACGGCCTCAACTACACCGACCCCGCCTTCCTGAGCCGCAAGATATGGAACGGGCGGGAATGGGAGGACTGCAACACCACGGGCACCCAGACCGCCGGCGGCTACACCGAGGCCCAGTTCAACTTCAACGTCGCCATGGACCTGGCGGGGTACCTGCGCCAGGCCGGCGCCACGGTGGTGCTGACCCGGACCAGCAACCACGGCATCGGGCCATGCGTGAACTGGCGTTCCTATGTGCTCAACCGCGCGCATGCGAACGTCGCGATCGACATCCACGCCGATGGCGGGCCGGCCTGGGGGCGCGGCTTCACCGTCCTCGAGCCGGTGGCCGACGGGCCGAACGACAAGGTGATCGCGGCGTCGCTGCGGTTCGGCGAGTACGTGCACCGGGCGCTCATCGCCGGCACGCCGCTGCGGCCGGCGGACTACTACGGCCACGACGGCTACATGCTCCGCGATGACCTCGCCGGGCTCAACCTGGCGACCCAGCCGAAGGTGCTGATCGAATGCGGGAACATGAAGAACCCCGCGGACGCGGCGGTGCTCACCTCCGCGCGCGGCCAGCGGGAGATCGCGCGGGCTCTCGCGGCGGCGATCATCCGCTTCCTCACCGGCCGCTGGCCCGCGGCAGCGGCGAAGCCGTGACCAGGATCGCCGTGGGAGCGCGTCGCCGGGCGGGCGCGGGCGGGGCATCCGCGGGCCGCGGCGCCACGGGCCGGGTCCGGGTCGCCGCGCTCGGCGCCCTGACCCTGCTCACGTCGGCGTGCGCGAGCGTCCCGCAGGCCGCCGGGCCGCCGCCTTCGTCCGCGCCGGCCCGCCAGCACAGCCATGCGCATGCCAGCCCCGCCCCGGACGCCCCGGGCAGGCGGCTCCGGTCGCCGTTCACCAGCCTGCGCCGCTACCTGGCCGGGAGGCTGGGCGTGGTGACCGCCGCGGTCTACGACCGGCGCACCCGGCAGCTGTGGGTCTACCACCCTCGCGTGGAGTACACGGCGAGCATCGTGAAGGTCCAGATCATGGGCGCCGCCCTCTGGGAGGCGCAGCAGGCGGGCCACGGGCTGCCGGGGAGCGAGGCCCAGCTGATCCCGCCGATGATCGAGGCCAGCGACAACAGCGCCGCCACGGCGGTGCTGGCCGACGTCGGCGGGCCGGTCCGGGTCGGCGAGTTCGACCGGGCGGCGGGGCTGCTCGACACGCAGCCGCACGCCGCCAGCCCGCCGATTCCCGGCACGCCGTGGCCGGCCTGGGGCCTGACCACGACCACCGCCCGGGACCAGGTCGTGCTGATGATGAGGTTCGCCTACCCCAACGCGGTGCTGTCCGGCCGCAGCCGCAGGTACGGGCTGTCCCTGATGCGGCAGGTCGAGGCGGGCCAGAACTGGGGCGTGTCGTACGGCCTGCCGGCCGGCACGGTCGTCGCGCTGAAGGACGGCTGGATCCCGTTCCCGCGCCCCTTGCCGCACGCGGGCCCGGGCTGGCAGGTGGACAGCATCGGGTGGATCCACGGCCACGGCCGCGACTACGTGCTCGCCGTGCTGACCAGCGGCAGCCCGAGCGAGCAATACGGGATCGACACGGTCCAGGTGATCTCGCAGCAGGTCTTCACCCAGCTCGGCCCCGCGTCCGGGTGAGGGCCGGGCCGGTCAGATCTGGCCGGCCGAGTACTGCGGGAGCCCGTACTGGCTCGCGATCGGATCCCAGGTCGCCAGGAACGCGTTCTTGTCGGCCGTGGCCTGCGGATCGAGCGCGGTCGCATCCTGGTAGTAGCTGGAAGCGGTCCCGGCCGAGCAGCCCGAGCCCGACTGCTGGCGCGCCCAGCTCAGGTAGTCGTCGTCGATCGTCAGGGAGACCTGAAGCGCCTGCGTCAGCTGCGCCTTCAGCGTGGCCCCGTCCGGGAGCGCGCCGGTCTGCAGCGCTCGCGCCGAGCGCAGCTCGGCGGCCCTCTGGGCGGCGATCTGCCGGATCCGCGAGACGTCATAGCCCAGGTTCGCGCAGGCCGCCACGTCGCTGACGAGGTTGTCCCACGAGATCCGGCTCCGCGCGCTGGCGTACAGCAGGTTGTTGACGGCGGCGGCTTCGCTGGCCGCGCTCGGGGTGGCCGGCCCCGGGGACGGGGAAGAACTGCTCGCGGTCGGCCCCGTGCCCGGGCCGTTGGCGCTGGCGTTGGTGCGCCTGAGCGCGAGGAAGATCCCGGCCGCGGCAACCGCGACGGCCACGCAGGCGATCACCACGCCGATAACCGTCCCCGTGGGCCGCTTCCTCGGCTGCGGGCCGGGCCAGCCCTGCGGGCCGGGCCAGCCCTGCGGGCCGGGCCAGCCCTGCGGGCCGGGCCAGCCCTGCGGGCCCGGGCCGCCGGGCGGGAACTGCGGGTGGGGGCCGGGCGGCCCGTACTGCCCGCCCCCGGGCCAGGTCCCGGGCGGCGGCGCCAGCCCGGTGCCAGGCCATGGCACCTGCCCCTGCGGAGGCCACCCTCCGGCAGGCGGCTGCGGTCCGCCCGGCGCCCACGCGCCAGGTGCCGCCCCGGCGGGCGGCTGCACGGCCGGGGCGGGTGCCGCAGCCGGGCCGGGTGCTGTTGTGGCCGGGCCGGGTGCTGTTGTGGCCGGGCCGGGTGCTGTTGTGGCCGGGCCGGGTGCCGCGGCCGGGGCGGCGCCGGCGGCCGCCGCGAGCGCGGTTGGCGCCGGCGCCGCAGTGGGCGCGGTTGGCGCCGGCGCCGCGGTGGGCGCCTGCGCGGCCGCGGGTTCCGCGATCGCGCCGGGTGCCGCGGCCGGGACTGCAGCGGCCGCCGGCGCGGCGCCTGCCCCCGGCGTGCCGGTGACCGGCTGCGCCAGCTCCGTGGCCGGCCAGGCCCCGGCCTGCCCGCCCGCGGGTCTCGCGGAGCTGCCCGGCGGGACGCCGGCCGGGGAGCCCGGGGGCGCGGCGGCCTCCTCAGCGGCGGCCTCCTCAGCGGCGGCCTCCTCAGCGGCCACCTCAGGGCGCCCTGGCATCAGCCCGAGCGCCCGGCCGAGATCAGCCGCGAACTGCGAGCACGTGGGGTACCGCTGGCCGGGGTCCTTCGCCATCGCCTTGGCGAGGACCTGGTCCACTACCGCCGGGAGCCCGGGACGGCGAGCCGACAGAACTGGGGGCGGCTCGGACAGGTGGGCATTGATCAGCGCCAGGCCCATCTCGTGCGGGTAGGGCGGGCCCCCGCTGAGCAGCTCGAACGCCGCGCAGGCCAGCGAGTACTGGTCGGCGCGGCCGTCGGCGGCCCTGCCCTCGATCTGCTCGGGCGCGATGTAGGCCAGCGTCCCGACGAACTGGCCGGTCAGCGTCACCTGGCTGACCGCGCTCTGCTTGCTGATCCCGAAATCGGACAGGTAGACGTGCTCACGCGGGCCGCCGCCCTCCGGCGGGCCGGTGGCGCCCGCGGTGCCGGCCGCGTCGAGCAGCATGTTCGCGGGCTTGACGTCACGGTGGATCAGGTCGTGCGCGTGGGCCGCGTCGAGCGCTCCCGCCACCTGGGAGATGATCCCCCACGCCCGGGCCGGGTCCAGCGGCGTCCCGTGGGCGAGGAGCGCCCGCACGTCTCCGCCCTGGACGTAGCGCATGGCGATGAACAGGAATCCGTCGGAGTCGCCCGCATCGTAGACGGGAATGATGTTCGGGTGGTCCACGGCCGCGGCCGACCGCGACTCCCTGATGAACCGGGTCCGGAACCCGGTGTCCGCCGCCAGCGCTGGCGAGAGGAGCTTGAGCGCCACCCGGCGATCCAGCCGCTCGTCGTGGGCACGGTAGACGACCGCCATGCCGCCCTGGCCGATTTGCTCCTCCAGCCGGTACCCGGCGATCTTGTCGCCAGGCCCGACATCAGCCAGCGCTGACGGCGATTCCTCGCTCACCGCACCCACCTAGAGACGGGGCCGGGACGCAGGCAGACCGCGCGCAGCGCCGGCGTCCCTGCCGCTTACGGACCGCTGTGCCGCTGCGCGACAACTGTAGCCGTTTCCGCCGGCACCGGAAAATAGCGCGCTCAATGCCGCGGCACCGGGACGGTGACGGGCCGTGCCCAGGGCCGGCGGCGCCGCTCAGCCGATGGGCTCAGGCTGGCCGGGGAACGCGGGCGGCCGCGCCATCGGCATCGTGTCGCCGTCGAGCCCTGCCCGCGCCAGGTCCCAGGCGATCTCGTCGGCCAGCCGCGGCCCGGCCAGCCCGCCGGGCGGGCCATCCTCGGGCCACGGGGCGGCGCCGGCCGCTTCGAGCGCGGCCCTGGCCGGGGCCAGCTTCTCGTAGACGAACAGGACCGGGCCGCCCGCGGCGAGCGAGACGGCGGTGCGCAGCGCGTCGCGCGGGCCGTCGGCCTGGGCGATCTCGATGTCCGGCCGGGCCCGCCGGAGGGCGCCGGTGATCAGCGCGCGCATCTCGCCGGGCTCGCGGCCGCGCAGGTCCTCGTCCTCGTAGATCACCGCGCGGCCGAACCAGGCGGCGATCGCCTGGGCCGACTCCTCCAGCAGGTCCTCGCGGCGATCCCCGGGGAGGGTGATCGCCGCCGTGGCCGTTCCCGGCCAGACCCGCGCGATCATCTCGCCGGTGGCCCTGAGGGCGGCGGCGTTGTGCCCGTAGTCGAGCACGACCGGCCCGGCGGGCGCGCCGGGGCCGGCGGCAACCGCGTAGGCGTTGCCGCGGCCCGGGTTCGCCTCGTGCGGCGTGAACGTCCGCAGCGCCTCGGCGATGTCCTTGACGGCCACTCCCAGCGCCCGGCACGCCGCGGTCGCGGCGAGCGCGTTGGCCACCACGTGACTGGCCCTGCCGCCGAAGGCCCCGGGCAGCTCGGCGACGGGCAGCACCGCCAGGCGCTGCCCCTCGGCCCACTCGGTGAGCTGGCCGTCACGCACCTCGTAGCAGATCCCCCCGGCCCGCCGGTGGCGCCGGATCACCTCGCCGCCGGACTCCAGGCTGAAGTACCTGACCACGGGCGAGCGCCGGCGCACCCGCGGCCGGCCGGCCACCCCCGCGGACGAAGGGTTGTCGGCGTTGAGCACGACGCTCCCGCCCTCCCGCAGCTCCTCGGCGATCAGCGCCTTCACCTCGATCAGAGCATCAAGGTCGTCGATGTCGTCGTCGCCGAGGTGATCGGCGGTGATGTTGGTGATCACCGCCACGTCGGCCTGGTCGTAGCCGAGCCCGCGGCGGACGATGCCGCCGCGGGCGGTCTCTAGCACGGCGGCCTCCACCGTGACGTCATCGAGGACGATCTCGGCCGAGCGCGGCCCGGAGGCATCGGCCGCCAGCACGCAACGACCGCCGATGTAGACGCCGTCGGTTGACGACATGCCGGTGCGCAGCCCGGCCGCGCGGAGAATGTGCGCGATCATGCGCACTGTCGTGGTCTTGCCGTTGGTGCCGGTGACGGCGACGATCGGGATCCGCGATGGCGCGCCGGGCGGGTAGAGGCGGTCGAGAATCACCTCGGCGACCGGCCGGGGCGTGCCCTCGTCCGGGGCCAGGTGCATGCGCAGGCCGGGGCATGCGTTGAGCTCGATCACCGCCGCCCTGGCCTCGCCGGCCGGGCGCGGCGCCGCCGCGACGTCCTCGCACCGCAGGTCCACGCCGCAGATGTCCAGCCCGGTGACGCCTGCCGCGCGGCGGCACAGGTCGGCGAGGTCAGGGTGGAGGAACCCGGTGACGTCCCGGCTGGTCCCGCCGGTCGACAGGTTCCCGTTCCGGCGCAGGCTCACCCGCTGGCCCGCCTCGGGGACCGAGCCGAGGTCCAGGCCGCTGACCGCCAGGTGCGCGAGCATGGCATCGTCGATCACGACTGCGGACAGCACCCGCGAGTGACCATCGCCGCGCCTCGGGTCGGCGTTGAGCTCCTCGATCAGCTCCCCGATCGAGCGGACCCCGTCCCCGGTGACCTCCGGCGGCCGGAGCTCGGCCGCAGCCACCACCTCGCCGCCCACGACGAGAACCCGGTGGTCGGTTCCCGGCACGAACGACTCGACGATCACCTCGCACGAGCCGGATCCCGCCGCGGCCCTGCGGTAGGCGGCCTCAGCCTCCGCGGGCGTGCGGACGCCGACGGTCACGAACCGGCCGTGGTTTCCTCCGCGCGGCTTGACGACCACCGGGGCGCCGATCCGGTTCAGCGCCTCGACCGCCTGCGCCGCGTCGCGCGCGAGCTCGGCTTCCGGAACCGGCACGCCGGCGCGTGCCAGCAATCGCTTCGCCAGCATCTTGTCGCAGGCGATGTCGGCGCCGATCACCGAGGTCTGGTCGGTGGTCGCGGCGCTGACCAGGCGACGATGGCAGCCGTAGCCGAGCCTGAGCAGCGACAGCGCCCCCACCCTGCGGACGGGAATGTTCCTGCGGCGTGCCGCCGCCGCGATCGCGGCCGTGCTCGGGCCGGGCCGCTCCCGTTCCGCGGCCCGGCGGATCGCCTCCAGGCCCGCGGTCAGGTCGGGGCGTCTCCTGGCCAGCACGGCCTCGACGGCCTCGATCGCCAGCGCGATCAGCTCGCCCGGCACGGCGGAGTCCTCCGGCTCGTCGCGCGGGCACTCGGTCACGACGTCGTAGCGGCCGTCGGCGCCGGCCCACAGGGTCCGGCCCAGGGACACCTCGCGCCCGGCGAGCACGGACAGTTCGAGGGCGACGTGCTCGACGACATGGCCGAAGTACGTGCCCTGCGCCATCGCGTCGGTGAACCCGCCCGGGCGGCCCGCGGCGCAGTGATGCCCGCGCAGGCCGGGCAGGGCCATGGCCAGGCGCTCCGCGAACCCCGGATGGCCGGCCGTCTCGTGACCGGTCAGGTCCTCCAGGTCGATCCGGGCGATGCTCACGGGCGCGGTGGTGAAGACGTTCGGGCCGCCAAGGCGGCGCACGTGCTCAACGCGCACTTCCGCTCCTAGGGTCTCGTGGTGGCCGACGTGGCGGCCTCTCGCTCAGTACCTCGCGTGGGCAGGCCCGACCGCGGGGCAGCGGGCCGCCAGGTCGAACACGCAGCCCGCGGGAAGCAGGTGCAGGCGCACGTCGAACAGCGTCACCGGGTCGCCGTCAGAGTCCGGGTGGACGACCGTTGCCCGCTGCGCGTCGACCACGCTCACCGCGCCGGCGCCGAGCACCTCGAATGCGTCCGGGGTGGCGCAGATCGCCGTGTTCTCGTCGATCCCTATGCCAAGCCGCTCCGGATCCAAGGTCACGGCGCTGAGCAGCCTGGGCAGCCTGCCGCGCTCGCCGAAGTGCATGTCGATCAGCGCCTTGGGCATCAGGCCGAGCCCGGGCCCGGTCCTGACCGCTCCGGCGGCGACGTCCGCCCCGTCCCCGCCGAGGATCATGGTCGCGCCGAGCGCGGTCGCTCCCGCGCTGGTGCCGCCGATCGCGAGCCCGGCGGCCAGCCGGTCGCGCAGTCGCGCGTTGAGCCGCGAGCCGACGAGGGTGCGGAGCCGTGACTGGTCACCACCGCACAGGAAGGCGCCCGTGGCCTCGCCGAGGAGCCCGGCCGCCGCGGTGCCGTCGGCGTCCGAGCGGCCCCGGATCGGCAGTTCCCGCACGCGCCGGACGCCGAGCCGGCGGAAGACCCGCTCATACTCGGCGAAGGCGCGTTCCGGCGCGACGGTGGCGGTTGTGATCACGACGATCCGCGCGCCGCCGCCTCCGCTCAGGTCGACGAACCGCTCGAGGATCCCGGTGCCGCAGGCCCTGTCCTCGGCTCCGCCGATGATCAGCAGGCGGCCGCCGCCGCCGTCGCCCCCCATGCCATGGCCCTCGCTCCGGACCGCGGCGCGGTCCCCGAGCCGATGTGTACCCAGGCCACATGGCGTGAATCCGCAGATACTCAGCGCCATTGCGATCGCGCCGCGAGCCGCGGGTGCAGTCGCGCCTCGAGCCGCGGGCGGCGCGCGGCGCGCGGGCCGCCGTGCCGGCTACTCGCTGCCGAGGACGCGCGCCCGACGGCCACGCCGCCCGGCCGGGCGCGGCCTGGACAGCTCGTCGGGAAGCTGGAGCAGCGGGTTGGTGGCGCTTGCGACGACGTCCGTCGCGACGTCGATCACCCGCCGCCCCCGGTTCCTGGCCGCGGCCCTGAGCTGCTCGAATGCCTGACGGGGCTGGATCCGGTGACGCTCGGCGAGCACGCCGATCGCCTGCTCCACGCGAACTCGCGCGGTGAGGGCGTGCTCCAGCTGGCGGACGGTGGCGCGCAGCCTGCTGGTCTCGGCTGCGGCATCGCGGGGCCCCGGCCGCGCTGCCCGCGGCGGAGCGGGCGCGCTCGCCGTGGCCGGGGCGCTTCCCGGAGCCGGGCCGTCGGACAGGCGGGCGGGATTCGGCGCCTCTTGCCGGCCGGCCGGATCGGCCGGCGCGGACAGGTCCGCGGAGATCAGGTCGGCCAGCACCATCGCGCTGGTCAGGTCCGGCACCTCCGTTCCGCCTACCCGCCACCCGCCGGGGGTGCGAAGGACCACCGCCTCTTCCGGATGCTCGGCCCACGGCCCCGGGCTGGCCTGCTCGCCGGGGCCGGCCTGCTCGCCGGGGCCGGCCTGCTCGCCGGGGCCGGTCCCGGCGCCCGTCAGCCTCCTGCGCCGCATCTTGCTCACGGGGCCATGGCCAGGTCGGCCATGCGCTGCTTGATCGCCTGAACCGACGGGTTGGTGAGCGTGCTGCCGTCGGCGAACACCACGGTCGGCACCGTCCGGAAGCCGCCGTTGACCATCATGACGTGCTCGGCGGCGGCCGGGTCGCGCTCGATGTCGATCTCGCGGATGTCGATGCCCTCTCGGGCAAGCTGGCTCTTCAGCCTCCGGCAGTAGCCGCACCATGGCGTGGTGTACATCGTCAGTGGCTGGACCATGCCGCGCTCCTCCTCGACGCCAGTGTGGCACCCGAACGCTACCAACGCCGGCCGGACGGATCTGCTTCCTCACCCGGGCCGGATGCCGGGGCGATGCGGCGGCGCGCCTGTCGGGCCGATGCGGCAGGATGACCGGACGGGAGGTTTGGCGGTGGCCGGAGCGGACGGTACGGGGCGGGACGGGCAGCGCGCCGCAGGGCGCCAGGCCGGGCGGGCGACGGGCCCGGAGGCGGTCCTGGCCACGCTCGACCCCGAGCAGCGGGAGGTGGCCCTGACGGCGCGGGGTCCGGTCTGCGTGCTCGCCGGCGCGGGCACCGGCAAGACCACGGCGGTCACTCACCGGATCGCCTACGCGGTGGCCACGGGCGTGGTCCGGCCCGACCGGGTGCTGGCGGTCACGTTCACCACCCGGGCGGCCGGGGAGCTGCGGGGCAGGCTCAGGCAGCTCGCCCTCACGGCGGTTCCCGGTGCCGGGCTGGAACGGGTCCAGGCGCGCACGTTCCACTCCGCCGCGCTGCGCCAGCTCACGCACTTCTGGCCGACGGCGGTCGGCGGGCCGCCTCCGGCAGTCGTCGAGTCGAAGATCGGCCTGCTCGCCGAGGCGGCCAGGCGGCTGCGGGTGCGGGCCGGGGTGGCCGAGCTCCGCGACGTGGCGACCGAGGTCGAGTGGGCCAAGGTCACCGGCGTTCCCCCGCGGGACTACCCGGCCGCCGCGGAGAAGGCCGAACGCGCGGCGCCCCTTCCGCCCGAGCAGGTCGCCGCCCTCTTCGAGCGCTACGAGGACCTGCGCCGGGAGCGGCACCTGGTGGACTTCGAGTCGGTGCTCGAGCTCACCGCGGCGATCCTGGCCGAGCACGGCCCGGTGGCCGCGGCCGTGCGCGAGCGGTACCGCTACTTCGTCATCGACGAGTTCCAGGACGTCAACCCCCTGCAGAAGCTGCTGCTCGATCAGTGGGCCGGGGGCCGGGAGGACGTCTGCGTGGTCGGGGACCCGCGCCAGACGATCTACTCGTTCACCGGAGCGACGTCGGCCTACCTGACCGGGTTCGCCCGCCAGTACCCCGGCGCTGCCGTGATCTCGCTGGTGCGGAACTACCGGTCCACGCCGCAGGTGGTTGCCCTGGCCAACCGGGTGTTCGGCCCCGGCACGCCGGGCAAGGCTCCGCTGGTCGCTCAGCGGCCGCCCGGTCCGCCGCCCGTGCTGGCCGAGTATCCGGACGAGCCTGCCGAGGTGGCGGGAGTGATCGCGGGGATCGCCCGCCTGATCGCGGAGGGAACGCCCGCCGGCCAGATCGCGGTCCTGGTCCGCACGAACGCCATGACCACCGGGTACGAGGAGGCGCTCGGGGCCGCCGGGATCCCGTTCCAGGTCCGGGGCGCCGAGCGGTTCTTCGACCGGCCTGAGGTCCGGCAGGCGATCGGCCTGATCCGGGCTGCCGCGCGATCGGCGGCGCCGGACGACGACCCGGCCGGGCAGGTGGGGCCGGTGCTGGCCGGGCTGGGCCTGGTCGGCCAGCCGCCCCGCGGCCGGGGGCAGGCACGCGAGCGATGGGAATCGCTTGAGGCCCTGTCGCGGCTGGCGGCGGCGTTCTTCGCCGACCACCCGGGCGCAAGCCTGGCGGACCTGGCCGACGAGCTGGCGACGCGCAGCGCGATGGGCCATGCCCCCGAGGCGGGGGGCGTGACGCTGGCCTCGCTGCATGCCGCCAAGGGGCTTGAGTGGGACGCGGTGTTCCTGCCCGGGCTGACCGACGGCACCGTGCCGATCGTCTACGCGACCACGGCCGAGGCGGTCGAGGAGGAACGGCGCCTCCTCTACGTGGGGCTGACCAGGGCGAGGCGCCGGCTGCTGCTGTCGTGGTCGCTGGCCAGGACCCCGGGAGGGCGGCGGGTCCGCAAGCCCTCGCGGTTCATCGACGAACTGCGCGGCCCGCTGCCCGCGGGGGGCGGGCCGGGCGCACGTCGCGGCTCCGGCACCCGGGCAGGCCCCGGCGCGGGCGAGCGGCGCGCGGCCGATCCCGGCGCGCGCCTCGGCCCTCCCGCGCGGCAGCGGTTCGACCGGCTGCGGGAGTGGCGCCTGGCGGCCGCCCGCGACCAGGGGGTGCCGGCCTACGTGGTGTTCCCCGACGCCACCTTGGCGGCGATCGCCGAGCGCGCGCCCCGGACCAGGGCCGAGCTGTCCGGCATCCCCGGGGTCGGCGCGGTCAAGCTCGAACGGTACGCCGCGGCGGTCCTCGCGTTGTGCGCGGACCCGGCTGGGGGCGGCCGCTGATGGGCCGGGCACTGGACGCCGTTGTCAGCCTGCTCGACCTGGAGCAGATCGAGGTCGACATCTTCCGGGGCCGCAGCCCGGTCGGCGAGCGGCGGCAGCGGGTGTTCGGCGGCCAGGTGGCCGGCCAGGCCCTTGTCGCGGCGGGCCGCACCGTCCCAGCCGACCGCCCGGTTCACTCGCTGCACGCCTACTTCATCAGGCCGGGGGACCCGGCCGTGCCGCTGGTGTACCTGGTCGACCGGGTCAGGGACGGCCGCTCGTTCACCACCCGCCGGGTCTCGGCGGTGCAGCACGGCAAGGTGATCTTCGCCCTGTCCGCCTCGTTCCACCGGTCCGAGCCCGGCGTGGAGCACGCCAGGCCGATGCCGCAGGTGCCGCCGCCCGAGGACCTGCCCACCACCGCAGAGCGGCTGGAGCGGCTGTTCGGCCCGGCCGCGCGCGAGTACGCCCGCGACAGCCCGATCGACATCAGGCACGTCGGCCCGCTGACGTTCGAGGCAGCCGCCGACCCGGCGCGGCGGGCCACCCAGAGCATGGTCTGGCTCCGGGCCGACGGCGAGCTGCCGGACGACCCGCTGCTGCACGTCTGCCTGATGACCTACGCGTCCGACCTGACGCTCCTCGACTCGGTGCTGCTGGCCCACGGCCTGTCCTGGGCGGACGGCACGACCACCGGTGCGAGCCTGGACCACGCGATGTGGTTCCACCGCCCGTTCCGCGCCGACCGCTGGCTGCTCTACGCGCAGGAGTCACCGGTCGCCGCCGGGGCGCGGGGACTGGCCCGGGGCGAGGTGTTCACCAGGGAAGGCGGACTGGTGGTGTCGGTGACTCAGGAGGGCCTGATCCGGACCGGGAGGCCGGCGGCGCGGGAACGCTGACCGGTCGGCCGCGGCGCGGGAAATGAGGCGAGGAAATGAACGGGGCGGGACGCTCGCGAGAAAATGGGTTGCCTCGCCGGCTCTGGCCTGCTTAGGGTCGGGGTAGCTCATCACCGCCCGCCGGCCTGGTCCTGCTGCGCGAAGGGAGGTACCCGGAATGCTCATTCTCGCGTGGCAGGACGCCGCCATGGCCGCTGGCCCCGTCGCGGCCGATGCCGGCGTCGCGGCCGCCGCTGCCGGGGCGGCTCGCGCCGTCTCCCCGCGGGAGCGGCGCCTCGCGGGCGCCCCGCTGGCTGCGGATCCGGGTGGCTTCCGCGAATGGACGCTCCCGCGCGCCTGCGGCGCCCTGGCGGCTGGCCAGGACACCAGGCAGCCGCGCGCGACCGACAAGCTCGCCAACACGACCCGCACCGTTGCCGCCGGTGGCGACGGGCTGGGTATGCACCCTGGCAGGGATCCGGTCTAGCCAGGCCGGCCGAGGTCCCCAAGGGCCGCAGACCCAGAAGCTGGGTCTGCGGCCCTAGTTATTGCGAGGCAACAGTGCCAGGCAACGGCCGATCGCCGGCCGGACGGATCGCGGATCTGTGACAGATGCTGCGACGAGCGGACGAGAGGAGATGACACCGATGCACCTGCCACGACCCGCCGCGGTTATCGACGACCGCCCGGCGGCCGAGGCGGAAGGCGCGGGAGTAACCGTCATCGGGCAGAACGGCCCGGCAGCCGCAACCGGCCAGCCGCTGGCGACGATCGGCGTGGTCATGGGCCGTGACCTGCCCTGTACCAGCGACCCGGACCTGTTCTTCGCCGAGTCGCCCCAGGATGTGGAGCTGGCGAAGTCGCTGTGCGGCGGGTGCCCGGCCAGGAGGGCCTGCCTGGCGGGCGCGATCACCCGGCGCGAGCCGTGGGGCGTCTGGGGGGGCGAGCTGTTCCTGCGCGGAGTGATCGTGCCGCGCAAGAGGGCGCGCGGCAGGCCGCGCAAGGACGAGGCAGCCGCCTGACCGGCCGCTCGGCGTCGCCCCGCCCCGGCCCGGCCCGGCGGTTCGCCATGGCTGCGCTGCGGGGCGCCGGCCTGTCAGCCCCGCCCAGCCCCTGCCGGGCGGTTCATGGCGAGGCCAGGTGCGCGTGGCCCGCCCGGTCAGCCGGGCCGCGCCGGGGCTGGTGGCTCCCCGGCGGTCACCCCAGACCGCGCGGACGCGGGAGCGGCGGTGCCATCGGCCGGCGGCCCGACGGGCCCGTAGCCGGGCATCCAGCGCAGCACCTCAGCGCGGAACGGGCCAGCGGCCTCGAGCTGGCACAGCACGCCGATGCCGGCGGTGGAGACCCGGTGGATGAGGATGTAGGAGGGCGGCAGGTTCAGCTGACGGGCCACGTTCGCGCCGCGCAGGTCCGTCACGCGGGCGGCCTCCTCCCGCATCCACTCCCGGCTGAACTTGAAGGTCTCGAACCGCGACGGGTCCGCCAGCGGGGCCAGGAAGTCGCGCAGCGCGTGCAGGTCCACCCGGACGTCCGGGCGCAGGAAGCCGTTCTCGCGCAGTTCTGCCTCGATCGTGGCGACGTCGCCATCGGTATGGACCAGCCAGAGCAAACGGCCGAACAGCGGCGGCAGCCCGCTGGGAAGCCGGTCCACGGCCCCGAAGTCGAGCACGCCGAGCCTGCCGTCATCCAGCAGCCGGAAGTTGCCCGGATGCGGGTCGGCATGGAGCAGGCCGGCCCTCGCCGGGCTGGAGAACAGCAGCCGCACCAGCAGCAGCCCGGCCCGGTCCCGCTGCTCCTGCGTGCCATCCGAGATGATCTTGGACAGGGGCGTGCCGTCCATCCACTCGCTGACCAGGACATGGTCCGTCGCGTAGACGGTCGGCGGCACGAAGATGTCCGGATCGCCGGCGTAGGCGGTCGCGAACGCATCCTGTGAAGCGGCCTCCAGGCGGTAGTCCAGTTCCTCGGCCATGCGCGCGCGGAGCTCGGCAAGCAGCGGCTTCACCTCCAGGCCGGGCATCAGCACGCCGAACAGCCTGCCCACCCGGCTGATCTGGGCGAAGTCTCCGAGCAGCGCCTGGCCGGCGCCCGGGTACTGGATCTTGACGGCCACCGGGCGCCCGTCCTGCCACACCGCGCGGTGCACCTGGCCGATCGACGCGGCCGCGGCAGGGCGGTCATCGAACTCGCGGAACTCGTCCCGCCAGTCCGCTCCGAGGTCCGCCGCGAGGACGCGGTGCACCGTCCCCGCGGGCAGCGGCGGGGCCGACTCCTGCAGCCTGGTCAGCGTGGCCCGGTACGGCCCGGCCAGCTCGGGCGGCAGGGCCGCCTCGAAGATCGACAGGGCCTGTCCCACCTTGAGGGCACCGCCCTTGAGCTCGCCGAGAACGCGGAAGATCTGATCGGCGGTGCGCTGCTGGATCTCATGGGCGACGATCTCGGCCGGCCGGCCGCCCAGCCGCTTGCCAAGGCCGAGGACGGTGCGGCCGGCCAGCCCCGCGGGCAGCGCGGCGAGCTTGACCGTCCTGGTGACCGCCCGGCGCGGCATGTCGCTCATGGACTCATTGTCAGCTATCGCGCAACCTGACACGCGCACAGGCAGGCCGGGTGGATCGGCCAGGTGCGGCGGCGCCACCGCCAGTCGGGCAGCACGAGCTCGATCGTGCCGTTGACGGCGGCGCTGGCAGCCGGCCCTTTGTCGATCGCGATCAGGGCCTGGCCGGCCGCCTGCGCGGCGACCGCGCTGGCGAGCACGGCGTCGCAGGCGACCGGGTCGGGGCGCCGCATGGCCAGCTGGGCCAGGATGAGCGGCCAGGCCGGGTCAGCGGCCGCGCGCACGTGGTCCAGACAGCGCAAGCAGGCGCTCTGGCCCGGGATGACCAGCGGGCCGACGGTGCCGATAGCCTCGGACGCGCTCACCGCCAGGTGCGGGAGGCGATTCCTGGTCAGCCAGCCGCTGCGGTCCTGGCCGACGGGTCCGACCACGATGACCAGGTCGGGACGCCGACCAGGGCGCAGTGATGGCCGTCCGGCAATGGCGGCCCGCGCCGGGCGCGCGTCCGCGGGCCGCGAGGCGGGCCCGGCGGGCCGCGCGGCTGCCGGGCGGGAGCGCGCCTGCATGCCGGGCATTGCTCCGATCCTGACCTGGCCCACTCCCGCCGCGGCGAGGATCCGGCCGACCGCCCGCCCGATACGGCGCTCGCCCTCGATCCAGACCGAGCGGAGGCGCCTGCGCGCCAGGAGCCGGGCGCCGCCGTCACCGTCGCCATGCGCGAGCGAGGCGGTCGCCAGCTCCGCGGCGAGCCGGGCCCGGAGTGGCTGGGGTACCTCCCGAAGGGTGCTCGCCGGGAAGTCGTCGAGGACCCCGCCCGCTGCGAGGAGCGTGAGGACCCGCTCGGAGACGGCCGCCGGGACGCCGGCTGCCTCCGCGGTCGCGATGACCTGGCGCCGGTCCCTGCTCCCGTCGAGCAGGGCGATCAGGAACGCGACGCCGGCCATGCCGGACAGGGCGATGGCCCGGCGTGGGTCGATGCCGATCTGGAGCGTGTCCCGGTCACGCCAGACCGGGAGAAGCCCCGACTTGAGCGCTGGCCTCATGAGCGCAGTGTGGCAGCCGGGTGCGACAGCGGGCCCGTCCCATCGCGGGGCTGTGGACAACCCTGGTGCTGGGGCAGGGAGTAGCTCCGGGCAACCCGCGGGCTGCTGTGGACAACCTCGCGCGCCCTGTGGATCGCCGCTCGCCCCGATCGCCGCCGGGCCCCGGGCCGGGCGGATCGCCGCGGGCCGCGTGGCGTCGCCCGCCGCTGAGGGAGCAGGGAACCAGGTCGCCCCTGGTCACTCGCCGTCGGCAGGGTTCCCGGGCGGCTCCTCCGCCTGCGGCCGGGGCTCCTCCGCCTGCGGCCGGGGCTCCTCCGCCTGCGGCCGGGGCTCCTCCGCCTGCGGCCGGGGCTCCTCCGCCTGCGGCCGCTCGCGCGCCGCGTCCTCGCCGCCGGCCAGGCCGGACAGGTCCAGCTCGGGGCGGCCCCGGACGAATCCGGATGGGTCGTCGAAATCCTCACCGGTGGGCATGAGGTCCGGATGGCTCCACAGGGCATCCCGGCCCGCGATCCCGCGCGCCGTCGTCAGCTCGCGCCAGATCGCCGCGGCCTCACGGAGCCGGCGCGGCCGCAGCTCCAGCCCGACCAGCGTCGCGAAGGTGCGCTCGGCGGGCCCGCCGGTCGCCCGCCGGCGCCTGATCGCCTCGGCCAGCCCCTCGGCCTGCGGCAACCGGTCGCGCGCAGCGTCGGCGACCACGGTCGCGACCCATCCCTCGACCAGCGCGAGCAGGGTCTCCAGCCTGGCCAGGGCCGCCTTCTGCGCCTGCGTGTCCTCCGGGCGGAACAGCGCCGCGCCGGACAGCGCCTCGTTCATTGCCTCCGGGTTCGCCAGGTCAACCTGCGAGATCGCTTCGCGTAGCCGGTCGGCGTCCACCGTGATGCCCCTGGCATAGTCCTCCACCGCGCCGATCAGCCTCGCCCGCAGCCACGGCACGTGGCTGAACAGCCGGTGGTGCGCAGCCTCCCGCAGCGCGACGAAGAGCCTGACCTCCTCGGGCTCTGCCGACAGCCCGGACCCGAACGCGGCGACCCCGGCGGGCAGCAGCGCCGCGGTCCCCTCCGGGCCAAGGGGCAGGCCGACGTCGCTCGAGCTCATCACCTGCTCGGCAAGCGCGCCGACCGCCGCTCCGGTCTGCCCCCCGATCATCATGCCGCTGATCCGGCGCAGCATCTCACCGAGGCCGCCGAGGCCGCCGAGAGGGCCCGGGCCGCCCGCGCCCCCTCCGCCGCCCAGCGTCTCCAGCGCCTCGCGCACCGGAGGGGGAAGCGCGCCTAGGTCCTCCGGGCCGACGGCGAACAGCCCTCCCATCGTGTCGACCGCGCGCTCGGCGACCGGCTTGCACAGGGTGATCCAGACCGGCATCGTGGCCTCGACCCACTCGGACCGGCTCCACGCCGCTGCCGTCCGGATGCCGCTGGGCAGGGCAGTCGCGTCCTCCAGCCACAGGTCCGCCAGGCGCAGCGCCTGCGCCACCTTGGCGCGCTCCTGGTCCGCGGGGACCGGATCCCCCTGTCCCGCCACCACCTGCCTGGCCGTGTTCTTCGCCAGATCCCAGTTGACCGGCCCGCCCTGGTAGGCCATCAGGTCGGCGAACTGCCGCAGCGCCTGCGCGAACTGCTGCGGGTCGCCGAACGGCCCCCCGGGCCCGCCGAACGGGCCCCCGGAGCCGGGCGGCGGGCCGGACCGGCCGCCTCCCTCGTCGTCGCCGGGCCGCCCGGGAAGGCCGAACCCGAAGGGAGGCTCACTCATGGCCCGGACCCGTCAGGCAGGATGGAAGCATCACACCCGCCAAGTTATCCCAGGAGCGCTTCGCGGTGAGCGACCGAGACGGCAGGATTCGCCCGCGGCGGAGCGATGCCGCAAGCCATCGGGCTAGCGCCGGCCGCCGCGGTCCCTCGGGGCGCGATCGCGCCCCGGCTGGCCGCGGGACCCCGGCGCCCCGGGACGAGCTTGCCTCCCGGGAGGGGCCGGACGTACGAGAATGGCCGGACTCGCAGGGCGCGGCGGTCCCCCGGAGCCTCGCGCAGGCGGCCGGCCGGGACGGCAGGCCGGCGGTGGCGGTCACCGGCGCCGCGCACGGCCTGGGCCTGGCGCTCGCCGCGCGGCTGGCGGCCTCGCCCCGGTTCGGCAGGGTCATCGCGATCGACGATCACCGGGGCGAGCTGGCCGGGGTGACCTGGCGCGTCGCGGACGTCCGGGACCCGGCGGTGGCCAGCCGCCTGGCCGGGATCGACGTGATCGTCCACGCCGACCTCGACCTGGCCGCGGACTCCGACGACCGGGCACGGCGGGCCTACAACGTGCGCGGCGCCCAGACCGTCCTCACCGCGGCGGCGGCCGGCGGCGTCGGCCGGGTCGTGCTGGTGACCAGCGCGATGGTGTACGGCGCCCACGCCGACAACCCGGTGCCGCTGCCGGAGGACGCGCCGCTGGCCGCCGAGCACGACGCCGGCGTGGTCGGGGACTTCCTGGAGATCGAGCAGCTCGCCCAGCGCTCGCCGCGGGCCAACCCCGGCATGGCGGTCACGGTCGTGCGGCCCGCCGCGCTGGTCGGGGAGGGCATCGACACGCTGATCACCAGGCATTTCGAGGCGCCCAGGCTCCTGGTGGTCAAGGGCTGCGCGCCGCGGTGGCAGTTCTGCCACGTCACCGACCTGCTCTCGGCGCTTGAGCTCGCCGCCGCCGGCGAGGTGACCGGGGCCTTCGCGGTCGCCTGCGACGGGTGGCTGGAGCAGGACGAGGTCGAGGAGCTCTCCGGGCTGCGCCGGATCGAGCTGCCCGCCCGGATCACCTTCGCCACCGCGCAGCGGCTCTACCGGGCGGGCATCACCCCCGCCCCGGTCTCCGGGCTGCACTACGTGGTCTACCCCTGGGTCGTCGACTGCCGGGCCCTCCGCGCGGCGGGATGGCGGCCGTCGGTCACCAACGCGGAGGCACTCAAGGTCCTGCTCGAGCAGCGGGCGGGCCACCATGCCGTCGCCGGGCGGCGGCTGGCCAGGAAGGACGCGGCGGTGACCGCGGCCGGGGCCACGGTGGCGGTGATCGGCACCGCCGCGATCGTCCGCCAGGTCCGCAAGCGCCGGCGCGACGGCTGACCGCGCGGTAGCGTGGCCGCGTGAACGTCATCAGGCTCGCCGAGCTGCGCGGCGTCCCCCTCTCGGTCGATGAGGTGCGGGCCGCCGTCGCCGACCCGGCAGCGGGCGGCATCGCCCTGTTCGTCGGCGTCGTCCGGGACAACGACCTTGGGCGCGAGGTCACCGGGCTCTCCTACACGGCGCACCCGTCGGCCGCGGCGCAGCTGCGGCGGGTGGCCGAGCGGATCGCGTGCAGGTTCGACGTCCGGGCGATCGCCGCCCTGCACCGGACCGGTGACCTGGCCGTCGGCGACATCGCCGTGGTGGTGGGCGTGTCGACCGGGCACCGGGCCGAGGCGTTCGAGGCGTGCCACGCGCTGATCGATGACCTGAAGGAGAGCGTGCCGATCTGGAAGCACCAGCGCTTCGCGACTGGCGACAGCGAGTGGGTGAACAGCGCGTAATCTTGCGCCCATGTCCCGTCGCGCTCTCACGCTGGCGATCGCAGCCGTCGGGGCAGCCGGCGCGCTGATCGTGGCGGCGGTCATCCCGGTCCCCTACGTGGCGCTGCTGCCCGGCCCGACCTACAACACGCTCGGCCTGCTGGACGGCAAGCCGGTCATCCAGATCAGCGGGCACCGCACCTTCCCGGCGGGCGGCCATCTCAACATGGTCACGATCTCCTATATCGGCGGCCCCGGGGCGAGCCCGCCGTTCACGATCTTCGCCGCGCTCGCGGCGTGGCTGACGCCGCACGAGGCCGTGGTCCCGCAGTCGGAGCTGTTCCCGCCGGGCAAGACGCAGCAGCAGGTGATCCAGCAGGACACCGAGGAGATGGCGAGCTCGCAGCAGGCCGCCACGGCCGCGGCGCTGTGCCAGCTCGGCATCGGCTTCGCGACCATCGACACGATCGCGAGCACGGTCCCGGGCATGCCGGCGGCGCGGGCGCTGCGGCCCGGGGACGTGATCAAGGCGGTCGACGGGCGGCCGGTCACCTGCCGCCGCAGCGCGGCCGCGATGATCGGCGGGCTCCGGGCCGGGCAGCGCCTCGTGCTCACGGTCGAGCGCAAGGGCGGCAGGGTGAACGTGCCGCTCACCACGGTGAGCTACCAGGGGCGGGCCGTGATCGGCGTGAACGTGATCGAGTCGTTCCGCTTCCCGTTCACCGTGAAGATCAACGTCGGGAACATCGGCGGCCCCAGCGCCGGGCTGATGTTCGCGCTCGGGATCATCGACAAGCTGACCCCCGCGAACCTGGCCGGCGGCCGGTTCATCGCGGGCACCGGCGAGATCACGGTGAGCGGGCAGGTCGGCCCGATCGGCGGGATCCAGCAGAAGATGGCGGCTGCGCGGGCGGCCGGCGCGACCATCTTCCTGACGCCCGCTGCCAACTGCCCGGACACCGCCGGCGCCGTCCCGCCGGGCCTGCGGCTGGTCAAGGTGAGCACGCTGCGCGGCGCGATCGCGGCGCTGCGGGCTCTGAAGCGCGGCCGGCCGGTCCCCACCTGCTAGCCCTGCCCGCGGACGGCCCCCGCGCGGGGAGGGAGAGCCACCGAGCCGCCGGCAGGCGAACTGGATCAGCATCCGCCTGAGCTACGCGCACGGCCGCGGGCTGGTCGTGTCCGGCGTGGCGGCGGCCGGACCGGGAGCGCGGCCGGACCGGGAGCGCGGCCGGGCGGCGGGACGGCCGGCGGGACGGGCTCCGGACCTGGCGGGCGGCGGGCGCCGCGACCGGACACGGCGCGGCGGGCGAGGGCGTAGGCTCGACGTCAGCGGGGATCACCGGTGAGCGCAGCATCCACTGTGGCCGTGGTTCCCGCGCGTCCGGGCAGCGTGACCGGAAACCAGCGGGACCGGAAAGGAGCCTGACGCATCGTGGGCCCCCGAGTTCTTGTGGACGCGACCGGCGTTCCCGCCGACCGCGGGGCACTCGGCCGGTACGTGGATGGCCTCGTCGGCGCGCTCGCGCAGGCCGGCGCCGACCTGGCGATCGCCTGCCAGCGCGCGGACGAGGAGCGGTACGGGCGGCTGGCCCCCGGTGCCCGGGTGGTCGCCGGGCCGCCCGCGATCGCGCACCGGCCCGCGCGGCTCGCCTGGGAGCAGAGCGGGCTGCCGATCGTGGCGTCCCAGGTCGGCGCCGACGTGATCCACTCGCCGCACTACTCGATGCCGCTGCGGGCCGGCGTGCCCACCGTCGTGACGATCCACGACCTGACCTTCTTCACCGCCCCGGACACCCACAGCCCGGTGACGGTGACGTTCTACAAGGCGGCGATCCGGACCTCGGCGCGGCGGGCGACCCGGCTGATCGTGCCGTCCAAGGCCACCCGCGACGAGGTCGTGCGGGTCGCCGAGGCGGATCCCACCAGGATCGACGTCGCCTACCACGGCGTGGACCACGCCGTGTTCCGGCGGCCCGACCAGGGGCAGCTCGCCCGGGTGGCGAGCAGGCTCGGCCTGCACGGCAAGCAGTACGTCGCCTACCTGGGCGCCCTCGCGCCGCGCAAGAACGTGCCCGCGCTGATCGCCGGATGGGCCCAGGCGGTCGCCGGACTGCCAGACCCGCCCGCGCTGGTGCTGGCGGGCGCCGCGGGCTGGAGCGACGAGGTGGACGAGGCGGTCGCCGCCGTCCCCGCGCACCTGCGGCTGGTCCGCCCCGGGTACCTGCACCACGCCGACCTGCCCGGGTTCTTCGGCGGGGCCCTGGTAGTCGCGTTCCCGAGCACCGGGGAGGGCTTCGGCCTGCCCGTGCTCGAGGCGATGGCCTGCGGCGCGCCGGTGCTGACCACGCACCGCACCTCGCTTCCCGAAGTGGGGGGCGACGCGGTGGCCTACACCGAGCCGGACGCGGCGAGCATCACGATCGCGCTGCGGGCGCTGCTGGACGACCCGGATCGCCGGCGCGCGCTCGGGCAGGCCGGCTACCGGCGGTCGCTGGAGTTCACCTGGGAGGCCTCGGCGCAGGCGCACCTGGCGTGCTACGAGCGCGCCGCCGCCGGGCGGCGCTAGGCGGGGTAGTCTGCCTGGTCATGCTGAGCCAGACGCGTGAATCCGCCCCGGCCGAGGCGATCGTGCTGGTCGGCGGCCAGGGCACCAGGCTGCGCCCGCTGACGATCGGCGTTCCCAAGCCGCTGCTGCCCCTGGCCGGCGTGCCGTTCCTCGCCCACCAGCTGGCCAGGGCCGCGCAGGCCGGGATCACCCGCGTGGTGATGGCGACGGCCTACCGCGCCGAGATGTTCGCCGAGGCGTTCGGCGACGGCGCGCGGCATGGCCTGGAGATCGTCTACGTGCAGGAGGAGGAGCCGCTGGGCACCGGAGGCGCGATCCGGAACGCCGCCGGCAGCCTGCTGTCCGGCCCCGCCGACCCGGTCGTCGTGCTCAACGGCGACGTGCTCTCCGGGCACGACCTGCGCGCGCAGATCGACCTGCACCGCAAGGCCGACGCCGCGGTCACGCTCCACCTGGTCGAGGTGGGCGACCCGGCCAGGTTCGGCTGCGTGCCGACGGACCTGACCGGGCGGGTCACCGCGTTCCTGGAGAAGACCCCCGACCCGGTCACCCGGCAGGTCAACGGCGGATGCTACGTGTTCACCCGGCGTTACATCGACGCGATGCCGGCCGGCCGCGTGCTGTCGGTGGAACGGGAGACCTTCCCCGGGCTGATCGAGGCGGGCGAGACGATCATGGGGTACCTGGAGTCCGCCTACTGGCTGGACGTCGGCACCCCGGAGGCCTTCGTCCGCGGCTCGTGCGACCTGGTGCTCGGCGAGCTCGCCTCCCCGGCGCTGCCCGGCGAGTGCGGCGCTGCGCTGCTGCTGCCCGGCGCGCGGGTGGACCCGACTGCGGAGGTGGGGGGCGGCACCGTCGTCGGCTCGGGGGCCGCGATCGGCGCCGGGGCCCGCGTCGATGCCTCGGTGCTGTTCGACGGCGCCCGGATCGGCGCCAGGGCGCGGGTCGCCGCGAGCGTGGTGGGCCAGGGCGCGGTGATCGGCGAGGGCGCGGTGCTCGACGGCGCGGTGATCGGCGCCGAGGCGGAGATCGGCGGAGGGAACGAGCTGCGCTGCGGCGCCCGGGTCTGGCCCGGCGTGTGCCTGCCCGGCACCGCGATCCGTTTCTCCACCGATGCCTGAGCCGCGCCCGGGCGGCTGAGCATGCCGGCGGCGGCGCGCGAATGGCGCGCGCCGTTCGCGATCGACGTGCTCGGGGTGCTCTCGGTGCACCGCCGCGGGCGGGGCGATCCGGCGTTCCGGCTCGACGAGGCGGGGGCGGCCTGGCGGGCCTGCCGGACGCCCGACGGCCCCGGCACGCTCCGGCTGGCCTGGCGTTCCTGGCCCCGCGGGCCGGACGGGCCGGGCACGCGCGTCGGGGCGCGAGCGTGGGGCCCCGGGGCGGGCTGGCTGCTCGCCGCGCTGCCCGGGATGCTCGGCGCGGACGACCGCCCGGAGGAGTTCGCGCCGGACCACCCCGTGCTGCGCGAGGCCGCCCGGCGTCACCCGGGGCTGCGGGTCGGGCGTTCCGGGCTGGTCTTCGAAGCGCTCGCGCCCGCCGTGCTGGAGCAGAAGGTGGTCGGCCCGGAGGCGGCACGGGCCTGGCGGGCGCTGCTGCGCCGGTTCGGCGAGCCTGCGCCGGGCCCCGCCCCGGACGGGATGCGCGTGCCGCCCGAGCCCGCCGCGTGGGCGGCGATCCCGTCCTGGGAGTGGCACCGGGCCGGGGTGGAGGCGGTGCGGGCGCGCACGATCGCCGGGGCGGCCCGGGTGGCCGGCCGCCTGGAGGAGATCGCCGGGGCGCCGCCGGCCGAGGCAGACCGCAGGCTGCGCTCGCTGCCCGGGATCGGGCCGTGGACCTCGGCCGAGGTGAGGCAGCGGGCCTGCGGCGACGCCGACGCGGTCTCGGTCGGTGACTACCACCTGCCCTCGCTGGTCGGCTGGGCGCTGGCCGGCCGTCCGGTGGACGACGCAGGGATGCTCGAGCTGCTCGCCCCCTACGCCGGGCACCGGCACCGGGCGGCGCTGCTGGCGGCGCTCGCCCTCCCCCGCCCGCCGCGCCGCGGCCCGCGGCGCCCGGTCCGCGACTACCGGGCGTTCTGACCCGGCGGGCCGCCCGCCGCGCCGGAGCCCGGCCCGCTGCAGGAGCCGCGGCCCGGACGGCGCCCGCCCGCTCGCCCCGCCTACTGTGGTGCCATGCGAACCGCCGATTCCGGGTCACCTCGCTCCGAGCCCGCGCCGTCGCCGGGCGCGCTGCGCCGGGCGCTGGCCAGGGCGCGGGACGGCAAGCCGCTGGACCTCGCCGAGGCCACGGTGTTGCTGCGGGCGCGGGGCGAGCACCTGACCGAGCTGCTCGGCCACGCGGCGCGGGTCCGCGACGCGGGGCTCGAAGCCGCCGGGCGGCCCGGCGTGATCACCTACTCGCGCAAGGTGTTCATCCCGCTGACCAGGCTGTGCCGGGACCGCTGCGGCTACTGCACGTTCGCCACCGTGCCCGGCCGGCTGCCGCCGGGCGGCGCGTACCTGTCCCCCGGCGAGGTGCTGGCGATCGCGCGCCGGGGCGCCGAGCTCGGCTGCAAGGAGGCGCTGTTCACGCTGGGCGACCGGCCGGAGGCCCGGTGGCGGCAGGCCCGCGAGTGGCTGGACGCGGCGGGATACGACGACACGCTCTCCTACCTGCGCGCGATGGCGATCGCGGTGCTGGAGGAGACCGGCCTGCTGCCGCACCTGAACCCAGGCGTGCTGACCTGGCAGGACTTCGCCAGGCTCAAGCCCGTCGCGCCGTCGATGGGGATGATGCTGGAGACCACTGCTCGGCGGCTGTTCGCCGAGCCGGGCGGGCCGCACTTTCGCAGCCCGGACAAGGACCCCGCGGTGCGGCTGCGGGTGCTGGAGGACGCGGGCCGGTCGGCCGTCCCGTTCACCACGGGCATCCTCGTCGGGATCGGGGAGACGTTCGCCGAGCGGGCGGAGTCGCTGTTCGCGATCCGCCGCATCGCCCGCGAGTACGGCGGCATCCAGGAAGTCATCGTGCAGAACTTCCGGGCCAAGCCCGGCACGAGGATGCGCGCGGTGCCCGACGCCGAGCTGGCCGACCTGGCCGCGACGATCGCCGTGGCCCGGCTGGTGCTCGGGCCGTCGATGCGGATCCAGGCCCCGCCGAACCTGGTCGGCGGCGAGCACGCGCTCATGCTCCGGGCCGGCATCGACGACTGGGGCGGGGTCTCGCCGCTCACCCCGGACCACGTCAACCCCGAGCTCCCCTGGCCGGAGATCGGCGACCTCGCCCGGCGGACCTCGCAGGCGGGCTTCCGGCTGGCCGAGCGCCTCACCATCTACCCCGGCTACCTGCGCGAGCCGTGGCTCGACCCGCGCCTGGCCGGGCACGTGGCCGCGCTCGCCGACCCACGGACCGGGCTCGCCGCCGAGGGCGCCAGGCCCGCCGGCCGGCCGTGGCAGGAGCCCGATGGCGGCTGGGGGGAGGCGTCGGGCCGCACCGACCTGCACGTGACGATCGACACGCTCGGCCGGGCCGCCGGGCGGCGGGCCGACTTCGCCGAGGTGTATGGCGACTGGGAGCAGGTCGCCGAGCGGATCGCCCCCGCCGCCCGCGGCATGGGCGGAGAGGTTCCCGGCCGGGAGGGTCCCGGCCGGGAAGGCGCCGGGGCGGGCGCGCCGCGGCGGATGCGGCCGGAGGTCGCCGCGGCGCTGCGCAGCGCCGAGCGTGACCCGGCCGGCCTGTCCGACGGGGAGGCCCTCGCGCTGCTCGCCGCCGACGGGCCCGAGCTGGATGCGCTCGCCGCGCTGGCCGACGCCATCCGCCGCGATGTCAACGGGGACGACGTCACCTTCGTGGTGAACCGGAACATCAACTTCACCAACGTCTGCTACACCGGCTGCCGGTTCTGCGCGTTCGCCCAGCGCCGGACCGACGCGGACGCCTACACGCTCTCCCTGGGCCAGATCGGGGACCGCGCGGAGGAGGCCTGGGCCGCCGGGGCGACCGAGGTGTGCATGCAGGGCGGGATCCATCCGGACCTGCCGGGGACTGCGTACTTCGACATCGCCGCGGAGGTCAAGCGCCGCTGCCCGCAGATGCACGTGCACGCCTTCTCGCCGATGGAGGTGATGAACGGGGCGGCGCGCACCGGCCTGCCGGTCCGCGACTTCCTCGCCAGGCTCGCCGACTCCGGCGTGGACTCGCTCCCCGGCACGGCGGCGGAGATCCTCGACGACGACGTGCGCTGGGTGCTCACCAAGGGGAAGCTGCCGGCGTCCGCGTGGGTGGAGGTGATCACGACCGCGCACCGGCTCGGCATCCCGACCACCGCGACGATGATGTACGGGCACGTGGACGCCCCGGCCCACTGGGTGGCCCACCTGCGGCTGATCCGCTCGATCGCCGCGGAGACCGGCGGGTTCACCGAGTTCGTCCTGCTGCCGTTCGTGCACGCGAACGCGCCGATCTACCTCGCCGGGCTGGCCCGGCCCGGCCCGACGCGCCGGGAGAACCGGGCCGTCCACGCGCTCGCCCGCCTCCTGCTGCACGGCGCGATCGGATCGATCCAGTGCTCGTGGGTCAAGCTCGGCGACGAGCTCTGCCGAGACGTGCTCCGCGGCGGCGCCAACGACCTCGGCGGCACGCTGATGGAGGAGACGATCAGCAGGATGGCAGGGTCGGAGAACGGCTCGTTCAAGACGATCAGCCAGCTCGCGGAGATGGTCGCCCCGCTCGGGCGGCGGCTGAGGCAGCGGACCACGAACTACGGCGAGCCCGCGGCCGAGCGGCTCGCGGCGGCGGCCGCATCGGACGGGGTCTGCGGGTCAGTCCGCGGGGCCGCCGGCCCGGTCCGCTCCGGGCGCGCCCTGCCGCTGGTCACGCTCGCCGGCGCTGCGGGAGGCGAGTGAGGATGGCGACGACCGGCAGGGTCCGGCTCTCCGGGTGGGGGCTGACCGAGCCGACCGTGGCGCAGGTGGCGCGGCCGGAGTCGGCGGAGGACGCCGCCGGGCTGGTCAAGGCCGCCGCCGGGACCGGCGTGATCGCCCGCGGCCTGGGCCGCAGCTACAACAACGCGGCGCAGAACGAGGGCCGGCTGGTCATCGACATGACCGCGATGCGCCACGTGCTCTCGTTCGACCCGCGCTCCGGCCTGGTCGCCTGCGAGGCCGGGGTGAGCCTGGAGCAGCTCATGACCGGATTCCTGCCGGCCGGCTGGTTCGTCCCGGTCACCCCGGGGACGCGGCAGGTCACGGTCGGCGGCGCGATCGCCTCGGACGTGCACGGCAAGAACCACCACGCCGCCGGGAGCTTCGCCCGCCACGTCACCTCGCTTGACCTGCTGATGGCCGACGGCGACGTGCGGACCGTGACACCGGCCTCCGATCCCGGGCTGTTCTGGGGGACCGCCGGCGGCATGGGGCTGACCGGGATCATCCTGCGCGCCACCGTCCAGCTGATCCCGGTGGAGACGTCGCGGCTGGTCGTGGACACGGTGCGGACCGCCGACATCGACGAGACGATGGCGCACCTGTCGGCCACCGACGAGGACTACGACTACACCGTGGCCTGGACCGACTGCCTGGCCGCCGGCGCCAGCCTGGGGCGCTCGGTGATCACCAGCGGCAACTTCGCGACGATCGGCGAGGTCCGCTACCGGGACCGGGCCAGGCCCCTTGAGTTCTCCCCCTCGGCCCGGCTGGCCGCGCCGCCGGTCTTCCCCTCCGGGCTGATCAACCGCCACACGGTCGCGCTGCTCAACGAGGCTTGGTACCGCAAGGCGCCGCGGCGGCGGACCGGGGAGATCCAGACCATCAGCCAGTTCTTCCACCCGCTGGACGGCATCAGGAACTGGAACCGGGTCTACGGCCCGGCCGGGTTCCGCCAGTACCAGTTCGTGGTGCCGTTCGCCGCCTCGGACGTGGTGCGGCGGGCGCTGGAGCGGATCAGCGCGCTGCGCGCGCCCTCGTTCGTCACGGTGCTGAAGCGCTTCGGCGAGGGCGACCAGGGGCCGCTGTCGTTCCCCATGCCTGGCTGGACGCTCGCGCTCGACTTCCCGGCGCGCACGCCGTGGCTGGGCCATCTGCTGGGCGAGCTCGACGAGCTGGTGCTCGGCGCCGGCGGCCGGCTCTACCTGGCCAAGGACTCGCGCATCCCGGCCGGGCTGATGAGCGCGATGTACCCCCGGCTCGGCGAGTTCCGTGCGCTGCGCGCGCGGATCGACCCGGCCGGGGTCTTCGGGTCCGACCTGTCCCGGCGCCTCGGGCTCACCTGATCGCTAGCGGTAGGCGATCACGTCCCGCAGGTCGCCGTCGGGGCGCGGGGACGGCGCGGCGGCGGGGCGGCCCACGCCGATCGCGCCCATGGGCTCCCAGCCCGGCGGCAGGTCGAGCGCCGCGCGGGCGACCGGGCCGCAGAACAGGGTGCTCGACAGCCAGCAGGACCCGAGCCCCTCGACGGCCAGCGCGACGAGCAGGTTCTGCACGCCCGCGCCCATCGAGACCAGGAACATCGCCCGCTCGGCGGAGGCGCGGCGCGCGTCCGGGTAGGCGTGCGCGGCCTCGGTGACCAGGCACGGCACGATGATCAGCGGGGCGCGGCGCAGCGGCTCGCCGCGCCTGGTGCGCCGGGCGATCTGCTCCGGCGTGAACCCGTCGCCCCGCAGGTCGGCCGCCCACGCGGCCAGCATGTCGTCCAGCAGGCGCCGCCGGGCGCGCGCCGACTCGACCACGACGAACCGCCACGGCCTGCTGTGGTGCGGCGCCGGGGCCGTCACCGCGGCGGCGATGGCCCGGCGGACGGCCGCCGGGTCCACCGGCTCGGCGGTGAACTCGCGCACGGTCCGGCGCGCGCCGAGCACGTCCGCCGCGCCGAGGCGGAACATGTCCTGCTCGGCAGGGCGGATCAGGGCCGCGGCTCCGGGCCCGTCGTCGGCGGTGACCAGGCCGGCGAGGCCCCGCACCAGCGCGGCCGGCACCTGATCGGCCTTGCCCTTGACCAGGTCCGCGGCCGCGGCCAGCTCGTCGGCGACCGCGGCGACCGTGACCTCGAGGAGGTTGCCGTGGGCATCGGGCGTGCCGCGGTGGTCGCGCAGCGGCGCCACTCCCGCGGCGCCGATCGCCGCGTCGGCCTGGCCAACCCGCCACGGCCGCCCCATCGTGTCGGTGATCAGCACGCCGATCCGGGCGCCGGTCAGGGCCATGATCGCCTTGCGCAGGCGCCGGGCCGAGCCGTCCGGGTCCTCCGGCAGCAGCACCACGGTTCCCGGCGCCGTGTTGGACCGGTCCACCCCGGCGGCGGCCAGCACCAGCCCGTGCCGCGTCTCGGCGATCGTCGTGGGGCCGCGGCGCGCGACGATGCGGACGGTCTCCGCGGCGATCGCCTCCTCGCGGCTCGCGCGCACCACCCGGCCCTCCGCCTTGCTGACCACCTTGGATGTGATCACCAGGATGTCGCCGTCGGCCAGGCCGGGCGCAGCCCGGGCGATGAGCGCGGCCAGGTCGGCCCCGGGGGCGATCTCGGGCAGGCCGCCCAGCCCGGTGATCGTGATCGTGGTCATCCGAGCAGCTCCCTGGCCAGGCCGATGGCCGCGGCGGCGATCGCGGCCGCGGCGGGCACGTCGGTCATGTACAGCGGCAGCGCGCGCACCTCGATCCCGGCCAGGTCCGCGGCGAACGCGGCGCCGGCGTCGGCGGTGTCCACCAGCCAGCCGTCCAGCAGGCCCGGCCCGTAGTGCGCGGCGACCGCGGCCGCGTCCGGCTTGACCCCGATCGCCGCCAGGCAGGCGTCGGCCATGCCCCGGACCGGCGCGCCGCCGATCACGGGGGAGACGCCGACGACGGTCTTGGCGGCGACCGCTTCGGCGATGCCGGGGATCGCGAGGATGACGCCGATGCTGACCACCGGGTTGGATGGCGGCAGCAGCACGAAGTCGGCGCCGGCGATCGCGTCGAGGACCCCGGGCGCCGGGGTGGCCCGCTCCGCCCCGACCGGGAGGAAGCCGCGCGCCGGAACCTTCGCGTGCAGGCGGACCCACCACTCCTGGAAGTGGATCGTCCGCGTGCCCTCCCCGTCGTCGACGATCACGTGGGTCCGCACGTCGTCGTCGGTCATCGGCAGCAGGGTGACGCCCGGCTGCCACCGCTCGCAGAGCCGCCTGGTGACCGCCGACAGCGGCAGGCCGGCGCGGAGCATGGCCGTGCGCGCGATATGGGTGGCCAGGTCCCGGTCACCCAGGCGGAACCAGTCCGGCCCCGCGCCGTAGGCCGCGAGCTCGGACTGCACGGTGTAGGTCTCCCCGGCGCGGCCCCAGCCCTGCTCCTCGCTGACGGCCCCGCCGAGCGTGTACATCACGGTGTCCAGGTCCGGGCAGACGTGCAGGCCGAAGAGCGTGATGTCGTCGCCTGTGTTGCCGATGACCGTGACCTGCGCGTCCGGTGCGGCGGCGGCCAGCCCGCGCAGGAACCGGGCGCCCCCGACCCCGCCGGCCAGCAGTGTGATGCGCATGGCCCGAGTCTGCCAGGCGCGGCCGCCCGGGGCGGCGCCGGGCGTGGTGCCTGGCTGGGCCGGCGGCCGGCCGCAGGCGGCGGCCGGGCTGGGACCCCAGGTTTTCCGGGCAGACTTTCCAGGTCATCGAGGTCAAGCCGGCCCGCACTACCACGTCTCCGCCTTGACGCGCGGCAAGACACGCGCGTGTAATTTCAGCAGTGTGATTCCCGCGGCCGTCCCGGTGGCCGCGGGACCGACGGGGTTGTCGAGGGGCGGAGGTGCGCTGTGACTGACGCCATCGTCGCGCTGGTGCACGAAGCGTTGGGCATCGGCGCCGATGAGTCAGCGGGCCAGGCGTGGCAGGACCGGGCGCTGTGCGCCCAGACCGATCCCGAGGCGTTCTTCCCTGAGAAGGGCGGGTCCACCAGGGAGGCCAAGCGGGTCTGCCGCAGCTGCGAGGTCAGGGCGGAGTGCCTGGAGTACGCGCTCGAGCACGACGAGCGCTTCGGCATCTGGGGCGGCCTGTCCGAGCGCGAGCGAAGGCGGCTCAAGCGGCGCGCCGGCTGAGCCAGGCCGGGCGCGCCGGGCGGCACGGGCAAGCTCGGCGTCTGGCCGTGGCGGTGCCCGGGATTCGCGTATCGTTCACAGGTGACCGGCCAGCGGGCCCGCGCCGCGGCGCGGAACCTGCAGGTGAAGCCCCTCAGCAACCGGATCGCCTTGTCGCCCAACGAGTCCTATCCCCAGCACGTCGTAACCGCCGTGGTCGTCGCCCACGACGGGGCGGCATGGTTGCCGCAGCTGGCCGACGCGCTCGCCGGGCAGACCAGGCCCGTGCAGCGGGTGGTGGCGGTGGACACCGGCAGCAGGGACCGCAGCGGCGCGGTTCTGGCCGCCCGGTTCGGGCAGGGATCGGTCTTCGGCATGGACCGCGCCACCGGCTACGGCGCCGCGATCGCCCGGGCGCTCGTGCACCGGGCCGCGAACGCCCCGGTGCCCGGCGACGCAGCCGACCGGGTCGAGTGGCTGTGGCTGCTGCACGACGACTGCGAGCCCGCCCCGGACGCCCTTGAGCAGCTGCTGCGCGGAGTGACCGAGACCGGTTCGGCCGCGGTGCTCGGGCCGAAGGTGCGGGACTGGTCCAACCGCGAGGTGATCCTGGAGGCCGGGATCACCATCGACACCGCGGCGCGCCGGGTGACCGGGATCGAGCCCAGGGAGATCGACCAGGGGCAGCACGACGGCGACCGCGACGCGCTCGCCGTCAGCAGCGCCGGCATGCTGGTGCGGCGCGAGGTCTGGGAGCAGGTCGGCGGGTTCGACCCGGCCATGGGCCTGTTCATGGAGGACGTCGACTTCTGCTGGCGGGTGCACGCGGCCGGCTACCGGGTCCGCGTGGTCACCGACGCGGTCGTCTACCACGTCCAGGCGTCGGCGCGGCATCGCCGGCCGGTCTCGGTGGGACGGCGGCCGCGGCTGCTGGACCGGCGGAACGGGCTGCTCACCCTCCTCGGGAACCTGCCGCTGCGCCAGCTGCCGGCGGTGGCGGCGGGCAACCTCCTGGTCTCGCTGCTGCGGATCACCTTCTTCCTGCTCGCCAAGAGGATCACCGCGGCGCTGGACGAGGCCGCCGCCATCGCCGCCGTCCTCGGGCACCCGCTCCGGCTGCACCGGGCGCGGCGCCGCCGGCGGCGCGGCCGGCGGGCCGCGTACGCGCGGGTCCGCGGCGACCTGCCACCCGGGCGGTCGGCGCGGCGGCTGGCCGAGTTCGCCGCCGCGACGGTGCTGCGGTCCGCCCAGGGCGACGCGGCCGGGGCGCACCACGCGAGCGCCGACCCGGGCGAGGACGACTCGCTGCTCACCGACAACGGCCTGGCCCGCCGGCTGCTGACCAGCCCGCCGGTGCTGGCGCTGGCCGCCCTCCTGGCCGTCTCGCTGGTGGCGTCGCGCTCGCTGCTCGGCTCCGGGCCGCTCGGCGGAGGCTCCCTGGTCCCCGCCTGGGGCGGGGCATCCGACCTGTGGCGGGTGTACCTGCAGGCGTTCCACCCGGCCGGCCTCGGCTCGGCCGCCGCCGCCCCGCCCTACGTCGCGGTGCTGGCGCTGCTGGCGTCGCTGCTGGGCGGCAAGCCGTGGCTGGCCGTGGACGTGCTGCTGATCGGCTGCGTGCCGCTGGCCGGGATGACCGCGATGCTGGCCGCGCGCCGGGTGAGCCGGTCGCGGCTGGTCACGGCGTGGGCCGCGATCAGCTACGCGCTCCTGCCGGTGTCGATGGGCATCGTCGCGGGAGGCCGGCTCGGCATGGCCGTCGCCTTCGTGCTGCTGCCGCTGATCGCGCTGCTGGCCGGGCGCGTCGTGACCGCTCCCGGGCCCCAGGGAAGCCGTGCCGCCTGGGGGGCGGGCCTGCTCGTCGCGGTCGGCGCCGCGTTCGTCCCGCTGCTGTGGCTGGTGGCCATCGCGGCCTGCGCCATCGCGGCCCTCGGGGCCCGCTCCAGGGTGACGGGCACCGTCCGCCGGCTCGCGGTCGTCGCCCTGACCGCCCCGGTGCTGCTGCTTCCCTGGACGATCACCCTGGCCGCCCATCCGGGCAGGCTCTTCCTGGAGGCGGGCCTGCCTCAGCCCGGAACGCCGCCGGGCGGCCTGCCCGCCAGGAGCCTGTTGCTGCTGAGCCCCGGCGGGCCGGGCCTGCCCCCGTACTGGGTCACCGGCGGCCTGCTGGCCGTGGCCTTCGCCGCGCTGTTCTCCGGGCGCAGGCGCAAGCTCGTGGTCGCCGGATGGGGCGTGGCGCTGGCCGGGCTGCTGGCCGCGATCGGCGTCAGCCACGTGGTGGTGAGCCCGCCGGACGGCGGGCCGGTGATCACCTGGACCGGGCTGCCGCTGGCCATCGCCGGGCTCGGGCTGCTGCTCGCGGCCACGGCGGGCGCCGACGCCCTGGGGCGGATGCTGGCCGGGCGCCGGGGCTGGCGGGCCGTGGCCGGCGCCCGCGGCCTGTGGGCTGCGGTGGTCGCGGCCGCCGCCTGCTCGGCCCCGGTGCTGGCCGCGTCGGCGTGGCTCGGGTCCGGCGGCTCCGGCCTGGTGCACCCGGTGGCCGCCCCGGTCGTGCCGGAGCTGGTCGCGGCGGCCGATGGCCAGGCGCGCCAGGTCCGGACCCTGGTGCTGCGCTCCGTGCGCGGCCAGGTCTCGTACCTGCTGCTCCGCGGGGCGAGCCCGGGCCTGGCCGACGCCGACCTGACGCCCCCGGCCGGCGCGCGACGGGCGCTGGACAAGGTGGTGGCGGCGCTGGTCTCCCCAGAGGGCGGCCTGGTGATGAACGAGAGCCGGGGCCTTGCCGGATTCGACATCGGCTTCGTGATGGTCCAGGCCCCGGTCGACCCGGCGCTGGCGGGCGTGCTGGACAACGTCGCCGGGCTGCGGCCGTACAGCGTCAGCGCCCACTACGACTTGTGGCAGCTCGTCACGCCCCCGTCCCGGGTGAGCGTGCTCGAGCCGAACGGGTCGGTCGTCGCGGTCCCCTCGGGGCCGGCGGCAGTCTCCGGGGCCGCGGCGCCTGCGCCCGGGGGGACGCTGCTGCTCGCCGAGCCGGCCGGGCCGTGGACCGCCACGCTGAACGGGCGCCGCCTGGACCCGGTCCCCTCGCCGGCCGGGCGCTGGGCGCAGGCCTTCCGGCTGCCGCCCGGCGGCGGCCGCCTCGACGTCGGCTACTCCGGGCTCCCGCACGACCTCGCGCTGTGGTTCCAGGTGCTCGCGCTGCTGCTGGTGGTGGCCCTGGCGCTGCCCGGCCTGCGGGTGGCCGAGGCCGAGGGGGCCGCCGGAGCGGCGATGGGCCGCGCCGGGGCGGCGCCCGGAGTGCCCGGGCTGCCAGAGGCCGTGGACGCCGCCGGGCGGGAGGGCGCGGACGCCGGGGCCGCGGGATCTGGCCGGCGGGTGGCTGCTTCAGGCCGGGGCGCAGGCCGGGCAGGCGGCACCGGCCGGCCGCGCGGGCCGGGCCACCGGGCGGGCCGGGCGGCGGAGGCATCCGGGCGCGACGCGGCGTCCCTGGACCGCCGGCCGGCCGGGCGGCCGGCGCCGTGGCGCCCTGCGGCCGGCCGGCCGGCCGAGCCGCCCGGCGGCCGCACGCCCGGCCGCGACCGGCCCGGCTCCGCCGGGGAGCCGGCCGGCCCGCAGTCGCGCGCCTGGCCCTACCTCGAAGGCGAGCCGGGCCCGCCGGCCGCCGGCGGCGGGGCGGGCGGTGGCCCGGGAAGGACGCGCGGCGCCGACCCGGCCGGCGCCCCTGCCGCCGGGGCCGCCGGGCACCGGGTTCCCGCGCGCTCGCCCAGCGGCATGCCGCCGCCCGCCCGGCCCGGCGCGTGGCCGGGCGGGCGCCTGGACGCTGACGGGCGCGGGACGCGGGCGGGCACATGGCCGTCCCCTGGCCTGCCCGGTGAACCGGACCGCGGCGGCCCCGGCCGGGGGGCCGGGTACCAGGAGCGCTGGGACAGCGACGACCTCCCCGGCCGCGGGGGTGAGCCCGGCCCGTTCCGGGACGGCCGCACGGGCGGCTGGCCGCCCCGCGACGACGGCATGCCGAGCGACGGGCCCCGCCGGGCCGGCCGTCACGGCCGGAGGCCGCAGGAGCCGGACGGCGACGTCGCGCCGGAGCGCGCCGGCGACGGCTCCGCGATCGGCGCCCGCCGGAGCGTGTGGCGCCGCGGGCTCACTGGTCCGGGCGGCGGGGAGCCGGGCCGGGCGGACGAGGAAGCCCCCTGGTGACCGCCCGGCGACCCGCAGGGACCCGGCGCCCGCAGGCGGCCCGGCGGCCACCGGCTGCCCGTCGGCTGCGGGCGAACCGGCTGCTCCTGGCGCTGCTGGTGCTGGTCGCGCTCGGTGCGCTGTATGGCATCGCGGGGCTCAGCAGGCCCGCGAGCACGGCGGCCGGCTCCCTCGCCCGGTCACCGGGATCGCTTCCGGTGACCTCCGCGCTGCTCGGCTGCCCGGCACCGGGATCGGGCGGCCTGACCGGCGGCGGCGTGGCGGTCGCCGCCGTTCCGGCCGGGGCACGGGGGAACGGCCAGGTGACGCTCACGCCGGCCAGCGTGCCCGCGTCCCCGGTCGGCCGCCCGGGCCCGCGGACGGCGCGCCCCGGCCAGCTGACGGTGCTGAGGGTCGGCGCGGCGCCCGCGCTGCGGGCCAGGCAGGCGGTCCTGCCCGCCATGGCCGGCGGCCTCGTCCCGACCCGGGTGGGCAGGGGCGGGCTGATCGTGTCCGCCACGGGCGCCGCGGCTCAGGGCCTGGACGTCGAGCAGCTCGCCCCGGACGGACAGCCGGCCGGACGATGCCAGGCGCCGGGCTCGGACTTCTGGTTCGTGAGCCCGGGCGCGCCCCGGCTCCACGTCGAGCTGTTCCTGCTCAACGCCGACGGCCTGCCCGCCGACGTGCAGGTCGGCGTCCAGACCGACAGCGGCCCGCTGCTCGGGGCCGCCGACTCGGGAATCACCGTGCCGCCCGGTGGCCTGGTGGTCCAGAGCCTGGACCGGCTGGTCCGCTCGGCGAAGGCGTTCGCCCTCAACGTCACGACCAGCACCGGGCGGGTCGTGGCCGCGGTGCGGGAGACCACCGGCGCCGCCAAGCCCGGGGCGTGGCTGCCGCCCGCGCCGGCCCCTGCCACCAGCCTCACCCTGCCCGGCCTGCCGAGCGCGCCGGGCTCGCCCGAGCTCTACCTGACCGTCCCCGGCGGCCAGGCGGCGCAGATCCGCGTGACGGCGGTGACACCCCGCGGCAGCTACCAGCCGACCGGAGGGAACCAGATCAGCGTGCTCGGTCACCTGACCACGGGAATCGCGATCCCGTCGCTCGGCGGGATCCCCGGCGCGATCAGGATCACGGCCAGCGTCCCGGTCAGCGCCGTCCTGGTGTCCTCCGGCGGGCCGCCCGGATCCCCCGGGGCATTCATCACCGGGTCTGCGCCCATCACCGGGTCTGCGCCGCTCGCCGGCCAGGGGGTGGTGGCCGCGAACCCGGTGGGCACCGCAGGCCGGACCGACCTGGTGCTGTCCGCGCCGGGGCGCGCCGCGAGCGTGCGGCTCACCGTGGCGGCCCCCGGCCAGCCGCTCCCCGGGACGGGCGGGCAGGTGGTCCGGATCAAGGCCAGGTCGGCCACGCTCGTGCGGATCGCGGTGCCCAGGGGCGCGGCCCGGCCACGGGCCTCCATCGCGGCGATCGTCGTGACCGTGCTGCCCGGCTCGGGCCCGGTCTACGGCGCGCGGCTGGCCCTGGCCGGCGGCACGGTGCAGGAGATACTGCCTGTGCTCCCCTCGCCGTCGGTCGTCCGCCTGCCCGCCGTGCGCGAGTCGCTGCTGACCGTCCTCGGCTGACCACCCGGTCCGGGGGCCCGGCGGCCGGGTCAGTCGTCGTCGGCGGGGTAGCCGGGGTCCACCACCTGCGGGTCCAGGCCGAGGAGGCGGGCGAACTCCTCGACGACGACGTCGAGGACGAGCTCGCTGAGGTCCTCCTCCCCGTCGGCGCGCGCGAGCAGCGGACGGCGGTACAGCACGATCCTGGCCGGACGGGCGGGATTGGCCGGATCGCCCGGATCGGGCCAGGCGGGATCCAGCCTGGCCAGCGGCACCGGATCGTCGCCGAAGGGCACGGCAGGCTCGCCGGGCAGGTCCGCGCTCGGCACCTCCTCGACCGCGAACTCCACGCCGGACAGCTCAGCCTCCCAGCGCGGCTCCAGCTGGGCCACCGCCTGCAGGACCAGGTCGTCGAAGCGCTCGGCCCGGCTCCGGTGCAGCGGAGAACCCGCCGGCGCGAGCGGCCCGCGCAGGCCGCGCCCGTGCCGGTCCCGCCTGCGGATCCTCGCGGCGGCTCTCGGGCGGTCCGTTGCCTGGCGCATATTCACCCAGGGTAGTACGGGCCGGCGGAGGTGGCGAGCGGCCGTGCCGGCCCGGCCGAGGTGGCGCCGGGCCGGCACGGCCGCCCGTGGCGGGTGCCGGCGCAGGCCCTGGACGGGACGGTTGACCGGGTTCCCCCGCCTGCCCCGGCAGGCGAGACACGATCGTGCAGAGTGCCCCGGGTGATGGCGTTAGCTGCCGGGCTACCGGTACGGTCAGCCCTTGTGAGCCAAGTGCGCGGGCCCGCGGCCGGCGGACCGCGGCGGGCGACGGCCCGGCCCGGGCCGGCGCCCGGGATCAGGGGTGTGAGCGAGGTGAGCCGTTGAGTTCTCGCCGCTGCTCTCGGCCGGCCTGCAGGCGGGATGCCGTGTGCACGCTGACCTACGTGTACCGGGACTCCACGGCGGTCCTCGGGCCGCTCGCCGCGTTCGTCGAGCCGCACTGCTACGACCTGTGCGGCGAGCACGCCGACCGGCTCACCGCGCCGCGCGGGTGGGACATCGTGCGGCTGCCGCTCGGCCCCAGCCACGAGGCGGCGTGCGACGACCTGGAGGCCCTGGCCAACGCGGTGCGGGAGGCGACGAGCCCGGCCCGGCCCGGCCCCGGGGCCGAGCCGGTCGGGCAGGGCGTCGAGGTCGGCCGGCGGGGGCACCTGCGGGTGCTGCGCTCGGCGCCACCCGAGCGAGGCAGGCGGGAGTAGGCCGGGCCAGCCGGGTAGTCTTCCGACGGGTGGAGGCGGAGCCGGCCCGCGGGGTGCCGGCGGGAGCCGGCGGGAAGAGGCAGGCGAGTGGCCGACTACGAGAAGATCTTCAAGGCCTATGACATCCGCGGCCACGTCCCCGAGGAGCTGGACGAGGGAGTCGCGGAGGCCGTGGGCGCGGCGTTCGCCACGCTGACGCGGGCGCGCTCGATCGTGATCGTCCACGACATGCGCACCTCGTCGCCGCCGCTCGCCGCGGCGCTCGCGCGGGGGGTGACCTCGGCTGGCGCCGACGTCATCGACGGCGGGCTCGGCTCCACCGACATGCTCTACTACGCCAGCGGCAGCCTGGGCGTCCCCGGCGCCATGATCACCGCCAGCCACAACCCGGCGGCCTACAACGGGATCAAGCTGTGCCGGGACGGCGCGCGCCCGGTCGGCCAGGACAGCGGCCTGGCCGAGCTGCGCGAGATGGCGGCCGGCGGCGTCGCGGCGAAGGCCGCCCGGCCGGGCACGGTCACCCGCCGGGACCTGCTCGCCGGCTACGCCTCCTGCCTCAGGCGGCTGGTGGACCTGTCCGGGATCAGGCCGCTCAAGGTCGCCGTGGACGCGGGCAACGGGATGGCCGGCCATACGGTGCCGAAGGTGTTCGAGGGGCTGCCGGTCGAGATCGTGCCGCTCTACTTCGAGCTGGACGGCTCGTTCCCCCATCACGAGGCCAACCCGATCGACCCGGCGAACCTGGAGGACCTGCGGCGGGCGGTGATCGACACGTCGGCGGACGCCGGCCTGGCGTTCGACGGGGACGCCGATCGCTGCTTCGTGATCGACGAGCGGGGGCACATCGTCTCCCCGTCGGCGCTCACCGCGCTGATCGCCGTGCGCGAGCTGGCCCGCGAGCCCGGGGCTACGATCATCCACAATCTGATCACCTCGCGCGCGGTTCCCGAGATCGTCGCCGAGCACGGGGGGGTCCCGGTGCGCACCCGCGTGGGCCACTCGTTCATCAAGGCGGTGATGGCCGAGCGCGGCGCGATCTTCGGGGGCGAGCACTCCGGCCACTTCTACTTCAGGGACTTCTGGTACGCCGACTCGGGGATGCTGGCTGCGCTGCACGTCCTGGCGGCCCTCGGCGGCCAGGACGACCCGCTCTCCCGGCTGCTGGAGCGCTACTCCCGGTACGTGCCCTCCGGGGAGATCAACAGCCAGGTGCGGGACCAGGCGGCCGCCCTGGCGCGGGTCCGCGAGGTGTTCACGTCCCGCCCGGGCGTCACCGCGGACGATCTCGACGGCCTGACGATCACGGGCCCGGACTGGTGGTTCAACGTGCGCCCGTCCAACACCGAGCCGCTGCTGCGGCTCAACGTCGAGGCGGGCGACGCCGCGACGACGGCTAAGGTGACTGACGAGGTCCTGCGCCTGGTGCGTGACTTCGCCTAGCCGATCGCGTGGGAGAGTGCCGTGAAGCTTGAAGACTGGCTGCTGGAGATCCTCGCCTGCCCCAAGTGCCATGCGCCGCTGCGGGCGGACGACGCGGCCGAGGAGCTCGTCTGCACCGGCGACGGATGCGGCCTGGCGTACCCGGTCCGCGACGACATCCCGGTGCTGCTGGTCAGCGAGGCGCGCGACCCGGCGGCCGGCTAGCCGCCCCGGCCGCGCCGCGCGATGAGCCCGGACCACGCGAGCAGCCCGCGTGCCGTGCTCGCGGCGCTCGCCGCGAACCTGGGCATCGCGGCGACGAAGTTCGCCGCGTTCGCCGTCACCGGCTCGGCGTCGCTGCTCGCGGAGTCGGTCCACTCGGTCGCCGACTCGGGCAACCAGGTCCTGCTGATCATCGGCCGGAGCCGGGCCAGGCGCGGGGAGACGGAGGAGCACCAGTTCGGGTTCGGGGCCGAGCGGTACGTGTACGCGTTCGTAGTCGCGGTCGTGCTGTTCGTCGCCGGCGCCGTGTTCTCGGTGTACGAGGGCGTCCACCGGATCGCGCATCCCGAGCGCCTCGCGTCCCCGGTCGTCGGCTTCGTCGTGCTGGGGGTGGCGGTGGGGCTCGAGGCGTTCTCGTTCCGCACCGCCATCAGGGAATCGAACGCCACCCGCGGGCGGGCGAGCTGGCGCGCGTTCATCAGGCACGCGAAGGCGCCCGAGCTGCCGGCGGTGCTGCTGGAGGACCTCGCCGCGCTGACCGGGCTGGCCTTCGCGGTCATCGCGCTGGTCGTGACGACCGTGACCGGGGACGGCCGCTGGGACGGAGCGGGCTCCCTCGCGATCGGCGCGCTCCTCGGCGCCGTCGCGGTGGTGCTGGCCGCGGAGATGAAGAGCCTGCTCGTCGGCGAGGCGGCGAGCCCGGAGGCGCAGCGGGCGATCGTGGCGGCGATCGAGGCCGGGCCCGGGATCGAGCGCGTCATCCACCTGCGGACCCTGCACATCGGCCCGGAGTCGCTGCTGGTCGCCGCGAAGGTCGCGGTGCGCCCGGCCGACACCGCGGCGAGCATCGCGGCCGCGATCGATGCCGCCGAGCGGCGGATCCGGGCAGCCGTGCCGATCGCGACGCTGATCTTCCTCGAGCCCGACCTGTACCAGCCAACCCGGCTCGACGTCAGCGAGCCGTCGGTGCGCGCCGCCCGGCGGAAGAAGTAGCTGCCGGAACCGTCCCGGGCTGCCCGGCCCCGGGCTGCCGCGCGCCGGGACCCGCCGGCGCGCCGGGCGGGCTGGCGAGCAGGCGCAGCGCGCGCTCCTTCTCGAAGTCCATCGCCATCGCCGGAAGCGGCCGGATCCTGCCGATCCGCTGGCCGAACTCGGCGACCTCGGCGCGGGCGGCCGGATCGGCGAGCACCCGCAGCGCGAACGCGAGCGCCGCCGGGCTGATGTCGTAACGCCGCTCGATCGCCAGGCCGAGCGAGACCGCATCGAGGTCGGGCTGGCCGAACCGGCGGTGCCGGCTCGGCGGCAGACGCGGGGCGCGGACGGCGGGGAGCAAGCCGAGAGCCTCGCGGTAGCGGAGCATCCGGGCGGAGATCCCCAGGCGCCGGGACGCTTCGGTGATCCGCACGCGCATATTCTAACAATCTTTCGTCAGGAACATCCCCTGGCCGCTGCGCCGAGCGGGCCGGTGAACGTATCGTCGGGACCAGTCCCCGGCAGGCAGGAGCGCAGATGGCCGCAGAGCAGGTTCCGTTCAAGGTCGCCGACCTGGCGCTGGCCGAGTTCGGCCGCAAGGAGATCCGGCTGGCCGAGCACGAGATGCCGGGGCTGATGGCAGTCCGCAGGGAGTACTCCGGCACGAGGCCGCTGGCCGGGGCGCGGATCACCGGATCGCTGCACATGACGGTCCAGACCGCAGTGCTCATTGAGACGCTGGTCGCGCTCGGCGCCCAGGTCCGCTGGGCGAGCTGCAACATCTTCTCGACCCAGGACCACGCCGCCGCGGCGGTCGCGGTCGGCCCCGACGGCACGCCCAGCGAGCCGCGCGGCGTCGCGGTCTTCGCCTGGAAGGGCGAGACGCTCGCGGAGTACTGGTGGTGCACGGAGCAGGCGCTGACCTGGCCGGACGGGAACGGGCCGAACATGCTGCTGGATGACGGCGGCGACGCGACGCTGCTGGTCCACCGGGGGGCGGAGTTCGAGGCGGCGGGCGCGGTGCCCGCCGCGGCCGACGACGACCCGGAGGAGTGGCGGGTGATCCTGGACGTGCTGCGGGCCAGCCTCGCCGCCGACCCGCGCAAGTGGACCAGGATCGCCGGCGGGATCATCGGCGTCACCGAGGAGACCACCACCGGGGTCCACCGGCTCTACGAGATGGCGAGGGCGGGCACGCTGCGGTTCCCCGCGATCAACGTCAACGACTCGGTGACCAAGTCCAAGTTCGACAACAAGTACGGCTGCCGGCACTCGCTGATCGACGGCCTCAACCGGGCGACGGACGTGCTCATCGGCGGCAAGGTCGCGGTGGTCTGCGGGTACGGGGACGTCGGGAAGGGCTGCGCGGCCTCGCTCCGCGGCCAGGGCGCCCGGGTGATCATCACCGAGATCGACCCGATCTGCGCGCTCCAGGCCGCGATGGACGGGTTCCAGGTGGCCAGGCTCGAGGACGTGGTGGAGACCGCCGACATCTTCATCACCGCCACGGGGAACCTGCACATCATCACGGCCGAGCACATGAGCCGGATGAAGCACCAGGCGATCGTCGGCAACATCGGCCACTTCGACAACGAGATCGACATGGCGGGCCTGGCGCGGCTCCCGGGGGTCCGCAGGATCGCCATCAAGCCGCAGGTGGACGAGTGGGCGTTCCCCGACGGGCACTCGGTCATCGTGCTGTCGGAGGGCCGGCTGCTCAACCTCGGCAACGCGACCGGGCACCCGAGCTTCGTGATGTCGTCCAGCTTCACCAACCAGGTGCTCGCGCAGATCGAGCTGTTCACCCGGGCGGCCGACTACCCGCTCGGCGTGCACGTGCTGCCCAAGAAGCTCGATGAGCGGGTGGCGCGGCTGCACCTGGATGCGCTGGGGGTGCGGCTCACCGAGCTCACCAAGGAGCAGGCGGACTACATCGGCGTGCCCGTGGAAGGCCCGTACAAGGCCGACCACTACCGGTACTGATGAGCGCCGACCCGGCGGGGCTGGCCAGGATCGACTGGGCGCGCCGGGCGATGCCCGTGCTGGGGCTGCTGCGCGAGGAGTACGCGGCGACGCAGCCGTTCGCCGGGCGCACGGTCGCCGCGTGCCTGCACGTCACCCCGGAGACCGCCGTGCTGGCCGAGGTGATCACCGCGGGCGGCGGGCAGGTCCGGCTGGCGGCGTCGAATCCGCTGTCCACCCAGGACGACATCGCCGCGGCCCTGGCGAGCCGGCCGGGGGTGCGCGTGCACGCCCGGTCCGGAGTGGACCGCGAGACCTACTACGCCCACCTGCACCAGGTCCTGGAGGAGACTCCGGACCTGGTCATCGACGACGGCGGCGACCTGCTGAACACGCTGCACGCCGAGCGCGCCGACCTGCTGCCCGGGGTGGCCGGCGGCTGCGAGTCCACCGCCACCGGCGTGGTCAGGCTCCGCCGGATGGCGGCCGAGGGGGCGCTCGCGTTCCCCGTGGTCGCCGCGGACACCTCGCTGACGAGGCGGATGTTCGACAACGGCTACGGCACCAGCCAGTCGGTGATCGACGGCCTGCTCCGCGCCACCAACATGCTGCTGGCCGGCAAGACCGTCGTCGTGGCCGGCTACGGGCCGTGCGGCGCGGCGATCGCAGAGCGCGCCTCGGGGCTCGGCGCTCACGTGATCGTGACCGAGATCGACCCGGTCCGGGCGCTCGCCGCGCTGATGCGCGGCCACCGGGTGATGCCCATGGCCGACGCGGCCCCGCAAGGTGACGTGTTCGTCACGGCCACCGGATCCCGCGACGTGATCACCGCGCAGCACCTGGCGCTCATGCCCGACGGCGCGGTGCTCGCCAACGCCGGCCACTTCGACGTGGAGATCGACGTGCGGGCGCTCGCCGCGGGCGCCGCGACGGTGCGCCGCGGGATCCGGCCGCATGCCGACGAGTACGTGCTCGCCGACGGGCGCCGGCTGGTCCTGCTCGCCGAGGGGCGGGTGGTCAACCTGATCGCCGCCGAGGGGAATCCGGCCGCGGTGATGGACCTGTCGTTCGCGGTGCAGGCGATGGCGCTGGCGTGGCTGCTCCGCCAGGACGGCGAGCTGGGCCCGGGCGTCCACCCGATGCCGCCGGGCATCGATGCCGAGGTCGCCCGCCTCACTCTGGCGACGCTCGGCGCGCGGATCGACCGCCTCACCCCCGCCCAGCGGGAGTACCTGGACTCCTGGCGCCAGGGCAGCTAGGCGCGGCGCCCCGGACGGCGAAGGGTCCGGCGGGATGGGGCGGCCAGGCCGGGACGGGGCGGCGCGGGCTGGCCAGTTGCGCTGAGATGGCACCCTAAAGAAATGACCACCGACAGTGCGGGCGCGAACCGGGCGGTGCCCGGACTGCGCGAGCCGGCGAACCGGGTCAGCCGGCGGGCGATCACCTACTGGACGGCCCGCGCGGCGCTGAGCGGCATGGTGATCGTGGCCGCGGAGGCCGCGGCCGGAGCGGCGGCCGGATGGTCGGGCGCCTGGACCGCGGGGGTCACCGTGACGGTCGCGGTGCTCGGGGCGTGGGCGGTGGTCATGCCCCGCTGGAGGTACCGCGTTCACCGCTGGGAGGTGACCGACCGGGCGCTGTACACCCGGTCCGGGTGGTTCTCGGTGCGCTGGCGGATCGCGCCGATCAGCAGGATCCAGACGATCGACAGCCACCGGTCGTTCGGCGAGAGGATGTTCGGCCTGGCGAACGTGACCGCGACGACCGCGTCGGCCGCCGGCCCGGTCCGGATCCACGGCCTCGACCGGCAGCTGGCCGACCGCCTGCTCGATCAGCTCGCGGTGGCGACCGGCCAGGCGGCCGGAGATGCCACGTGACCGTGCCGCAGGGCGGGGACGGCGCGCGCGCCCCGGCGGGGGCTGCCGGGGAGGTTCTGCCGGGGGAGGTTCTGCCGGGGGAGGTTCTGCCGGGGGAGGTTCTGCCGGGGGAGGTTCTGCCGGGGGAGGGCAGCGCCTGCGGCCAGCGAGCGGCCGGCGCCGGCGGAGCCCGCTGGCAGCGGCTCAGCCCCCGCGCCCTGGTCGTGCGCCCGCTCAGCGACCTGGTCAGGCTTGTCCCGCTGCTGGCCGGCCTGCTGATCCTGCATGCCCAGACCGGCGGCGGCCTGATCTGGGGCGTGATCGCCGCGGCGGCCGCGGTGGTGACCGGGCTGGTGCACTGGGCGACGACGAGGTACCTGATCACCCCGGAGCGGGTCTACCTGCGGCGCGGCCTGGTCACTCAGAAGGTGATGTCAGTCGCCCGGGACCGCGTCAGGACCGTGGACATCAGCGCGCACCTGCTCCACCGGATGCTCGGGATCTGCCGCCTGAGCATCGGGACGGGGCGCAATGACCTGCGTGGCAGCGAGAGCCTGCATCTCGACGGCCTGTCCCTGCCGGTGGCTGAGAAGCTGCGGGCGGTGCTGCTCCCGGCCGGCGTGCCGGCGCCTGCGGACCGGGCGGCCCCGCCGGAGGGCCATGAGATCGTCCGGCTGCGGGCCAGCTGGCTGCGCTTCGCGCCCCTGACGATGACCGGCCTGGTGGTGCTCGGCGTCCTGCTCGGGTCCGTGGTCCAGGTCACCAGCGCGACCGACGTCAACCTGGTCAGGACCGGGCCGGCCCGCCGGCTCGTCGGAGATCTCGCGGCGCTGTCCTTCGCGCAGCGGCTGCTGGTCGGGATCGCCGTGGCCCTGGCGGGGTACGCGCTGATCGCGCTCGCCGGCTACGTGACGGTGTTCTGGCGGTTCCGCCTCGCCCAGCATGATGGCGGCACGCTCCGGGTGACCCGCGGGCTGCTGTCGATCCGGGCGACGACGATCGCGAAGACCAGGCTGCGCGGCGTCGAGATCAGCGAGCCGCTGCTCTTGCGCGCCGCGCGGGGGGCGCGCTGCATCGCCATCACCACCGGCCTCCAGGCGGGCCGCGGGGCCGAGCGCGAGGGCGCGGTGCTGCTGCCCCCCGCGCCACGGGAGGTCGCGCTGCTCGTGGCGGAGCGGGTGCTCGGCGCGCCCGCCAGCCTGTGCTCGGCCCGGCCGCGGCCGCACGGGCCGGCGGCCAGGCGGCGCCGCTACACGCGGGCCATCGGCGGCGCCGCGGCGCTGGCCGTCGCCGTGGACGTCGCGGCCTGGCTGCGGCACGGCCCGCCCTGGATGGCGGTCGCCTCGCTGGCTCTCGGCCCCGCCGCGCTCGCACTGGCGGCCGACCGGTACCGGAACCTGGGCCACCGGATCGCCGGGCGCTGGCTGATGACCAGCACCGGCAGCCTGGTCCGGCGCCGCAGCGTCCTCGACGTCGGCGCGATCGTCGGCTGGCGGGTCCGCCAGAGCTGGTTCCAGCGCCGGCAGGGGCTGCTGACGCTGACGGCCGCGACCGCGGCGGGCCAGCAGCATTACTCGGTCCATGACGTCCCGGTGAAAGAGGGGATGGCGATCATGCTCACGGCGACCGGCGACCTCGTGGCCCCGTTCCTCGCTGCGCCGGCTCAGGCCGAGGATGCCGGGCAGTGACCGGTGACGCGCGCGGCCTCGCGGGCGGTCGCGTGGCGGCGGCCCGCGGCTAGGCGGGCGGGGCGAACCGGGGCCCGCTTGCCCGGCCCTCGTCCGGCGGGGCGGCACCTGGCATGACCGCCCGGTCGGCCCCGGCGGCCGTTCCCGGCACCGCGGGCACAGGGGCCGGCGCCGTGCCGGTGCCCGCGCCCGGGCCGGCGTCCGCCCGGGCGGCCTCGCGCTGGCGGCGGACGGCGAGCACCGCAGCGAGGTAGTCGACCGCCCTGGTTCCGGGCGGTGGCGGCGGGCTGACCTGGGCGGCGACGGCGGCTGCGAGCTGGGTGCCGAGCGCCTCCCTGGCCTGGGGCCTCAGCTGGGGAAGGCGGCGCAGGAACCCGCTCGCCGCCGCCGCCGTCTGCTCGGAGAGCATGGCGACCTCGGCGTGGGCCGCCCACTGCTGGAGCCACGGGGCGATCCCGGCGAGGCCGGGCGCGAGCTCGGGGCGCGCCGGCACCCGTTCCTGGAGCACGAACGTACCGGCGAACAGGTCGCCCAGGCGCTTGCCGCGCGAGGAGATCATCGACGCGATGAGGCCCGCGGGCATGCCCCCGATGAGGCTGACCGGCGGCCAGATCTCGACGAACGCCCCGGCCAGCGCGCGGACCAGCGCCTGCCGGAACCTGACCGGCCCGCCGTCGTCGCTGACCACCCGCAGGCCGAGGGCCATCTTCCCGAGCGTCCTGCCGCGGGTGAGGGTCTCGGACGCGAGCGGATAGCCGATCACGACGACGGCGTAGACGACTGCCCCGGCCGCGGCGGCCGCCGCCGGGTCATGGTGGCCGGCGGCCGTCCAGTAGACGAGGAACTCCGCGAGCACCAGCACCGGCACCTGGACGAGCAGGTCAAGCAGGAGCGCGAGCACCCGGCCGGGGAACCTGGCGACCTGCAGGTCCAGGACGACGGCTTCCCCGGTCACCACCTCAGCCATCTGGATCGCTTCCTCCTGGGCCGGGTCACGCCGGGCCGGGTCACGCCGCCTGCTCCCGGCCCAGCGTACCGGCGCATCCGGCCGGTAGCCTCCGGACGTGGACCTCGACGCGTTCGCCGCGCGGCACCGGCAGGACTGGGCCAGGCTCGATCGCCTCGCCCGGCGGCGGCGCCTGTCCGGAGCGGAGATCGACGAGCTCGTCGCCCTCTACCAGCGGGTCGCCACGCACCTGGCGGCGGTGCAGGCGGCCGGGCTCGACCCGGCGCTCGCCGCGCGCCTGTCCGCTCAGGTCGCCCGGGCGCGGTCGGTGGTGAACGGCGCGCACTCGTCCGGCTGGGAGGCGATCGGCCGGTTCGCCGCCGTGTCGTTCCCGGCGGCCGCCTACCGGGCCCGCTGGTGGTGGCTGGCGAGCGCGGCAGCGTCGATCCTGGTCGCCGTGCTGACCGGCTGGCAGGTCGCGCACTCGCCCGCCCTCCAGGCGAGCTTGCTGCCGCGCTCGGTGGCGCGGCAGCTGGTCCGCCACGATTTCCGGCACTACTACTCGGCGTACGCCGCCCCGTCGTTCGCCGCGCAGGTCTGGACCCACAACGCCCTGATCGCCGCCGGGACCGTGGCGCTCGCGCTGCTGCTCGGGCTGCCGATCCCGCTGGTGCTGTACTCCAACGCGAGCTGGGGCGGCGTGGTCGGCGGGCTGATGATCGCGAACGGGCGCGCCGGGGAGTTCTGGTCACTGATCCTGCCGCACGGGATGCTGGAGCTGTCGGCGGTCTTCCTGGCGGCCGGGGCGGGCATGAAGCTCGGCTGGACGGTCATCGACCCCGGCCCGCGGCCGCGGTCCCGGGCGCTGGCCGAGGAGGGCAGGGCGATGTTCAGCGTGGCCATCGGCCTGGTCGCGGTGCTCGCCGTGTCCGGGGCGATCGAGGCCTTCGTCACCCCGTCGCCGCTGCCCGCCTGGGCGAGGATCGGGATCGGCGGGGCCGCCGAGGCGGCATTCGTCGGATGGGTGATCCTCCTCGGGCGGCGGGCGGTGGCCGGCGGCCACGCCGGGGACATCGCCGAGGCGCCCGACATCCAGCCGGTCGCGGGGTGAGGCGCGGCCGGCCGCGCCAGCTCACAGCCGCCCGGCGGCCTTCAGGCCGAGGTACGCATCGGCCACGGCGGGCGCCAGGCCCGCGGGCGTGGCGTCGATGACCTGCGCGCCGTGGGCCCTGAGCAGCTCCGCCGTCCGGGCACGCCGGGCCATCGCCGCTGCCGCCGCGGCGGCGTGGTAAACGGCGGCGGCGTCATCCCGGCCAGCCGCCAGGCGCTCGACCGCTGGGTCGGCGACGGCCGCGAGGACGACCTGGTGCCGGGTGGTGAGCAGGCCCAGGTGCGGCAGCAGCCCCTCCTCGACGGCGGCGGGGTTGAGATCGGTGAACAGCACGACCAGGCAGCGCCGGCTGGCCGCCGTCAGGGTGGCCGCGACCAGCAGCGCCATGTCCGGCTCGGTGAGGTCGGGCTCGATCGGTGCCAGGTCGCGGGCGAACGAGGCGAGCGTGGTGTCCCGCCCCACGCCCACCACCCGTGCGCGCACCCGGCGGTCTGCGGCGATGAGGTCCACCCGGTCACCCGCGCGGACCGCGAGCGCCGCGAGCAGCAGCGTCGCGTCCATGGCCGCATCCAGCCGGGTGATGTGGCCGACCCGGCCGGCGGATCCCCGGCCGGTGTCGAGCACCAGCACGATCCGCCGGCTCCGCTCCGGCCGCCAGGTGCGGACCAGGACGTCGGCGCGGCGGGCCGAGGATCGCCAGTCGATCGACCGGACGTCGTCGCCGAGCACATAGGAGCGCAGCGAGTCGAACTCGCTCCCCTGGCCGCGCAGGATCGTGCGGCGCTGGCCGTCGAGCACGGCGAGCCTGGCGAGCCTGGCGGGCAGGTGCCTGCGGCTCGGGAACGCGGGGAGCACCCGGACCGTCCACGGCGCGCTCACCGAGCGCTGGCGGCCCGCGAGGCCGAGCGGCCCGAGCGAGCGCACGGTCACCGGACCGCCCGCCACGTCGCCGCGGCGGACCGGGGTGAGGGTGGTGGTCAGCAGCGCGCGGCTGCCCGCGGGCACATCGACCGGCGCGCGGCCCGGGAGCGCCCCGGCGCTCGGTCGCCAGCCGTCCCGCACGGCCCCGCGCAGGCGCCTGCGGCCGTCGTTGGCGACGGCGATCGTCACTGTGCCTTGCTCGCCGAGGTGGATGGCGGTGGCACCGGAACGGGTCACCCGCACTCCCGCCAGGCTCGCGGCGAGCCCCAGGTCGGCGGCGACAGCGAGCGCGAGGATCCCGTTCACGATCGCCAGGGCGGTCACCGAGCCGAACGCGAGCACGGCGAGAGCGCCGGCCAGCGCGGCGGCGGCCACCCGCCCGGTGAGTGTCATCGCGGCACGGGGACAGCGGCGAGCAGGCCGCGCAGCACGCCGTCCGGCGTCGCGCCGTCCAGCTCCGCCTCTGGCCGCAGCTGGATGCGGTGGCGCAGCGCCGGGCCCGCGAGCGCCTTGACGTCGTCGGGCGTCACGTAGTCCCGCCCGCTCAGCCAGGCCCATGCGCGGCTCGTCGCCAGCAGCGCGGTCGCGGCGCGGGGGGAAGCGCCAAGGCGCAGGGCGGGGGCGCTCCTGGTGGCCCGGCACACGTCGACGATGTAGCCGGTCACCTCCGGTGACACGCGGACGTCCCGGGCGGCGCGCCTGGCTCCCGCGAGGTCCGCCGGGCCCGCCACCGGGCCGATGCCGGCCGCGGTGAGGTCGCGCGGGTCGAATCCGGCCGCGTGCCTGGCCAAGATCGCGATCTCGTCCGCGCGCTCTGGCGGGGGCACGGTGAGCTTGAGCAGGAACCGGTCGAGCTGAGCCTCGGGCAGCGGGTAGGTGCCCTCGTACTCGACCGGGTTCTGCGTGGCCGCGACCAGGAACGGGACGGGCAGGGGCCGCGGAGTGCCGTCCACCGAGACCTGCCGTTCCTCCATCGCCTCCAACAGCGCGGCCTGCGTCTTCGGCGGCGTGCGGTTGATCTCGTCGGCGAGCAGCAGGTTCGTGAAGACCGGGCCCTCGCGGAACTCGAAGCGCGCGGTCCGCGCGTCGTAGACGAGCGATCCTGTCACGTCACCCGGCATCAGGTCGGGCGTGAACTGCAGGCGCTTGCCGTCCAGCGACAGGGCCGCGGCCAGTGCCCGCACCAGCAGCGTCTTGGCGACGCCCGGGACGCCTTCGAGCAGCACGTGGCCCTCGCAGATCAGGGCGATCAGCAGCCCGCTGACGACCGGCTCCTGGCCGATGACGGCCTTGCCGACCTCGTCCCGGACCGCGGCAAGGGCCTCGCGGGGGCCGGCGGCTCCCGAGGCTGGCCGCGCCGGGGCTGACCCTGCGGCGGGCGACCGGGCCGCGGGCGGCCCGGGAGTGGCCGCCTCCCGGGCGTGCTCCTGCCGCGGGCCGTGCCGCGGCTGCGCTGACCCGGTGGCTGCCGGGACGTCGGCGGTCACGGTGAACGCGCTCCCTTCTCCAGGTCGTCCAGGTTACGGGCGAGGCGGACCAGATCCGTGTCGCTGGCCGGAGCCGGGCCGCACAGCAGCGCGGCGACCAGGCGCCGGCTCAGAGCCGTCCGGTCGGCCAGCGCGCCGGCCACGGCCGGGGCAGGCGCGTTCCGGGGCAGCCCGAGGGCGGGGCGCAGCCTGGCCAGGGCAGCCTCGCGCAGCGCCGCCGCCGCGCGATCCCTGGCCCGCCGAGCCCGGTAGAGCCTGCCGTGTCCCTCGACGGTCTCGCAGGCGCGGACGACGACGGGCAGCCGCTCGCTGATCAGCGGCCCGAACCGGCGCGCCCGCCAGGCAGCGGCAAGCAGAGCGGCGATCCCGAGCTGGATCGCGGCGAGCCACGCCGCGGGAGGGATCAGGGCGGGCCTGCCGGGCGGGCCTGCCGTGGCCGGCCCGGTGGCCGCGGGCTCGGGCGTCAGCCAGACGACGCGCCGGTCAGCGGCGAGCAGGTTGAGCGCGAGCGCGGCGTCACCGCCGCGGGCCAGCCGGACGTTGGTCATCGGGCCCCCGCCGCCGACCACCGTGATGGCCCGGCCGGGGATGGCGTACCGGACCAGCCACGGGTGACCGCCGAGCGGGTAGCACCCGGTCGCGGGGCGAGCGGTGGCGTAGGTGAGGCCGCCGACGTCGGCGGAGCCGGCGACCCGGGCGCCGGCGAGCGCGCACCGCGGCCGGGCCAGGGCCGGCGGCGCCGGACGTGCCCGCGCCACTCGCACGCCGGGGGCGAGCAGGGCCAGGGCCGGCCCATCCGCGCCGACCAGGAGCAGGTCGGCGTCGGCCCGGGCCAGCGACCGCAGCTGCCGCCGGGTGAGCAGGCCTGGGCTGGTGACGACCAGCCCGGCCCGCCCGGCCGTGGCGGGCACGAGGGCGGCGAGCGCGTCTGCCGGGTTGTAGGCGCGGATGACGGCGGCGCCCCGCTCGCCGAGAAGGTCGGTGAGCGCGTTCGCCCCGCTGGGCGCGGTGCTGGCCGGGTCGAGGTAGGAGTTGGGCCGCGCCGGCGAGGCCAGCAGCGCGATCGCGGTGCCGCCGAGCACGATCAGGGCGATGAGCGTCAACGGCAGCCGCCACCGCCCGAGCCGCCGCGACGTGCCGCGGCCGGTCGCAGGGCGCCGCGCGGGCCCGCCTGCGGTCCCCGTGCCCGCGCCGGGCCCGCTCCCGGCGCGCCGCGCGCCCCGTCGGCTTGCGGTGCCCCGGGCGCGCCCGTCCGGCGCGGCGGCCAGCCGGGTCAAAGCGGCGTCCCCGGTCCGGTGGCCGCCGTGCGCGGCCCGGGCGCGCGGGCCGGGCGGCCGGTGACCCGCACGGCGGCGTCAAGCTCGGTGACGGCCAGGTAGCCCGCCGGCGTTCCCTCGCGGCCCCCGTAGCGCACGTCGTCGAAGATCCGAGCGACCACCCGGAGGCTGGACGCGAGGGCCGGGAGCTCCCGGCCCGCCTCGGCGGCCAGCTCACCCGCGGTCCGGCCCGGCTTGGGGGGCAGGATCCCGCGCTGCCCGAGCTCGACCGAGATCGCCCGGACTCCCTCGACGATCGCGGCGGCATGGTCCCCGGCGGCCGCGAGGCGGGCCGCCTCGCGCCGGTGCCCTTCGGCGGTCCGGGTAGGACCGGCCAGGACCGGGCCCCGGGCGGCGCGCCGTCTCAGGGCGGGCCGCAGCCAGAACGCGATCACGGTCACGCCGAGCACGCTGAGGACGGCGAGCGCGACCACGCCGGCCCATCCGCCGCCCAGCGCGTGGCTGGCATCGCTGAACAGCCGGAGCAGCGCGCCGAAAATCCGCTGCGGGATGCTCGCCTCGGACAGCTCCCGCCTGGCCAGGCGCTGCCCGGCCCGCCGGCCGACCGGCCCGGCCGCAGCGTGCCCCGCCGTGCTCACCGCGGCGGCGGCCGCCGCGCACGCCGGGGCGAGCCCGGCCCTGACGCGTGCCCTCGCGGCGGGACCAGAGGGCGCCAGCGGCGCGCCGCCCGGCGCGCGGCCGGAGTGGCCGGTCATGCGGGCGGGCTCCCGCCCCATTGGCCGCCGCCCCATTGGCCGCCGCCCCATTGGCCGCCGCCCCATTGGCCGCCGCCCCATTGGCCGCCGCCTCCGGCCGGCGGGTGCTGCTGGCCGCCGGCCCCGCCGTACCCTCCCGGCACCGGGTCATGTGGCGCCTGGGCGGGCCGCCACGGGCCGAGAGGGTGCTGGGCCGGCAGGGCCGGCCGGCCCTGGTCCGCCTGGCGCAGCACCAGGTCCAGCCCCTCCCGCCGCATTCGCAGGTCGGCGTACAGCAGCACCGTCACGCCGGCGCTGATCGGGCGCGTGCAGGTCGCGGCGACGATGCTGCCGACGGCCCCGATGACGAGGGCCGCCGTTCCCGGAGCAGCAGCCCGCGGCGAGGCGAGCGAGACGCCGCCGCCGGCCAGCGTGCTCAGCAGGGTGAAGGGAATCTCCAGCACCAGCGTCACCAGGACCACCACGAGCAGGGCCAGCAGGCTGATCCCGAACACCCGCCACCAGCTGCCGCGCACCAGATCCCACGATCTCCTGAGCCCGGTCACCGGCCCGGCGCCCTCGAGCACCACGGCGGGCACGGCAAGGCTCAGCCCGACCCAGACCCAGATCGTCACGGCCAGCATGGCGAGGAACCCGAGGACGCCGATGGCCACCGCGGCAACCGCCGCCCTCGCGGCGAGAAGGACGGCCAGCACCACGGCGTACGGAATCCACATTCCCAGCAGCAGCAGCGACACCAGCAGCGTCACGCAGATCACCGGCCAGATGCGCGCCATCCGCCAGGCGTCGCCGATCGTCGTCGGCGCGCCGAGCAGGCCGCGGCCAAGCACGCTGGTGAGCATGGCGGTGAGCACCTGCTGGAACACGAATGCGAGCGCGATCGTGACCAGGGCGAGCGGCAGCAGGCCCGCGGCGAGCCCGGCCAGCGCGTGCCCGAGCCGGGCGGGGCCGGAGCCCGGCGTCAGGCTCCCGGTGAAGTTCTCCAGCCAGCGCTGCTCGGACCACCTCAGCAGCGTGGTGAGCACCCCCGCCAGGGTCTGGATGATGGCCGCGAGCCCGAGCGTGGCACCGGGGTTGCGGCGGATCAGCGTGAACGCGCCGCCCAGTATCTCCCCGGCGGTCAGCGGCCGCAGCGGCACGCCGCCGGGCGCCGGGGGCGGGGAAGGCCAGCCGCCGTAGCCGGGGGCGTATCCCGGGGGCGGGCCGTAGCCGGGGGGCGGGCCGTAGCCGGGGGGCGGGCCGTAGCCGGGGGGCGGGCCGTAGCCGGGGGCGTATCCCGGGGGCGGGCCGTAGCCAGGGGGCGGGCCGTGGCCCGGCGGAGGTGCCGCAGGGCCCGCCTGACCGGGACCGCCTGCGGGATCGGCCGGGCCCGGCCAGCCGCCCGGCTGGCCGGCGCGGCCCGGCCACGGTTGCTGGTGACCGGGTCCCGGGGAGTTCTCGCTCATCCTGATCTCCGTCACATGCCGCCGGCACAGCCTCGCGACATGCCGGCCCAGCCTCGCGCTGCCGTGCTCATCCTGGCATGCCGCACGGGGCCGGCGGCCGCGCGCGGCAGGGCGAGGCCGCCGCCCGGATGAGCCGGCCCCGGCTCATCCGGCAGCCTCCGCGCCTGCCGCACACTGAACGCGTGAGCTTCGTGCCGCTGCGCTGGCTCGACCCGCCCGCCGGGCCGGCGATCGAGCTACTCGACCAGACCCGGCTGCCCGCCACCGAGGCGTACGTCACCTGCGCCGACGTTCCCTCGCTGATCGACGCGATCACGCGTCTGGTGGTCCGGGGCGCTCCGCTGCTCGGGATCGCGGGGGCATTCGGCGTGGCGCTGGCCGCCGCCCGCGGCGACGACGTGCGGGCGGCCGCGGCGGCGATCGAGCGGGCCAGGCCCACCGCGGTGAACCTCGGCTGGGGCGCCCGGCGAGCGCTCGGCGCGTACCTGCGCGCCCGGGCCGGCGCCGCCGGTGACGGTGGACGGGCCGCCTTCCTGGCCGCCCTGGAGGAGGCCCGCTCGATCGCCGACGCCGACCGGCGGGCTTGCGCGCAGATGGCCGCGCACGGGCTGGCCCTGGTGCCGCCGGACGCGAGGATCCTCACCCACTGCAACACGGGCGCGCTGGTCACCGCCGGCGGTGGGACCGCGTTCGGGCTCATCCTGGCGGCACACCGGGCCGGCCGGCTCGCGATGGTGTGGATCGACGAGACCAGGCCTCTGCTGCAAGGCTCCCGCCTCACCGCGTTCGAAGCCGAGCGGGCCGGGCTGCCCTACCGCGTCCTCGCCGACTCCGCCGCCGCGTCGCTGATGGCGGCGGGCCTGGTGGACCTCGTCGCGGTCGGCGCTGACCGGATCGCCGCCGACGGCAGCGTCGCGAACAAGGTCGGCACCTACGCCCTCGCCGTGCTCGCCAGCCACCACCGCGTGCCGTTCGTGGTCGTCGCGCCGAGCACGACGATCGACCCGGCGACGCCGGACGGCGCCGCGATCGCCATCGAGCAGCGCCGCTCCGAGGAGGTCACCTGGCATGCGGGCACCCCCCTCGCCCCGGCCGGCGCGGTCGCCTACAACCCCGCGTTCGACGTCACCCCGCCAGGGCTGGTCACCGCGATCGTGACCGAGCGGGGAGTGATAGATCCCGTCACACCAGGTAATCTGCGTCTGCTGAGGCCGCTGCCGTGATCGCGGGCTTGGCGGCAGGCGTTTCCGTGGAACGATGGGGAGCATGAAAGGTCGCGTGCTGGTAGTCGACGATGACCCCGCCCTCGCCGAGATGCTCGGCATCGTCCTGCGCGGCGAGGGATTCGAGCCGACCTTCGTCTACGACGGCGACAAGGCGCTCGAGGCGTTCCGGGACACCAAGCCCGACCTGATCCTCCTTGACCTGATGCTGCCCGGCATGGACGGCATCGATGTGTGCCGTCAGATCAGGGCCGAGTCCGGCGTCCCCATCGTGATGCTCACGGCCAAGAGCGACACCGTCGATGTGGTCCTCGGGCTCGAGTCAGGCGCCGATGACTACATCGTCAAGCCGTTCCAGGCCAAGGTGCTGATCGCGCGGGTCCGCGCCCGGCTGCGCCGGACCGAGGACCCGGCCCCCGAGGTGCTCACGATCGGTGACGTCACGATTGACGTCGCCGGCCACTCGGTGAAGCGGGACGGCGAGCCCATCAACCTGACGCCGCTGGAGTTCGACCTGCTGGTGGCCCTGGCGCGCAAGCCGCGGCAGGTGTTCACCAGGGAGGTGCTGCTGGAGCAGGTCTGGGGCTACCGGCACGCGGCCGACACGCGCCTGGTCAACGTCCACGTGCAGCGGCTGCGCGCCAAGATCGAGCGGGATCCCGAGCGGCCGGAGGTCGTGGTCACGGTCCGCGGCGTGGGATACAAGGCGGGGTCGGGCTGACCTCCTACGGCCGGCCGCATCCAGCGCCGGCCTGGCTGGCCGAGCGTGTCCGGCCGGGCGGCCGGGCCGCCGCGCGCGCTCTGACCCGGTCGGCGCGCGCGCTGCGGGCGCGATGGGCCAGCTCGCTGCAGGTCCGGGTGGTCAGCACCACCTTGTTCGCATCCGCCGTCGTGGTCTCGCTGCTCGGCTTCTTCCTCATGCAGCAGATCACGGCGAACCTGCTCGCGCAGGCCGAGGCGTCCGCCTACAACCAGGCCTCCGACGGGCTGGCGTTCGCCCAGGCGCAGCCCGGCGTCGACCGGCCGCCCAGCCTGGTCGGCTCGGATCAGCTCATGAGCTACATCCTCGGCCACCTCCAGCCCAGCCCGGACAACCCCGGCGCCGACTACGGGGTGGCGATGACGCTGGCCACCAACGTGCCCGGGTCCCCTGCCTACTGGCGGGACGCTGAGGTCGGCATGCCCGTTCCGCTGCCGCCGCCGCCCGGCCCGGCCGCCCGGCCCGGCATCTCGCTCACGTTCGCGCGGATGCCGTTCCCGGCCCGGGGCAGCCCGCAGACGGCCGGCCTGCTGTTCGCCGCGCCCGTCAGCCACTATTACATGCTGTATTACTTCTTCCCGCTGACCCAGCTCCAGCAGGAGCTCGGCCAGGCCCTGCGCACCATGGTGCTGGTGGGCATCGCGCTGGTGTTCCTGCTCGCCGGCATCGCGTGGCTGGTGACACGGTGGGTGGTGATGCCGGTCGTCCGGGCGGCGCGCGGCGCCCAGTCGCTGTCGATGGGCAACCTGGACGAGCGGCTCGAGGTGCGGGGCACCGACGAGCTCGCCGCGCTGGCGGCCTCGTTCAACGAGATGGCCGCGAGCTTGCAGGACAAGATGCGCGAGCTTGAGGACCTGTCCAAGGTGCAGCGGCAGTTCGTCTCCGATGTGTCGCACGAGCTGCGCACCCCGCTGGCGACGATCCGGATGGCCGCGGACCTGCTGTACGAGGCCAGGGATCAGCTCCAGCCGGGCGCGGCCCGCTCGGCCGAGCTGCTGCAGAGCCAGCTGGAGCGGTTCGAGTCCCTGCTCACCGACCTGCTGGAGATCAGCCGGCACGACGCCAACGTGGCCACCCTCGACGCCGAGCCGGCCGACATGGGCGACCTGGTGCGCATGGCCGCCGACATCGCGCAGCAGCTGGCCGAGCGGCGTGGCGCCAGGATCGTGTTCGACCTGCCGGGCGAGGCATGCGTGGCCGAGCTGGACCGCAGGCGCGTCGAGCGCATCCTGCGCAACCTCCTGGTCAACGCCGTGGAGCACGGTGAGGGCAAGGACGTGGTGGTCCGGTGCGCCGCCGACCGGGACGCGGTCGCGGTCACCGTCCGCGACTTCGGCGTCGGGCTGGCGCCGGGCGAGGAGCACCTGGTCTTCGACCGCTTCTGGCGCGCCGATCCGGCCCGGGCGAGGACGACCGGCGGGACCGGGCTGGGCCTGGCGATCGCGCTGGAGGACGCCCGCCTGCACGGAGGGTGGCTGGAGGCGTGGGGTGAGCCCGGGCGCGGCTCGGTGTTCCGCCTCACGCTGCCGCGGGTGATCGGCGGCGAGCTGGCCGGATCGCCCCTCCCGCTCGCACCGGACCGGGACGACCTGGCGAGGCGGCTCGGCGGCCCGGTGCCGCCCGGCCGCCTGCTGACGGGGGACCGGACGTGACCAGGCGGGCCCGGACTGCAGTGGCCGCGGCGGCGGCCGCGGTGGCCGCGGCCCTGCTGGCCGGCTGCGTGACCATGCCGTCGAGCGGGCTGGTCCGCGTGGACGGCCAGCCGTCCTCCGGGGGGCCGGTCGCGGAGGGCGTGCAGTTCGTCCCCGTGCCACCGGGGGGCAACTGGAAGCCGACCGAGATCGTCGCGGGCTTCCTCGCGGCGAGCGGAAGCTCGCTGAGCGGGAACTTCCTCGGCGGCAACGCGCTCAGCGGGAACTCGTTCGCGGTGGCCCGCGAGTACCTCTCCCCGGCCTACCGGCGGCAGTGGCGGCCGGGCCGGGCGGCCACCATCATCCAGGCGAACCCGCGAATCAGCGTGCCCGCGGTCCCCACGATCCTGTCCCACATGGCCAGCGGCGCCTCGTCCACGCAGGTCAGCGTGGTCAGCCGGTTCGTGGAGACGCTCCAGCCCGCGGGTAACCTCGTCGCGTCGTCGCATGGTCACCAGTTCCAGTTCGAGCTGGTCCAGGTGGACGGCGAATGGCGGATCAGCTCGATCGCCGAGGACGGCACCCCCTCGAACAACCTGCTGCTGCTCACCGAGACCGATTTCGCCCGGGACTACCAGCCGCGCAACCTGTACTTCTTCCCGGCCGGGTCGCCGCAGGACGTGCTGGTCCCCGATCCGGTGTTCATCCCGCAGCAGGCGGCCGGAAGCGAGGGCGGCGCGCGGCTGCTGGTGCGCGGGCTCATCGCCTCGCCCAGGTCCGGTTCCGGGCCAACCGGGTGGCTGAGCGATGCCACCTCGACCGCATTCCCGGCCGGGACCAAGATCCTGGGCGTCCAGGTCTCCGGGATCAAGGCCGTCGTCGACCTCGGCGGCACGGCGGCCAGGGCTGGCCCCGGCCGGCTGTTCCGCATGGAGGCGCAGCTGGTCTGGAGCCTCACCTCCGCTCCCTACTCGCCCGGCCCGGGGGCCGGGCCGGCGGCGACAGGCATCGGCTCGGTCGAGTTGCTGCTCGACCACCGGCGGCCGGCGCTGCTGCTGCCCCAGGGCTTCACCCAGTTCTTCGCCCGCTGGCAGCCTGCCGCCGGCCCGCTCTACTACCAGCAGGCGACCGCGGCCGGCGGGCCGGGTGTCGACGAGCTGCGCTCCGGGTCGGCCGCGCGCGCGGTGCCGCTGCCGGGCGGGCTGGGGAACGGCCCGTTCACCGCCATCGCGGTGTCACCGCCCGGGTTGGCGCCCGCGATCCTCGCGGCCTGCCGGGGCCGCGACGTCTACCAGGTGCCGCTCGGGGCCGCCTCGCGGATCGCGTCGGCGCAGCGCCTCCAGGGCCGCTGCACGTCGCTGAGCTGGGACGACGAGGGCGACCTGTGGGCCACCGCGGGGAACGGCGCCTACGTGCTGGCCGCCGGGACGCCGGCCGGGCCGGGGCGGCCGGGCTTCGCGCCGGTGTTCACCGCGCCCGGCGAGATCACCTCGCTCCAGGTCGCGCCGGACGGCGTGCGCGCGGCGATGATCGTCCGGACGCCGCGCGGGCCGCAGATCCGCGTGGCCGCGATCAGCCGGAACGCCGCCCAGGTCTACTCGCTGCAGGCGGCGCAGATGGTCCAGGTGGGCTCCGACATCGCCGACCCGGTCGCGCTCGGCTGGCGGGACCCCTACTACCTGCTGGTGGCCGGGCAGGCCCGCGGCGGGGCCGACGCGCTCTACGAGGTTCCGCTCAACGGCGGTGCCAAGATCCAGTTGCCCACGGTGCTGCCGGCGCACGTGACGCAGGTCATCGTCAGCCAGCGCGGCACCGTGGTGGCCACGGACGGGCCCGGCGAGGCGGGCCAGCGGATCTGGCTGCAGCCACCTGGCTCGGATGGCCTGTGGACCCCGATCACCACGGGGATCACGCCCGACATCCCCTGAGCCCCGCCCGGCGGGCCGGGCGGTCCAGGGCCTGACAGCGGGTCCGTGAGGGGCTACCGTCAGTGTCATGGCACCCGCCCGGGTCCGTGGTTGCGCTGGGCGGGCCGCCCCAGCCCCGGGGCGGCCGCTCCGGCTAGCCGATGCCAGCCGCAGGCGAAACGGCCCACGTAAGGCGACTTCTCGTCGATCGATCACGGTGCGGCTTAGGAGTAAGTCCTGCCCCGCCCGGGGGATCCGACGTCCTCCGGCCCGGGAGAAGGGCACTAGTGGCGCAGGCATGCCGCAAGACCCTCAGCAGGCGGATGTGGGGTAGAAGACCAGGTCGGCCGGGCGGGTGCCGCTGCGCACCGAGGGAAGGGGGCACGGGTCATGGAGATCATCTTCAGGGGCCGGCAGACGGATGTGGCAGCGCGGTTCCGCGAGCACGCGACGGCGAAGCTGAACAGGCTGGAGCGCCTCGACCAGAATGCCGTCCGGGTGGACGTGGAGGTCTGCGTGGAGCGCAACCCCCGGCTGGCGAGCCAGCGCGAGCGCGTCGAGCTGACCGTCAGGTCCAAGGGGCCGGCGATCAGGGCCGAGGCCGCCGCCGAGGACCGGTTCTGCGCGCTTGACCTAGCCCTCGACAAGCTCGACTCCAGGCTGCGGCGGGCGATCGACCGGAGGAAGGCCCGCGCGCTCGGCCAGGGCGACCGCCGCGAGCCGGCCGGACTGGCGGCGCCGGCCCGCCCGGGCGGGCCGGCGCCGCAGGGTGGAGCGGAAGCGCCTGGCGGCGCGGTGCCGGCCGGCGGCGGGGCGCCGCCGGCCGGTGACCTGGTGCCGGCGCTTCCCGCCGGGGTGGTGCTGCCCGGGCCCCGGCGGGAGCAGGCGCCCGCGGGCGGGGACGGCGCCGCGGGACCGGCCGGGACCGACATGGTTCCGGTCGAGATGGTGGGCGACGGGCCGCTGGTGGTCCGGCAGAAGTTCCACCACGCCACGCCGATCACGCTCGACCAGGCGCTGTTCGAGATGGAGCTCATCGGCCACGACTTCTACCTGTTCCACGATGCGGACCGCGACCTGCCCAGCGTGGTCTACCGGCGGCGGGGCTACCAGTACGGGGTGATCAGGCTGGCGAGGCCGGAGGCGGGGGAGGAACACGGCGGCCCGCCGGCCCGGGCGGCCGGAGGCCGCGGCACCGCCGGAGACCGCGGCACCGCCGGAAACCGCGGCACCGCTGCGCCGGCGTCCGGGTGAGGACCGGGTACTCTCGTCCTCGTCCCGGCGCCGCGGCGCTCCCCGGCCCGGGGCCGCGGCGCTCCCCGGCGCTGCGAGGGTCAAGGCCCTGCCGCGGCCCTGGTGCTGCCGCGACACCGTCCCGCCCGCCCGCTTGCGCCCGTGTCCGGGCTGGGCGAGAGTGTGTAGTGCCCGCCGGGCAAGGGCTCCGGCGCCCCGCGGCCGCGGTGGTCCTTCAGTCCCACAGGAAGGTCGAGGATGTCAGCGAGCGCGGAGGCGGGCGGCGTGGCCGGGTCCGGCCCCGAGCCGATCCGCACGCTGATCGTCGATGATCACGCGCTGTTCCGCCGCGGCCTGGAGATCGTGCTGGTGAGCGAGGCCGACATCGAGGTCGTCGGCGAGGCGAGCGACGGGGCCGAGGCGGTGGCGAAGGCAGGCGAGTCCCTGCCCGATGTCGTGCTCATGGACATCAGGATGCCGAGGAGCAGCGGCATCGAGGCGTGCCGCGCGATCAAGGAGACCGCCCCGAGCGCGAAGATCATCATCTTGACGATGAGCGACGAGGAAGAGGACCTGTTCGAGGCCATCAAGGCTGGCGCGAGCGGCTACCTGCTCAAGGACATCCCGCTGGATGAGGTCGCGGCCGCCGTGCGCGCCGTGCATGGCGGCCAGTCGCTGATCAGCCCGTCGATGGCGGGCAAGCTGCTCACCGAGTTCGCCGCCCTGGCCAGGAAGGAGGAGACCGAGCAGCCGCAGCGGGTTCCCGCCCCCAAGCTGACCGAGCGGGAGATGGAGGTGCTGCGCCTGGTGGCGCGGGGGATGAACAACCGCGACATCGCGAAGGAGCTGTTCATCTCCGACAACACGGTCAAGAACCACGTCAGGAACATCCTGGAGAAGCTTCAGATCCACTCCCGCATGGAGGCGGTCATGGTGGCGGTGCGGGAGAAGCTGATCGAGCTGGGGTGAGCGGGCCCGGCCGCCCGGCCGGGACGCCGACGGCCGCCAGGGCGGAACGCAGCCTCGGCTCCAGGCCGGCGGGCCGCACCTGGTCGACCCGGACATCGTCGCACCCGACCCATGCCGCGGCCTCGCGCAGGGCGCGCGCCATCGGCCCGGCGGCGCCGGGCTCGTCGAGGGTGAGCTGCCTGGCCACGAGGGTCCGTCCCTCGCGCGCCGGGTCAGCACGGCCGACCAGCCTGCCGCCCGCGAGGAGCGGCATCGCGAAGTACCCGTGGACTCGCTTGTGCCTGGGCACGTAAGCCTCCAGGCTGTGGTCGAAGCCGAACATCCGCCTGGTCCGGCTGCGGTCCCAGACCAGCGGGTCGAAGGGGGACAGCAGCACGGCGCGGTGGCGGCCGCGCACCGGCCCGGCCAGGGCCGCCGGGTCTGCCCAGGCCAGGGTGGCCGGCCCGGCGCGGGACCCCACCCGCACCCGGACCAGCCCGGCGGCCAGCGCCGCCTGGTCGGCGCTGAGCCCGGCGGCGTTGCGGCCGCTGCCGAAGTTACCGATCCGCTGGTAGTCGCGCAGGTCCGCCGCCGTCGCCACGCCCAGGGCGCGGGCGGTGACCCCGGCCAGGTGGATCAGGCACTGCGCGTCGGTCGGGTCAGCGGCGAGCAGCTCCGCGGGCAGCACCCGCTCGGGCAGGTCGTACACCCGCCGCCAGCCGGCGCGCCGGGCGCAGATCACCTCGCCGATGTCCAGCAGCCACTCCACCGCGATCTTGGCCTCCGACCAGTCCCACCATGGCCCCTGGTTCTTGGCGCCGCCGAGCTGGGTCGCGGTGAGCGGGCCCTCGGCGCGGAGCCGGGCCAGCACCTGGGCGCAGAGCCGCTCGGGGACGCGGTGCCAGCGCCATCCCCGCGCCCGGAACGCGCGCCGCCGGAACGCGTAGTACGGCCACTCCTCGATCGGCAGGATGCACGCGGCGTGCGCCCAGTACTCGAACGCGGCCGGCCTGCGGGGATGCCAGTAGGCGCGCTCGATGCTGGCGCGCGGGACGGCGCCCAGCCTGGCGAAGGCGACCAGCTCGTGCGACCTGGCCAGGACGCTGATCGTGTCGAGCTGGACCGCGCCGATCCTGCGCAGCATCGCGGGCACGCCGCCCTGGCGCGGCCGCGCCCCCACGAGCCCCTGGGCGCGCAGGGTGAGCAGCCTGGCCTCGTCGGGCGTGAGCGTCAGTTCTGGCGGGGGGACCGGGGACACGGACGGAGCGTATCCGGCTCCGCCGACGGCCCTGCGGGTCCCCGCGCGGGGCCCGGACCTGGGCCGGCCTTCCGCCTGCCGCCGACGGTCCCTCAGGGTTCCCGCGCGGGGCCCCGGGCAGGGCCGGCGGCCTGAAGACGGCCGGGGCTCAGCACCAGTCCTCGAACGTGTTGGTGGCGAAGGCGATGAGCAGGCCGAGCGCCGTGATGCCGGCCCCGGTCCAGAACAGCCACCACAGCGGCCCGTGCGTGCCGAGCACGAGGGCGAACGCGCCGACCAGGAACCCGGCCATCATGATCGACACGGCCACCCACGAGACGGCGCGGCCGTGGAACGTCGGGTACGGCCCGGCGTGGCCGGCCACCTGCGCCGCGAGCTCGCCGCCCTGCTCGAATTTCCGGGCGCCGTGCCCGGGGCCGCCCGGAGCGGCGGCCACCGCGCCGCGCCCAGCGCCGCCCGGACCGATGTCGGGTTCGGTGTGGTTGGCCATGACGCTTGCTCCTCCTGCCCAGCCGGCCCGCGTGCCCGGGCGGCCTCGCTCGTGCCCGGGCGGCCTCGTTCTCATTGTGACGCCGGGCCCGGGCCCGGCGGCGGCGGCCCCCGCCTTTGCTACTACGGGCCATCGTATGCAGCCCGGTGCCGGGCAGGGCGCGGTTGCGCGGGCCGCTCGGCGTGACCCGCGATCTCGCCTACGATGGCTGTCAAGGAGTTGTACTGGCCGGTCGCGCCCCGTGTCGCGTCCCGTGCCGCCTGCGGGCGGGCGGCTCGCGGCTGGCCAGTCGGACGATCCGCGAGGAGCGCGAGGCGACGTGCCAGCAATCATCGACAAGGTCCTGCGCGCCGGCGAGGGCAAGATCCTGCGGAAGCTGCACCGGATCGCCGAGCAGGTCAACTCGATCGAAGACGACTACGCGGCGCTCTCCGACGCCGAGCTCCGCGCGCTGACCGACGAGTTCCGGCAGCGTCACGCCGACGGCGAATCGCTCGACGACCTGATGCCCGAGGCGTTCGCGGCGGTGCGCGAGGCGGCCAAGCGGACGCTGGGGCAGCGCCCGTTCGACGTCCAGGTCATGGGCGGCGCGGCGATGCACCTGGGCAACATCGCCGAGATGAAGACCGGCGAGGGCAAGACGCTCGCCGCCGTCATGCCGTCCTACCTGAACGCGCTCGCCGGCCGGGGCGTCCACGTCGTCACCGTCAACGACTACCTCGCCAAGCGCGACGCCGAGTGGATGGGCCGCATCCACCGCTTCCTCGGCCTTGAGGTCGGGATGATCCTGGCGGCGATGGAGCCGGACGAGCGGCGCAGGCAGTACGCGGCCGACGTGACCTACGGGACCAACAACGAGTTCGGGTTCGATTACCTGCGCGACAACATGGCGTGGGGCCTTGAGGAGTGCGTGCAGCGCGGTCACTACTTCGCGATCGTGGACGAGGTCGACTCGATCCTCATCGACGAGGCGCGGACCCCGCTGATCATCAGCGGCCCCGCGGACCAGAACAGCGTGTGGTTCGCCGAGTTCGCCAAGATGGCGGCGCGGCTGCGGCGGGCGGTGGACGGCCAGGGCGACTACGAGGTCGACGAGAAGAAGCGGACCGTCGGCATCCTGGAGTCCGGCGTCGCCAAGATCGAGGACTGGCTCGGCATCGACAACCTGTACGCCCCGGCCAACACCCACCTGGTCGGCTTCCTCAACAATGCGATCAAGGCGAAGGAGCTGTTCAAGCGGGACCGTGACTACGTCGTCTCCGACGGCCAGGTGCTGATCGTCGATGACTTCACCGGCCGCATCCTGCACGGCCGCCGCTACAGCGAGGGCATGCACCAGGCGATCGAGGCCAAAGAGGGCGTCAAGATCATGGACGAGAACCAGACGCTCGCGACGATCACCCTGCAGAACTACTTCAGGCTCTACGAGAAGCTGGCCGGCATGACCGGCACGGCGCTCACCGAGGCGAACGAGTTCCACCAGACCTACAAGCTCGGCGTCGTGCCCATCCCGACCAACCGGCCGATGATCAGGATCGACCAGCCGGACGTGGTGTACAAGACCGAGCAGGCCAAGTTCGACGCCGTCGTCGAGGACATCGCCGCCCGGCACGAGGCCGGGCAGCCGGTCCTGGTCGGCACGGTCAGCGTGGAGAAGTCCGAGCTTCTGTCGCGGATGCTCAAGCGCAGGGGCATCCCGCACGAGGTGCTGAACGCCAAGTACCACGAGCGCGAGGCGGCGATCATCGCACAGGCCGGGCGCAAGGGCGCGGTCACCGTCGCGACCAACATGGCGGGCCGCGGCACCGACATCATGCTCGGCGGCAACCCGGAGTTCATCGCCGACCTCGAGCTGCACCAGCGCGGGCTGTCGCCGGTCGACACGCCGGAGGACTTCGAGGCGGCCTGGCCGGAGGCGGTCGAGAAGGCCCGGCGCGCGGTCGCCGAGGAGCACGACGAGGTGGTGGCCCTCGGCGGCCTGTACGTGCTCGGCACCGAGCGCCACGAGTCCCGCCGCATCGACAACCAGCTCCGCGGCCGGTCGGGGCGGCAGGGCGATCCGGGGGAGTCCCGGTTCTACCTGTCGTTCGAGGATGACCTGATGCGCCGGTTCAGCGGGGACCGCGTCGCGCACCTGCTGGAGATGGCCCGGCTTCCGGACGACGTGCCGATCGAGAACAAGATGGTCACCCGCTCGATCAGGTCCGCGCAGACGCAGGTGGAGCACCTGAACTTCGAGATCCGCAAGGACCTGCTGAAGTACGACGACGTCATGAACCGCCAGCGGCAGGTGGTCTACGCCGAGCGGCACCGGGTGCTGGCCGGGGAGGACCTGCACGAGCAGGTCCTGGGCATGATCAGCGAGGTGATCGCCGACTACGTGGCCAAGGCCACGGCCGAGGGGTTCGCGGAGGAGTGGGACCTCGACGAGCTGTGGCGCGCGTTCCGCCGCCTCTACCCGATCAGCTTCACGGTGGACGACCTCGTGGAGCAGGAGGGCGGCGAGCGGTCGTTCCTGACGGCCGGGATCATCACCGAGCGGGTCCAGGCTGACGCCCTGGCGGCGTACGAGCGGCGGGAGGCCGAGCTCACCCCGGAGATCCTGCGGGACTTCGAGCGGCGGGTGATCTTGTCCGTGCTCGACGCCAAGTGGCGGGAGCACCTGTACGAGATGGACTACCTGCGCGAGGGCATCTCCCTGCGGGCGATGGCGCAGCGGGATCCCCTGGTGGAGTACCAGCGGGAGGGCTTCGAGCTGTTCTCCGCGATGATGGACGCGATCAAGGAGGAGTCGGTCGCCAACCTGTTCAACCTGGTCGTCGAGGTCCAGCAGAGCCCGATCGTCGGGGAGGCTGGCCCGGACGGGCAGTGGACCGCCACGGCGCGGCCAGGGCTGCTCGCGCCGGGCGCCCCGGCGAGCGCGCCGTCCCAGGCGGACTCCGCGCCGCCGGTGCCGACGGCCTTCGTGCCGCAGGGCCTGGCTGCGGTCCCGCAGGGCTTCGCCGCCCCGCAGCGGCCGAGGAGGCTGGAGTACACCGCGCCGGCGGATGACGCGACCGGGGCGGCGGTGCGGTCGGCCGCTGCCGCATCAGGCGCCGACTACTCCAAGGTCGGCAGGAACGAGCCGTGCCCGTGCGGCTCGGGCAAGAAGTTCAAGCTCTGCCACGGGGATCCGAGGAAGCGGTGACCGCCGGCCGGTGACCGCCTTCTGTCAGGCGGCCTCGACCTGTCAGGCGGCCTCGACGGCGGTGCACCGCCAGGCGGGCCCGCCCGGTCCGCAGCGCGGCAGGCGCTCCAGCCGGACCGCGATCGCGCGGACCTGCGGGCCGAGCCCGAGGACCACGGCCATCTCCAGCACTCCCGGCACGGGGGAGGAGGCGATGATGCGCCGGACCCTGGGCTGGTGAGCGGTGGCGAGGAACGGCCCCAGCTGGCCGATCCGCCGGCAGGCCTGCTCGGTGGTCCAGGGACGCAGCTGACTGGCTGGCCGGGCCCCGGCGAGCGCCTCGGCGAGCGCCTGGGCGAAGCGCCCCGGCCACGGGTCGGCGGCTGGCCGCGGCGCGGGTACCGGATCAGCCGGGCCGGCATCCGGCGCGCCGGCGCGGATGCGCTCGCTCCCGGCGCCCGGGACGCGCCCGACGGGGCCGACCCCAGGAACCGGCTCCCGGGCCGGCCCCGGCGGACGGCCAGAGCGCGGCTCCCGGCCGGGACGGGCCGGCCGCGCGGCTGCCGGGATGTCGTCGTACGGCGGAGCCGCCTGCGGCACCTTGACCGCGCGGATCGCGGTGGCGTCCGGGAGCGGCCCGCGGCACGGCTCAGGAATGGGCGTCAGGCCCGGAGGCGGCCAGCCTGGCGCCCGCCCCGGCCGGGCGTGGCCCCGCTGGGGCCGCGCGGGGGGCGTCGCTGTGGAGTCTGCCATGCCAGGGTTCTACCGGCGGCCACCGACAACGCGGCCGGCCGGAATGCCAGGCGCGCGGGCCTGGTTCATCATCACTGGACGTCCCTGACAGCCATAAATCCAGGAGATCACCGTGCCGTTGCCGCCGCTGGTCGAGCCAGCCCCGGACCTGACCGTCAACGAAGTCAAGCGTTACTCCCGGCACCTGATCATCCCCGACGTGGGCATGACCGGGCAGAAGCGGCTGAAGAACTCAAGGGTCCTGTGCGTGGGCGCGGGCGGGCTGGGCTCGCCTGCGCTGCTGTACCTCGCCGCCGCCGGGGTCGGCACGCTCGGCGTGATCGACTTCGACGTGGTCGACGAGTCGAACCTGCAGCGCCAGGTCATCCACGGGCAGTCCGACGTGGGCCGGCCAAAGGCCCTGTCGGCGCGGGACAGCGTCAAGGAGGTGAACCCGTACGTCCAGGTGGTGGTCCACGAGGAGGCGCTGACCGCCGACAACGTGATGGAGGTCTTCTCGGGCTACGACCTGATCGTCGATGGCACCGACAACTTCGCGACCAGGTACCTGGTCAACGACGCCTGCGTGCTGCTCGGCAAGCCCTACGTGTGGGGATCGATCTACCGCTTCGACGGCCAGGCGAGCGTGTTCTGGGCCGAGCACGGCCCGTGCTACCGCTGCCTGTACCCCGAGCCGCCGCCGCCCGGCATGGTCCCGTCCTGCGCCGAGGGAGGGGTGCTCGGGGTGCTGTGCGCCTCGGTCGGATCCGTCCAGGTGACCGAGGCGATCAAGGTGCTCACCGGGATCGGGGAGCCGCTCGTCGGGCGCCTGATGATCTACGACGCCCTGGAGATGGCCTACCGGACGCTGTCCATCAAGAAGGACCCCGACTGCGCGATCTGCGGGGCAAACCCCACGATCACCGAGCTGATCGACTACGACGCCTTCTGCGGCGCGGTCTCCGCCGACGCGCAGGCCGCCGCGTCCGGCGCCACGATCAGCGCGGCGGAGCTCAAGGCGATGCTCGACCGCGGCGAGAACATCTTCCTGGTCGATGTCCGCGAGCCGAACGAGTACGAGATCGTCTCGATCCCCGGCGCGGTGCTGATCCCCAAGGACCGGTTCCTCACCGGGGAGGCGCTCGGGTTGCTGCCGCACGACCGCCGCATCGTCTTGCACTGCAAGTCGGGCGTGCGCAGCGCCGAGTGCCTGGCGATCGTCAAGAACGCCGGGTTCTCCGATGCGGTGCACGTCGGCGGCGGGATCGTCTCCTGGGTGAGCACGGTCGATCCGTCGCTGCCGTCCTACTGACCCGGCCGCGGCGCCCTGACCGCGCCGCGGCGCCCTGACCCGGCCGCAGCGCCCTGACCCGGCTGCGGCGCCGCCAGGCCCCGGGGTCCGGCCGACGACGGCCATTCGTGGCCTTAACATCATCGGGTGGCGATTGTGCCAGGGCCGGGGAGCGCGCCCGGCGGCTCAGGACCTGCCGACACGGCTGAGCTGCCGGCCGTGCGGGTAAGGCGCGGGCGTCACCGGCTGGCCGCGGCCTGGCTCGCCGTCGTGGGCCTGTGCGGCCTGGCGGCGAGCGGCTTCGGGCTGTACCGCCAGCTGGCCCCGCGCGTGTTCACCGCCGCGCAGCGCCAGCAGATCCAGGCGTGGGAGGTGGCCAGCCGGTGGCGGACCCTCCCGAAGGCGCGGATCTTCCCCGCGGTCATCCGCTACCGGCTGCCCGGAGCGCAGCTGGGATCTCCCGGGGCGTTGCCGCTGACGGCCCGCCTGCTGGAGATCGACAGCCAGGCTAGCTGCGCGCAGGGTGCCGGCGTGGGCGCGGCGGTCCGGTCGCTGCTGCGCGCCGACGGCTGCCAGGCCATGCTCCGCGCCACCTACTCCGACGCGAGCAGCAGCATGGTGCTGACGGTCGGGGTCGGCGTGCTGCGCAGCGCCGCCGCGGCGGCATCGGCGGCGCGCGCCGTGGCCGGCGGGGCAGCGCCCGGCTCGTGGCCGCTGCGGGCCCGGCACCTGATGCCCGCGCCGTTCGCCGTGGCCGGGACGCCCGCGGCGCTGTTCGGCTTCCGCCAGCGCCAGCTCTCCTGGGTCCGGGCGGCCGGCCCCTACCTCATTGTGGCCGCCGTGGGGTACGCCGACGGCAGGCCCCGGGTTCCGGTGAGCACCGACGCTTACACGCTGCTGGAGATGACGAGCATGGCACGAGGGGTGATCGCAGCGGTCGCCGCGCCGCTCGGCGCGCCCGCACCGGTGCCGCACTGCCCCGATCCGACGGACCCGGCATGCTGACGGGCCGGGCAGGCGCGCAGCGCCGCCGCCCGCCCGCGCGCCGGGCCCCGGGGCGCCGGCCGGCGCGGCGCCGGCGCGGCGCGGCGCTGGCCATGGCGGCCGCGGCCGGGGCCTGGCTGCCGCTGGCCGCCGTGGCGCCCGCGAGGGCCGACCAGATCCGCCAGCAGCAGCTGTGGGTGCTCAACGCCCTCGATGTCCCCGCGGCGTGGCGGGTCACGCAAGGGCGGGGGGTCCTGGTCGCGGTGATCGACAGCGGCGTCGATCCCACCGTCGCCGATCTCGCCGGGTCGGTGATCTCCGGCCCTGACCTGACCGGCGTCCACACTCCGCCGAGCAATCCGCAGTGGGGCATGCACGGCACCTGGATGGCGTCGCTGATCGCGGGCCACGGTCACGGCCGCGGCGGCCGTGACGGCATCATCGGCGTGGCACCGCGGGCGCGCATCCTGTCGATCCGGGTGATCACCGACCGGACCGACCCTGGCTACGCGAGATATCAGGCCGAGCCGCCCGCCCGCGGGCAGCAGGAGCTCGCGACGGCCATCAGGTACGCGGTGAAGCACGGCGCCCAGGTCATCAGCATGTCCCTCGGCTACCAGGCGCCCAGCCTGGTCGTCCGGGCGGCCCTGCAGTACGCGGTGAACCACAACGTCGTCGTGGTCGCCTCCTCGGGCAACTCGGGCACCTCCGCGACCCTGCGGGGGCACGGCCACGCGCCGTACTCGTTCCCCGCCGATTACCCGGGGGTGATCGGCGTCGCCGCGGTGGGCCGGTCCGGCCGGCCCGCGTACTTCTCGAGCGAGAACCTGTCGGTCGAGGTGGCCGCGCCGGGCGTGAACGTGCCGGCCGCCGGCCGGGGCGGCAAGTACTGGGTGGTCAGCGGGACCAGCCCGGCGTGCGCCCTGACCGCAGGCGTCGCGGCCCTGGTCAGAGCCAGGTACCCCAGGCTCCCGGCGGCCCAGGTCAGGCTGGCCATCAGCAGCTCGGCCCGGCATTCCCCGCGGGGCGGCTACGACGACAAGACCGGGTTCGGGATCGTCGACGCCGCGGCCGCCCTGGCCAAGGCGGGGCGGCTGGCCGCCACGCCGCCCGCCAGCGACTCGGCGGCGGCGCGGGCGGCGCAGGCGGGGTACTTCGGCGGCGGGCGCGCGGGGGTCCCTGCGATCCCGGTCGCGCCGCGGGACCGCCGCCTGCGCTACCTGCTGGCCGCGGCGGCCGCCGCCTGCCTGCTCATCACGGCCGGCTCGGCATGGCGCCTGACGGGGCTGGCGATCCCGCGGCGCCGGGCGGGCCGTCCCCGCGCAGGCCGGCCCGGACCGGGCCAGACCGGGGTGCCGCCGCCTGGCCCGCCCGGGGCCGCGGGGCCGGCGACCGGTCTGGTGGCCACGGCGGGCCACCCATCCCGCGTGCCGCCGGCGGGCGGCCCGCCTGGTGCCGGTCCGGCCGGCGGGCACCTGGCGCCGGGCGCCGGGCCCGCACCCGCAGCCTGGACGGGTGGCCAGGGACCGCACCATCTCGCGCTCGGCGGCCCGTCGGCCCGGCCCTGGGCAGACGGCGCCCGGGGGCCGCTTGGCCACTGGGCGGGCGGCGCGGGCTCGCCCCCGCCGGCCCATCCCCCTGGCCCGGGCGGCTGGCAGGGCCAGGCGCGAGCGAGCCATCCGGAACCCGGCACCGCCGGCGTGCGATGGGAGGGCGCGGGCTACCCGCCGGCCTCCCGCTCCCCGGGCCGCGATCCGGCAGGTGGCCACCGCGACCCCGGGGCCGCGGGTCCCCCGGGGTCACTGGCGGCCAGCCCGCCCTGGCCGGAGTTCCCCCCGGCCGGGCCTCGCGACCGCACCAGGCCCGCCCGCGCGGTGCCCGGGGAAGTCATCAAGGATGAGCCCGACGCCGGCGCGCAGCCGCCCCGCGCGGATGACCGGCACGACCCGGCGCCGTAGGGCCGGGCTGGCCGGCGTCCCGGTCGGCGACTATGCCGGCCGGGTGCTGGACGTCGCCGACTTGATCCCGGCCAGCCGGGTCATGACCTACGGTGACATCGCCGAGTACCTCGGGGAGGGCGGCCCCCGCCAGGTGGGGCGGGTGATGGCGCTCTTCGGCGGCGCCGTCCCGTGGTGGCGCGTCGTCCGCGCCGACGGGCGGCTGCTGGCCGGCCACGAGCGGAGCGCGCTCGAGCGCTACCAGCGCGAGGGCACGCCGCTGCGCCGCGCGGCCGGCGGCGGCCAGCCGCGGCTGGACATGAGCCATGCGCGCTGGTCACCCGCCGGCGTGCCGTTCCCGGGACGGCAGCGGCGGCAGCGCGGCGGGCGACGCTGACCCGGATCCTTCCCGGTGACCGCGCGCGCCGCGGACCATCACGGATGCCGGGCACGTTGTCAGCCCGGTCTGCTGGAATGCCTACGACATGGACCACCTGCCTCCCGAGTACCGCCTCGTCCGGCATCCGGCGCCGGCCGCCGCGCCGCCCGTGCTCGACGCGGCGCAGCGCGCGGTGGTCCACCACAGGGGCGGCCCGCTGCTGGTGCTCGCCGGGCCGGGTACGGGCAAGACCACGGCGATCGTGGAGGCGGTGGTCCATCGCATCGAGACGCGGGGCCTGGACCCGGCGCGGCTGCTGGCCCTCACCTTCAGCCGCCGGGCCGCTCAGGAGCTCCGGGAGCGCATCGTGCTGCGGCTGGCCCGCACCTCGGCCCGGCCGCTCGCGCTGACGTTCCACAGCTACGCCTACGCGCTGGTCAGGCGGGAGTTCGTGCTCCGGGGAGAGGAGCCGCCGGTCCTGCTGTCAGGGCCAGAGCAGCTTCAGGAGGTCAGGCGGATGCTGCGCGGCGAGGCGGCCGACGGGGCCACGCGATGGCCGGAGCGGCTCCGCCCGCTGGTGGCCACCCGCGGGTTCGCTGCCGAGCTGCGGGACTTCCTGCTCCGCGCGGCCGAGCGCGGGTTCGACGGACCCCGGCTGGCCGCCCTGGGCGAGTCGCTCGGACGCGACGACTGGGTGGCGGCGGGACGGTTCCTGACCCGGTACGCGGCCCGGCTGGATCTCGCCCCGGTGCCGGCCTACGACTACGCCGAGGTGGTCAGGATCGCCGGTCGCCTGCTCGCCGACCCGGCGGCAAGGCAGCGGGAGCGCGAGGCCTACGACGTGGTCCTGGTCGATGAGTACCAGGACACCGACCCGGCCCAGGAGGACCTGCTGCGGGCGCTGGCCGGAGACGGCCGGGAGCTCATCGCTGTCGGCGACCCGGATCAGGCGATCTATGCGTTCCGCGGGGCCGATTCCGATGCGGTCAGCCGGTTCCCCGGCATCTTCCGCTCCCCGGAAGGCCGCCCGGCCCAGGTGGTGGCGCTGCGAGCCAGCCATCGCTGCGGCACCGCGATCCTGGCGGCATCGAGCCGGGTGGCCGCGCGGCTGCCTGCCATCCGGGGGACCGATGGCGCGGCGCGGGATCACCGTTCACTGCTTCCCGCGCCGCGGCCGGAAGCGGGCCACGTGCGGGTGGTGATCGCGGCCAGCCCCCGCCAGGAGGCGGCCCTGATCGCGGACGCGCTCCGGCGCGCCCGGCTGATCGACGGCATGCCCTGGTCGTCAATGGCCGTGCTAGTGCGCTCGGCCGTACGGCAGGTGCCCGCGCTGCAGCGGGCGCTGTCCGACGCGGGCATCCCGGTCGCCGTCGGAGGAGACCAGCTGCCGCTCTCCGCGGATCCCGGCACCCGGCCGCTGCTGCGGCTGATCGCCTGCGCGCTGGGGCAGCACCCGCTGACCGAGGAGGCCGCGGCCGAGCTGCTGACCGGCCCGCTGGGGGGCACCGACGCGCTGGGGCTGCGCCGACTCAGTCGGCTGCTCCGCTCCGACCCCCGGGAGGATGAGGCCGCCGCGGGCGGGCCGCTCGCGGCGGCCCTGCTCGACCCCGGCCGGCTGGCACCGGCGGGCTGGGCGCCCGGTCCCCTGCTGGACGCGGCGGCCGAGGCGCTGGAGGCAGCCCGCCGGGTGGCCGCGCTGCTGCGGCTGGTCGCGGACACCGCGCGCAGGGGCACCGCGCAGGAGGTGCTGTGGGCACTGTGGGATGCCAGCGGCCTGGCCGGGCGCTGGCAGGCGGCGAGCGCCGCCGGGGGCAGCCGCGGGGCGGCCGCCGACTCGAACCTGGACGCCGTCATGGCCCTCTTCGACGCCGCGGCCCGCTTCGATGCCCGCATGCCGCCCGGGTCGGCGGCGGTGTTCCTGGACGGCCTGGCCGGCCAGGAGATCGCCGCGGACACCCTCGCCGACCGCTCCCAGCGCGGCGAGGCGGTGACCCTGTGCACCGCTCACCGTGCGAAGGGCCTGGAGTGGGATCTCGTTGTGGTCGCGGGCGTTCAGGAGGGCACCTGGCCGGACCTGCGGCTGCGCGGCTCGCTGCTCGGCATGGACGAGCTGGTCGAGGCCGCCGCGCGGGGTGCCGGACCGGGGCCGGACGGCCCGGGCGCCAGGGGCGCCGCGCTGGCCGCGCTCGGCTCGAAGCTGCTCGCGGAGGAACGCAGGCTCTTCTATGTGGCCGTGACCAGGGCCAGGAGGTCCCTGCTGGTCACGGCGGTGGGTGGTGAGGACACCGAGGAGCGGCCGTCCAGGTTCCTGTCCGAGCTCGCCGGCGATGAGATCGAGATCGAGCGAGTCGCCGGCGGCGGCCGGCGCTGGCTCTCGCTGCCGGCGCTGACCGCCGAGCTGCGGCGCGCGGCCGCCGACCGCGAGCTGCCCGAGGCGGTGCGGCGGGCGGCGGCCACGCAGCTCGCCCGGCTCGCGGCGGCCGGGGTACGCGGCGCGGACCCGGCCCGCTGGTACGCCCTCACCCGGTGGAGCGGGACCGGCCCGATCGGTGACCGCGAGATCCGGGTCTCGCCATCCCAGGTGGACACGTTCGTCACCTGCGGCCTGCGCTGGCTGCTCGAAGCCGCGGTGGGGGCCGCCTCTCCGGTCACGGCCGGCCACCTCGGCACCGTGATCCACGCCGCCGCGGCCCTCGTCGCCGAGGGCGCTGACCCGGCCGACGTCGCGCGCCGGATCGACGAGATCTGGCACCAGCTCGACTTCGGCAGCCCCTGGTACAGCGCGAGCAGGCGGCGCAGCGCCGATGAGATGATCGCCAAGTTCCTGGCCTGGCATGAGCGGAACGAGCGAGAGCTCCTCGCGGTCGAGCGGCGGCTGCGGGTGCGGGCCGGCGACGTGGTGATCGCCGGGCAGGTCGACCGGCTGGAGCGGGACGGAAAGGGACGGGCGGTCGTGGTCGACCTGAAGACCGGCTCGTCGGGCAGGCCCCCCGCGGCCGAGCTGGAGCGCCAGCCGCAGCTCGGCGCCTACCAGCTCGCGGTCCTGCTCGGCGCTTTCGCCGAGCTCGGCGTGGACGAGCCGGGCGGCGCCGAGCTGGTCCAGCTTGGCGGGGACGCGAAGGCGGCGGTCGTCCAGCACCAGCGCGCGCTTGCCGAGGATCCCGACCCCGGCTGGGCCCAGGCGCTGCTGAAGGAGGTGGCCGCCGGCATGGCAGGGCCGAGGTTCACCGCGACCGTCAACGCCAGGTGCCGCGGCTGCCCGGTGGCGGGGTGCTGCCCGGTGGACCCGCGGGGCAGGCAGGTGGGCTGGTGAGCGCCCCGGCCGGCGCCGGTGGCGCCGGCCGGCGCCGGCCCCGGGCCCGCTACAGCCCGGCGCGGCTGGCCCGGCTGCTCGGGCTCCCCGAGCCGACGCCCGAGCAGGCCGCCGTGATCGCGGCGCCGCTAGCCCCCGTCGCGGTGGTCGCCGGCGCGGGCTCGGGCAAGAGCGAGACCATGGCGGCGCGGCTCGTCTGGCTCGTGGCGAACGGCCTCGTGCGGCCCGAACGCGTCCTCGGGCTCACGTTCACCCGCAAGGCCGCCGCCGAGCTGGACGGCCGGGTCCGCGACCGGCTGGACGGCTTGCGGAGGGCGGGCCTGGGCATCCCGGAGGCGGCGGGCCAGCCGGGGGAGCGCGCCGCGCCGCCGTGCCCGGGCGGTCCAGGCGGGCCCGGCATGGACGGCGAGCCGGTGATCGCGACCTACCATTCCTACGCCGGCCGGCTGATCGCCGAGCACGCGCTCCGCGAGGCGCTCGAGCCGACGCTGAGTCTGATCACCCCAGCGGTCGCGTGGCAGCTCGCCGCGCGGGTGGTGGCCAGCTACGACGGGCCGATGGACGCGACCGACTGGTCACCGGTCACGGTCACCCGGGCTGTGCTCGACCTGGCCGGCGAGCTGGCCGAGCACCTGCGCGACCCTGCGGACGTGCTCGCCGCCGGGGAGCGGCTGCGCCGCATGCACTCCCTCGTCCCCCGCGGCAGGCGCAGGCTCGCCGACGAGGTCCTGCGCCTGCAGCGGGTCCGTGAGCAACTCGTCCCTCTCGTGCGCGCATACGCCCGGGTCAAGGCCGAGCAGGAGGTCATCGACCACGGCGACCAGTTGGCGGTCGCCGCCCGGATCGCCCTCGCCCACCCCGAGGTTGGCGCGGCGGAACGGGAGCGGTACCAGGTCGTCCTGCTCGACGAGTTCCAGGACACCAGCCACGCGCAGCTCGAGCTGCTGCGGGCGCTGTTCGGCGGCGGTCATCCGGTCACCGCCGTCGGCGATCCCTGCCAGTCGATCTACGGCTGGCGCGGAGCGAGCGCGGGGAACATGAAGCGCTTCGCCAGGTGCTTCCCGCCCGCCGGGGACGGGAACGGGAGCGGCGCGCGGGGCGCGCGCCGCGTGCGGCGCCCGGCGATGGCGCCCGTCCATGCGCTGTCGACGAGCTTCCGCAACACCGGCGCCATCCTGGAGGCGGCGGCGGCGATCCAGCGCGACCTGCGCGTGATCGCACCCGAGGTGCCGCGGCTGATCGCCCCGCCGGAGCGGGCGGGCCGCGGCGAGGTGGTCTGCGCGCTGCTGCAGACCATCCAGGACGAGGCCGAGTGGGTGGCCGCGCGGGTGGCGGAGCTGCTCGCGCTGCCCCGTGGCGTGGCTCCCGACGGCAGGCCCTGGCCGGACGGCAGGCTCGACCGGGTCAGGCCGTCCGACATCGCCGTGCTGTGCCGCAAGCGGACCCAGTTCCCCGCGCTGCGCGCGGCCCTGGAGGCCAGGGGGATCCCGGTCGAGGTGGTCGGGCTCGGGGGGCTGCTCACCGTTCCGGAGGTCGCCGACATCGTCGCCACGCTCCGGGTGCTGCACACCCCGGCGGCCTCGGACTCGCTGGCCAGGATCCTCACCTCGCCCCGCTGGCGGATCGGCCCGCAGGACCTGGTCGCACTCGGCGGGCGCGCCCGGGAGCTTGCCGCGGGCGGCGCCGGCGCCGGCGAGGGCGGCCAGGGACGGCGCCCCGTTCCCCAAGGTGATCACCTAGAAGCAGCGGTCGCCGACTTCACCGCCGAGGCCGGGAGCCTCGTCGAGGCCCTCGACGACCTGGGCGACCCCGGCCGGTACACGCAGGACGGGTACGAGCGGCTCGCGGCGCTCGCCACGGAGCTGCGTTCCCTGCGGCGCCACGTCGGCCGCCCTCTCCCCGACCTCGTCGCCACCGTGGAGCGCGCACTCGGTCTGGACATCGAGGTCGCCGCCCGGCCCGGCCGCGGCCCGGTGGCGGCCCGTGCCGACCTGGACGCGTTCGCCGACGCCGCAGCCGAGTTCGCCGGGGACGCGCAGGAGCCGACGCTCGGCGCGTTCCTGGCGTACCTGTCCGCGGCGGAGAGCGAGGAGTTCGGCTTGGAGGCCGGCCAGGTGACCGACGCCGACGCGGTGAAGCTCGCGACCGTCCACTCGGCCAAGGGGCTGCAATGGCCCGCGGTGGTCGTGCCGGGGCTGTCGGCGGGGCCAGTGGCGCGGAACTTCCCGGCGAGGCCGCGGCTGAGCACCCGCTGGACGAGCAATCCGCGGCTGCTGCCGTTCTGGCTGCGGGGCGACGCCTCCGACCTGCCCGAGCTCGCCGGCCTCGACCCGGAGTCGGTCGCCGAGTTCAGCCGCCGGTGCGCGGAGCGGGACCTGGCCGAGGAGCGCAGGCTCGCCTACGTGGCGGTGACCCGCGCGGCCTACTGGCTGGCCTGCAGCGGCTACTGGTGGGGGACGGGCAAGCGGCCGCTCGGGCCGTCGCCGTTCCTGGCCGAGGTGCGGGCGGCCTGCGAGGAGGGGGCCGGCCGCGTGGCCGCCTGGGCGGACGGGCCGGCCGACGGGGAGGAGAGCCCTGTGCTCGCCCAGCCGCTGACCGCCTCATGGCCGCCGGCCGGGGACGGCGGCGAGGCGGATCCGCCCGGTGCCCGGGCCAGGTATGAGGCGGTCCGCGAGGCCGCGGACCAGGTGCGGGCGGCAGCGGCGCGGCTGGGCGTGGCCGTCCCGCGAGGGGCTGGCGCCGCGGCACAGGGGGACCTGGCACAGGGGGACCTGGCGGAGGGGGACCTGGCGGAGGGGGACCTGGCGGAGGGGGACCCGGCGGAGGGGGACCCGGCTGGCGAGGCCCCCGGTGACATCCCGCCGGAGTACGCGGGCCTGGTAGCCGGCTGGGCGGCCGACGCGGACCTGCTCCTCGCCGAGCAGGCTGCCCGCCGCGGGCCCGGCGATGCCAGGCCGGCGGTGCGGGTCGACCTGCCGCGACGGATCGGGGTGGGCGACCTGGTGGTGATGGCGCGGGACGCCGGCGAGCTCGCCGCGCGGCTGCGCCGGCCAATGCCGCGCCCTCCGGCTCCGCGGGCCGAGCGCGGCACGGCGTTCCATCGCTGGCTGGAGGAGCGCTTCGGCCCGACGCGGCTGATCGATCCGGACGAGCTCGCCCAGGACGCCGGGGCGGCCGACTCCGGCCTGCTGGGGTCCGATGCCGACCTGGACCGGCTGAAGGCGAGCTTCGAGCGGGGGGCGTTCGGGCAGCGCTGGCCGGAGCAGGTGGAGGTGGCCTTCGAGACCCGGGTGGGTGACCGCCTGGTCCGCGGCCGGATCGACGCGGTCTTCCACGACGCCGCCGACGGGTGCTATGACGTCGTGGACTGGAAGACCGGCCGCCCTCCGCCCCCGGGGAGCGAGGAGGAGCGCGCCGCCGCGGTACAGCTCGCCGTCTACCGGCTGGCCTGGGCCGGGCTGGCGAACGTGCCGGTCGAGCGGGTGCGGGCGGCGTTCTACTACGTGCGGCAAGACCGGATCGAGCGGCCCGCCGACCTGCTCGGCGCCGACGGCCTCGCCGCCCTGGTCGAGGCGATCCCGGCGCCGTCCCGGGCCGCCCGCGCGGACTAGAGTGCCCTGAGAGTTCACATCGGCCCCGGCTGTCACATCGACCAGAGGCGAGGCGCGCATGGACGCACAGGTCCGCTCCCACATCGACGAGCACGCGGGGGAGTTCTTCGCCGCGCTCAAGGAATGGCTGAGGATCCCGTCGGTCTCGGCTGACCCGGCCCGCGCCGGCGACGTCCGCCGGTCGGCGCGGTGGCTGGCCGATCACCTGAGGCAGGCCGGCTTCCCGGTGGCGGAGGTCTGGGAGACCGGCTCGGCCGATGACCCGGGGCTGCCCGCCGTGTACGCCTGCTGGCCGGCGCGGGATCCGGACGCGCCGGAGGTCCTGGTCTACGGGCACCACGACGTGCAGCCGGCCGAGCCACTCGGGGAGTGGGACTCGCCGCCGTTCGAGCCGGCCGAGCGCGGCGGCCTGCTCCTGGCGCGCGGCGCGTCAGACGACAAGGGCCAGGTGCTCTTCCATTCGCTCGGCCTCGGCGCGTGGCTGGCCGCCCGGGGGGAGCCCGGGCCGCCGGTCACCCTGAAGCTGCTCGTCGAGGGCGAGGAGGAGTCGGGCTCGCGGCACTTCGCCGACCTGCTGCGGCGCGAGCGCGAGCGGCTGGCCTGCGACGTGATCGTCGTCTCCGACACCACCATGTGGGCCGCCGACGTCCCGTCAATGTGCACCGGGATGCGCGGGGTCATCGATGCCCAGATCGACGTGCGCGGGCCGGAGCGGGACCTGCACTCGGGCTCGTTCGGCGGGGCCGTCCCCAACCCGCTGCACGTGCTGGCCGCCCTGCTCGCCGGGTTGCACGACGAGCATGGCCGGGTCACGCTGCCGGGGTTCTACGACAAGGTGGCCGAGCTGACCCCGGCCGAGCGCGAGATGTTCGCGAGGCTTCCGTTCGACGAGAAGGCATGGCTGGCGACGGCCGGCAACAGCGGCGCCGTGGCCGGCGAGTCCGGGTACACCACGCTGGAGCGGATCTGGGCGCGGCCGACCGCCGAGGTGAACGGGATGTGGGGCGGGCACACCGGCCCGGGTGGCAAGACGATCATCCCGCGGGATGCGCACGCGAAGCTCTCGTTCCGGCTCGTCGCGCACCAGGACCCCGCGGACGTCCCGGCCATGCTCCGCGAGTACGTGGCGCGGCACGCCCCGCCGGGGGTGGAGGTCACCGTCACGGTGAACGGCCCGGGCGTGCGCCCGTCGTTCTCCGCGCCCGGCTCGCCAGCGGTGGACGCCGGGCGGCGGGCGATGGAGCGGGCGTTCGGCGCGGAGATCCTGTTCACCAGGGAGGGCGGGAGCGGCCCGGAGGCCGACCTCGCCGAGGTGCTCGGGGCGCCCCTGGTGTTCGTCGCGGTCGGGCTCGACGACGACCGGGCGCACGCGCCGAACGAGCGCGCCGACATGGCGCTGCTGCTCAAGGGCGCCGAGGCGGCCGCGTACCTGCTCGACGAGCTGGCCGCGCGCCGGGCGGAGCTGACCGCGCGCCGGGCGGGGCGGGCCTGAGCCCGGCTGAGCGGGCCGGGCGCGGCCGGCGGGGCGGGATCATGGCATGCTGAGGCGGTGACCGGCGCTTCGCTGCCCCCGGCGGCGCCCCTGCTCGGCGGCATCGCGCCCCCGGGCGGCGCGATCGAGAGGGCGACGGCGCGCCGCGCCGACTCGGCCTGGCTGGCCGCGGCATGGGCGGATGAACGGACCAGGGTGCTTGTCGTCGAGGACGGGCAGGCCCTGGTCAGGGCGGGGAAGGGGACCGCGGAGCTGGTGTTCGTCCCGCCGCGGGAGGCGCCGGGCGGCCCGAGCTTCCTGCTGGGGGTCGATGCGGACGGCGTCGCGTACTTCGGGGTCGGGGCGCCGCCGGGGAGCGTGACGCCGACCGGAGGGGGTGAGCCCGGCGGCGACGGCCGAACCGTGCGGCGCGCCGGGCTGCGCGACGCGGGGGCGCTGCTGGCCGGCCGGGAGGCGGCGCTGCTGACGCAGGCGGTCGCGCTCGCCAACTGGCACGCCACCGCCACGCACTGCCCGCGCTGCGGCGCCGTCACGGTGCCTGAGATGGCCGGGCACGCCCGCCGGTGCACGGCCGACGGGAGCGAGCACTTCCCCCGGACCGACCCGGCGGTCATCATGCTGGTCACCGACCCGCGGGACCGGTGCCTGCTGGCGCGGAACGCCCGGTGGCCGCCCCGCCGGGTCTCGGTCCTGGCCGGGTTCGTCGAACCCGGCGAGTCAGCCGAGCAGGCGGTCGCCCGCGAGGTGCGTGAGGAGGCCGGCATCGTCGTGGACCGGGTGACCTACGCGGGCAGCCAGCCATGGCCGATGCCGCACAGCCTGATGCTCGGATTCCGCGCGCAGGCCGCGCAGACCGCGATCACCGTGGATGCGCACGAGATCGCCGAGGCGGCCTGGTACGGCCGGGACGATCTGCGCGCGGCGATCACCGGCGGCGACCTGCTGATGCCCCCGTCGCAGTCGATCTCGCGCTGGCTGATCGAGACCTGGTACGGCGGGCCGCTGCCGCGCGCGCCGCGGCAGGCGGGCGCCTTCTGACCGGGCTAGCGCAGCAGCAGTCGCGTGGCCAGCTCGAGGCGGGCGGCGACATCACTGGCCGAAGCCCGGCGCGTCACCCAGGCGATCAGCGCGGACAGCCAGGCGTTCCCGATGACGCGGGCGATCGCGCGCTCGTCTGCGGTCGGCTTCCCCTGGGGCGTCACCGAGTCCGCAACCGGTCGGCCCGACCCAGGAAGAAGGACAGGGCGGGCCATGACCGCCGCGCTGGTCGCGGCGATCGCGGGGATCGGCGCGACGGAGTTCTCCAGGGACTCCGGCCGCAGCGAGCGGCTGGCCGCCAAGGCCGTCCGGGCCGCGGTGAGGGACGCGGGCCTGCGGCCGGGTGACGTCGACGGCCTGACCGGTTCGCCATGGACGCCCGTTCGGAGATCGTGGTCGCGCGCAGCCGGGGTGGGGGAGCTGACGTTCGGCTAGTCGAGGGGGCGCCCGCCGCCGGCCGGGGCGGCGCGGGCGACCCGCCGCCAGGCGGCGATCGCGGTATCGATCCCGGCGCGGTCCACGTCACGGTGGGTGAGCATCCGGACCCGCCCGCCCAGCAGCGTGACCAGCACGCCCTCGGCGGCCAGACGGCCCGCCCACCACCGCGGGTCCTGCCCGGTCCCGGACACGTCGGCGAACACGATGTTCGTCCGCACGCCGGCGGGATCGACCGAGCCGGGCAGCGCCTCGGCGATGCCCGCGGCGAGCGCGCGGGCGTTCTCGTGGTCCTCGGCCAGCCGCGCCGGCCCCTCCCGCAGCGCGACCAGGCCGGCCGCCGCCATGATCCCGGCCTGCCGCCAGCCGGCGCCGAACAGCACCTTCAGCCGGCGCGCCTGCGCGATGAACTCCGGGTCGCCCGCGAGCACCGACCCGATCGGCGCGCCTAGCCCCTTCGACAGGCAGAACATGAGCGCGTCCGCGTGCGCCGCGTAGTCAGCCGGCGCCGCGCCGGTGGCGGCGCAGGCGTTGAACAGCCTGGCGCCGTCCAGGTAGAGCGGCAGGCCCGCCTCCCGGCAGGCCGCGCCGACCTCGCGCACGGCGTCCACCGGCCAGGGGGTGCCGCCGCCCATCTGGTGGGTGTTCTCGATCGCCACCAGGTCCACCGCGGGCGGGTCGTCCCCGCCCGGCCGCAGCGCGTCGCTGACCTGCGCGCCGGTCAGCAGTCCCCGCTCGCCGTCGACGGGGAGGAAAGCCACGCCCGAGAGCGCCGCGGCCGAGCCGGCCTCCATCGCGCGGACGTGCGCCCCGGACTCGCACAGGACCAGCCGGCCCGGCCGGGTGAACGCGTGCACCGCGATCTGGTTGCACAGCGTCCCGGTCGGCAGGTACACGGCGGCCCGCTTGCCGACGACCTCGGCCGCCTGCTCCTCCAGGCGGCCGACGGTCGGGTCGTCGCCGAACCGGTCGTCCCCCACCTGCGCGCCGGCCATCGCGGCGCGCATGGCCGGGGTCGGCCGGGTCACCGTGTCCGAGCGCAGGTCCACGGGGAGCGTCATCGCGGTCGTCCTCTCGTCGCGGGCGGGTCCGCTGGAAGTATCGGCCATCCGCGTCCGGGCGCGGCATCGGCCATCCGCGTCCGGGCGCGGGCGCTGCGGTACAGTCAACCGCGAGTGACCGCCCGCGGCCGGACGGGCCGGGAGGACGGGCGGCGGGAGCGGCGATGAGGGCTCTGGTCAAGGCGGGCGCCGAGCCGGGACTGCGCCTGGAGGACGTGCCGGTGCCCAGGATCGGCAGCGACGACGTGCTGATCCGGGTGCTGCGCACCGGCATCTGCGGCACCGACCTGCACATCTACGACTGGGACGGCTGGGCCCGGCAGAACGTCCCGGTGCCGCTGGTCATCGGGCACGAGTTCGCCGGGGAGATCGTCGCGGTGGGTCCGGAGGTGCGGGACCTGGCCGTCGGGGACCTGGTGAGCGGGGAGGGGCACCTGGTCTGCGGCCGGTGCCGGAACTGCATGGCGGGCCGGCGGGTCCAGTGCGCCCGCACCCAGGGCGTGGGCGTCAACCGCCAGGGGGCGTTCGCCGACTACATCGCCCTCCCGGCGGCGAACGCGTGGCGCCATCCCCCGGGGACCGACCTCGACGTCGCGGCGATCTTCGACCCGTTCGGCAACGCGGTCCACACCGCGCTCACGTTCCCCGTGCTCGGCGAGGACGTGCTGATCACCGGCGCCGGGCCGATCGGGATCATGGCCGCGATCGTGGCCAGGCACGCGGGAGCGCGCCACATCGTGATCACCGACGTGAGCGACTACCGGCTGGACCTGGCCAAGCGGGCCGGCGTGACCATCGCGGCCGACACCAGCCGGACGCCGCTTTCGCACATCATGGCCGACCTGGGCATGCGCGAGGGCTTCGACGTCGGCATGGAGATGTCCGGCCAGCCGGCGGCGCTGCGCGAGATGCTCGCCGCGATGACGCACGGCGGCAGGATCGCCATGCTCGGCCTGCCGTCGGAGCAGTTCGCGATCGACTGGGCCCACCTGGTGCTCAACATGATCACGGTGAAGGGGATCTACGGCCGCGAGATGTTCGAGACCTGGTACGAGATGTCGGTGCTGATCCAGTCGGGGGTGGACATCAGTCCGGTGATCACCCACCGGTTCGCCGCCGCGGACTACGCCGCGGCGTTCGAGACCGTCCGCAGCGGCCAATGCGGCAAAGTTGTCCTGGAGTGGGCGCACCGGTAACCGGGCACCGTGGAAGACCCCTGGAGGGCGGGCATGTTCACCGGCGTGCAGCCGCAGATCAGCGAGGAGCTCGGCCAGATCCGCGCCGACGGGCTGTTCAAGGCCGAGCGGGTCCTCACCAGCCCGCAGCGGGCGACCATCTCGGTCGCCGACGGCGGGCAGGTGCTCAACCTGTGCGCGAACAACTACCTCGGCCTCGCCGACGACCCGCGGGTGATCGACGCCGCCAAGGACGCGCTCAACCGGTGGGGCTTCGGGGTGGCGAGCGTGCGGTTCATCTGCGGCACCCAGGACGTGCACAAGCAGCTCGAGCGCCGGATCTCGCGGTTCCTGGGCACGCAGGACACGATCTTGTACTCGTCCTGCTTCGACGCCAACGGCGGGCTGTTCGAGACCCTGCTCGGCGAGCAGGACGCGGTGATCAGCGACGAGCTCAACCACGCCTCGATCATCGACGGGATCCGGCTCTCCAAGGCGCGGCGGCTGCGGTACCGGAACCGGGACATGGCCGACCTCGAGGCCCAGCTCAAGGCCGCTGCCGACGCGCGGCGGCGGCTGATCGCCACCGACGGGGTGTTCTCCATGGACGGGTACGTGGCGCCGCTGCGCGACATCTGCGACCTCGCCGAGCGCTACGACGCGATGGTCATGGTGGACGACTCGCACGCGGTCGGCTTCGTCGGCCCGTCCGGCCGCGGCACGCCCGAGCTGCACGGCGTCGCCGGCCGGGTGGACATCGTCACCGGCACGCTCGGCAAGGCGCTGGGCGGGGCGAGCGGCGGCTACACCAGCGGCCGGCAGGAGATCATCGACCTGCTCCGGCAGCGGTCGCGGCCGTACCTGTTCTCCAACTCGGTCGCCCCGGCCGTCGCGGGCGCCTCGCTCAAGGTCCTCGACATCCTGGAGGCCGGCGAGGACCTGCGCGCCAGGCTGGCCGAGAACACCGCGTTCTTCCGGCAGCGGATGACCGCGCTCGGCTTCGACATCCTGCCCGGCGACCATCCGATCGTGCCGGTCATGATCGGCGACGCGGCCCGCGCCGCCAGGCTGGCCGACCTGCTGCTCGCCAAGGGGGTCTACGTGATCGGGTTCAGCTACCCGGTCGTCCCGGTCGGCAAGGCGCGGATCAGGACCCAGATGTCGGCCGCGCACACGACGCAGGACCTGGAGCGCGCGGCAGCGGCGTTCGCGGAGGCGCGCGAGGAGCTCGGCTGACGTCCGCGCACTCCCCGCGGTCCGGCGTGATCCGGGTCCGGGGTGGCGCGGGCCGGCGCCTGCCCGCCCCCGCCCGGGCCGCCACGACGGACCGGTGACGCGGATCGCGCCGCGGATGGCGCGCGCGAAGGCGCGCCGGCGGGCCGGCGGCCGGGAATGAACAGGGTCGGCCCGGTGCTTGGCGTGAGCGTGGAACCCGCCGCCCTGCCCGTCGGCAGCACCAGTCACCCGGGTCACCCGCCGGAGCCCGGGCGGTTCCGCCAGGTGCTCGGCCACTTCTGCACCGGCGTCACCGTGATCACGGCGAGCGACGGCGGGCGGCCGGCCGGGTTCTCCTGCCAGGCGTTCGCGGCCCTGTCGCTCGACCCGCCGCTGGTGGTGTTCTGCCCGGCCCGCACCTCGGCGACCTGGCGCACGATCGCGCGGGTGGGCGCCTTCGCGGTCAACGTGCTCGCCGAGGACCAGCGTCACCTGGCCCGCAGGTTCGGCAGGACCGGGGAGAACAAGTTCGACGGCATCCCGTGGACCCCGGACGCGGCCGGTTCCCCGGTCCTCGGCGGGGTCCTGGCCTGGGCGGGCTGCACGGTCGAGGCGGTCCACGAGGGCGGCGATCACCACATCGTGACCGGCCGGGTCCGCGAGCTCGGCGACTGCTCGGGCGCGCGCCCGCTGCTGTTCTACCGGGGCCGGTACACTTCGGCGGAGGCGCAGGGCCCGCCCGAGGTGGTCGAGACGCTGCTGGCCTGGCCCCGCCACGCCGACTGGATATAGCCGGACCCGGCCGGGCGGGCCGCGGGCAGCCTCACCGCGCCCCGCCGCCCGGCCTGGCCGGGCCGCCCGGCCATCGCGGCTGCCCGCGAGCTGCTGGCCGCCGGGGCGCTCACCGGCCGGCCAGCTCGCACCAGACGACCTTGCCGAGCGGGTCGGCCTTCCAGCCCCAGTCCGCCGCCAGGGCGGAGATGACCGTCATCCCGCGGCCGGCCTCCCGCTCGGGCTCACCCGGGCGGGGCGGCGGCAGGGGCGAGCAGGCGCTGTCGTGGACCTCGATCCGCACTCGCCGGCCGGCCAGGCAGATCGCGAGCCAGACCTCGGCCCGGCCGGGCGGGCGCCGGTCCTGGCCGACCGCGCTGATGGCGTTGGTCACCAGCTCGGAAACGACCAGGACGCTGGCGTCGAGGAGGTCCCCGCTGACGGGCGGCTTCGCCCTGGCCAGGACCGCGGCGGCCCACTGCCGGGCATGCCGGACCGCGGCGGGCACGGGCGGGATCCGGACGCGGTCGCGCAGTGACTCGGCCGCCACGCTCGGGGCGGGCCCCGGGCCGCTGCGGGTCAGGTGGGTCATGGTCACTTCCGGTGCGCTCTCGGCGATCGCAGGCAGGGTGCGGGGTCACGCGCTCGCCGGCACCTGACTCGCGGTCGCCGGCCGCGGGCGGGTGGCCGCCGGAACTGCGATGTGCTCAGGCCATCGTCGGCGCATCCGCCCGGGCACGGTGAGCAACGCCGGCTTCTCCCCGCGCGGCGGGGAGAGATGACCAGACAATGACGACGGCCGCAGTGCCGCCGGGTTATCGTCAAGGCAACCAGGTCTTCGCGAGCGTCACGACGGAAGCAGCGTGAGCGGGAAGCCACGGAGCGTGCGGCAGGCGCAGGCCCAGCTGTCGGCGCAACTGCGCGGCATGGGACGCTCCTGGGCCGAGATCGCCGCCGTCTTCCAGGAGAGGTACCGGGTCAACCCGCGGGTGGCGCTCCGGCAGGCGCACGGGTGGAGCCAGCCGCAGGCCGCCGCCCGGTGGACCGCGCGCTGGCCGGATGACCCGAAGACCTTCAAGAGCTTCTCCTACTGGGAGCAGTGGCCAGGGCGGACCGGGCACGCCCCCTCCCTGGACACCCTCGACAGGCTCGCCCAGCTCTACGAGTGCCGGATCACCGACCTGCTGGCGGACTGCCGCGACTACGGCGGGCCGGGCGGGGAGCCCGGCCCGGGCGCGCCGGCCGCGCGGGGCGACGAGCCCGCGCCCGCCGCGGTGGCGGCACCCGCCGGCCTGCCCGGCCCGGCCGCGGGCGGCGCGGAACGCCCGCTCTCCGCCGAGGTGCTCAGGGCGGCCCTGGAGACGATCAGGCAGGCCCAGGCGGCGGAGGCCGAGGCGGCCCGGGCGGCGGCCGCCGCCCCGCCCGCCGCCCGGGCCGCCGCCCCGGGCGCGGGAGGGCCGGAGGAGCAGATCAGCAGGCTGCGGCGGCGCACGCTGCTGCTCGAGGCGAGCAGCGCCCTGGCGGTCCTGGCGGCCGCGCCCGTGCTCGAGGTGCCGCGCCTGGTCACCGGGACCAGGCCGGGCCGGCCGCCGGTCGACCTCAGCGTGGTGAACTACACCGGGGAGGTGGTGGCCGGCCTGCGGCGGCTCGGCGGCGCGGTGGGCCCGCGGATCACGCTGCCCCCGGCCATGGCGCTCCGGTCCGCGATGGCGGCGCTGGCCAGGAGCGCGCCGGAGGTCGTCACCAGCCAGGCGCTGACCGCCTACGGCGACCTGACCCAGCTCATCGGCTGGCTGATGTTCAACCTCGGGGATCACAAGTCGGCGCTGTACTACTACGACGACGCCCGCGCCGCCGCCCACCGGGCGGGCAGCCACGACCTGGTCGCCTATGCCCTCGCCGCCACCGGCCACCTGGAGATCCACCGCCGCCGGCCCCGCCACGCGATCGACCACGCCCAGGCGGCGTGGCAGGCGGCGAAGGCGAGCGGGAGCCCCTACGCGCTGGCGTACGCGGCCGACGTGACCGCGCGCGCCTACGCCGCCGCCGGCCAGGTCTCGCGCTGCCACGCCGCCCTGGACCGGGAGCGGGACGCGCTGCTGCGGATCGGCGCCGGCACCCCCCGCGCGCCGTGGTGGTACTTCTACGACGAGTCCTTCTACTGGGGCACCGAGAGCGAGTGCGCGCTCAAGCTCGACATGCCGGTCGAAGCCTGCGACGCCGCCCGCCAGGCGCTCGGCCTGGTGGAGCCGCACAACCTGCACAACAGCGCGCTCACGCTCGCGTTCCGCGCCGAGGCGCTGATCAGGCAGGGCGAGGTCGAGGAGGCCTGCAGGTCGATCGCCGACGCGGCCCGGTACACGACCATGAACAGCTCGAAGCGGATCTCGCGGCGGATCGAGCACCTGCGCCGGCAGCTGCGCGGGGCGGAAGGCTCGGCCGCGGTCCGCGAGCTCGACGATAAGCTCGCCGAGTACCGGCGGGCGCGCGCGGCGGCCGGCGTGCCGCCGGGCCTGCCCGGCTGGGGCAGGGTGCCGTGATGACCGGGAAGGGCCCGATCCCCGACGGGGCCGAGGCCACCAGGCCGAGCGTGGCCCGGGTGTACGACTTCCTGCTCGGCGGGCACCACAACTTCGCGGTCGACCGGGAGTTCGGCCGCAAGCTGATCGAAGCCGAGCCGAACGCCCGCGAGATCGTCGCGGAGAACCGCGCGTTCCTGGGACGGTCGGTCCGCCATCAGGTCGCGGCCGGGATCAGGCAGTTCATCGACCTGGGATCGGGGATCCCGACCCAGCGGAACGTGCACGAGATCGCCCAGGCCGCGGACCCGGCGGCCCGGGTCGTCTACGTCGACAACGACCCGGTCGCGGTCGCGCACAGCAGGCACATCCTGCGCGGCAACCCCGGCGCCGCCGTGATCGGCGAGGACATGCGGGACCCCGAGGCGATCCTCGCCCACCCGGACCTGCGCGGGCTCATCGACCTCGCCGAGCCCGTGGGGCTGCTGTTCGTCTCGGTCCTGCACTTCCTGCCCGACTCCGACGATCCGGCCGGGCTGGTCGGAGGGTTCGCGCGGCGGCTGGCGCCGGGCAGTCACGTGACGATCTCGCACGTGACCCACGAGCCGCTGCCCGGCACCGCGGCCGAGGTCGTGAAGCTGTACCAGCGGACCACCAACCCCGCGCGCACCAGGACGCGCGGGGAGATCCTCGCCCTGTTCAGCGGCTTCGAGCTGATCGAGCCCGGCCTGGTGCTCATGCCGCTGTGGCGTCCGGACGGCCCTGCCCCGGAGCACCCCGAGCGGTGCTGGTATTACGCCGGCGTGGGCCGCAAGCCCGCGCCCCAGGGCACGCTCAGGCCGCTCGCTCGGTGATCGTGGCGGCCGCCATCGCTCCTCCCGCGCGCATCGCGGCCAGGGCCGTGCTGCCGTTCCGCCGCTCCAGCGCGTGATCCGATGACGAGCCGGCGCGCCCCCGTGCCACGGGCCGGGTGGCCGAGCGCGATCGCGCCGCCGTTCACGTTGACCCGCTCCGGATCCGTGCCACCCGCGATCCTGGGGCGGCGGGCCCCGCCCGCCGGCCCCGCCCGGGTCACCCCGCGGGCGGCGCGGCCGGGGTGTAGGCCGTGAGGAAGAAGCCGCGCACGGGCAGGGCGATGCCCAGGTTGTGCGAGAAGCCCCCCGCCGTGTCCGGGCCGGCCGCGTCGAACCAGATCATGACATCGTCGTCCGGCCCCGAGTTCGGGTCGTAGACGCCGATGGTCACCACGGTCCCGGCGACCGAGTACCGGTAGGCGAGCGCCTGGTGATTGCGCGGCAGCAGGGCCGGGTTGGCCGAGGCGACCGTCACCAGGCCGAGGGGCGCCGGGATCCCGTCGTCCAGGCTGGCCCGGACCAGCGGCCACTGCCGGGTGATCGTCCGCCAGCGCGTGCCCGGGCGGAACAGCCCGAGCGGTCCGGCGCCGGCGTCCGGCAGCGTCATCCAGCGGTAGTACCGGATGACGCCGCCCGGCAGGTTCCACGAGTCGACCTGGCGCCGCACGAGGTACCGGTACCCGGGCGATCCGGGGGGCGGCTGCGCCTGCGGCGGCCGCCGGCCCGCGTTCCAGTAGTCCAGCGCGGCGCAGACCATGCCGCCGCACAGGCCGTTCGCCGCGTTCCCGATGCCGATCGAGCCGAGCGGGGTCGCGATCGTGACCGCCGGGGCGCTCGGCCAGGCGTTCGGGAACGCGAACCCGTCGGCGGAGGGCAGGAAGCCGCTCGCCGGGGGAGCCGTCACCGGGAGAGTATGGCCGGGCTGCCCGGCAGCCCGCCAGCCGCGCAGGTCACGACCGGGCTGCGAGCAGGGCGGGACGCGGCCGGGGCCGGGGCCGCGGGCGGGGCCGGGGCCGGCCAGACTGGGGGCATGGCCGCCTGCCCGCCGGGCCTGGCCGGCGCCATCGCCGGGTACGCCCGCCTGCTGCACGGCGCCGCAGGCGCCGGCCGGCACCACGTCGCCTCCCCGCTGGCCGCCTGGCTGCTGCTCGCCCTGGCCGCACCCGCGGTCCGGGCCGGCCGGGACGACGAGCTCACGGCGGCCCTCGGCTGCGCCGCGCCGGAGGCCGCCGCGGCCGCCTCGGCCCTGCTGGCCAGCCCGCACCCGCTGGTCGCCGCGGCCGTGGCGGCGTGGGGCAGGCCCCGGGGCGGCGGCCGCGAGTGGCTGGCCCGCCTGCCGCCCGAGGTGGAGACCGGTGACATTCCGACGCAGGAGGCGGCCGACGCCTGGGCGCGGCGGCACACGCTGGGGCTGATTGACTCGTTCCCGGTCGGCGCGGGCCCCGGGCTCGCGCTGCTGCTGGCCAGCGCGCTGGCCGCGAAGGTCTCCTGGGACTGCCCGTTCGAGGTCGCGCCGGCCAGCGCGCTCGGCCCGGCGAGCCCGTGGGCTGCCCGGCTCACCCGGGTCCTCAGGTCACCGCAGCATCCGGCGCACGCGGCGTTCATCGCCGCGACGCCGGAGGCGGGCGACGTCGCCGTGCACGCCGGCACGGCGCGCGGCGGGCTGATGGTCGTCTCGGTGATCGCCGACCCGGGCGTGCGGCCCGGTGACGTGATCGCCGCCGCGCACCGCGTGGCGCTGGCGCGAGCGGCCGGGGAGCCGGCCGGCGAGCGGCCGCTGTCCGGCCTGCCGCCCGGGGACGGCCCCGCCTGGACGGTGCGGGACGAGACCTCGCCGCAGGGACCGGGGGAGCGGTGGGTCGCGCTGCTGCCCGCCTGGTCGGCGCGGAGCACCCTGGACCTGGCCCGCCCCGGGCTCGGCTTCGCGGCGGTGGCACGGGCGCTCGGCGCCGGCGATCCGTGGCGGGCCCGGCAGGCCGTGACCGCCCGGTACGACCGGGTCGGGTTCGAGGCGGGCGCGGTCACCGCGATGGGGGTGCTGCTGAGCATGGCCGGGCCGCGGCGCGGCCGGCTGCGCACCGCGGAACTGCGGTTCGGTCACCCGTACGCGGTCGTCGCGGTCGCCACGGGACCGGGCGGGACCGGGCGCTCCCGTCACGCGGGGCCATGGCACGGCCTGCCGGTGTTCTCCGCCTGGATCACCGAGCCCGGCGATGCCGAGGCGGCCGGGCGCTGAGGGCCGGGCGCCGAGGGCCGGGCGCCAAGGGCCGCGCGCCAAGGGCCGGGCGCCGGGCCTCGGCCGTCACTCGCCGCGGAAGACCGGCGGGTGCTTCTTCCCGAACGCGCGGGTCCTCCCGGGCGTCCGCCGGATGGAAGACCCCCATGCCGATCCGCGCCTCGATCCTGAACGCCTCGTCCTCCGTCATCCCCTCCGTCGGCCGGATCGTGCGCAGGATGGCCTGGACGGCGAGCAGGCCGTTCGCCGCGGTCGTCCGCGCGATCTCCAGCGCCCGCTCCAGCGCGGCCGTCCGGCACCACCTCGCCGATCAGCCCGGGGCTCGGGCGCCCCTGCGGTCCGGCGGGCGCTGCTGGCGGCGACCTCCCCGGACACGGTCCGCTCCCCCGCCCACAGCGGCAAGCCCACCAGGCTCCTCAGGAACAAGCGGACCACGGCCTGGGAGCAGCCAGGCGCTCGCGAGCCGCTGCCGATGCCGTTGCAGAACCTGCTGGTCAGCGACGCCCATCGGCGCCTGATCGGCCGCCTGCGCGAGCTGCGCTGAGGCGGGATGCCGGGCATGGGGCGGTTGCGGCGGGTTTCGCCATGCTGGGATACTCTCCCGGTGGACTCGACGCGGCGCGGCTTCCTCAGGTCGGCGGGACTGGCGGGCGTGGGCGCGGGCGTGCTCGCGGCCGGGGGCGACCGGGCGCTCGCGGATGCCGCGCCCCCGGCCGCGGTCTCCCCGGCGGGGTCGGGGGTGGTGCCCTTCTACGGCAAGCACCAGGCGGGCATCGCGACGCCGAACCAGGAGCACCTGCAGTTCGCCGCGCTCGACGTGGTGCGCGGGTCGCTGGCCGACCTGCGCGACCTGATGCGCGCCTGGACGCGGGCCGCGGCCGCGATGGCCAGCGGCCGCCCGGTCGGGCCGATTGCCACCGGTCCCAGGCCGCCGGCCGACACCGGCGAGGCGGTCGGCCTGGGCCCGGCGGACCTCACCATCACGTTCGGCTTCGGCCCGACGCTGTTCCGCACCGCGAAGGGCAAGGACCGGTTCGGGCTGGCCCGGCACCGGCCCGCCCCCCTGGTGGACCTCCCGCCCTTCCTCGGAGACCGGCTGCGGACCGCGATCAGTGGCGGCGACCTGGCGGTGCAGGTGTGCGCCAACCAGCCCCAGGTGGCGTTCCACGCGGTGCACGACCTGATCCGGATCGCCCGCCCGGTGGCGCGGCCCCGCTGGCTGCTCGCCGGGTTCGGCGGCACGGGCAACAGCACGGCCCGGCCCATCCCGCGCAACCTGATGGGCTTCCACGACGGGACCGCCAACATCATGGCGTCGGACGCCGCGGCGCTGGACAGGTTCGTGTGGGCCGACGCGCCGTCCTCGCCGGCCTGGATGCGCGGCGGCTCCTACCTGGTCGCCAGGCGCATCCAGATCGACCTCGGCCGGTGGGATGCCACCAGCCTGGACGGGCAGGAGCAGGCGGTCGGCCGGGCCAAGCTGGCCGGGACCGTGCTCAGCCCGATGCCGCCCGACGCGCACATCCTGATCGCCTCGCCGCAGCAGAACGGCGGCCAGCGGATCCTGCGCCGCGGCTTCGGCTACGCCGACGGAGTCGACGGCGCCACCGGCGCGCCCGTCGCCGGGCTGATGTTCCTGTGCTACCAGCGGGACCCGCGCGTCCAGTTCATTCCTCTTCAGACCAGGCTGTCCGCGTTCGACACGCTGAGCAGGTCGTTCCTCACCCACGTCGGCAGCGCGGTCTTCGCCTGCCCGCCGGGCACGGCCCGCGGCGGGTACATCGGCGAGGGCCTGCTCGGCTAGCCGCCCGGCCCGCCCGCCCGGATGGCGCTGGGGCCGGCAGGGTCACCCGGCGGTGCCCAGCAGCACCTCGCTGCCCGCGACGATCAGCCCGCCGCTCACCACGTAGGTGAGCGCATAGGTCTGGACCGGCCCCGTGGTCTCGTACGCGAGGATCCGCAGGCGCACGACCTGCCCGCTGACCCGCTCGGCGATGATCACATCCCGCGCGGTCCGGGCGAAGCCGGCCGCGAACTGCCGGTAGGTCTGGCCGTTCACGGCGCTGAGATCGTCCCCTCCGAGCAGCCACGCGCGGCGGTAGTCCCGCTCGTTGATCGCGCGGATGAAGGCGTTCACGACCGATGCCGGGCCGGCGGGCCGGGCGGCGGGGGAGCGGGCCGGGCGGCGGGGGAGCGGGCCGGGCGGCGGGGGAGCGGGCCGGGCGGCGGGGGAGCGGGCCGCGGGCGCGAGGCGAGCGCGGCGGGCCGCAGGCGCGGAGAGCCGATGACCTCGCCGGCGCTGGTGAGGCTGCCCGCCTCGGCAGCACGGCTGATCCCGACGTCGATGATCCTCGGCCCGTCGGCGGCGAGCAGCACGTTCGACGGCTTGAGGTCCCGGTGCACCACTCCGGCCCGGTGGACCGCCGCCAGCCCCTCGGCCAGCGCCGCGGCGAGCCCGGTCACCCCCCGGCGTCCAGCGGCCCCCAGCCTCCACCGCGTCGGCCAGGGACGGGCCGTCCACGTAGGCGGTGACGAGCCAGGGCCGGTCCGCGTCCGGCCGGCATCAACGACCGGCGCGGTGGACATGCCGCTCACCCGGCGCGCCGCGGCGGCCTCCCGGGCGAACCTCGCCCGGAATGCCGGGTCCTGCGCGAGATCCTGCCGGATGAGCATAACCGCGACCGGGCGGCCGCCCGGTGACCGCCCCAGGAAAACCTGGCCCATCCCGCCCGCGCCGATCCGGCCAATCGGCCGGTACCCGCCGACCTGCCGCGGGTCACCGGGCCGCAGTTCCTCCATGACCGGCTCCTGCCCGGCAGTCCGCCCGCCACGGCGAGGCCGCCCCGCCGACGCGCGGACCTCCTGTGCGGCAGCGTATCGGCAGATTCCGGATCGGTCATGGGCGGCGGCGGCGGGTAGGGTGCGGGGATGGTGGTCCGCGATGACCTGGGCAACCCGGTGGTGCTGCCCCGGCGCGTGCGGCGCGTCGTGTCGATCGTGCCGTCGCTGACCGAGTCGGTCGCCGCGAGCGACGCGGGGCTGATCGCCGGGGCGACCGCCTACTGCACCCATCCGCCGGGGCTGGAGGTGCCGCGCCTGCGCGGGACCAAGAACCCGGACGTGGCGAGGATCATCGCGCTCCGCCCTGACCTGGTGCTCGCCAACGAGGAGGAGAACCGGGAGCCGGACCTGGCCGCGCTCCGGAGCGCGGGCATCGCGGTGTGGGTGACCAGGATCCGCTCGCTGCCCGAGGGGCTCGCCTCGCTGGCCCGGCTGCTCACCGTCGCATGCGGGCTCCCGCGGCCGGGCTGGCTGGACGCGGCGGCGGCCGCCTGGGAGCGCGCGGCGGGGCGGCCCCGCCCGGCGCGGCGGGCGGTCATCCCGGTGTGGCGGCGCCCCTGGATGGTCGTCGGCAGCGACACGTTCGCCGGGGACCTGCTCGCCCGGCTCGGCGTCGTCAACGTGTACGCGGCCCACCCGCAGCGGTACCCGAGGGTCGCCCTGGACGAGCTGCGGGCGGCCGGCGCCGACCTCGTCGTGCTCCCGGACGAGCCGTACCGGTTCACCGCCGACGACGGCCCTGAGGCGTTCCCCGGGCTGCCGGCCGCGCTGGTGAGCGGCCGGCACCTCACCTGGTACGGCCCGTCGCTGGTCCGGGCACCTGCGGTGCTGGCGGGCCAGCTCGCGCGCCCGCTGCCGCCGGCCGCGCGGCGTTACCCGGGGCCGCGGTGACCGGGCGTCACCGCTCCTGGCAGGCCGGGATCGCGCCGAGGCGGCGAAGCCGTGCGGTCGCGCCGCCGGGCGCGAAGTCGCCGCGCTTGGCGGCGGTGTAGTAGGTGTAGTAGCGGTGCAGCGGGTGGCTGAGGTCGATCCCCACCCCGGCGTGGACGTGCACCGCCGTGTGGGCGATCCGGTGGCCGGCCGCGGCCGCCCAGGACTTCGCTGCGGCGCCCCCGGCCTCGGCGGGCAGCCCCCGCTCCAGGGGCCAGGCCGCCTGCCACATCGTCAGCCGGATCGCCTCGGCGTCGATGCAGGCGTCGGCGAGGCGCTGGGCGACCGCCTGGAGCGCCCCGATCAGACGACTGCTCCCGGTCGCGCCGCTCGCCCCGCCCAGCAGCCGGTCCGTGCCCAGCCGCGCCCCGGCCTGCTCCAGCAGCCCCGCACCGGGGCCGTCGACGAGCACCTGCGGCCGGCGGGCCACGCCCGGACGCAGAAGGCCGTCGTCCCGCCCGGCGCCGCAGCCGGCACCAGGAAAGGCCCCGGCCGCCGTCGCCGACGGGACCGCGGTCTTGGCCCCGCTGACCCGCGAGCCGCTTCCCGTGGGACGATGATGACCGACAGGCCCCTGTGGCGCGAGGCCAGCGGGTCGGTGCGGCAGGCGAGCCAGACGTAGTCGGCATGGGCGATCAGGCTCGTCCACTGGCCGTTGATCACGTGTTGATCGCCGTCGCGGACCGCGCTGGTGCGCAGCGAGGCCAGGTCCGTCCCTGCCCCGGGCTCGGAGTGCCCGATCGAGAAGTGGATCTGGCCCGCCGCGATCTTCGGCAGGTAGAACGACTTCTGCTGCTCGGTGCCGAACCTCATGATCGTCGGCCCTGCCAGCTGCCGCACGATCTGCCGGTAGGCGCGGCCATCGCCGGTAGTCGCCGTCTCCGGCCTGGCCGGCCCGGCGCTCGGGCGTCATCAGGCCGGCGAAGTACCCGCGCAGCTCGCAGCGGAGCAGGGGCGGTCCGTGAGGGGCGGTCCGTGAGGGGCGGGGCGGGCGGTCCGGGGCGGGCTGCCCGGGCGGGCGCGCTCGGCCCGCCCGGGAGGCCGCAGGCGCCGCCTGGTGCCGGGAGCGGCCTCGAAGCGTATCCTGAGTTGAAGTTAACTTCACAAGGTGGGCGCTGCACGCTACCGGGCAGCGCCCCGTGGCGGGCGGGACGCTGCGCGAGCGGCGACACGGTGGCGGGCGTTGCGCGGCGGCAGTCCCAGCCAGGGAGGGGAGTCACGGTGGCGACCGGGGCGGATGCGGCGGTGCCGCGCAGCATCGATTTGCTGACCGTCGGCGAGATCGCGCGGCGCAGCGGCTTCGCCGAATCTGCGATCCGCTACTACGAGCGCCTCGGCCTGCTGGCGGCCACACGGACCTCGGGCGGCCAGCGGCGGTTCGAGCGGAGCATGCTGCGTCGGCTGGCGTTCATCCGGGCCGCGCGGAACATCGGCCTGAGCCTGGACGAGGTGGCCGCGACGCTGAGGTCGCTTCCGGCCGGGCGGACGCCCACCCGGACGGACTGGGCCAGGCTCTCCGCAGGCTGGCGCGACCGCTTGGACGGCCAGATCGCCGCGCTGGTGGCCCTGCGCGACGGCCTTGACTCCTGCATCGGATGCGGCTGCCTGTCCCTGGATCGCTGCGCGATCTCCAACCCGGGTGACTCGGCGCGCGCCGACGGGCCGGGCGCCGCCTACCTGCCGCCCGGCCTGCGCCGGGCCGACCCAGGCCGGTGAGGTGGCGCGCGGAGGGTGCCTGCCGGGCCGCCGGGGCGCGTCCGCCTGGGAGCGCGCCCGGCCGGCCTAGGTGCGCACTGCCGGCGCTGGCCGGGCGGACCGGGGCCGACCCGAAGGCCGCCGGTGACGTGATCGTGGCTGCGCGGACACGATCGGCCCGCCGCGGACGGCGGGGTGATCACGGCAGCCCTGTCCAGCCAGGTCCCGACGGCGCCGCCGCGCGGCTCGTCGCCATGTGCGAGGGGGCGGCAGGCCAGCGTGACGATCACCGGGCGGCTGGGCTGACCGGCCGCGCCCGGCCGAGCGCGCGGTTGCGCGCCGCCCGGCGCGGGCGACGCGGTACCGTCCGGTCATGAGCCCGCCACCGCCGCCGCCGCGGCCGCCGCGGCCGAGCTGGACCGCCGCCGCGGCGTGGCTGTGGCGGATCACGGCCAGCCTCGTGCACCCGATCGTGCTGGTGTTCTTCCTCGCGGCCGTCTTCTCCCGCCTGTCGGGGGACACCGTGCGCGCCGCCTACTTCGGCGCGGTGGGCCTGGCCCTGGCGTGGGACCGGGCCAGCCGACGGGGGCACGCCGCCGCGCTGGCTGGCGCGAACGGACGAGCCGGGGCGGCCGGGCGGGACGAGCTCGTGCTGGCCCGCGTGGCCGCGTTCTCGGCGGACTCGGCGGAGCGCCGCCGGGCCGCGACCAGGCCGCTGCTCGGTCCGGCGCTGCTGGCCGGCATCACCTACGCCGTGGTGGTCGGGGCGTTCCCGCGCTACTCGGTGCCCGCCACCGTCTGCGTCACCAGCCTGGCCGCGGCCGCCATCGTGGTCGCCTGGCGGACCTCCGGTGAGGCGTCCGGGCCGGCGCCGCGCCTGCGCCCGGCGGGACTGGCCGCGTGGGCGCTCGTTGCCGTCGGCGCCTCTGCCCTGGAACTGGTCTCGCTCTACCTGCAGCCCACCCTCACCACCGACTCCTACGCCCATCCCACGCTGAGCTACCTCGCGGACGGCATTCTCGCCGCATGGCCCGGCCGCTCCGCCGTGATCTTCGGCTGGCTCGCCTTCGGCTGGTACCTGGCCCGGTTGTGATGAGCAGCCACTGGCTCACCGTGGCCGGGTACCTGACGTTCCTTGCGCTGGGCACCGGGCTGAACGTCTGGGCGCACCGGCGGCCGCGGTCGGGCATCCCGACGATCGGCCAGGTGCTCGCCCGGATCATGCGGACCCGGACCGGCCGGATCGCGATGGTGGCGTGGTGGGCCTTCATCGGCCTGCACCTGTTCTCCAAGTGAGGCCGGAACGCTCGGCGAACCGCTCGTGGGCCTGGGCCGTCGCCGACTCCACCAGGTCCGCGCAGGACGGCAGGTCCCCGATCCGCCGAGCCGGTCGCGCTGGGCGGCGCCCATCACCATGTGCCGCTGACCGGCGGCGACCAGCCTCAGCACGCCCCGGAACGGCATGCAGCCCTCCGCCACCCGGCGCCCCGGTCCGGGTGCGACCAGCATCGCCTAGCCGCCGGTGATCAGCAGGGCGGGGCGAACGCAGGCCGGGCCATGCGAGCGCCGATGGCGGGTATCACGCCCATCGGGCTGGCGGGCGTCATTTGCCCCGGCGTTGGCGCGAATACCCGGACGCGGTGCATGCGGATGCGTAAAGTTGTCCAGCGAACCCGGGCGGTGAGGAGCGTGTGATGCGGGTGGCGGGCGGCTGGCGCGCGATGTGGCGGGGCGCGGCCCTGGCCGGTGCCCTCGTGCTTGTGACATCCGCTGCCCAGCCCGCCCGGGCCCTTGCCCACGGGACCTGGCGGATCGCCGCCGTCCTGGCCAGCCCCGGCGAGGTCGTGAACCTCTACGCGGTCGCCGCGATCGGCTCGCGCGACGCCTGGGCGGTGGGCAGCGCGACCCCGCTGGGTGGTGCCGATCACGGACTGGTCGAGCACTGGAACGGCCGCCTTTGGGCTGACTGGAGCCCGGCGGCGAGAGTGGCGAACCTGAAGAGCTCCGACCTCACCGCAATAGCCGCTCCCGCGCGGACGGACGTGTGGATCGGCGGCTCCGGTGCCACCGACTCGTACGCGCTCTTTTGGAACGGCAGCCGCTGGCGCCAGCTGTGGCTCCGCAAGCCGATCCTGATCAGCGCGATCGCCGCGTTCTCGCCCCGGGACGTGTGGGTGTTCGGCGACGACAACGGCCCGGCCGTGGACCGGTGGGACGGCCATCGGTGGCATTTCAGCTGGGCCCCGGCGTTCGGCGCCAGGGTCAGCGCGCTCTCGCCGTCCGACATCTGGTCAGCGGGGGCCAGGGGCATCAGGAAGCAGCGGACGCTGGTCCTGTCGCACTGGGCGGGCGGGTCCTGGCGGCTGATCCGCCTCCCGCGCGTCAGCGCGAAGGCCGGCGACTACCTGGCGCGGCCCAGCGTCCTGGCCCTCTCCGACACCGAGGTCTGGGTCAGCGCCGAGATCACCGCTCGCGACGGCATCCACCTGGTCCGCCCGGTGCTGCTGCGCTGGGACGGCTCGTCCTGGGCGGTGTTCCGCTGCCCGCTCACCAAGACCGTGGTGACCCAGATGATCCCGGACGGCAGCGGGGGGCTCTGGCTGGCTGGCGGGGCCGGGCCGCCGATGCCCGGCTACTTCCTGCACTTCCTCGCCGGCGGGTGGACCTGGATCCAGGCGCCGCAGCCCAAGGCCAGCCGGAACCCGATCCCCTGGGGGATCGCCGCGGTCCCCGGCACCCGTCAGCTCCTCGCGGTGGGCACCGTCATCGTCGGCGGCGAGGGGATCATCTACCACGGCGTGGCCTGAAGGTCAGGCCCGCGGCGAACCGGCGCACGGCCCGGCGTGCGATCTCGATGGCGCGCAGCGCCCCGCCCGGGAGAGCGCCGCCGAGCCGGGTGACCGCTGGGGCGGCCCGGCCCAGGCCCCGCTCGATTCGGCGGCGAGCACCGGCCCGGACGCGGGGAACGGCCCGGGCAGCGGGGTGCGCAGGCCGAGGGTGGTGTCATCCCGGAATACCGGCGGCGGTCGCCGCGGCCCGAGCCGGGCGGATTGCCATTGAGCGCGCGTTTAACGTCGCGTGTCAGAATCGTGACGTGGCCGGGAACGACGACGAAATGGGTGCCGCGATCGGACAGCTCGCGGCCGAGCTGGCCGAATGCAGGCAGCGGGGCATCGAGAGGCTGGACCGCCACGGTCACAAGCAGTCGCCGGTCGCTGCGGACGTGCTCCAGCGGCTAGCCCGGGAGTACACCGAGTCGCGGGGGATCCAGGCGCATGGCCGGACCGCGCAGATCAAGGTGCTGCTCAGGCATGCACTTGACGCGCTCGCGGTGGCCGGCGGCGAGGCGGACGCGAACCTGATCCGCGACTTGTTCTTCGGCGACTCGGCCGGCATCGTGCTGATGTCCGCGGGCGAGCTGCTCGAAAGCGCCCAGCGTAGGCTCGGCGAGCCGAGCGAGGCGCGGTTCCGCGAGCGTCGGCAGACCGCGTTCCGCGCCTTCGCGGCCTTCCTGATCCAGTTTGCCGCCGACGCGCGGGGCCGGGCGGACGACGCGCGGGGCCGGGCTGCCGGAGCCGAGGCCGTCCCCGGGGCCGAGCCGGGAGGCGGCGCGGGCGCAGCTGTCGCGGCCACGGCCAGCCGGCTCGCGGGGGTGACGCGGCGCGAGGTGGCCACCGCCTACGTCGATGACGGCGAGCGCTTCGTCGAGCTGCTCGCCGAGGCCATCAACGTGACGATCGTCGGGTACACCAACCAGCGCCTGGCCGGGCGGCTTGAGGAGGCGCTGCGGCGCAAGCGCGAGGCGCTCGGGAGGCCGGATGCGTTCTGGAGCTCGCTGCGGATCGTCTACCTCAGCATGGGCCTGCTCGATTTCCTCAATGACGAGCGCTCGGAATTCCCCGACCCCAAGGAGGCGGCCCGGCTGCGGCGGCTGGCCGCCACCTACGGGTATCGTTCCCTGCTCGCCTTCCTGCGGCGCACCCCGTCCTTCCGGTGGGCGCTCTATGAGGCCCAGCACGTGCCCCCGCTGATCGGCACGATCTTCGAGATGCCCGCCGGCACGCGGATCGTCCAGCTGCTGGTCCCGCGCCCGCAGCGCAGCGCCCCCGACCACCGCTTCATCGAGATGGAGGACCTGCCCGACCAGTACTTCGCCAGCGCCTTCGAGGACATCGTCCACAACAGCGTCAGCGACAACAAGATCGTGCCGATCGGGCTGCCGGCCGATGGGGTGTTCCGCTGCACCGGGATGCGGTACCGGCAGAGGGTGCTCGTCGACGGCTCCGGGGAGACCGGATGGCTGCCCGTGGTGCTCGTGATCACCTACCAGCGCCGCGGCGATCGGGTAGACGTCCTGCTGCAACGGCGCACTGCGAACAATGCGGCCCGCGAGCTCGGCCGCATCTCGCACCTGGCCGCCCACATCTACTACCAGGAGATGATCGAGGCCGGCCCGCCAGGCGGCGCTGCCCAGCTGATCCTCGGCATCGACGACGAGGTGACCGTCCAGGCGGCCCGGCGGCGGGTGCAGATGGAGACCGGGGAGGACCTGCCGCTGGCGCTGCTTCCGGTCGGCACTGGCCGGTACCTGCATCACGACAAGGAGCACATGTTCTTCTTTGCCTACGCGCTGGAGCTGCCCGAGGACTTTCAGTTCCCGCGCCAAGCCGAGATGAGCTCGTTCTCCCTGGGCGCGCTGCTAGACGTGCGGGAGAATCACGCGCTGCGTAACGCGCTGCTGCTGTGCCGGTCCGCTGGCATGTCGGCGCGGGCCTGGTCGGTCGGCTCGGAGATCGCCGCGCTCAACCTGGTCCTGCACGGCCATGGCGATCTCGCGGACCGCGTCAGGACCAGCGGCGGGCCGTCCGGCGCCAGGTGCGCGGCCGTGGCCGCCGAGCTCGAGGAACTGGAGCGGCGGACCAGGCAGCAGTGGATCAGCGGCGGCCAGGAGGCGGAGATCCTCGGGCTGTCCGGCTGGCAGTTCCGCGAGCTCTACGGGATCCTGCTGCCGGCCTACGCCGCCCTCGGCATCACGGGGGCCGGCCAGCAGCTGGCCCTGCTGCGGGCCGACACGGGCAGGTCGCGGGCACTTGCCCGGCTCGCCGAGCTCTACCACGACGAGACCCTGATGACCGGCCTTCCGCTGGAGCTGTGACCCCCGGTACGACCGCCATCCTCAGGGTGGCCAGGCACGGCGACCGATATAAGTGTGCTGTGAACGTGGACGCCTACTTCGATGACCTGTACCGGAGCCATGACCGGTACTGGTGGCGGGGTGATGAGCGGTACTCGGCTGCCGCCGACGCCTATCCCACGTCACTGCTCACCCAGCAGACGCTCCGGCTGATCGAGGGCCGCCCGCCCGGGCGCGCCCTCGACCTCGGGGCGGGTGAGGGAACCGACTCGATCAGGCTCGCGCTGCTCGGCTACGAGGTGGACGCGGTCGAGGTCAGCAGTGTGGCAGCGGGCAAGATCTGCTCGTTCGCCCGGGCTGCGGGCGCGCGGGTGAACGTGATCGTCGCCGATGCGGGCACCTACCGTCCTGCCAGCCGTTACGACGTGGTGATCTGCAATGGCGTGCTGCACTACATCGAGGACAAGGAGCCGGTCCTGCGGGCGATGCAGGAGGCCACGGCAGACGGCGGGCTGAACGTGCTCTCGTTGTGGAGCACCTACACTCCGGTGCCCGGCTGCCACCAGCGGGTGCCGGTGAGCTGTGACGATGAGAACGGCCTGGTCGTGAAGGCATACCAGGGCTGGCGCAAGGAACTGCTCTACATGGAGCGGGACAAGCCCGAGGCCGCGCACGGCGAGATGCCGCCGCACCGGCACAGCCACATCAAGATGATCGCCCGCAAGGCGCCGTGACCGGGCCGCTGCTCATCGGCCTGCCGCCATCCTGAGGATTCCGCCGGCTTGCGCGGGGACAGGCAGCTTTCCGTCACTCATCGCCCATCTGCCGTCCTGGGATCCCCCGGATTCCTCCCGCACCGTGGTCTTGGCGGTCCGGCAGGCTTCGCACACGGCCGGAGCCGGAGGGAGGCGAAGGATGACCTACCTGCTGGCGGCGGTCACGCTCGCGCTCGCCGTGGCGGTCGCCGCGGCCGTGACCGTGGTGACGCTGGCTTGTCATGAGGAGGAACGGCGCCGGAGCCTGCGCGGTCCGGCTCCCGGCCCGGTGACCCGCCTGGCCCGGCGGCTGCTGGCGATGCCCGACGCTCCGGTGATCGTGGCGGACGGGGGGCGGCGCGGTCACGGGCCGCGGGCGCCAGCTCGCGAGCCAGTCACGGCCGGTCACGCTCCCGGCGCCCAGGACCCGCCGGCCATGGCCCGGCGCGCGTAGCCCGGCGCCGGCCCGGTCCCGCCGCCCGGAGCCGGGCGATGCTGCCCTGGCAGGCTGGCCCGCCGCCGGCTCACGTGCCGCTGTGCCCGGGTGCCTCACCGCGTCTTCCTGGCGACGCCGCCCCACGCGGACCTGGCGTCCGCCGGCGCCTGGTCGGCCGGGTCCGGCCGCCAGGCATGGACGTACACCACGCCGGGGGGCACGAGCTCGAGGCCGTCGAAGAAGCGGGACACCTCCTCCCTCGTGCGCAGCGTCTGCGGGGTGGAGACCCGCTCGTTGTAGCGGCGCTGGGCCTCCGCCTGGGATGGGTGGATGTCGCTGGCCGGGTGAGACAGGGCCAGGTAGCTGCCCGGCGGCAGCGCCGTCATCAGGCGGGCGGTGATGCGGTACGGCTGCTCGCTGTCCTGGATCAGGTGCATGATGCCGAGCAGCATGAGCGCCACTGGCCGGGAGAAGTCGAGGGTCCGGGCAGCCTCCCGGAGGATGGCGTCCGGCTGGCGCACGTCCCCGTCGATGTACTGGGTCGTCCCGTGCGGCCCGCTGGCCAGCAGCGCGCGCGCGTGGACGAGCACGATCGGGTCATTGTCCACGTAGACCACCCGTGCGTCCGGCGCGACCGCCTGGGCGACCTCGTGGGTGTTGCTGGCCGACGGGATGCCGGTGCCGATGTCGAGGAATTGCCGGATCCCCGCCTCGCCGGCCAGGTACCTGACCGCCCGGGCCAGGAACGCCCGGTTGGCCCGCACCCGGAACCGCAGTCCCGGGCTGACCGCGAGCACGCGCTCCGCCGCCTCCCGGTCCGCGGTGAAGTTGTCCTTGCCGCCGAGCCAGTAGTCGTAGACGCGCGCCGGATGCGCGACCGACGTGTCGATGCTGGCCGGCATTGCCCCTTCGCGGCTGTCCATGATGCCACCTCATCTGCGCATGACAGCGCCGTCGGCGCGCGCGGAATGCCTTTCCGGGCACAGATTCTAGAATTGGCGGGCAGGCGAGGGGATGGCGGCTGGGTGGCGGCGGGCCGGGCCGCGCTACGGTGATGCTGCCCGGCATGTCCGGATCACCGGGAGGCGGGATGGCGAAGGGAACGGTGGCGATCACCGGGGGCACGGTCGTGCCGGTCACCGGGGAGCCGATCGAGAACGGCACGGTCCTCATCGAGGACGGCCGGATCGCGGCGGTCGGGCCGGCCCTGCCGGCGCCGGCGGGCGCGCGGGTCGTGGACGCAGCCGGCGGCTGGGTGCTGCCCGGGTTCATCGAGGCCCACGGCCACGTCGGGGTGCACGAAGAGGCCGAAGGCTGGGCCGGCTCGGACACCAACGAGATGACCGAGCCGGTGACCGCCCACGTCCGGGCGATCGACGCGATCAATCCGGCCGACCTCGGCTTCCGGGACGCGATCACCGGCGGGGTGCTCGCGGTCAACGTCAACCCCGGCTCGGGAAACCCGATCGGCGGCCAGACCGCCGCGATCAAGTGCTGGGGCCGGACCGTGGATGAGATGGTGCTGCGGCAGCCATCCGGCCTGAAGTCGGCGCTGGGCGAGGACCCCAAGCGGGTCTACGGCGAGCAGAAGAAGATGCCGAGCACCCGGCTGGGCACCGCCGCGGTGATCCGCGGCGCGCTCGTCGACGCCGCGAACTACCTGGCGCGCATCGAAGCGCAGCAGCGCAAGCCGGAGTCCGAGCGCACCCCCGTGGACCGTGACCTCAAGCTGGAGGCGCTCGGCCGGGTGCTGCGCCGCGAGATCCCGTGGCGCCAGCACTGCCATCGCGCCGACGACATCGCCACCGCGCTGCGGATCGCGGAGGAGTTCGGCTACCGGCTGGTGATCGACCACGGCACCGAGGCCCACCTGGTCGCCGACATCCTCGCAGCCAGGGACATCCCGGTGGTGATCGGCCCGCTGCTGACCAGCCGCTCCAAAGTGGAGCTGCGGAACCGGTCGCTGGCCAACCCGGGCAGGCTCGCCCGGGCCGGCGTCACGATCGCGATCACCACCGACCACCCGGTCGTGCCGATCCACTTCCTCGTTCACCAGGCCACGCTCGCCGTCAAGGACGGCCTGGACCGGCAGACCGCGCTGCGCGCGCTGACGATCAACCCGGCGCGGATCGCGGGGATCGACGACCGGCTCGGCTCGATCGAGCCGGGCAAGGACGCAGACCTGGTGATCTGGTCCGGCGACCCGCTGGACGTGCTCAGCAGGGTGCGGCGGGCATTCATCGACGGCGCCGAGATCTACCGCCACGAGGACGGCGAGGCGCGGTTCGCGGACGCCTGACCTGGCGCCGGGCTGGCGGGGGCAGCGGCAGCCGGGGCTCGCGCGCGGAGGCGGCCTGGCGGCGATCGAGGCCCGCACCGAGCTGAAGACCGTGATGCTGCCGGTCACCGGCGAGATGATGCGGCGCCGCTCCTCACCCCAGCACGGCGTCGAGCTGGGCGACGAACGCGGCCAGCGCGAGCGGGTGATCCTGCAGCCGCCAGTCCTGGTGGTAGCGGCCCCGGTTCTGCGGGATGTTGAACCAGACCAGCCCGCGCAGGTGGAAGCGGCGGATCCCGGCGAACAGGTTCGCGATGTCGGCGCCCTGGTCAGCGGTCAGCGGGCCCACGGACGTCTCGCCGACCAGGATCGGCTTGCGGGTGAACGAGCGGAGCAGCCGGATCGTCTTCGCGAAGATCGCGTCGAAGTCGTCGGTCGGGACGATGTAGTAGCCGTCCAGCCCGATCTCGTCGACGTACTGGGATCCCGGCCACCAGGGCACGGGCGACGGGGTGGAGAAATGGATCGCGGACGGCTGCCACATCCACGTGACGTAGCGGCCGGCGGGGCTGCTCATCACCACGCCGTGGATGTGCCGCCAGGCACTGACGTAATCGGCCGGCGTCGCCCGGCCGGTGCCGTAGGAATACCACTGCCCGTTCATCTCCGGCGCGAATGAGATGGTGACGATCCGGTGCAGCCGCGCGACGGCGGGGTCGAACACCGCCTGCAGCCAGGAGTCCTCGCTCCCGGCCGCGATGGCGGCCATGGTCGTGCCGAACGGCTGGAGCTCCAGGACGGTCTGGGCGCCGAGCCTGCGGTTCGCCAGGATCGCCCTCGCCGGGAAGTAGGGACCGCCCATCTTCACGAACATGACGCGCAAGTTCGCCCGGTGCCGGATCGCCCGGTCGAAGGCGGCCAGGTTCCTGGCGACCGTGCCGATGATGAAGCCCGTCGGCAGTGCCCTGGGCTCGGCGCGTGGCGCCGGGGTGAGCGGCGCGGCCGAGCCGGCTGCGGCGTGCCCGGCTGCGGCGTGCCCGGCTGCGGCGTGCCCGGGTGCGGCGTGCCCGGGTGCGGCGTGCCCGGCTGCGGCGTGCCCGCCCGGCCGGGCCGGCGGGCCGGCGGCCGCCCCGGTCCCGGGCGCCGCGCACGCGGCGAGCGGTACCGCTGACGCGAGGGCTGCGGCCATTGCGAGAAGCCGCGGTGCGGCGGGCGCGGTCCGCTTCATTGGTCTCCTCCGCTAAACGTGCATCGCGCAGAACGGTACCGGAGCAGTCCGGCATTCGCCGCGAAATCCGGGTCAGCTTCCCTGCCGGGCAGCTTGGCGTCATCCCAGGAGATGACCCGGGCACGCCCCGCCGCCCGGGCCGCCCCCATGCCGCGCCCTGACCAGACGCTCGCTTGGCGGGAGCGCAACGCCGGGCGGGCAGCCGATCATGACATACTCCAGTCCATGACGGCGCGCGCGGAAGCCATCAGCCTGCGGGGGGTGCACAAGCACTTCGGGCAGGTGCGGGCGGTCCGCGGAGTCGACGCGGCGATCTCGCCCGGCGAGATCGCCGCGCTGCTCGGGCCGAACGGCGCGGGCAAGACGACGACGATCGACATGATCCTGGGCCTGTCCCAGCCCACCGCGGGCAGCGTGTCGGTCTACCAGATGGCGCCCCGGCAGGCAGTCTCCTGCGGCCTGGTCTCCGCCGTGATGCAGAACGGCGGCCTGCTCCGGGACCTCACCGTGGCCGAGACCCTCCGCTACGCCGCGAGCCTGTTCACCCGCAGCGCGCCGGTGCCCGAGGTGCTGGAGCGGGCGGGGATCACGGCGATCGCTGGCCGGCTGGTCGGCAAGTGCTCCGGGGGCGAGCAGCAGCGGCTCAGGTTCGCGATGGCGCTGCTGCCCGACCCGGAGCTGCTGATCCTCGACGAGCCGACCACCGGGATGGACGTGGAGGGCAGGCGCGGCTTCTGGACGGCGATCAGGCAGGACGCCGGGCGGGGGCGGACCGTGCTGTTCGCCACGCACTACCTGGAGGAGGCGGATGCCTACGCCGATCGGATCATCCTGATGCGCCACGGGGAGATCGTCGCCGACGGCACGGCGTCGCAGATCAAGGCGCTCGCCGCGGGCCGCACGGTGCGCGCCACGCTCGACGAGCCGGACGAGGGCGCGCTGCGCGCCATCCCGGGCGCCGACCGCGTGGAGGTCCGCGGCGACACCGTGCTGATCCACGCCAGCGACAGCGACGCGGTTGCCCGCCACCTGCTCACCGAGACCGCCGCCCGCGACCTGGAGATCACCCCGCGCGGGATCGAGGAGGCGTTCCTGGCGCTGACCGCCGACCGGGCGGGGACGGAGGGGCGGGAATGAGCGCGCCGCCGGCGGCGCCGGGCCGGGCTGCCAGGCGCCCGCCGCCCCTGGGTGGCTTCAGCGTCACCGTGCTCGGCCTGGAGGTCCGCCGGGTGCTGCGGAACCGCCGGACCGTCCTGATGACGATGGTGCTCCCGGTGTTCTTCTACTGGCTCTTCGGCGTCACCCAGCGCTACGACAACACCTCGGTCGGCCACGGGAACGTCTCGGCGTTCGTGATGGTCAGCATGGCGCTGTACGGCGGGGTGCTGGCGACCACCAGCGGCGGCGCCATGGTCTCGATCGAGCGGGCGCTCGGCTGGAGCCGGCAGCTGCGGGTCACGCCGCTGGCCCCCGCCGCCTACATCGTGATCAAGATGCTCACCGCGCTGGTGCTCGGCGCCGCCTCGGTCGCGGCGGTCTACCTCGTCGGGCTGCTCACCGGCAAGGCCCACATGGCGGTCTCGACCTGGGTGGCGACCGGCGTGATCGTCTGGCTGGGATCGCTGGTCTTCGCTGCGTTCGGGCTGTTCATGGGGTACCTGCTGCCGACCGAGAACGTCATGCAGGTGCTCGGCTTCGTGCTCGTGCTGCTGGCGTTCGCGGCGGGCCTGTTCATCCCGCTCAGCCAGTACTCGGCGGGCCTGCGGACGTTCGCGAAGTTCACGCCCCTGTACGGGCTCAACCAGCTGGTGCATGCGCCGCTGCTGGGCGGCGGCGTGGACGTCGCCTGGCTGGCGAACGCGGCCGCGTGGCTCGCGGTCTTCGCGGCGGGGGCGATGTGGCGGTTCCGGGTGGACACCAGGCGCGTGTGACGGCGGTCTTGCGCGCCCCGGTGCGGCCTGCTCTACTGGCTACCGATCCTGCCCGGAACGTGACAACCAGAGGTGGGCCGTGCGCGGTGCGGTGCTCCGCTCGGTCGATGGCCTGATCGAGGTCCGTGACGACGTCGAGACGGTCGGCCCCGGGCCGGGGGAGGTGCTGATCAGGACCGGCGCGGCCGGGGTCTGCCACTCGGACCTGTCGGCGATGCGGGGCGGCCTGCCGCAGCCGATGCCGGCGATCCTGGGGCACGAGGCCGCCGGGGAGGTGATCGCCGCCGGGGAGGGCGTCACGGGGCTGGCCCCTGGTGACCGCGTGATCGCGAGCTGGCTGCCGCCCTGCGGCGCCTGCTCCTCCTGCCGCCGCGGGCAGCCCCACTTGTGCTCGGTCCACATGATGACCGCGTTCACCCGGCCCCGCTTCAGGCTGGGCGACACGCCGGTCTTCGGCATGGCCGGGTGCGGCGCGTTCGCCGAGCGGATGGTCGTGCCCGCGGACGGCGCGGTGAAGATCGCCGGCGACGTGCCGTTCGAGGTCGCGGCGCTGATCGGGTGCGGGGTGATGACCGGGGTGGGCGCGGTGATCAACACCGCCCGGGTCGAGCCGGGCGCCACGGTCGCGGTGGTCGGCTGCGGCGGCGTGGGGATCTCGGTGATCCAGGGCGCGCGCCTGTCCGGCGCCGCCGTGATCGCCGCGATCGACACCCATGAGGCCAAGCACGAGGTCGCGCGCCGGTTCGGGGCGACGCACGCCGCGCACCCGGACGCCCTGCCCGACCTGGCCGCGCAGGCCACCGGCGGGGAGGGCTTCGACTACGCGTTCGAGGTGGTCGGCCTGCCGCAGACGATCCGCACCGCGTGGTCCGCGGCCAGGCGCGGCGGCCTGGTGGTGATCGTCGGCGCCGGCCGGGCCGACGCGACCGTCGAGTTCACCCCGTTCGAGCTGCTCTTCGACGGCAAGCAGATGGCCGCGTCGCTGTACGGGTCGGCGGACGTGCGCCGCGACTACCACAGGCTGCTCGGGCTGTGGCGGGCCGGGCGGCTGGACCTGGAGGGAATGATCACCCGTCGGATCACGCTCGACGACGTGCCCGGCGCGCTCGAGGCGCTCGGCTCCGGCGAGGTGGTCAGGCAGGTCGTCAGCTACGGGTGAAGCCCGCGGACGGCCTCGCGCGCGGTGATCCCCGGCGCGGGCAGCACCGCGATCACCGGCGTGTCCAGCCCGGCCGCCCGGTACTCGCGCACCCTGTCCCGGCACCGGGCCAGGTCGCCGTGGACCACCAGGTCGTCGACGACCTCGTCGGGGATGGCGGCCAGCGCCGCCTTGCGGTCGCCTCCCGCCCAGGCCCGCCGCATCGGCGCGAGCAGCTCGCCGCGGCCGAGCCAGTCGTGGAACGCCGCGTAGGCGGGCACGGTCAGGTAGGCGGCCAGCGCCCGCCGGCCGATCGCCCGGGCGGCCTCCGCATCCGCCGTCGGGCAGACGAAGATCCGCGCGATCAGCTCGCAGTCCGGGCCGGCCGCGGAGCGGACCTTCGGCACGTCGGCAGGGGAGAGCCAGTTGGTGATCGCCGCCCCGGCCTCGGCGGCGGCGAGCGCCAGCATCCGGGGGCGGAGCGCGGCCAGGGCGAGCGCGGGCGGCGTGGCGGGCGGGCGGTCCAGCCGGAACCCGTCCACGCTGAACGTCGCGTACCGCTCGGTCACCTTCTCCCCGGCCAGCGCCGCCCGCAGGAACCTGAGCGTGTCCCGGGAGCGCTGGTAGGGCGCCTCGAAGCCGATCGCGTTCCATCGCTCCACGACCACCGGGGTCGAGGTGCCGATCCCGAGCACGAACCGGCCCGGGGCCAGGTCGGCGAGGGTCGCGGCGGTCATCGCGAGCAGGGCCGGCCCCCGCGTGTAGATCGGCGCGATCGCCGTCCCGAGCCGCAGCCGCCCGCCCGCCCACTGTGACGCCAGCGCGAGCGGGGTGAACGCGTCGGCGCCGTTCAGCTCGGCTGACCACGCGTCGGTGTAGCCGAGGCCGTCCAGTTCCGCCACGATGCCGGCGTGCTCGCCCAGGGGCAGGTCGTGCAGCGGCAGCGTGATCCCCCATCGGCAGTCCGGTGCCATGCGCTCCCTCCGGTGCGAGCCTAGCGCCACGGGCGCCGGGCATGGCGCCGCGGCCCCGGGCGCGGCGGGGCGCTCAGTTGGCCAGCGCGAGCGTGGCTCCGGCCGGGTCGGCGAGCCGGTGCGGGCCCGGGTCGCCGGGGAACCTCGCCAGCTGCCCGCGGACGCGAGCCTTCGGCCCGTCCGGCCCGACCAGGATCGCGCCCTCGGCGCCGACGGCCACCAGCTCGCCGTCGACGCGCAGCAGCACCGGGCCGTCCCTGCTCGCCGAGACCGCGACCCGGCCCGCGGCGATCGCGCCGAGCACCGCCGCCGGCTCGGCCGCCTGGCTGAGCACCCAGGTCGTCGGCGAGCCGGGCGGCGCGTCTGAGCCGGGCCGGTGCCAGTCGCTCCCGCCGACCGCGGTCGCCCCCGGGTGCCAGGCGAGCCACCAGCTGAGCGGCGCCGTCCAGCGCAGGTCCAGCCAGCTCCAGTGCCACACCTCGATCAGCGGCGGGCGCTGGCGCATCGGCGCGGTCCAGCTCACCTGGCCGCCGTAGGGGTGGTTGACCGACAGCAGCCCGCCGCCCCGGCGGGTGGCCTCCAGCCAGGCGTCGGGCGGCTCGCGGAAGTCGACCCAGGGCAGCTCGCCGAGCGCGTTCGCGTGCCCGCGATCGGTGGTGAGCTCCTGGCCCGGCAGCAGCACGATCCCGTGCCGGGCCGCGGCGCCGGGCAGCTCGCGGTGGTGGCTGACCGTGTTGTGGTCGGTGACCGCGAGGAAGTCGAGCCCGCGCCCGGCGGCGAACCTGGCCAGCTCCGGCACGGTCATCACGCCATCGGAGTGGACCGTGTGGGCGTGCAGGTCCCCGGCCAGCCAGCGCATCCCGTCGGCGCCGGGCAGCGCCCGCGGCGCGGGGCGGTCGGCCGCCGGCGGCACCGGCTCGTCCCGCGCGCCCGGTTCCAGCCGCCCCGCGCGGCCGGCCACCTCGGTGACCACCCGGTACGGCGCCCCGGCGGGGGGGATCTGGTGCAGCCCGATCACCACCTGCCAGGTGCCCGGCTCCAGCTCGCCGGGCAGGTAGCCGGGGGTGGCCGACCAGGCCGTGATCACGAACGACCGGCGCGCGCCGCCCGACCAGCCGCGGAACCCGGCCGGGCCGAGGCAGCCGAGGTCGAGGACGGCCCCGGAGGCGTCATAGTCGAGATCCACCCGGAGCGCCGCCGCCCCGGGCGGCACGTCGAACGGCAGGTAGTGCCACGCCGAGGCGCACCGGTCCTCGATCGTCCACACCCCGGAATGCTCGGCCATGCCTTCTGTCTACACGAACCGCCGGCCCGGACCGCCCGCGCGAGGTGCCTTCCGCCGCGGCGGGTACATCACCGGCATGAGGGGCGACCGGGTCGAGATCGTGGTGGACGCCGGCGGGGTGACGAAGACCTACGACGTCGTCGCCACCCGCGCGGGCAGGCGCGTCGAGGTGGTCTCCCGGCGCGGCCTGATCGAGGTGAGCGAGCTGACCCGGGGCGGGACGGCGGTGCGGACCGCCCGGTTCATGGCCAGCCGGGTGATCGCGCTGGTCGAGCACCCGGCGCCGCGCACCCGGGCGCGGCGCGCACCCGGGCGCGGCGCGGGCGCGGCCACGGCCTAGGGTCCGCCCCGTGGGCCCGGCCTTTCCCGCGCCGGTTGCCGGGGCGCCCGGCAAGAGGGCCGCGGCGGAGCCGTCCGCACGCTCCTGACCAGCGAAGATGGCCCCTGGTCAGGCCGGTCCTTCCATGTAAGTGTGGGTAGGTAGCGGCTAGGTCGTTGCCGCGCATGGAGGGTCTGATGGGTAGGGATGTGCCGGCGATCACGATCAGCCGCCGGGACAAGCGAGCGTACCGGGAGAAGGTGCGAAGCTGCCTCGACGTGCTCGCGCGCATGCTGCACGAATCTCGCTTCGAGGCCGGCCCGCCGCAGGCGGGCCTGGAGATCGAGTTCAATATCGTGGACGCGGCAGGGCGCGCCGCGATGGCCAACGCCGAGGTGCTCGCCGCCATCGCCGACCCGGCGTGGGCGAACGAGCTCGGCCGGTTCAACGTGGAGCTGAGCGTGGAGCCAGCGGTCCTGTCAGGCGAGGTGTTCACCTCGCTGGAGGCGACGCTGCGCGGGATCCTGGCCAAGGCCGGCGAGCGCGCGGAGTCGACCGGCAACCGGCTGGTGATGGTGGGCATCCTGCCGACCCTGCGGGCGGAGGACCTCGGGGACCACGCGTTCTCGCCGAACCCCCGGTACCGCCTGCTGAACGACCAGATCCTCGCGGCGCGGGGCGAGGAGACCCGGCTGAGCATCGGCGGCGCCGAGCCCTTGCTGCTGTACGTGGACAACATCCTGCCGGAGGCGGCCGGCACGAGCGTGCAGTGCCACCTGCAGGTCAGCCCGGAGGCGTTCGCCAGCTACTGGAACGCGGCCCAGGCGATCGCCGGGATCCAGGTGGCGCTCGCGGCCAACTCTCCGTACCTGTTCGGACACGAACTGTGGCGGGAGACCAGGATCACGCTGTTCGAGCAGTCGACCGACACCAGGCCGCAGGAGCTGAAGGAGCAGGGGGTCCGGCCGCGGGTCTGGTTCGGCGACCGGTGGATCACCTCGGTGTTCGACCTGTTCGAGGAGAACCTGCGGTACTTCCCCGCGCTGCTCCCGCTGAGCGAGGAGGCCGACCCGCTCGCCGTGCTCGAGCGCGGCGAGACGCCCGACCTGGCCGAGCTGACCCTGCACAACGGCACGATCTGGCGGTGGAACCGCCCGGTGTATGCGGTGGTCGACGGCACGCCGCACCTGCGCGTGGAGAACCGGGTGCTGCCGGCCGGGCCGACGGTGACGGACGTGGTGGCGAACGCGGCGTTCTACTACGGCCTGGTGCATGAGCTGGCCGAGGCCGAGCGCCCGGTCTGGTCGCAGATGTCGTTCTCCGCCGCTGCGGCGAACCTGCGGGCCGGGGCCAAGCACGGCCTGGACGCGGAGGTCTACTGGCCCGGGTTCGGGGTGGTCCGGGCCGGCGAGCTGGTGCTGCGCGTGCTGCTGCCGCTGGCGGCGAGCGGCCTGGCGCGGTGGGGGATCGACCGCGCCGATGCCCGCCGGCTGCTCTCGGTGATCGAGCAGCGCTGCCTGACCGGCCGGAACGGGGCCGCGTGGCAGGTCGCCGCGGTGCGCCGGCTCCACAAGCGGGGGGTGGCCGACCGGGACGAGGCGCTCACGCTCATGACGCAGCGCTACATCGAGGCGATGGAAGCGGGCGATCCGGTGCACACCTGGCCGTTGCCGTGAGCGAGCCGGCTCTCCCGCCCGGCGCCCGCCCACCGCGCGACGGGCCCCTCGGCGCCGCCGGCCGCCTGTGCTCTCAGGCCGGGTAAGCGATCCGGGAGCGTACCTGCGCGGGCTAGCCCTTGCCGTCGGGCAGGTACCAGCGGTGCGGCGCGATCAGCTGCCGCGCCGACGCCGGCCCCCAGCCGCCCGGCTCGTAGGGCTCGGCCGGCGGCGGCGACTCCAGCAGCGCAGTGGCCACCTCCCACAGCCGCTCGATCTCGTCGGACCTGGTGAACAGCGACTGGTCGCCGAGCATGGCCTCCAGGATCAGCCGCTCGTAACCCTCCAGGCCGTGCATCTTGTGGAAGGAGTCGGCGTACCTGAAGGTCATCTCGACCTCGCGGAGCCGCATGTGCGGGCCCGGCTCCTTGGTCAGGAACCGGACCGCGATCCAGCCCGGATCGTCGAAGTCGATCACGATCTCGTTGGCGCGCTGGCTCTCCCGCGTCTTGGCGCTCACCGGGAACATGCGCAGCACCGGCTCCTTGAGCCCGAGCACGATCACCTGCCGGCGCTGCGCCATCGACTTGCCCGAGCGCAGGTAGAACGGCACTCCCGCCCACCGCCAGTTGTCGATCTCCACCTTCAGCGCGGTGAAGGTCTCGGTCTGCGAACCGGGCGCCACCCCGGGCTCGCTCCGGTATCCGATGTACTGGCCGCGGACGACCCTGGCGGGGTCCAGGGGCCGCAGCGCCTGGAAGACCTTGGACTTCTCGTCCCGCAGGCACTTCGCGGACAGCGACGTCGGCGGTTCCATCGCCACGAAGCCGAGCACTTGGAACAGGTGAGTGATGATCATGTCGCGGAACGTGCCGGTCCCTTCGAAGAAGCCGGCCCGGCCCTCGATGCCAATGGTCTCCGGCACGTCGATCTGCACGTGGGAGATGTGGTCCCGGTTCCAGATCGGCTCGAACAGGCCGTTGGCGAAGCGCAGCGCGAGGATGTTGTCGACCGACTCCTTGCCGAGGAAGTGGTCGATCCGGAACACCTGCTCCTCGGCGAAGACCGCGTGGACCGCCGCGGTGAGCTCCTGGCAGGAGCGCAGGTCGGTGCCGAACGGCTTCTCGATGATGACCCGGGCGTTCTCCGCCAGCCCGGTCTGGCCGAGCATGGCGACGACCGGCGCGAAGGCCGACGGCGGGACGGCGAGGTGGAACAGGCGCCGTGGGTTCCCGCCGATCGCCTCGCTGGCCACGGCGATCGCCTCGGCCAGCGGCTTGGGGTCGTCGGGGTCGGCGGAGCCGAAGCTGAGCCTGCTCTCGAACGCCTGCCAGGCCGCGCCGGTGGGGCTGGCCAGGCCGAACTGGGCGACAGAGGACCGGGCGTGGGCGCGGAACTGGTCCTCGCTCATCGCGAACCGCGCGGGCGCGGTGCCGATCACCCGGTACCCGTCGGGCAGCAGGCCGGACTTGGCCAGGTGGAACAGGCCGGGCAGCAGCTTGCGCCTGGCCAGGTCGCCGGTCGCGCCGAACAGCACGATGATGTGGTCGTCGGGGCGGGAGTTCGCGGGCATGACTCATAGTGGCATGCGCGGCCCGTGCCGCGATCACAGCGCGGCCAGGGACCGGGCTGCCGTGTAGGCGGCGACCGCGATGAGGAGCCAGGTGAACCAGCGTGTCAGCGTCGCGGCCGGCACTCGTCCGGCGATCCGGGTCCCGAGGAGCACGCCGGTGATGCCCGCGACGGTGAACGGGATGGCGACCCGCCAGTCGACGCCGCCGCCCTCCAGCCGGAAGGCCAGCCCCTCGGCCGAGCTCACCGCGATCACGAGCAGGGAGGTGCCGACGGCGACCGGCATCTCGTAGCCGAGCGCGAGCACGAGCGCCGGCACGATCACGAACCCCCCGCCCACGCCGAAGAGCCCGGTGAGGAAGCCGACCGCGCTGCCGGCGATCACCATCCGCAGGACCGTGCCCGCCCTGGCAGGGAGTCGCCGGGGCGCCATCGCGGCGGGCGCCGCCGCGGCCGGCTGCGCGCCTTCCTCTCCCGCCCGGGTGGGCGGGCCGGCCGGTGGCCGGCCGGGCGTCCGGTCATGCCTACCCCCGCCGGCTCGCCGCGGGGTGCCCGCCTGGCGCCGGCGCATCCGCCACGCCGCCGCCACGATCAGCCCTGAGAACGCCAGGAGCAGCACGTCGCCGGGCACGTCCCGGTTGAGCAGCGATCCGAGGAAGGAGCCGGCGATCCCGACCAGGCCGAAGCCGAGGCCGGACCAGAACCGCACCCGCCCGGCCCGGAGGTGACCCGCCATCCCGGCCAGCGCGGTGGCCCCCACCACGACCAGCGACGTCGTCGTGGCCGCGTGCGCGCTCTCGCCCGCCCCGTAGACGAGCGCCGGCACGGCCAGGATCGAGCCGCCGCCGCCGAGGGAACCGAGCGAGAGCCCGATCAGGAAGCCCAGCGGCACCGACGCGGCGATGCGGCCAACGCTGATCACGGGAAGCGCGTTCCCCCCCAGCGGCGACCGCCCGGCGCCGGTGCCGCCATGGCCGGTGCCGCCACGGCAGTTCCGGCACTGCCCAGGCGCCTCGCGGCGCGCCGCTGCTCTCGTGGTGAAGGGGCGGCCATGGCCGTCATTCTCCCGCGCGGAGCCGCTGCCCGGCGGCGCGGAGCCGTGCCCGGCGGCGCGGAGCCAGGCGCTCGGCAGGGGGTCCGCGCCGTGCCGGTGCCGCGGGCTCCGCGGCTGGCGTGCGCGGTCGCCGGAGGCCAGACTGTCGGCGTGAGCACCGAGCGCGAGAAGGGTCTAGCCGCGGCTGCCGCCGCGGAGCTCGTCGAGAGCGGCATGGCGGTGGGGCTGGGCACCGGCTCGACCGTCGCCCGGCTGCTGCCCGTCCTGGCGCGCCGCCGGCTCGCGCTGCGCTGCGTGGCGACCTCGCCGGCGACCGAGCGGGCGGCGCTCGCGCTCGGCCTTCCGGTGGAGCCGTTCGGGGAGCTGGCCCGGCTCGACATCGCGATCGACGGCGCGGACCAGATCGCTCCGGACGGCTGGCTGGTCAAGGGCGGCGGCGGTGCCCACACCCGGGAGAAGATCGTCGCCGCGGCCGCCGCCCGGTTCGTCGTGATCGCCGACTCCACCAAGCCGGTGCCCGCGCTCGGCCCGCCGGTCCCGCTCGAGCTGCTGCGCTTCGGCCTGCCCGCGACGCTGCGCAGGCTGGCGCCGGTGAGCCTGCGGGAAGCCCCGCCGAGCCCGGACGGCGGCGTCATCGCCGACTACGCGGGCGCGTTCGACGACCCGGCGGCGCTCGCGGCCCGCCTGGCGGCGACCCCGGGCGTGATCGGCCACGGCCTGTTCGAGCCCGCCCTCGTCAGCGACGTGATCATCGGCCGGCCCGGCGGCGCCGAGCACCGCACGCTGAGGGCCAGCCACTGACGGCGAGGACTTACCGCCCGCGCCGCCGGAACGGCGCCCGCGCCACGAAGCAGGCCACCGGCCACGCGCCCTCGTCCTGGGCATGCGGGATCGTCGGGGAGTTGACCAGTGCGCGTGGACTTCGGCGCGACCGAGCACCAGCCGGCGACCTCGCCTTCGACGTGGGCCAGGACACCGGGACCAGGTTCGCTCGCGCAGGGCGAGCGCATGTGCGCGACACGTTGAGGCATGCCGAGGCTGGGATTGCGGTACGCGGGGCAAACGCAGGCGCGGCCGCCCGGCTTGCGGGGCATCATGAACGACGCGAAGTCATCCCATCGCCCGGTGGCCGGCAGCACCTCCGGCGCGCACGGGGTGATGATAGGCCCGTGAGCGGCTCAGGGCCGCTTCTCCGCGTGGCCGCCGAACTCGCTGCGCAGCGCCGACAGCAGCTTGTCGGCGAACGCTCCCAGGTCACGTGACTCGAACCGCTGGTAGAGCGCGGCCGTGATGACCGGCGCGGGCACGCCCTCCTCGACGGCGGCGAGCACCGTCCAGCGCCCCTCCCCGGAGTCGGAGACATGCCCGGCGAATTCGGCCAGGTCCGGCGACCTGGCCAGGGCCGCCGCGGTGAGGTCCACGAGCCACGAGCTCACCACCGATCCGCGCCGCCACACCTCGGCGACCTCCGCCACGTCGATCTGGTACTGGTAGGCCTCCGGGTCGGTGAGCGGCGTGGTCTCGGCGTCGGTCTCGGTCTCCGTCCGGCCGGCGTTCGCGTGCTTGATGATCGACAGGCCCTCGGCGATCGCGGCCATCATGCCGTACTCGATCCCGTTGTGGACCATCTTGACGAAGTGCCCGGCCCCGTTCGGCCCGCAGTGCAGGTAGCCGTCCTGGGCGGTGCCGCCGGGCTGGCGGCCCGGCGTCGGCTCGGCGGTGCCCGGCCCGGGCGCGATCGTGCGGAAGATCGGGTCGAGCCTGCGGACCACCTCGGCCTCGCCGCCGATCATCAGGCAGTAGCCGCGCTCCAGGCCCCAGATCCCGCCGGACGTGCCGCAGTCAACGTAGTGGAGCTGGCGGGCGGCGAGCTGCCGCGCCCGGGTGATGTCGTCGCGGTAGTAGGAGTTTCCGCCGTCGATCACCACGTCGCCAGGGTCGAGCAGCGCCGCGAGGTGGTCCAGGGTCCGCCCGGTGATCGCCGCGGGGAGCATCAGCCAGACGGCGCGCGGGCGGTCCAGCCGCGCCACGAGCTCGTCGAGGTCCGCCGCGCCATCGGCCCCCTCGGCCACCAGGCTGGCGACGGCGTCGGCGTTCACGTCGTAGACGACGCACCGGTGGCCGTCGCGCATGAGCCGGCGGACGAGGTTCGCCCCCATCCGCCCGAGCCCGATCATGCCGAGCTGCATCGGGTGAGCCGTGGTCATCGTTCTGCTCCCTTGAGCGTCCGGTAGCGGCGGATCAGCGCGTTCGTCGAGGAGTCGAAGTCCGGCGGGGGCGGCTCGGCCGCGGCCAGCCGCGGGGCGATCTGGGTGGCGAGCGCCTTGCCCAGCTCCACGCCCCACTGGTCGAACGAGTCGATGTCCCAGACCGCCCCGGCGGTGAACGTCGCGTGCTCGTAGAGCGCGACCAGCGAGCCGAGCAGGCGGGGGGTGAGGACCTCGGCGAGCAGCACGTTGCTGGGCCGGTTCCCCTCCATCACCCGGTGCGGGGCGACCTTCGGGTCGGTCCCCTCGGCGAGCACCTCCTCCAGGGTCCTGCCGAATGCCAGCGCCCGGGCCTGGGCGAGCACGTTCGAGGCCAGCAGGTCGTGGTGCTCGCCGATCGGGTTGAGCGAGCGGGCGAACCCGATCAGGTCGACCGGGATCAGCTCGGTGCCCTGATGCAGCAGCTGGTAGAAGCTGTGCTGGCCGTTGGTGCCCGGCTCGCCCCAGTAGACCGGCCCGGTCGGGTAGTCCACCGGGGTGCCGTCCAGCCTGACGTGCTTGCCGTTGGACTCCATCGTCAGCTGCTGCAGGTAGGCGGGGAACCGCTTGAGGTACTGCTCGTAGGGCATCACGCCGACGCTGCGCACCCCGAAGAACGCCGTGTACCAGACCACGAGCAGGCCCATGAGCGCCGGCAGGTTCAGCTGGAACGGGGCGGCGCGGAAATGGACGTCCATCTCGCGGAAGCCGGCGAGCATCTCGGCGAACCTCTCCGGGCCGATCGCGACCATCGTGGACAGGCCGATCGCGCTGTCCATCGAGTAACGGCCGCCGACCCAGTCCCAGAAGCCGAACATGTTCGCCGGGTCGATGCCGAACTCGGCCACCCGCCGCTCGTGGGTGGAGACCGCGACGAAATGCCGGGCGACCGCCGCCTCGTCGCCGAGGCGCCCGGTGAGCCAGGCCCGCGCGGTCCGGGCGTTCGTCAGCGTCTCGGTGGTCGCGAACGTCTTCGACGAGACGATGAACAGGGTCTGCGCCGGGTCGAGGTCCCGGGTCGCCTCGGTGAAGTCGGTGGCATCGACGTTCGAGACGAACCTGAACGTCAGGTGCCGGTCGCTGTAGTACCGCAGCGCCTCGTAGGCCATCACCGGCCCGAGGTCCGAGCCGCCGATGCCGATGTTCACCACGGCGGTGACCGGCAGGCCGGTGAAGCCGCGCCAGTCCCCGGACCTGACCCGGCTGGCGAACGCCGCCATCTTCCCGAGCACCTCGTGCACCTGGGCGACCACGTCGGCGCCGTCCACGATCAGCGACGTTCCCCGGGGCATCCGCAGGGCGACGTGCAGCGCGGGCCGGTCCTCGGTGACGTTGATCCGCTCACCGGTGAACATCGCCTCGATCCGCTCCCGCAGCCCCGACTGGGCGGCGAGCTCGAGCAGCAGCCCGATCGTCTCGTCGGTGACCCGGTTCTTGGAGTAGTCCAGGTAGAGCCCGGCCGCCTCGGCGGTCATCCGCTCGCCCCGGTGCGGGTCCGCGGCGAACAGGTCCCGCAGGTGGACGCCGCGGATCTGCTCGTGGTGGGCGGCCAGCGCAGCCCAGGCCGGCCGGTCTCGCAGCGCAGCGGTCATGCCCGCGACACTAGCGCGTGGCGCCCCGCCGGCGGCCCGGATCCGCGGCGCGGGCAGCGGGGCCCAGCTCGCGCCCCGCCGGCCGTGCAGGCCGGCCCGGGGCCCGTGGCGGGCACCCGAGCCCCGCGGCCGGGCCCCGGCGCTGGGCCGCGGGGTTGAGCGCGATACTGCAAGGCATGACGGAGAACGCGAAGTCATGACGGAGAACGCGGCGCCGGGGGGGCTGCGGCTCGCGGGCAGGCGGTTGCCCCTGCTGGACCGGGCGCGGGTCTACAGCTGCGGTATCACGCCGTATGACGTGACCCACCTGGGGCATGCCGCGACGTTCGTCTGGGTGGACGTGCTGGCCCGGGTGCTCGGCGCGGCGGGAGTCGAGGCGCGGCTGTGCCGGAACGTCACAGACGTCGACGACGTGCTGTTCGCCGCGGCTGAGCGGTCCGGGTCGGCCTACGACGCGTTCGCCTCAGTGCAGCAGTTCCAGTTCGACCAGGACATGAGCGCGCTGGGGGTGCGCGAGCCGCAGTTCGCGCCGCGGGCGCGGCGCAACGTCGGCCAGGTGATCAGGCTCGCCGCCGCGCTGCTTGAGGTCGGGGCCGCGTACGCGCGGGACGGCAGCGTGTACTTCCGGGGCGCGGGAACCGCGGAGGCCGCCGGGCTCGGCCGGGACGAGGCGCTCGCGCTCGCCGCCGAGCACGGGGGGCGCCTGGACGACCCGGCGAAGGACGACGAGCTGGACGCGGCGGTGTGGTGCCGGTCCGGCCCCGGCGAGCCGGGCTGGCCGTCCCCGTGGGGGAACGGGCGGCCCGGCTGGCATGCCGAGTGCGCGGCGATGTCGCTGTCGGTGCTCGGCCCGGCGATCGACGTGCTCGCCGGCGGCGCGGACCTGCGCTACCCGCACCACGCCTACCAGGCGGCGATGGCGCAGGCGGTGACCGGGGTGGCGCCGTTCGCCCGGGCCAGGTTCAACGTCGGCGTGGTCAGGCTGGGCGGGGCGAAGATGGCCAAGTCGGCCGGGAACCTGGTGCTGGTCGCCGACGTGCTGGCCGCTCACCCGGCCGCCGCCCTGCGGCTGTGCCTGATCGACCGGGCGTGGGCGCGCGACTGGGATTACGCGGAGGCGGAACTGGACGCCGCCACCGCCCGCCTGGAGCGGCTGTACCAGGCCGCCGGGCGGGCGGGCCGGCACCAGGACGCCGCGTGGTCGCGGATCGCCGGGGCGCTCCGCGATGACCTGGACGTGCCCGCCGCGCTCGCAGTCGCCGAGGAGGCCGGAGGCGCGGCCGCCAGGAACCTGATCTCGGTGCTCGGGCTCAGCGAGTGAGGCCGGGATCCTGCCCCGGCGCGGTCCGCGTCGGCGGCTACCGCCTTGGCCCGGCCGGTCAGGGCGCCTCCTGAAGGAGGATCACGCGGGCCCACGGCGGGGGCGGGCGGTCGGGCCTGGCGAGCAGGCCGACGATCACCCGGATCCCGGCTGGCGGGGCCGGCGGCCACGGCGTGTAGCCGTCGGTGAGCACGATCACGACCGAGGGCCGGGGCCGCAGCGCGGCGGCGGCGCTGATGCCCGCGCCCATGTCGGTGCCGCCCCCGCCGGCCAGCCGCACCTGGCTGGCGCGGCTCACCCGGCGCGCGGCGTGGACCCGCGTGTCCACGGCGAGCACGCTCACCTGGCCCTGGCGCAGGCCGGCCCACCGGGACGCGGCGTTCCCACAGCGGCGGCAGCTCGGGAATCCGGAGCCCCGGCCAGCCGGAGGAGAAGCCGGCGGCGACCGTGCGGGCGTCGACCGGCCAGTCGAGATGGCAGAACCGGTTGGCGAGCGGCGGCGAAAGGTCCCAGCCGCGGGCCGCCTGCCCGGGCGGGTTGGCCGCGGCGACCACCGTCACATCCTCGGGGAGCGCCAGGTCGCCGACGGTGCGTTCCAGCACGACGCGGAGCAGCGCCGCCTGCACGGCGGGCGGGGCGGTGGACACCTCGTCGAAGAAGACGAGGCCGCGGCCGGCCGTCGCGAGCGCGGTCGCCCAGCGCGGCGGGGCGGAATCGACCCGCGCCCTTCGGCGGCCCGGTGGTTCACCACCGGCAGGCCGGCGAATGTCCGACGGCTCGCGGATCGAGGCGATCACGGTCTCGCAGGGCCACCCGGCCGACGCCGCCATCGCGCGGATCACGGACGTCTTGCCGGTGCCCGGCGCGCCCACAGCAGCACGGGAACGCGCGCCGCGATCGCGACCCCGAGTGCCCGCGCCACGGCGGCCTGGTCGTCCATCGCTCACAGTCTGCCCGACGGGCGGCGAGATTTGCCCCTGGCGGGCGGGCTCTGGCAGGCTCGGGGGCATGTCGGCCGCTCCCGGGTTCGATGCTGAGCCGTACCTTCGGCTGGCGGGGGAGCGGACGCTGCTCGGGCAGGGTGAGGGCGCGCGGTGGGGCTCGCCGGTCACCGGGGCCGCGCGGGCGCTGGTCGCCGCCGGAGTGATCGACGCGGAGACTGCCACCGAGGTGGCCGAGGAGCACCTGCTCGCCATGGCACTTCGCGAGCCGGGCGGCCCGGCGGCGGTCATGCGCGGGGCGCGCGGCCGGAGGGTGCGCGCGGCTGCGGGGCGGGCGGGCGCCGCGGGGCGGGCCGCTCCGCCCGCGCTCACGCCGTGGCGCGTGGTCACGTGTGACCGGTCCTTCGCCGTCGGCGCGCTGCGGCTGCGGGTGACGTCGGTGCGGCTCGGCGAGAACGCGGCGTCGGTGGGCGGCGCGGTGTCCGGCAGCCCCCCGCACGGCGGGCCGCCGTCGGTCACGCTGGCCGACGATCGCGGCACGACCGTCACCGCCCACTTCTCCGGCGGCGGGAACCGGGAGTGGCGCGGAAGCTACACGTCCGCCGCGCCGCTGAGGCGGGACACCGCGTGGATCGAGATCGACGGAGAGCGGATCGAGCTGGCAGGCCCGCCAGCTCGATCCGCCGAGGTGAGCGTGAGGCGCTGCCCGAGCAGGATCCGGCGGTGCGGCACCTGTGGCGCAGGCTCGCGGTGCCGGAGCACGGCCCCGGAGGAGGCGTGCTCGACGTGGCGGTCGACGCGCTCGTCGCCGCCGGCGTCCTCGCTGCCGATGCGCCTGAGCTCGCCGACGTTCGCGCGGTCGAACAGGCGATGCGTGGCGGGCGGTTCCCGGGCGCGCCGCCGGGGATGCCGTCGGCCCCCGCGCCCCCGGGGCGCGGCCGCCCGCTCCCCGAGCCGTGGCGATCAATGCTGTCGCGGCGCGGCGTGAGCGAGCGCCCGCCCGCCACCGTCGCCGTCGGGGCGGTGACCCCGCCGTTCGACGGGATCAGCGTCGGCGTGCTGGTGCTGTCGGTGACCGAGGGGGGCTTCGAGATCGAGGTCGAGGTCACCGGCCGCGCGCTCGGGCTCGGGCCGTTCGACCTGTCCGTCGGGGACGAGGCGATCGCCTGGTTTGCCGCCGACGACCGCGGCAACCACTACCTGGGGGCACCGGAGCACTGGGGCGGCGATGGCGTCCGCCGCAGCGGGACGATCGGGTTCTGGCCCGGCCTCGATCCGCGCGCGACGCGCGTCGACCTGATGCCCACGGCCCGCGCCGCGCGGGCCGTGATCAGGGTGCCGCTGGGAGGGGGCTCCCCATGACCTCGGAGCCCTGGTGGTCCGGCGTGCCCGCCGCGCAGGCGCGGGTGGAATGCGGCGGGCGACGGCACGTCGTCCGCTGGCAGGAGGGCCGTCTGCTGGCCGTCGATCACGAGGACGCCGACGCGGAGCGGACGCTCGCCGCGCTGGGCGGTGACCGGTGCGCCTGCACCGACGTGCTCGACGCGTGGGAACGGCACGCCGATGACCTTCGCGTGCTTGTCCTCGCCAGGCGCGGCGGCGCCGACCAGCTGCCCGCGAGTCCGCCCTGGCCAGCCGCCGGCTGGACCGGTCGGCCCGCCTCGCAGCGAAGCGTCGCGTGGGCGGTCCTGGCGAAAGGCCCGCCGGCCGCCCGCCCGGCCCCGTTCACGGGCCGCCCTGGCCAGCCGTCCGGCACCGACCCGGACGATGAGCTGATCGGCCTGCTCGGGCTCGGCGGTGGCCTGCTCAGCTGGCTCACCCAGGTGTGGGCGAAGGGCCTTGCGACGGTGGCGGGCCGGTTCTGCCTGGCCGCGGAAGGCGCGGGTAGCCGGCTGGACCTGCTGGTCGTCGGGCCTGACCTGCGCGAGCGGCGGCGCGTTCACCTGGACGGCTGATGCGGGTCGTCGTCGCCCCCGACAAGTTCAAGGGCAGCGCGACCGCCGGGGAGGCGGCGGCGGCGCTGGCCGCCGGGCTGCGCCGGGCTCGGCCGGACGCCGAGGTCGTGCGGCTCCCGGTGGCCGACGGGGGAGAAGGGACGGTGGCCGCCGCGCTAGCCGCCGGGTTCCGGCCCGCGAAGGTGACCGCGGAAGGGCCGGACGGGCGCCCGGTCCAGGCGACATTCGCGATCAGGGACCGCACGGCGGTCATCGAGCTCGCTTCCGTGGCCGGGCTGCGCCTGCTGGCCCGCCCGGCGCCGCTCACCGCGTCCACCTTCGGAGTCGGCCAGGTGATCGCGGCGGCGCTCGATGCCGGGGCCCGGGAGATCGTGCTCGGCCTCGGCGGCAGCGCGAGCACCGACGGCGGCGCGGGCCTGATTCAGGCGCTCGGGGCACGGCTGACCGGCGTGGGCGGCCGCCCGCTCGGCCGGGGCGGAGCGGCCCTCGCCGGCCTGGCGCGCGTGGACCTGGCCGCACTGCGCCGTCCTGCGTCGCTGCTGGTCGCGTGCGACGTGGACAATCCTCTGCTCGGCCCGGCGGGGGCCGCCGCGGTGTTCGCCCCCCAGAAGGGCGCGGGACCGCAGCAGGTGGCGGTGCTGGAACGGGCGCTGGCCCGGTGGGCCGAGCTGACCCGGGTGGTGACCGGGCGGGATGTGGCCGGTGCTCCGGGTGCGGGGGCAGCCGGCGGCACCGGGTTCGCGGTGCTCGCCTACCTCGGCGCCCGCCTCGTCCCGGGGATTGACCTCGTGCTCGAGATCGTCGGCTTCGACGCCGTGGCATCCGGCGCCCGGCTGGTGGTGACCGGCGAGGGCAGCCTGGACAGTCAGACGTTGCGCGGCAAGGCCCCGCTCGGGGTAGCCAGGGCAGCGGCCCGGCTCGGCGTTGACGTGGTCGCCGTGGCGGGGCGGGTCCGGTTGTCTCCGGCCGAGATCGCCTCGGCCGGATTCGCCCGCGCGTATTCGCTGGAGGACCTCGCGCCGCGCGCCAGCGTGTCGCGGGCCGTTGAGCTGCTGGAGCGCACCGGCGGCATGATTGCGGAGGATCTGCTCACCGGCCAGTGACCCGTGCCGGGTCAGGCGGCTGCCGGCGGGCTGTGGCCGCGGATCACGCGGCCGTCAGGGCTGGCGGCGGTCATCGTCCCGTCGGGATTGAGCCGGATGGTCCAGCCCCGCTGATGGACCAGGACCAGGTGATGGAAGCTGCAGAAGAGGCCGAGATTGTGCAGCGCGGTGGCGCCGCCCTCACTGCGGAGGCGGGCTGGCCCGCCCGGTCAGGCAGGCAACCGGAGGCGATCAGCCGCCGCATGGCCTCCTCCAGGGCGTCGTGCTCGCGCTGGGCGCGGGTCCGGGTGTCCTCCGGGCCGCGCCGCTTGCCGAGCGCGTCAAGCACGGCCTGGACCGCGGCGGCGCACCGCGGCGTCAGGTCACCGGTCAGCCTCCCCGCGCCCTGGTAGCGCATCGCCAGGCGGACCGATCGGTCCTCGAATCCGTCGTCACCGCGATCCGGGTCCGGCCGGGCGGTGCGGCGCCGGATCTCCTCGGCCAGGTGCGCCAGATCGGCGAGGCTCGCGCCGGCCGCCGCGGCGGCCTGCAGGATCTGGTCGCCATCCTCGCGGGCCTGCTCGGGCAGCGCCTCGGACCCGTCGCAGAGCGCGCGCCCACGACACCGACAGCTGGCCCGCCGCCAGCGCCCGTGCGACCGCCGGATGCTTGCCCAGCCGCAGCGCCCACCCTGTGACCGCGGATGCGGCCGCGCCAGCCATCCGGCAGCGCCACCGCAGCCACGACCGCGCCGACCGGAGCCGTCGGGCTCGAAGTCCCGCTGAGCCTCGAAGGCACCCGCGACCCGCGACCTTGCGGCCACCAGCGCTCCGGCCACCCGCTCCAGTCCGGCGAGGCAGCCCGCGCGCTCCGCGCCGGTCAGCGCCGTGCGATCGGCCGTTGCCAGCCAGGCTAGTCCTGCGCGCGCCATCGCCATCGCCTCCGCCGCGCACCCGGGCTCGGGGAGGCCCGCGCCGGTCGGCGCGGCGTCAGGGGGCGGGGCTCCTCCCGCGCGCTCGCGCTCGCCGGGCGGCGTGCATCTCCGGCCAACATCGCGCACGCGGCACCGCCACTCCGGATCCTGCGTGGCTTACGTCCATGGCTGCCGGTCGTGACCCGTAACCAAACTGTTGTTCGTGAGCCTAGCGACGGCCTGCCATCCGGCCGGCGATCCTGCGCCGGCCTGTGGACAGGACGACCGGGCCGCGGCTGCCTGTGGACGACGACTTGACGCGTCCACTGCGGCTTGCCAGGCCGGAGGGCGCCGCAAGGCACTTCCGCGCCAGCCGGCAGGCGCGGGACGCGAAAGTCGGCTGGCGCGGGCGCGCCAGCAGGGACACGAATGCAAGCGCGGCGACGGCGGAGGGACGCAGCCGCCGGCGCGCCTACCGGGCGTTCAGCCTCTGCCCGAACTCGCTCCGGCCCGCGCCGCCAGCACATCCTCCGCCGCTCGTCGCGGGGTCACCACCGTCGGCCCGCCGTAGCCGAAGCGGATGATGATCTGCGTGGTCCCCGGCCACGGCCATGCCGGGGCGCCCTCACCTCGCATGTCGCGCAGCTCGACCGGCTGGTAGAGGAACGACGCGGACAGCCCGTGCGCGGTGGCCACCAGCAGCACCCGCTGCAGCGCCTGCCCGGCCCGGAGCCAGTCGATGGGCTCATCCCTGGCGGTGGTCAGCACTGCCAGGTGCGGCAGGCGCTCGAACTCGCTCGCCGCCCGATCCTCTGAGGGCGCGGCGCTGGTGAGGTCACCGGCCCGCACCGGGGCCGGCTCCCGCCGCGGCCGCGGAGGCAGGGCGGCGACTGGTATGCCGTCGTCCCTGCTCCCGGCGGTGATCCAGCGCTGCAGCTCGGCCTGATGCCCGGCATCTCCGGCGAGCTCGGCGGAGGCCTGCTCGGCAAGGCCGAGCACCGCCATCGCCTCGCGCTCGGTCAGCATCCGCAGGGTCGCGAACTCGAAGCCGGCGGCCTGCTCCAGCATCATGCGGACGGACTCAGGAAGGGGCTCGTCGGTGAACGGGCCCCGGTTGGTGTGCCGGTGCCAGATCGCCTCGTACTGTTCCCTCTCGGCGAAGCTGGCCGGCCGCCCGGGCTCGGCCTGGACGATCGCCAGCAGGTCGCGCGAATCCGGGTCCTGCGGATGCGGCAGCAGCCAGATGATCGGGTTGAAGCCCGTCATCCGAATGGCGACCCTGATGTTGTACAGGGCGGCACCGCAGCTCAGGTACATGGCCCGGCCCCGGGGGTCGGCCACCCTCAGCGCGCGGCCCGGATCGGCGCGGACCTCGAGGGCGTCGTCGGCGGCGACGACGAACCGCCAAGGCTGCGTGTTATGGATGGAAGGCGCCGCCGATGCCGCCTCGACGATCCGGCGCAGTACCCCTTCCCTCGCCAACAGCTTGAGCATCGCCTCTCGCCTCCCCTCCCGCCGCCAGTGAAGGCGCCAGCCCGGGCCGACCCCTGTCCCGGCCCGGGTGCCCAGCCATCGCCTGTGCCTTCACCCTGCCGTGGCCCGGCACCAGCTTGCAGGGTCGTTGGTTGCCCGGGCGCGGGTCATAGGTCCCTGCGTGCCCGCGCCGGGCCACACGTCCCCGGGGCGGGAGCCGTTGGCCCCTGACGGCGCGGGACGGCGGGCCGCCACCATCGAATTGGCTGGCTGGTCGGCCGCCAGCCAGGGGAGGTTGGCATGAACCGGCGCGAAAGGTACCTGGAGTCGATGCTCACCGACCTCGGCGCCGTCTACTACCAGACGCTGAAGGGGGAGGCCAGCGAGGCTGAGGTCGCCGCTGCCGTGGAAGCTGTCCGTTCCGGCGAGGCGGCCCTGCGGCCCGGGGACCGGGCGGCGCGACCGCTGCACTCCGGGCAGGCGGCACGGGTTCCGCGGCCCAGGCGCGGAACGTGGCGCGTCGCCGACGTGATGTCCACCGACGTGATCTGCGTGCGCCGTGACACGTCATACAAGCAGGTCGCGAGAATCCTGGCGGAAAACGACCTGTCGGCCGTCCCGGTGGTCTCGGGCGGCGGCCGGGTGCTCGGGATGGTGTCCGAGGCCGATGTGCTGCGCAGGGCTGAGCGTGCCTATGGCCGGCTCGCGTCGGGGTTGCCCAGGCGCACCCACCGGGAGCGCGCGCAGGCCGAGGCGCTGACCGCCGAGGGGCTCATGACCTGTCCGCCGGTGACGATTCACCCCGACGCGCCGCTCGGTGCTGCCGCCCGCCTCATGAACGGCCATCACGTCCGGCGGCTGCCGGTGGTGAACGCGGACGGCGAGCTGCTCGGCATGGTCAGCCGGCAGGATCTGCTCAACGTCTTCCTGCGGCCGGACGAGGAGATCGCCGACGAGATCGCGGACTCCCTCACCCGGTCACCCCGGGTCACGGGCGAGCTTACAGTCGAGGTGACCGACGGCGAGGTGACCTTGTCAGGGCACCTCCCGGCGGCCGACCAGGCGGATGCGGCCATCCGGATCGCCTCCGAGGTGGCCGGCGTGGTCGACGTCACCAGCAAGATCACCGTCGGCGAAGCTGCGCGCTGAGCCTGCGGCTCCAAGCGGCGCGCGAGGCGCGCGGCCCGAGGTCGCGCTGGGGTCAGGAGCGCCTGGGAATGGGATCCGGCCGGGCGCGGTTCATACCCCAAGGGGTATCGTCCGACCTGGGCATCCCCAGTGACCGAAGGAGGATTCGTGGCAACTGTGGAACTCACCGCGGAGAACTTCGACGCGGTGATCGGAGGGGCGGACATGGCCCTGGTGGACTTCTGGGCAGCCTGGTGCGGCCCCTGCCGGATGTTCGCGCCGGTCTTCGACCGCGCCTCGCAGAAGCACTCCGACGTGGTGTTCGGGAAGGTGGACACGGAGGCGCAGCCCGCGCTCGCCCAGGCGTTCGGCATCACATCGATCCCGACCCTGATGATCGTCAGGGACAAGGTGATCCTCTACGCGCAGCCGGGCGCGCTTCCCGAGCAGGCGCTTGAGGAACTGATCGAGCAGGCCCGCAAGGTTGACATGGACGAGGTGCGGGCCACGATCTCGGCTGAGACCGCGAAGGCGGGCGGCCAGGACAGCGGTGCCGGCGCCGGAGGGTGAACGCGGTCATGGAGCGGCACGAGTGGGACGAGCGGTACTCCGGTCCGGACCTGGTCTGGGGCCCGGTCCCCAACCGGTTCGTCGTGGAGGAACTGGCCGGGCTGCGGCCCGGTCGTGCCCTCGACCTCGGGACGGGTGAGGGCCGGAACGCGATCTGGCTGGCCGCCCAGGGCTGGCAGGTGACCGGCGTCGACTTCTCCGCCGCCGGCCTGGCGCGGGCCGCGGCCCTGGCCGCGGAGCGGGGCGTGACGGTTGACTGGGTGAACGCGGACCTGCGTGCGTACCGTCCTGAGCCCGGAGCCTATGACCTGGTGCTCATCGCCTATCTCCAGATGCGCGCGGACCCGCTCGCCGGCGTGCTCGCGGGTGCGGCGGCGGCCCTTGCGCCCGGCGGGACGCTGCTCGTCGTCGGGCACGACCGGGAGAACCTCTCCCGTGGCGTGGGCGGCCCGCAGGATCCCGAGCTGCTCTACACGCCTGACCAGATCGTCGCCGGACTGTCCGGCCTGACGGTCACGGCGGCCGAGCGCCGGGAACGGCCGGTGGAGGGTGCCGGGCGCCCCGCCATCGACACGGTGGTCCGCGCAGTGCGCGGGTCGGCGAGGGGAGGCCAGGCGCCTGCGGCGGGCGAGGCGGCGGCGGGCGAGGCGGCGGCGGGCGAGGCAGCGGCGGCCAAGGCAGCGGCGGCAAGGCGAGCGCTGGCGCCGGCCGGCGGCGGGCCGGGTCCCGGCGGCGAGCCTGGCGTGGGTGCCGATGCGCGGACCGCGGTGCTCAACCGGCTCAGGCGGGCGCACGGCCAGCTGGCCGGCGTGATCTCGATGGTCGAGGAGGGCCGGGACTGCCGGGAGATCGTCACCCAGCTCGCGGCGGTCTCGCGCGCGCTGGACCGGGCGGGCTTCAAGATCGTCGCCAGCAACATGCGGCAGTGCCTGGTCGGCGACTCGCCGATGACCGCTGACGAGCTTGAGAGCCTGTTCCTCACGCTGGCGTGAAGAAGGGGAAGGAAGCAATGGGCTACGGGATCACCGTGCGCACGGACATGCCGTTCGCCGAGGCGGTCAAGGCGGTTCGCGCCGCCCTCGCCGAGCAGGGCTTCGGCGTGCTGACCGAGATCGACGTGCGGGCGACGCTCCAGGCGAAGCTCGGCGAGCAGATGGAGGACTACCTGATCCTCGGCGCGTGCAACCCTCCGCTCGCCCACCGGGCACTGGAGCAGGACCGGCAGATCGGGCTGCTGCTGCCGTGCAACGTGGTCGTGCGGACGCAGGACGGCCACACGGTCGTCGAGGCGCTGGACCCGCTGACGATGGTGAGGCTGACCGGGCAGGAGTCGCTCCGGCCGGTGGCCAGCGAGGCGCAGGCCAGGCTGCGCGCCGCGCTCGCCGCGATCTGATCGGGCGGCCGGCCCCGGACCGGCCCGCGCGGGCCGCCGGTCACCGGAGGGCGCGGTCAGCGACGGCATCCAAGGCGACCACCATGCCGCGCCCGTCGAACGCTGTCGCGCCAGCGAGCGCCAGCGCCTGCCGGGAGAGGCGGAAGTGGTGGCCGCACAGCAGCAGGTCGGTCTTGTGGGCGCGGCCGGGTGACGGTGGGATGACCGCGATGACCACGGGCCTTGCCGGGCAGCAGCAGGCACGAGCGGCGGTGCGCAGGGCGTCCCAGTCGATCCGGTAGGCGCCCTCTGCCTGGGCGCGGCGCTCCGGGGGTGCCTCAAGCGCCGTCCCGATTCTCCGGGTGATCGTCCGCATGCTGCCAGGTTGCGCCAATGGCGGCCGCCAATGGCAGGGTCCTATCGCACGGCGGCCAGGGACCAACGGCCCGCCGGGCCGGATGGCCGCCGCCTGGCCCGCAGCCCCCGGGCGGCAGGCCAAGATGGACTGGTGAGGTCCGGAGCCGACGACGCCCAGGACGCGGCGGGGGAACAGGACGCGGCGGGGGCAGGCCACGCAGGTGCTGCGCGGGCCACGGCCGGCCCGCGGCCCGCGCGGTCGCGATCAGACGCGGGCCTCAGCTCGGCCGAGGTGGCCGAACGGGTCCGCGCCGGGCTGGTCAATGAGCTCGGCAGGCCACCCACCAGGACGGTCGGCCAGATCCTGCGCGCGAACGTCCTCACCAGGTTCAACGCGATCCTGGGCGCGCTGTTCGTGGTCATCGCGATTGTCGGCCCGCTGCAGGACGGGCTGTTCGGCCTGGTCCTGGTTGCCAACAGCGGGATCGGCGTCGTCCAGGAGCTGCGCGCCAAGCGCACGCTCGACCGGCTCTCGGTGCTGAACGCGCCGTCAGCGCGGGCGATCAGGGACGGCACCGCACGCCAGATCCCCGCCACCGAGGTCGTCCTCGACGACGTGCTCGACCTCGTGCCCGGTGATCAGATCGTGGTAGACGGGCAGGTCCTTGCCTCCTCCGGTCTGGAGGTCGACGAGTCCCTGCTCTCCGGGGAGGCGGACCCCGTGGCCAAGGATCTGGGTGACGGCGTGCTCTCCGGCAGCTTCGTGGTGGCGGGCTCGGGGCGGATGGTGGCCACGGAGGTCGGCGCCGGCTCCTACGCGGCCCGCCTGACCGAGCAGGCCCGCAGCTACTCCCCGGCCAGGTCCGAGATCCGCGACGCCATCAACCGCCTGCTGACCTGGATTAGCTGGCCGCTCGTGCCGGTCGGCGCGGCCCTGGTGGTCAGGCAGCTGGGTTCCGGGCAGCCTGCCGCGGAGGCGCTGCGCGGCACGGTGGCCGCCCTGGTCGGCATGGTCCCCGAGGGGCTGGTGCTGCTCACCAGCGTGGCGATGGCGGTCGGCGTGGTCCGCCTCGCGGTCCGCCGGGTGCTCGTCCAGGACCTGCCCGCGATCGAGGGTCTGGCCCGCGTGGACGTGGTCTGCTGCGACAAGACCGGGACGCTGACCGATGGCAGCATGCACGTCGTGTCGGTCACCGGGCCGGACGGGCGGCCGGCGCCCGCGGCGGGCCTGCCGGGCGTCGCCGAGGTGCTCGGCGCGCTGGCGGCCGCCGATCCGAGGCCGAACGCCACCATGAAGGCGATCGCCGAGGAATTCGCCGATCCGGGGTGGCGGCCAGACAGGACCACCGCGTTCTCCTCGGCACGCAAGTGGAGCGCCGCCACCTTTCCCGGCAGGGGCACCTGGGTGATCGGCGCCCCGGAGATGATCATGCCGGAGGACCCTGCCCCGCCGGAGGACCCTGCCCCGCCGGAGGACCCCGCCCCGCCGGAGGACCCCGCCCCGCCCACCGCCGGCCGGGGCGGCCCGCTGGCCCGCGCGGCCGATCTTGCCGCCGCGGGTCACCGGGTGCTGCTGCTCGCCCGCTCGGACGTCCCGGCCACCGAGACCGGGCTGCCGCCCGCGCTCGAGCCGGTCGCCCTGGTCGCGCTCGCCGAGCGGATCCGGCCCGACGCCCGTGCCACGCTGGGGTACTTCGCCAGGCAGGGGGTGTCGGTCCGGGTGATCTCCGGTGACCATCCCGCGACGGTCGCGGCGATCGCGCGCGGGCTCGGGCTGCCAGGTTCTGGCCGGGTGCTCGACGCGCGCGAGCTCCCCGAGGATCCGAGCCGGCTCGCCATGGCCGTGGCCGACGCGTCCGTGATCGGGCGGGTCGGGCCGCACCAGAAGCTGGCGATCGTCACCGCGCTGCGGGGCGACGGGCACGTGGTAGCGATGACCGGCGACGGGGTCAACGACGTGCTCGCGCTCAAGCACTGCGACGTGGGCATCGCGATGGGATCGGGAACCCCCGCGACCCGGGGCGTGGCGCGGCTGGTGCTGCTCGACGACGAGTTCGCCACGCTTCCGTCCGTCGTTGCCGAGGGGCGGCGGCTGATCGGGAACGTGGACCGCGTCAGCAGGCTCTTCCTCACCAAGACCGGGTACGCGCTGCTGATCGCCCTGGCGGCGGCGGCCAGCGCGGCACCCTACCCCTTCTACCCCCGGCATCTGACGATCATCTCGACGCTCAGCATCGGGGTTCCCGCGTTCTTCCTCGCGCTCGCCCCGAATGCCGCCCGGGTGGCCCCCGGCTTCCTCGGACGGGCGCTGCGGTTCGCCGTTCCGGCCGGGGTCGCGATCGCCGCGGCGGCCTACGGCGCGTTCCTGGCCGTGCGCGCGCTCGGCCCGGGACTGCCGGCCGCCCGCACCAGCGCGACGATCGTGGCGATCAGCCTCAGTCTCGCCGTTCTCGCCGCGATCGCCAGGCCGCTGCGGAGCTGGCGCGGGGCGATGGTGGTCGCGCTCGCGGGCGCCTTCGCCGGGCTGTTCGCGATCCCGTGGCTGCGCGCGCAGCTCGCGATCGTGGTGCTGCCGCCCCGGGTGCTCGGGTTCAGCCTCGCAGCAGCGGCGGCCGGGTTCGGGCTGATGCTGGTCGGCTGGCGCCTGGCCGGCCGGGTCGGCCGCTACCAGGCGACATCGACGTAGACCCGGCCAGGCAGGGCGCCCACGCGGTACCTGGCCTGGGCGGCCAGGCCGAGCGCGACCGTCAGGTGGCCCTCATAGTCGCCCGCCACGGTGAACGCGCGCAGCATCGGGTAGCCGACCATGCGCACCCCAGAGGGAAGGGTCGGCGTGCCGCCGGCCCGGTGTCCCTGGGCAGGCGCCAGCATGATCTCCAGGTAGCTGCTCCCGGGCATGGTGATGGGCAGCCCCGAGCCGTCATGGACGACGCGGGGAACAAATCGCACCCTGTACCCCGGGACCCGGTCGATGTCGATCACGAGCCGGTCGAACCGGCAGCCCGGGTGGCTGCCGGTCCGGATCGCGGACGCCACCGGTACCGGGGGAACGGTCACGGTCCTGCTCACCGTGACCGGGCCGGACCGCCAGCCGCCCGGGCAGCTCTGCGGCGGCGGGGTCGTGACCGGGGTCGTGACCCCGGGCGCGCTGGTGGCCGGCCGGCTCGACTGGCCGGCTCCCGGCGGGGCTGCCGTGCCGCAGGCGGCCGCGCCGAGCGTGAGAAGGCCGGCCGCGGCAAGGGTTCCCGCGGTCAGCCGGCTGCGGGCCGCCCGGGCGGCCGCGGGACGGGCTGAGGTTCTCTGACGTGACATGGTGCCCTCCGGGGCCGCGGCGGGCGTGCCGCGAGCGGGATGCTCGCGGACCGGGCCAGCCGGACAGCCCCTTGCATTGAACCGGACCCGGTGGCAATCGCACAGGACCGAACGGGCACGGGCCGGGTACGGGCAGCCCGCCCCCGCCGGGTCCTTGGACCCTGGCCGGCGGCCCGGGCTGGTGGCAGCGTGGGCCCTGGGATGAGGGAGGTGCCATGCCGAGCCTTGTCGCGGACGTGATGACGACGAGCGTCGTGGCCGTCCGGCAGACCGCCGAGTTCAAGGACATTGTCGAGGTCATGCGCCGGAGGCAGCTCGGCGCTTTCCCGGTCCTTGACGCGGCCGACCGGGTGATCGGCGTCGTGACCGAGGCGGACCTGCTGCCGCGCGAGGCCTATCCAGCCCGTCCTGGGGCAGGCGGGCATGCCGGGGTGCCGGCCAAGGCGGCGGCGCTGACCGCAGCGGAGCTGATGTCCAGCCCGCCGATCACGATCGGGCCGGGTGCCTCGGTCACCGAGGCCGCCCGGCTCATGTACACCAGGCACGTCAGGCGGTTGCCGGTGGTCGACGCCGAAGGCCGCCTGGTCGGCATCGTCAGCCGCCGCGACCTGCTTGCCCTGTACGACCGGCCGGACGAGCAGATCCGCGCGGAGATCCTGGAGCGGGTGATCGCGGGCGAGTTCGTGCTCGATCCCAGCGAGTTCACTGTCTCGGTTGCCTCGGGCGTGGTGACGATCTCCGGGCGGGTGCGGCAGGAGGAGGTCGCGCGCCGCCTGGTCGAGGCGATCTGGGACGTGCCAGGCGTGGTCGGAGTCGAGGACCGGCTGCGCTACCCGGTGGCCGGCTGACCCGCGGAGGCCGCAACCTGCCGGCCAATGCCGCGGACGCGCCGGTCCCCGCGCCGCAAGCGGCGCGGGGACCGGCCAGCAGGCCGCTGCGGCGGCGAGCCGCCCCTAGCTTGCCTTGGCAGCCTTGGCCTGCTTGATCGGGACGTGCTTCTCGGCCTTCTTGGCCTCCTTCTCCTTCAGGTCGACGACGACCTCAAGGATCCCCTTGTCGTAGGTGGCCTGGACGTGGTCCTCGTCGGCACCGGGTGGCAGCACGACGCGGCGGCTGAAGGCCCCGTACCGGAACTCCGAGTGGGCCTTGTCGATCTCCTCCTCGTGGCGCTCCGCCTTGATGCTGAGAACCCCGTCAGCGACCGAGACCTCGACCTCGCGCTCGGGGTCCACCCCCGGCAGCTCGGCCCGGACCACGTAGTGTCCGTCCCTGACGAAGTCCTCCACCCGGATGCCCGGCCCGATCAGCGGACGGAACACGGTCATCGGCATGTCCATCCAGTCGAACAGGTCGAGGAACGGCCGGCTCTCCCTGCGGGTCAGCGCGCTCATCTCCTGAGTCCCCTCCTCGCGTTCTCTTGGCGACGTCTGTTGTCTTCGCCCCTTCAGTGCATGACGCGGCGCGGTCACCCGGCCAGGGGCGAAGGGCGCGGCCGGCCGGGACCTTCGGCTGCCCAGCGCGGTCCAGGCGGCAATCCCTTCCCGTGCCCGCGCGGCGGGCCCGGTGCCCTCATCGTTCCCCCGCGTTCCCCGGTGATGCCCTTGACCTGGGCTAAGACCGACCAAGGTCCTGCCTTCCCGGGCCGGCGTGCTCTGCCGCCCGGCGGCGGCGGCGCGCAGGCTGGAAGGGAGCAAGGGGGTGAGTCATGGTCGCGACCCAACAGAGCGAGGAGCTGAGTGCCGCCGAGGCGCTGCGCCTCCTGGGTGGCGTGCCGTTCGGCAGGGTGATCTTCACCAGCCGCGCACTGCCCGCGGTCCGGCCGGTACGGCACGTCGTCTCCGATGGTCAAATCGTGATCGCGGCCGGCCCGGAGCTGGTGCCCGGGCCTGCGCGGGCGCAATCACGTCCCGGCTCGGATGTCATCGTCGCCTACGAGGCGGATCAGCTCGACTCGACCGGGTCCACCGGCTGGAGCGTGGTCGTGATCGGCCGGGCCCGCCCGGTCTCCGACCCGGCCGAGCGCGCCCGCTACCGCGCCATGCTGCCCCGGCTCGGCGGGCCTGATCAGATCGTGGCGATCAGCGTGGACGTGATCAGCGGCTTCCGGATGCCGGGCCCGCGGGATCAGCGGGTCACGGCCGGCACCTGAGCCTGGCCAGCCACCGGGAACCTGAGCCAGGCTGCGGCCGAGAACGGCGCGTCCCGCACCGCCGTGACCTGCCCGCCACCATCGAGGACCCGGCAGGCGAGCTCGTCGAGCAGGTCGGGGATGGGACGGATGCGCCCGGGACCGGAGCAGTCGCAGGCGGACGGGCTGATCGCGAGCGCCCCGCAGCCCTCGCAGGTGAAGCCGGGGACCAGCTGGCCGTCGGACAGGACCAGGTGGCCGATCGCCCCGGCCCGGGCCGCCACCAGGCAGCCTGCCAGCCCGGTCGTGACCAGCGCGCTCGAGGCCTGGCTCAGCAGGTCGCTCACGAGGCGCCGCTCCTGCGAGCGGGCCCACTCCTCGATCACCGGCGTGGCGAGGTCCCGGACGCGCGCCGGGGTGAGCGTCCGCAGGTCCGCGCCGAACGAGCCCGCGACCTGCTGCCGCAGCCCGTGCGGCAGGTCGGTGATGAACCGGCGCACCTCGTCCTCGTGCCCGCCGATCACGACCGGCCGCCGCGATCCGCCGGCGGCGCGCTCCAGCTCCGCGACCGTGTCACGGAAATGCAGCTTGGCCAGCCGCATGACTCGCTGCTGGATCCGGTAGGCCTGCAGGCCGTACCAGCCGGAGAATCCGGGGGACCGGACGCCCGCCGCGTCCCTGCGCGCGAGGGTCTCGATCCGGTCGCCGTCGACCGCCAGGATCCAGGCGTGCCGGGTGTCGATCACGACTGCGTGGTACGGCGGGTTCCGCTGCAGCGCCGCCAGCAGCGGCAGCGTGTGCGGCCGGGGCGCGAGCACCGCGCGCTCGGCCACCTGGCCGGGCAGCGGCGCGGCCTCGAACAGCCCGATCGCGCTGGAGGCGAACATGGCGGCGGTGTGGCCAAGCCAGTCGTGGCCGTGCAGGCCGACCTCCTGCGCGATCCGGTCGAGGTCCGCGGGGTCGGCGCCATCCCCCGCCGACTTGATCAGCTCACGAGCCCGCGTGGCCAGCGCGCGGTGCTCGGCCATGTCCAGCGGGACCGGGAGGTAGACCGAGATCACCGCGGCGTCCTCCGCGCGCAGCCGGCGCAGCCAGGCCGGGTCGGGCGGGCGGGTCACCGGCGGCTCCCGGCGTCCTGGTCCGGCGTGAGCATCCGGGCGATGTCGGCGGGCAGCGCTGCGAATGCCTCGCCGAGCACTCCGGGGGACAGGTGGTTCCGCAGCGCCCCGGTGACCAGCCGCCCGGCCCGCGGGACCTCGGTGAGGTGGACCTGGGCGTCCTTGGCGAACCGGGCGACGAACTCGTCCCGGCCGAACTTGGCGGGCACCTTGCTCTGGTTCCACCCCTCGAAGAACACGCCGCGGAGCAACTCGGGGAGCTGCGCCGCCAGGTGGGAGGAGACCGACGCCGGCAGGCGATCACGGAGCGTGTGCAACCATGCCCGGGTGGCCCGGTAGGCGACCTTGCGATCCTGGGTGCCGAAGCTGGCCGCCACGTCGGCGAGCCAGGCGTTCGTCTTCTCGATGCTCCGGTCGAGGCTGTCGACTCCGGTAGCGGACATGGCGGACCTCCTGCTCTAGGGTTCCAGCCGAAGGGAAGGTGTGAGGATGCACGTGACCCTGGACGCCGTGCCGGTGGACAAGCCGGGCGACGTGAACGTGATCGTGGGCCAGGCCCACTTCATCAAGACGGTCGAGGACCTGCACGAAGCGCTGGCCGCGGCCGGCCCGCACCTGCGGTTCGGCCTGGCCTTCTGCGAGGCCTCGGGCGACCGCCTGATCCGGCGGTCCGGCAACGACGACGCGCTCGCCGCCCTCGCGGTGGCCGGCGCCGAGGCGATCGGCGCCGGCCACTCGTTCGTGATCATGCTGCGCGGCGGCTTCCCGGTGAGCGTCCTGAACCAGGTCAAGGCCGTGCCCGAGGTCTGCTCGGTCTACTGCGCGACGGCCAACCAGGTCCAGGTGCTCGTCGCGGTCACCGAGGCCGGCCGCGGGGTCATCGGCGTCGTCGACGGCCTCCCGCCGGCGGGCGTCGAAGCCGACGCGGACGTGGCCAGGCGGCACCGGCTGCTCCGCGACCTTGGCTACAAACTGTGACCGCCGGCTAGCGTGGTCACCGGCGGGCGACCTTGTGGTGCTCGACGATCGTGTCCGCGGACGGGAAGAAGACGCTCTCGTGGCCGTCCTTCCAGCGCACGAGGTACGGCGGGCTGCCGTGCTCGCCGTGGACCTCGATGATCTCGCCATGACGGTCTTCATCGCCCTGATGGCGGCCCTTAACCGTCAGATGGTCACCGACTGCTGCCTGCATGGCTCGCCTCCCACGGTCGGATCGCTGCTCGTGGCCCGTGCTGTCGCCGTTCGTTGTTCCCAGCTGCGGACCAGTTCATGGTCGCTCAGCCGGGCCGGGTTGGCCAGGGGCGAAGGTCCGCCGTGAGCGGGCCGGCACGGGCCCGCCCCCGCTGGCGATGCCGGGCCTCTTCCGTGGCCCGCGCGCCAGCCCGCAGGGCCGCCCGGCCCGGGAGGCCCCCCGGGCGGCAGGCCACTTGGGGGCGTCGGCGCGGGACGTTGGTCTCTAGGAGCGGCAGCCGGCGGGGCATACACCGGAGGGTGATGATCTCGCCAGGAGGCTGGGCGTGGAGAAGGCACCGATGCACGGGCCCCGCGGGCCGGCGGCGCCCGCCGATGACGCGGCGATCGCGGCCCGGGTCTGGGATGCGGCGCGGGCCGAGCTGGACGGGCTGCCAGGCGGGCGTGGCCTGAACATCGCCCATGAGGCGGTCGACCGGCACGCGGCCGGGCCGGCGGCGGGCCGGGTCGCGCTGCGCTGCATCGGCCGGGATGGTGACGTCACCGAGGTGACCTACGCGGAACTGCGCGAGCGGACCAGCCGCTTCGCCAGCCTGCTCCGCGGGCTCGGCGTGCGCCCGGGCGACCGGGTGTTCTCCCTGCTCGGCCGCGGCGCCGACCTGTACGTGGCGGCGCTCGGCACGCTGAAGAACGCCAGCGTGTTCGCCCCGCTCTTCCCGGCGTTCGGGCCGGAGCCCGTCGCCGAGCGGCTGCGGATCGGCGCCGGGAGGGCGCTCGTGACCAGCGCGGACCTGTACCGGCGGAAGGTCGCGCCGGTCCGGGACCGGCTGCCCGACCTGGAGCACGTGCTGATCGCCGGCGAGCCGGGCGATCCCGCGACCATCGGGCTCGCCGATGCCCTGGCGGCCGCCGACCCGGAGTTCGAGATCCCGCCGACCGATCCGCAGGACATGGCGCTGCTCCACTTCACCAGCGGCACCACCGGGCGGCCCAAGGGCGCGGTGCACGTTCACGAGGCGGTCGTCGCTCACCACGCCACGGCCGCCCGCGCGCTCGACCTGCGCTCGGGAGACGTGTTCTGGTGCACCGCCGACCCCGGCTGGGTGACCGGCACCTCCTATGGGATCATCGCGCCGCTCACCCACGGGCTCACGGTGCTGTCCGACGCCGGCGACTTCGACGCGCGGCGCTGGTACCGGATCCTCGCCGAGCACAGGGTCAGCGTCTGGTACACGGCGCCGACCGCGATCCGCATGCTGATGCGGTACGGGGATGACCTGCCCCGCTCCTACGACCTGTCCGCGCTGCGGTTCGTGGCCAGCGTCGGCGAGGCCCTCAATCCCGAGGCGGTCACCTGGGGAGAGCGGGCGCTTGGAATGCCGGTTCACGACAACTGGTGGCAGACCGAGACCGGCGCGATCATGATCGCCAACGTCGCGGGGATGCCGGTCAAGCCGGGCTCCATGGGCCGTCCCCTGCCCGGGGTGGTCGCGACGCTGCTGCGCCAGGGCAGGGACGGCCGCGCGCTGGTGACCGACGGCCGGGTCACCGAGGTCACCGAGCCGGGCGCCCAGGGCGAGATCGCGCTGCGGCCGGGCTGGCCGTCGATGTTCCGCGGCTACCTGCACGACGAGGCGCGGTACGCCGAGTGCTTCGCCGGCGGCTGGTACCTGACCGGTGACCTCGCCCGCCGGGATGCCGACGGGTACTACTGGTTCGTCGCGCGCGCGGACGACGTGATCAAGTCGGCCGGCCACCTGATCGGCCCGTTCGAGGTGGAGAGCGCGCTGATGGAGCACCCGGCGGTGGCGCAGGCCGGGGTGATCGGCAAGCCGGACCCCGTGGCCGGCGAGATCGTCAAGGCCTTCGTCGAGCTCAAGCCCGGCCGGGAGCCGAGCGAGGAGCTGGCCCGCGAGCTCATCGCGTTCGGCCGCCGCAGGCTCGGCGCGGTCGCGCCCCGGGAGATCGCCTTCGACGAGCACCTGCCGCTCACCCAGAGCGGGAAGGTGATGCGGCGGCTGCTCAAGGCCCGCGAGCTCGGCCTCGACACGGGCGACACCTCCACGCTCGGGAGCGCTCGGTGAGCGCGCGGCGCTCCCGGCCGGCGGCCACCGCTCCCGCAGCGGCGGGCACGGCGCTCCCGGCACCGCGGCGGGCGGAGGCCGCCGCGGGCGAGCCTGGCCGGGGCGGCGCCGCCGGCGGCCGGGAGCACCGGCGCGACCTGCTCCGGCGGATGCTGCTGGTCCGCCGGTTCGAGGAGAAGTGCGCCGAGCTGTACAGCGGCGGGGAGATCCGGGGCTTCGTGCACCTGTACATCGGAGAGGAGGCGGTGGCCGCAGGCGTCCTTGCCGCGCTCGCCGGCGAGGACAACATCGTCTCCACCTACCGCGAGCACGGCCATGCGCTCGTGCGCGGCCTGCCGCTGGACTGCGTGATGGCCGAGATGCTCGGCAAGCAGACCGGCTGCAGCCGGGGGCGCGGCGGCTCGATGCACCTGTTCGACGTCTCGCACCGGTTCTACGGGGGGAACGCGATCGTGGGCGGCGGGCTGCCGCTGGCGATCGGCATTGCCCTGGCCGACAAGATGCGCGGGCGGCAGGGGGTCACCGCGTGCTTCTTCGGCGACGGGGCGGTCGCCGAGGGCGAGTTCCACGAGTGCATGAACCTCGCCGCGCTGTGGCGGCTGCCGGTGCTGTTCTGCTGCGAGAACAACTTCTACGCCATGGGCACCGCGCTCGAGCGGGCCCAGGCCCAGACCGACCTCGCGCTGCGCGCGGCGAGCTACGGGATGCCGGCCTGGCCCGTGGACGGGATGGACGTCCTCGCGGTGGAGGAGGCGGCCCGCGGCGCGGCCGAGGCGGTCCGGTCCGGCGCCGGCCCGCACTTCCTTGAGCTGCGCACCTACCGGTTCCGCGCCCACTCGATGTACGACCCTGAGCTCTACCGGGACAAGGCCGAGGTGGAGCGGTGGCGGGCGCGCGATCCGATCACTCTGCTCGCCGACCGCTTGATGGGCGCGGGCGAGATCGCCGACACCGACGTCGCCGCCGACGACCAGGCCGCGGTCAGGGCGGTCGAGGCGGCCGCGGAGGCGGCCCGTGCCGCGCCTGCCGAGCCGGTGAGCGACCTGACCAGGTACGTCTACAGCGAGAGGCCGGCATGACCGCGACGGCTCCGGCGACGGCGCCGGTCACCGAGATCACCTACCGCGAGGCGATGCGGGAGGCGATCGCCGACGCGCTGCGGCGGGACGAGCGGGTCTTCCTGATGGGCGAGGACGTGGGCAGGTACGGGGGCTCCTTCGCGGTGAGCCTCGGGCTGCTCGCCGAGTTCGGCCCGGAGCGGATCAGGGACACGCCGCTGTCGGAGTCGGCGTTCGTCGGGGCCGGCATCGGTGCCGCGATGGCCGGGATGCGGCCGATCGTCGAGATCATGACCGTCAACTTCAGCCTGCTCGCGCTCGACCAGATCCTCAACAACGCCGCGACGCTGCTGCACATGTCCGGCGGCCAGGTGAACGTGCCGCTGGTGATCCGGATGGCCACCGGCGCGGGACGGCAGGTCGCCGCCCAGCATTCGCACAGCCTGGAGGCCTGGTACGCGCACATCCCGGGGCTGCGGGTGATCGCCCCGGCGACCGTGGAGGACGCGCGCGGGATGCTGTGGACCGCGCTGCAGGACCCCGACCCGGTGCTGATCTTCGAGCACACCTCGCTCTACAACCTCAAGGGAACGCTCCCCGCCGATGCCGGGGCGACCGGGATCGACCGGGCGGCGATCCGCCGGCCGGGCGGCGACGTCACGCTGATCGCCTATGGCGGCACCCTCACCAAGGCCATGGACGCGGCCGAGCGGCTGGCCGGAGATGGCATCGGCGCCGAGGTGATCGACCTGCGGACGCTGCGGCCGCTCGACGACGCGACGATCCTCGGCTCGGTCGCCAGGACCCACCGGGCGGTCGTGATCGACGAGGGCTGGCGGTCCGGGAGCCTGGCCGCCGAGATCAGCGCCCGGATCGCCGAGCAGGCGTTCTACGATCTCGACGCGCCGGTCCAGCGGGTGTGCAGCGCCGAGGTCCCGATCCCCTACGCGCGGCATCTGGAGGAGGCGGCGCTGCCGCAGCCGGAGGGGATCGTCGCGGCGGCGCGGGCGGTGGCGGGGTAGCCGTGGCCGACTTCCGCATGCCCTCGCTCGGCGCCGACATGGACGAGGGAACGCTGGTCCAGTGGCTGGTCAAGCCCGGCGACACGGTGCGCAAGGGCGACATCATCGCGGTCGTCGACACGGCCAAGGCCGCGATCGAGGTCGAGTCGTTCGCGAGCGGCACGGTCCAGGAGCTGCTGGTCGAGCCGGGCCGGACCGTCCCGGTGGGGACCGTGCTGGCCAGGATCTCCGAACCCGGTGCCGCCGGACCCGGTGCCGCCGGACCCGGCCGGCCCGCGCCCGCCGCGCCCGCCGTGCCCGCCGCGCCCGCCGCGCCTGCCGTGCCCGCTGCACCTGCCGTGCCCGCCGTGCCTGCCGCGCGGGTGTCGCCGCTGGTCCGGCAGCTCGCTGCGGAGCGGGGGGTCGATCTGTCGGCGGTGCGCGGCACCGGGCCGGCCGGGGCGGTGACCCGCTCCGACGTGGAGCGGGCCGCCGGGAAGTCGGCCGTGCCTCGGGCGCGCCCCGAGCCAGCGGCGGCCGCGCGGGTGCGGGCCAGCCCGCGGGCCCGGCGGGTGGCCGCCGAGCTTGGGGTGGACCTCGCCATGGTCACCGGCACCGGGGCAGGCGGAGCAATCCGGGAAGTGGATGTACGGGCCGCGGCGCCGCGGCGGGCGCGGCCACGGTCGGCCGGGGAGAGCACGGCCCGCGCGGAGCGCTCCGAGGCGGCCGGGCGCGCCCCGGGCCGGCTTGCCCCGGCCCGGCTCGCCACGGCCCGGCTCATGGCCCGGTCCAAGCGGGAGATCCCGCATTACTACCTGAGCACCACGATCGACCTGGGCGCGGCGATGACCTGGCTGCGCGAGCGCAACCGCGAGGCGGAGGTCAGCGACCGCATCGTGCCCGCGGCGCTGCTCCTGGGAGCGGCGGCCCGGGCTGCGGTCGCGGTGCCGGAGCTGAACGGGTTCTGGGCCGAGGACCAGTTCCGCCCGGCCGACGCCGTTCACCTGGGCGTCGCGGTCTCGCTGCGCGGCGGCGGGCTGGTGACGCCGGCCATCCGCGATGCGGCGGAGCTGGCCCCCGGCGAGCTGATGGCCAGGCTCCGCGACCTGGTCGGCCGGGCGCGGAACGGACGGCTGCGCAGCTCGGAGATGACCGGGGCCACGATCACGGTCACCAGCCTCGGCGACCAGGGAGTGGAGGCCGTGTACGGGGTCATCTACCCGCCGCAGGTCGCCCTCGTCGGGTTCGGCAAGGTCACCCAGCGCCCGGTCGCGGCCGACGGCCTGATCGGGGTGCGCCCCGTGGTGATCGCCACGCTCGCCGCCGACCACCGGGCCAGCGACGGCTACACCGGCGCCCGGTACCTGAACGCGCTGTCGGACCTGCTGCAACGACCGGAGGCGATGTGACACCTGAACAGGCCACGCGGGCGATCTCCGAGGCGCTCACCCGGGTCGCGCCCGACGCGGACGTGGGCGGGCTGGCGCCCGGGGACGACCTGCGGGATGCGCTTGAGCTCGATTCGCTTGACTTCCTCGCCTTCGTCGAGGCGCTGAGCGACCGGATCGGCCGGCGAATCGATGAGGACGACTACCCGAAGCTGGCTACGCTGGGCAGCGCCCGGGACTTCGTCGCGGCCCGGACCGGCGGCTGAGCGACCGCCGCCGTGCGCGCTGCCACCGGGATGAAGCGCCGCCCGTCGCCGGGTGAGCGCTGCCTCCGCCGGGAAGGAGTCAGGTGCCGCGGCTTGCAGACTTCCTCAGCAGGTTCCGGCCCGCGGGCGCCCCGGGCGCCGCGAGCCGGGCGGCTGTCCCCGCCGACCGCGCTGCCCAGCGGGCCGCCGAGCTCGATCCGGTGCTCGCGCTGCTCGCGGAGACCGACCAGGAGTGCACGCGGCTGATCGAGGGGGCCGAGCGCGAGGCCGCGTCGATCGTGACGCGGGCCAGGGCCCGGGCGGACGAGATCGCCGCCGAGGGCAGGGACCGCGCGCGGGTGGCGCGCGACCAGGCGGCGAACGAGGTCCTCGCCGCGGCCAGGGCGCAGGCCGGCGCGGTGCAGCGGGCGGCCCGCGACCAGGCGGCGGGTGCAGCCGCGCCGCGGGAGGATGACGTGCGCGCCCTCGTCGCGGAGGCGGTGCGGATGGTTCTCGCCCTGGACGCCTCCCGCAGCGGGAACGGCGGTGCTGGGCGATGAGCGCGGGCTGGGTGGCCGGCAGCGTGCGGGCGCGGGCGCTGGCCAGGCGGCGGATCGGCGGCGACCTGGCCAGGCAGGTGGCGGGCGCCGGCTCGCTCGGCGGGGCGCTCGCCATCCTGGCCGGGACGGCGTACCGGCCAGCGGTGCCACGGGACCGCGCCGCGGCTCCCGGCGCCGGAGCGCCTGGTGCCGCGGCGGTGACCGACCTGGCGCGGGCGCAGCACGCGGTGGCGGCCGGGCTGCTGTGGAACCTGCGGGTGCTGGCCGGCTGGCTGCCCCGCGGCGGCGCTCAGCTCATGCGCGCGCTCGCCGGCTGGTTCGAGATCGCCAACGTGGCCGAGAAGCTCCGCGAGTTGTCCGGGCAGGAGCCGGGCGAGATGTTCCGGCTGGGCGCGCTCGCCACCGCGTGGCAGCAGGCGCAGCAGGCAGAATCCCAGGCCGGGCTCCGGGCGGCGCTGATGGCGTCGGCGTGGGGGGATCCCGGTGACGGGGGAGCGCTCGAGATCGAGGTGGGGCTGAGGGCCAGGTGGGCGCAGCGCGTGGCGGCGATCGGCGGCCCGGCGCGGACATGGGCGGCCAGTGCGCTCGCGGTGCTGGCCGCGGGCGAGTGGTACGGCGCCGGCCGGGCCGGCCATCCGGTCCTCCGCTCGGCCGCCGCCGATTTGCTTGGCCCGCGCGCGGCGGCCGCCCGCTCGGCGGCAGACTTCGCCGAGGCGCTGCCCGGGGGCCTGCGGTGGGTGCTCACCGGGGTCCGCGACGTGCCCGCTGACCTCTGGCGCGCCGAGGCCGGCTGGTGGGCCAGGCTGGAGCGGGACGGGCACGCGCTGCTCGGCGGGTCCGGGCTGGACGTCCGGCCGGTGCTCGGGTCCGTGGCGGTTCTGGCGGCGGACGCGCGGCGGGTCCGCTCGGCCCTGGAGTCGGCCGCGCGGGGTTCCGGGGCGATCGGGGCCTATGATGCCGTGGCTTGAGACGGCGTTCCCCGTCCGGATGGCGCGCGTGGCGCTGGTTGCGCCGGAGGAGTCGGTGCGGGCGATGCTCGTGCGCGTCGCCGGGTCAGGGGTGGTCGAGATCGACGCGGAGCCGCCGGGCCAGGCGCACCCTGCCGCGGCCGTCTGCGAGCAGCCCCCCGACCTGGCCGCCCTGGAGCGGGCGGGGCGAGCCGACCTGGTGGCCGGGGAGGCGCAGGTGCGGCACTACTCGGACGCCGCAGCCCGCGGCCACGGAGCCGCGGCGCTGGCCGGGTGGGCCCCGGCCGGCGCAGTGCCGGGCCTGACCGCCGCGCTCGCCGAGGTCGGCGCCGCCGCGGTGCCGCTGCGACGGCCGCGCGAGGAGGCGCCCACGCTCGTCGCGCAGACCGCGGGCCAGCGCGCCCTGAGCCCGATCGTCTCCGCCTACGGCACGATGCCCTACGCCGACGTCAACCCGGCCTGGCTGGCCTGGGCCAGCTACGTCGCCATGTTCGGCATGATGTTCGGCGACGTCGCGGAGGGCCTGGCGCTGGTCGCGGCCGGGGTGGCGCTGTGGCTCGGCTGGCCGGGCCGGGCACGGCCGTACCGGACGGCCTGGCCGTTCGTCCTCGGCGCGGGGGTGGCGGCCACCGGCTTCGGCTTCGCCTACGGCGAGTTCTTCGGCCCCACCGGCGTGGTCCCGGTGCTCTGGCTCAGCCCGGTGGACGAGCCGGTCCCGCTGCTGATAGCCGCGATCGGGGTCGGTGCCGTGCTGCTGGCCGGCGCCTACGCGCTCGGGATCGTGAACCGCTGGCGGGAGGGCGGCTGGCCGCTCGCGTTGTACGCGCCTTCCGGGATCGCCGGGACGCTGCTCTTCGGCGCGGTCGCCGCCGCGGCCGGCGGCTGGTACTACCGGTCCGCGCCGGCGCTGATCGCCGGGGCCGTGCTCGCCGCAGTGGCGCTGGCCGGGGCGTTCACCGGGTTCTTCGCCGAGGCCGGGGGCGGCGGGATCGGCGTGACGCAGGCGGCGGTGCAGGTCGTGGACCTGGTGATCAGGCTTGGCTCCAACGTGGTGTCCTTCGCCAGGCTAGCGGCGTTCGGGCTGGCGCACGCCGCGCTCGGCCTGCTGGTCTGGGACGGCACCAGGGCGCTGTGGCATCGTGGCGGCGTGGCGGTGGCGGGCGCGGTCGCGGTCTTCGCCGTCGGCACGGTGCTCGCGTTCGCGCTCGAGGCGCTGGTGGCGGCCGTCCAGGCGCTGCGCCTGGAGTACTACGAGCTGTTCTCCCGGGTCTTCGCCGCGCAGGGGCGACCGTTCCGCCCGTGGCGGCTGCGGGTCGAGCCGGGCCCGGTGACCGCCGGGCCGGCGAAGGGGGAGGGATGATGGTGATCTGGGTGGCCGGGCTTCCGGTGATCGTGGCCGCGGTGGCCGCCGCCAGGGCGGCGGCGCGCCGTGGGCAGCGGGCGGGATGGCTGCTCGCGGGGGTCAGCGTGGCTGTGCTCGCCGCCGCCGTCATGCTGCTGGTCGCCGTGGCCGGCCCGGCCGGCGCCGCGGGAACGGCGGGAGCGGTCAGGGCGGCCGGAGCCGCCAGGGCAGTCGCGGGGGCGGCCCCGGCCGCGGCCGCCGCCGCGGCCGGCAGCCACACGGCGGCGCTGATCGGCGCGGCCATCGCGGTGGCCGGGTCGACGATCGGCGCCGGGATCGCGGTCGCCTATGTCGGCGCGGCCGCGCTGGCGGCGATGAGCGAGCGGCCGGAGCTGTTCGGGCGCGCGATGGTGATCGTCGGCCTCGCCGAGGGGATCGCGATCTACGGCCTGATCGTCGGGATCATCCTGATCGGGAAGGCGTGAGCGGTGGCGCGCGTGGCGGTGATCGGTGAGCCCCTGCGGATCTGCGGGTACGCGCTCGCCGGGGCCGTGCTGCGGCCGGCCGGCGACCGGCCCGGGGCGCTGCGCGCGTGGCGTGAGCTTCCCGGCGACGTGGCGGTGGTGATCCTCACCCCGGCGGCGGCGAGCTGGCTGGGCGGGGAGCTGGCGAGCCGTCCCGGCGTGCTCCCGGTGGTGCTGCCGCCTGGCGAGCCCGGCAGCGGGGAGTGACCGGCGATGGTCCTGGCAGCCGATCAGATCGCCGCGCTCGCGCCGGTCCGGGCGGCGATGCTGGAGCGGGCCCGGGCGCGGGCCGACGCGGTGATCGCCCGGGCGCGGGCGGAGGCCGACGCGGTGATCGCCCGGGCGCGGGCGGAGGCCGACGCGGCCGTGGAGCAGGCCAGGGCCGACGGCGCGGCCCAGGCTCGCCCGGCGGCCGCCGCCGAGGTCAGCCGGAGCCGGCGGGCGGCCCGCGCGGCCGTGCTCCAGCGCGAGCTGGCGCTCCGCGAGGACCTGGCCGCGCGGATCGCGACGGCGATCCGCGGGCTGCGGGACGGCCCGGAGTACCCGCGGCTGCGCAGCCGGCTGGCCGAGGCGGCCGGGCGCGCCGCCGGGCCGGGCGCGGTGATCACCGAGCACCCTGACGGCGGGGTGATCGCCCGGGCGGGCGGAGTCGTCGTCGACTGCTCGCTGCCCAGGCTGGCCGACCGCGTGGTGGCGGCCCTCGGCGGGCGGATCGCGGAGCTCTGCGCGGGATGACCGGGACCGGGAGCGCCGGGCGGATCAGCCGGGTCAGCGGCCCGCTCGTGGAGGTGAGCGGGCTGGCGGGCCTGGCGATGGCGGAGGTGGTCGAGCTCGGCGAGCCGAGGCTGCCCGGTGAGGTGGTCGCGATCGACGCGCTGCGGGCCACCGTCCAGGCCTATGAGTACACCGGCGGGCTGGCCCCGGGCGACCCGGTGGCCGCCCGGGGGGCGCCCCTGTCGGCGCCGCTCGGCCCGCACCTGCTTGGCGGGATCTTCGACGGGCTGCTGCGCCCGCTGGCCGGGGCGGGCCCGTTCCTGCGGCCAGGAGCTGCCGCGGCGCCGCCCGGGGCCGGCCGCGCCTTCCCGTTCACCCCGCGGGCTCGTGACGGCGACGTGCTGGCCGCCGGGGACGCGCTGGGCGCCGTCACTGTCGCCGGCGCCGTTCCCTACCTGGTCCTGGTGCCGCCCGGTGCCGCCGGCGAGGTCCGCGGGATCTCGCCGGCCGGTGACCTGCCCGCCGGAGCGATCGTCGCCACGGTCGGCGGCCGCCCGGTCCCGCTCACCGGATCCTGGCCGGTCCGCACCCCGCGGCCGGTCGCCGAGCGGCTGGAGGCCGGCGAGCCGCTGCGGACCGGGCAGCGGGTGGTGGACCTGCTCTTCCCCGTCACCCTGGGCGGAACCAGCGCCGTGCCCGGGGGGTTCGGCACGGGCAAGACCGTGCTGCTCCAGCAGATCACCAAGTGGTGCGACGCCGACGTGATCGTCTATGTCGGCTGCGGCGAGCGCGGCAACGAGCTGGCCGAGATGCTCACCGAGCTGTCGGCCCTGGCCGACCCCAGGACCGGTGGCCGCCTGGCGGACCGGACCGTCGTCATCGCCAACACCTCCAACATGCCGATGATGGCGCGGGAGGCCAGCATCTACGCCGGCGCGGCGGTGGCCGAGCACTTCAGGGACATGGGACTGCGGGTGGTGGTGGTCGCCGACTCCACCTCGCGGTGGGCCGAGGCGCTGCGCGAGTTCTCCTCGCGCAGCGGCGAGATGCCCGCCGAGGAGGGGTACCCGGCCGGCCTGGCGTCGGCGCTCGCCGCGTTCTACGAGCGGGCCGGCCTGGTCACCACGCTCGGCGGCCGGACGGGCTCGGTGACGATCATCGCGGCGGTCTCGCCGCCGGGGGGCGACATGACCGAGCCGGTCACCGCCTACAGCGTCCGGTTCGTCAGGACCCTGTGGACGCTCGACCGGGACCTCGCCTACGCGCGGCACTACCCGGCGGTCTCGTGGGAGGGCTCGTTCTGCCGGGATGCGGCGGCGATCGGGAACTGGTACGCCAGGAACGGCGACCCGGGCTGGGCGCACCGCCGGGAGCGGCTTGCCGCCGTGCTCGTCCAGGCCGACCAGGCCGCGGCGCTGGCCGAGCTGACCGGCGCGACCGCGCTGCCCGCGGCCCAGCGGATGGCCATCCTCGCCGGGCGGCTGGTGCGGGAGGGCGTGCTGCAGCAGAGCGCGATCAGCGCCACGGACGCCTCGTGCGAGCCGGCGCGGGCGGCCGCGCTCGCCGACGCCGCGCTCGAGGTCGCCGACGCCTGCGGCCGGCTGGCCGACCGGGGCGTGCCCGCGGACCTGATCGAGCGGCAGGACTTCTCCGCGCTGCTGCGGGCCAAGGAGGAGGCCGCCACCCCGGAGCAGGTGCGGGGGCGGGCCGGCGATCTGATCGGCCGGCTGAGCTCGCTTGAGGCCGACCGGGAAGGCGGCCCCCGGTCGTGAGCCAGTGGGCCAGGCCGGAGTTCACTGCGGTGGAGCGGCTCCGCGGGCCGCTGGCCGTGCTGCGGGGCGTGACCGGGGTGGGCTGGGACGAGTTCGCGACGATCCGCCTCGATGGCGGGGAGGTCAGGCACGGCCTGGTGCTCGAGGCGGACGACGACCTCGCCGTGGTTCAGGTGCTGGAGGGTACGGCGGGAATCGACCCGGCCAGGATGGCCGTCGAGTTCGCCGGAAGCCCGCTGCGGATCGAGGTCGGGACGGCCTGGCTCGGCCGGGTCTGCGGCGGCCGCGGCCAGCCCCGGGACGGCGGGCCGCCGGTCACCGGGCCGGTCACGGCGCCCGTGGCCGGGTATCCGGTCAACCCGGCGGCCCGGCTGCCGCCCTCGGAGCCCGTGCTCACCGGCGTCTCGGTCATCGACGAGCTGACAACCGTGGTCCGCGGCCAGAAGCTGCCGGTCTTCGCGGCCCCGGGCCTGCCGCACCTGGAACTGGCGGCGCAGGTCGCGGCTCAGGCGACGGCGGGCGGTGAGCCGTTCTGCGTCGTGTTCGCCGGGATGGGGCTGACCCACGCGGACGCGGCGGCCGTCCGGGCGGCGCTGGAGGACCGGCTGGCGGCGGGCGAGCTCGTGCTCCTGCTCAACCTGGCCGGCGACCCGGTGATCGAGCGGGTGCTCACCCCGAGGGTGGCGCTCACGGTCGCCGAGCACCTCGCGTTCACCGAAGGCAGGCACGTCCTGGTGGTCATGGCGGACATGACGAGCTACTGCGAGGCGCTCCGCGAGGTCTCGGCCGCCCGGGGCGAGCTCCCGGCGCGCCGGGGCTATCCCGGCTACCTGTACAGCGACCTGGCCTCGCTCTACGAGCGGTGCGGCCGGATCGACGGCCTGCCGGGCTCGCTGACGCTGATCCCGGTGCTCACGATGCCGGCCGGGGACATCACGCACCCGGTTCCCGACCTGACCGGGTACATCACGGAGGGCCAGATCGTGCTGTCACCCGGCCTGCACGCCCGCGGGATCTACCCCCCGGTGGACGCGCTGTCCTCGCTCTCCCGGCTGATGCGCCGCGGCGCGGGCCCGGGCCGGACGCGGGACGACCACCTGGACGTGGCGGCGCAGACGCTGGCGGCGCTGGCCGCCGCGCGGCGGGCGGGCGAGCTCGCCGAGCTGATCGGCGAGGAGGCGCTGAGCGAGACCGACCGGCGGTACAGCGAGTTCGAGCGCGCCTTCGAGGACTGCCTGGTCCACCAGGGGCCGGGCCAGAGCCGGTCGCTGGACGAGACGTTCCGGCTGGCCTGGCAGGTGCTCGGGAAGCTGCCGCGGCGGGAGCTGACCATGATCCCGGCCGACGTGCTCGATGCCAGGTACCCGGCAGGCGGCGGCCCGGCAGGCGGCCCGGCAGGCGCTGATGACCGGGCGGAGGCGCGACCGTGACCGGGCCGGACGGCGGGCCGGGAGGCCTGCGGCTGGCGGTCCCGCCGGGCCGGGCGGGCAGGATCTGGCTCGACCGGCGCCTGGCCGCCGCCCGGCGCGGCGCCGACCTGCTGGACCGCAAGCTCCGCGTGCTCCAGGCCGAGGAGGCCAGGCTCTCCCGTGACGCCGAGCGGACCGGGCAGGCATGGCGGCGGCGCGCCGCGGAGGCCGACCGCGCGGTGCTGCTCGCCGCGCTGCTCGGCGGGGAGCGGGCGATCCGGCTCGCGGCGCCGGCCGGGCACGCGCAGGTGCGCATCGGCTACACGACCACGATCGGGGTGCGCCATCCCGCCTCTGCGTCGGTCAGCGCGCCCCCGCCGCCGGCGGCCTGGGCCGGGCCGGCGACCGAGGCGGCCAGGGCGGCGGCCCTGGCCGCGGTTGAGGCCGCCGCCGGGCACGCGGCCGCGGTCGCTGCCGCCGGGGCGGTGGCCGCCGAGGCCGCGGCGACGAGGCGGCGGCTGAGGGCGCTGACCGATCGCCTGATCCCGGCGCTGGAGCAGGCCAGGGCGCAGGTCGTCCTCGCGCTCGACGAGCTCGAGCGCGAGGACGGTGCCCGGCTGCGCAGGTTCGCCGGCCAGGCTGGGCCGGGGCCGTGACCGGGCAGATGGGACCTTCGGCCCTACCGGCGGGCTGCGGGGCGTGATGTCGTGGAAGTGACGAGAGGGGCCCACAGAGAGATGCGGGGATGCGGGCGGTGAGCCCGTACACCACGTAATCTGCATTCGCGAGAAACGCGAGGGGCCTCTCTCGCCATGTCCGCGCGATCAGCCCGGCCGCGGCCGCCCGGGCCGGACCACCGCCGGGCCGAACTCGGCGATGCGCCGCGAGACCGCGGCATCCAGGCGGTCCCCGAGCACCCTGACAACCGCGCGGCAGCGGGCCAGGTCCGCCTCGGGAATGTCGCCGACCAGGTCCGCGGCGAGCGCCCGGTAGGAGGCGTCCAGCCGGGCGAGGACGTCCTCGGCGGCCGGGGTCAGCGAGACGATCGTCGCGCGGCGGTCCCCTGGGTGCGGCCCGCGGGTCACCCAGCCGTCCGCCTCCAGCGCGTCCACCAGCCCGGTCACCGTGCGCGGCGAGACGTTCAGCGCGTCGCTCAGCCCGCGCATGAGCACCGGCCCGGACTCGCGCAGCGCCCACAGCACACGGCCGCGCGCGAAGCCCAGCCCGTAGTCCCTGGCCCCCAGGTCGAGCAGCTCGACGAGCCTGGGCGCAAGCCGGAACAGCATGCCGACCAGGCTCATCGGCAGGTCCGCCGGGCTGGGATCGGCGGCCCGCGGCGCGGCAAGGTGCTCCGATGCGGCGCCGCCGGATGTCAGCCGGGGGACATCAGCCGCGCGACTGACATTATCTGAGCCTGACATATTGTCTGGCTACCTCACTAAGTGTTATCCTCACAATTATGGATGAGTCTATGGCGCTTCCGGCCGCCGCGCCAGGAGACGGCGCACCGCCGGGCCCGGCCCCGGCGCCCGCGAACGGCCCGGCCACCGCCGGCCTGGCCACCGCCGGCCTGGCCACCGCCGGCCTGGCCACCGGCCGCCAGCCGGCTCCCCCGGCCGTGGAGGTGGCCGGCCTCGTCAAGGCCTACGGGCCCGTGACCGCGCTGGACGGGGCGACTCTCACGGTGCCGGCCGGGAGCCTGACGGCGCTGCTCGGGCCGAACGGCGCCGGCAAGACCACGCTGGTCCGCATCCTCGCCACGCTGACCAGGCCGGATCGCGGTCAGGCGCGGGTGCTCGGCCTCGACGTGGCCAGGCAGGCCGCGCAGGTCCGCGAGCGGATCGGCCTGACCGGCCAGTTCGCCGGGCTCGACGACGGGCTGACCGGCCGGGACAACCTCATGCTCATCGGCTGCCTGGCCGGCCTGCGCCGGAGGCAGGCACGGGCACGGGCCGCCGAGGTTGTCGAGCTCGTGGGAATCGGCGAGGCACTGGGCCGGGTGGCGCGCACCTACTCGGGCGGCATGCGGCGGCGCCTGGACCTGGCGGCGAGCCTGATGACGCGCCCGGCCCTGCTGGTCCTCGACGAGCCGACCACGGGGCTCGACCCGGCCAGCCGGCAGCGGCTGTGGCAGGCGCTGGACGGGCTGCGGAAGGACGGGACCACCCTGCTGCTCACCACGCAGTACCTGGAGGAGGCCGACCGGTTCGCCGACCTGGTGCACGTGCTCCATCACGGCAGGGTGATCGCCTCCGGGACGGCGGCCGGCGTCAAGGCCCGGGCCGGCGGGCGGGTGGTCACGGCGCGGCTGGAACGAGCCGACGCCGTGCCCCAGGCCGCCCGCGTGCTGGCCGGGCGGCTGGCCCTGGCGCCCGGGGCGATCCGCGCCGGCGCCGCCCCGGACCTGATCACGGTGGCCGCGCCGGGCGGGGCGCGCGACGTGGCCGCCGTGGCCGCGGCGCTGGCCGCGGCCGGCGTCCCGGTGGCCGAGCTGGGGCTGCGCCAGCCGTCGCTGGACGAGGCGTTCCTCGCCCTGACCGAGCCGGCCGGGAGCGCGCCATGAGGCGCCTCGGCCGGGACAGCGCGCTGATCAGCTGGCGGTACCTGAGGCTGCTCCGGCTCAGCCCGGGCAGGCTGGTGTACCCGCTGGTGCAGCCGCTGGTGCTGCTCGTGCTGTTCGTCTCGGTGTTCGGTGACCTGGCCGCATCCGGGCTCCACGCGGTCGGCGCGTACCGGCAGTTCCTGATCCCGGGGATCATCATCCAGAACGCGGCGCTGACCGCGCCCACCACCGGCCTTGGCTTGCTCCGCGACTCCGGCAGCGGCCTGGCCGACCGGTTCCGGTCGATGCCGATGTCCCGGCCGGCGGTCCTGCTCGGCCGGCTCGGCTACGACGCGGTGCTGCTCGCGGCGCAGGCGTCGCTGCTCATGGGCGTGGGCGTCGCGGCGCTGGGGTTCCGGATCAGGAGCGGGCTGGCCGGGGCCGCGGGCGTCGTCGCGGTCGCGGTCGCGTTCGGCCTGGCCCTGGCGGTCGCGTCGGCCTGGCTGGCGCTGCTGATCGGCGACGCGGAGACCGCCGAGCGCGTGCTGTTCTTCCCGGCCATCGCGATCACGTTCGTGAGCGCGGCGTTCGCGCCGGTCGGCGCGCTGGCGGCCTGGATGCGACCGGTCGCGCGGGTCAACCCGGTCACCAGCGCGGCCGACCTGATCAGGTCGCTCGCCTCCGGCGGCCCGGCGGCGGTCCCGCTGGCCGGGCTGGCGTGCTGGGCCGGCGTGCTGGCAATCGTGCCCGGGGTGCTCGCCGTCCGCCGCTGGCAGTCCCCGCCCGGCAGCTGACCCCGGGCAGGCAGACCGCCGCCGTCATCGTGCCGGGGGCCTGACGTGCGTACCATGACGGGCGAGGCGGGCCGAGCCGGCGCCGGGCCAGGCCCGCGGCCGGCCGCCGCCGGCGGCCCGGGCGACCGCGATCCGGGGCCGGGCGGCCTGACAGAGGAGCCAGGCATGTACGTTCCCGACTGCTTCGCGATGAATGACCTGGACGCGGTGGCTGCGTTCGTGGCGCGCTCGGGAGCGGCCGACCTGGTGACGTTCGACGGGGCCAGGCCGGCGGCGACCCTGCTCCCGGTGATCTGGGACCGCTCGGGCGGCGGGAACGGCAGGCTGCTCGGCCACATGGCGCTGGCCAACCGGCAGTGGAGCACGGCCGCGCCGGGCGCGGAGGGGCTCGCCATCGTCCACGGGCCGCAGGCGTACGTCTCGCCGTCGTGGTACCCGAGCAAGGCCGAGCACGGCCGGGCGGTTCCCACCTGGAACTACGTCAGCGTGCACTTCACCGGCCCGGTCACCTTCCACCGGGACGAGGCCTGGCTCCGCGACGTGGTCACCCGGCTGACCGACCTGCACGAGGCCCGCCGACTGCCGGACGGCGCGGCGGAACGCTGGCACGTCACCGACGCGCCGGAGCGCTACATCGCCGGGCAGCTACGGGCGATCGTCGGCGTGGAGCTGGCCGTCACGTCCGTGGAGGCCAAGGCGAAGCTCTCCCAGAACAGGCCCGAGGCCGACCGGGCATCCGTCGCCGCCGCGCTGCGCGCCGCGCCGGAGGCCGGAGCGCGGGCGGTCGGCGAGCTCATGGACGCCAGCGCGCCCGGGTGACCAGCTAGCCCGGCGGGCCTTCCGCCCCGGGGGCGGCCTCCACCCGGACCTCGATGCCGAGCAGCCCCGCCCGGCGCTTGCGCTCGCCCAGCGCCCAGAACGCCAGGCCCAGCGCGACCATGACCGCGAGCGAGCCGAGCGTCACCGACTCGAAGAACGCCCGGGATACGCCCCAGCTCTGCCGGATCGAGTAGGACTGGCCGAACAGCGCGTTGATCGCCCCCGGCCAGACCAGCGTGACGACGGTGACCACCACGAAGAGCTCGGAGATGATCACCGCTGCCCAGGCTCCGGCCGCCCCGCCGGGCACCCGGTAGGGCCGGGGCGCGCCCGGGTACTTGCGGCGCAGGACGACCAGCGCCGGGAAGATGAACAGGTAGCTCAGCGTGGTCGTGGATATCGTGAGCGCGAGCATCACCGAGAAGAAGCTGACGAGGCTGCCCTTGGTGATGGTGAGCACGAGCACGCACATGACGGAGGCGATGACGCCCGAGGCGAGGTTCACCGCGATCGGGGTGCCGAAGCTGGTGAAGCGGCCGAGGAACGCGGGGGCGGCTCCGTCGAGCGCGGCCACCGCCTGGGTCCGGTCGGCTCCCTCCAGCCACACCGAGCCGCTGCCGACCAGCGTGAGGATCACCAGAATGGCGAAGACCACGTCGAGCGCGCGCGAGTGGAACACCCCGGCGACGGCGGAGTAGGCGTCGGTGAACCCGCTCACGCTGGACAGGCTCGCCCTCGGGATCACCAGCACGATCCCGAGGATCACCAGCCCGTACAGGATCGCGCCGATCACCCCGGATCCGACGATCATCGCCGGGACGTCACGGCGCGGGTTGCGCATCTCCTCCGAGGCGCCGTTGGCCAGCTCGAAGCCCACCCACAAGAAGACCAGGATCCCGATCGCGGTCGTGAACCCCGAGATGGAAGGGCGCAGGTCGGCGGCGGTCGACGCGCCCGCGGGCCGCCCGTGCTGGGCGAGGTAGGCGATGAACAGGATCGTGAACAGGGCCACCACCGCGATCTTGACGATCGTGCCGATGTTCGGCCCCCACTTGCCGATGCGGAAGGCCACGATCGCGATCCCGACGGTGACCCAGGTGAACGCCAGGCCGACCACGATCTCCCACCCGGTCGGCATGGGCTTGGCGAGGATGAAGCTGTCGATGGCGGCGATCGTCGTGGCGGTCAGCGTCCCGCCGACCCAGATCGGGTTGGACAGCCAGTACAGGACCGACGCCACGGCTCCGGCGGCCCGGCCGAAGCTCATCCGCGCCCACTCGTAGGGCCCGCCCTCCACCGGGAACGCCGACCCCAGCTCCGCGGTGAGCATGCCGTAGGGGATCAGGAAGATCACCAGTGAGATGACCAGCCACGTGATCGCCTGCGCGCCCGCCTGCGCGGCGGCCGCCACGCTGTCGAGCCCGACGATCGCGCAGGCGGTGAAGAGCACCAGGTCGAACCGGCGCAGGACCTTGCGGAGCTTCGCCTTCTCCCGCAGGGCGAGCGTCCCGGTGCCCTCCGGGACAGGCGCGGCGGACGCGTCGGTCGCGGCCAATGGCGGACTCCTTCCGTACGGGAAGCCTTCTCGGCCGAACCTATGACGGGCGGCTCCGGGTGAACAACCCTTCCCGGGACATATGTCCCGGGAACCTCATCCGGCCCGGACGGCTGGTGGCGAGGCGGCGGGCGTCAGCGCGCGGCGTCGAGCAGGTGGTACAGGAGCAGCAGCTGGGTGATCGCCAGCGGCTCGGTCCGCTCGCCGTCGGCGAGGCGGCCGAGGGAATCGGGGACCGAGGCGTCGATGCCGAGCTCGGCCCAGATCGCCTTCTCGACGGTGGCGCTGTCCTCCCGGGGGGAGTAGCCGTGGACGTGCAGGGTGTCGACGGGCCGGCCGTCGGTGTCCCGGGTCAGCTTGAGGTGGATCGCGTGCTGGTCACCGTCGGAGAGCACCCGGGTCAGGTCCGGGTGGCGGATCGTGGGCCGGAGCATGAGCTCGGCGGACAGCGGCGTTCCCGGCGGGTCGTCGCGGTGCGGCGCCGGGCCGAACCTGACCACGATGTCGGCGAAGGCCCGCTGCGGCCGGATGAACGCCTCGGAGTCGGGCTCGCGCCGGGCGAGCTCGGCGAGGACCTGCTCGGCGGTGTAGCCGCGCTCGGAGGTGTCCCGCACGATCTTCCACCGGCGGCGGATCTCCTCGGGGGGGTTCAGGTAGACGGTCACGTCGAAGCAGGCCCGGGAGAGCTTGGTGTGCAGCGGCAGCAGCCCTTCGACGATGATGAACTCACGCGGCTCGACCAGTTCGGGCCGCGTCAGCCGGCCGGTGGAATGGTCGTAGACCGGCTTGAGCACCGGCTCGCCGATCGCCAGCAGCTGCAGGTGCTGCTCCATGATCTCGATGTAGTTGCAGTCCGGGTGCAGCACCGTGTACGGCAGCCCGGCCCGCTCGGCCCGGTCGAACCGGTGGTAGTCGTCCACGCAGATGGTGGTGGCCCGGCCCGGGCCGAGCGCCTCGATCAGGCCGCGGGAGAGGGTGGTCTTGCCGGCCGCGCTGTCGCCGGCGATCGCGATCATGATGGGGCGGCCGGGCGTGCCCTGATCGGCTTCGGCCCGGCGCATCCGCATCAGCTTGTGCGGCATGTGCATCCTCCGCCCTTCCGCGCCCGCTGGCCCGCGGTGGCGGCCAGCGCCCGCAGCGCGGCGATCTCGGCCCGCTGGTCGCGGGTGCCGAACAGCGCGCTCCCGGCGCAGAACGTGGTCGCCCCGGCGCGGGCCGCCGCGCCGATCGTCGCCCGGCCGATGCCGCCGTCCACCTCGACCTCGACCGGGTGCCCGGCCGCCGCGGCCATGGCCGCGGCCGCCGCGATCTTGGGCTCCATGCTCGCGAGGTACCGCTGCCCCCCGGAGCCCGGGTTGACCGTCATCACGAGCAGCAGGTCGGCCAGGTCGAGCACGTGCTCGACCGCGCACAGCGGGGTCGCCGGGTTGACGGCGACCCCGGGCCGGGCGCCCAGGTCGCGGATCGCCGCCAGGGTGCGGTGCAGGTGGGCGCAGGCCTCCGCGTGGACGATGATGAGCTGGCAGCCCGCCTCCGCCCAGCGCGGCAGGAGCCGGTCCGGGTCGGCGACCATCAGGTGGGCCTCGAACTCCAGCGAGACCAGCGGGCGCACCGAGCCGACCACGTCCGGGCCCATCGTCAGGTTCGGCACGAATGTGCCGTCCATGACATCCCACTGGATCCGGTCGGCGCCGGCCGCCTCCAGGGCGCGGCATTCCTCGCCCAGGCGGGAGAAGTCCGCCGCGAGCACCGAGGGCACGATGAGGGGCGCGGTCCCGCCCGGCGCGGTGCCGGCCGGCGCGGCCCGGCCCGGCGCGGTGCCGGCCGCGGGCGCGGCGGGCGCCAGGGCCGCGTGGCTCATCTGACCTCCTGGCATCCGTGCCGCCGGCCGGCGGGCGTGTCAGCCACGTTAGGTTCCCGCAGGTCACGCGGCGTCCCCCGGACGGGTGAGGCCGAGGGTGAACGGACCGGCGGCACGGTCGCGACATTCCGGGCCCCCACTATCGTGAGGACATGACGGAGCGTCCGCTGCGGCTGGTCCTGGTGGACGACCACGAGATGGTGCTCCAGGGCCTCAAGGCCATCCTGGCGCGCTTCGCCGGCCGGGTGCGGATCGTCGGCGAGGCCGCGGACGCGGCAGCGGCCGGGCCGCTGGTCGACGCGCTCGACCCGGACATCGTGCTGGTGGACGTGCGCCTGGGCCGGACGAGCGGGCTGGACCTGTGCCGGTCCCTGGTGGAGCGGGATCCGGCCCGCCGGGTCGTGCTGCTCAGCGCCTACGACGACGAGCAGTACCTGTTCCAGGCGCTGCGGGCCGGCGCCGCCGGGTACCTGCTCAAGCGGGTCGGCGGCGCCGAGCTGGTCGCGCACCTGGAGCGGGTGGCGCAGGGCGAGACCGTGGTGGACCCCGCGATGGCCGGCCGGGCCGCCGCCTCGGCGGCCCGGCTCCAGCGGGGCGAGTTCTGGCCGGGGGCGCACCTGGGGCTGACCCACCGGGAGAGCGAGGTGCTCGCCCTGGCCGTGGCGGGCCTGTCCAACCGGGCGATCGCCGGGCGGCTGGTGCTCGGCGAGGAGACCGTGAAGAGCCACCTGCGCTCGATCTACCGGAAGCTGGAGGTCAGCGACCGGGCGGGGGCGGTCGCGGTGGCGCTGCGCGAGGGGATCGTGCATTGAGCGGGCCGGCCCTGGAGCTCGGCGATCCCGAGCGGGAGAACCGGCTTCTGGTGGGCATCATCGAGGCTGCCGCGGCGGGCCCGGATCTCGGCCCGCTCGCCGCGAAGGTGGCCCGGCTCATCGTGGCGGCCACCGGCACCGACGTGTGCTTCGTGCACGTGCTCGACGACTCCGGGACCTCGCTGACCCTCGCCGGCGCGACCCCGCCGATGGACGAGCAGGTCGGCAAGGTCAGGCTGCGCCTCGGCGAGGGCGTCACCGGATGGGTGGCCAGTCACCGCAGGCCCGCGGTGATCGTGGCGGACAAGGAGTCCGACCCCCGCTACCGCTACATCCCCGGCCTGCACGGCCGCGACTACACCTCGATGGCCTCGGTTCCCATGGCCAGCGAGCCGAGCGGGCTGGTCGGCGTGCTGAACGTGCACACCAGGGCCAGGCGCGAGTTCACGGAGCGGGATGTCCGGCTGCTCACCACGATCGGCAGCCTGCTGGCCGGCGTGGTCCACCAGGCGCGGCTGCACCGCAGGCTGGCCGCGCGGGAGCGGGCGCACGAGCAGTTCGTCGAGCACGTGATCGAGGTCCAGGAGGGCGAGCGGCGCAGGATCGCCGCCGACATCCACGACGGGATCTCGCAGCGGCTGCTCAGCCTCGCCTACCACCTGGACGCCGCCGCCGACGCGCTGCCCGCCGACCGCCAGTTCGCGGCCGGCCAGCTCGCGAGGGCCCGCGAGATCGTCGATCTCACGCTCGACGAGGCCCGGGCGACCATCTTCGACCTGCGCCCGCCGCTGCTGGACGACCTGGGCCTGGCCGACGGCCTGGCCAGCCTCGGCAGGTCCACCGCGGGCGTGCGGGTGGAGGTGGACGCGCAGGAGTGCACGCTGCCCGAGCACGTCCAGATCGCCCTCTACCGGATCGCCCAGGAGGCCCTGCAGAACGTGGTCAAGCACGCGCGCGCCGAGGTGGCCAGGCTGGAGCTGCGGCTGGAGCGCGGCATGGCGGTGCTGCAGGTGGCCGACGACGGGGCAGGCTTCGATCCGGCCGCGGCCGGAGGGCACGAGGACGGCGCGGGGCAGGGCGGCGCCCCCGGGCCCGGGGGAGCGCCCGGCTACGGGCTGCGGAGCATGGCCGAGCGGGCCGGCCTGGTCGGCGGGAGGTTCGAGGTCCGGTCGGCCCCGGGCCGCGGCACGACGGTCACGGTCCGGGTCCCCGCCGGTCACGCCCGGCCCTGAGCGCCGCCGGCGAAGACGCGGCTGGCCAGGAAGTCGGCGGGCTCCAGGCGCATCAGGTCGTCGCGGCTGGCCGGCTGGCCGTCTTGCGCGAGCAGCCGGCTGGCGTGGCGCAGCCTGGCCCGCTCCAGCGCGTTGCGGACCGAGCGGGCGTTGGCGAACCGCGGCTGCTCCATCCGGCGGCGCAGGTACTCGCGGAACGTCTGGCGCGCCTGCTCGGAGAGCCGGTAGCCGGCCTGGCCCAGCATCAGGTCCGCGATCGCGGCGAGCTCGTCGAGGCTGTACCCGGGGAAGTCGATGTGGTGGGCGATCCGGCTGCTCATCCCGGGGTTGGAGGAGAAGAACGCCTCCATCCGGCTGGCGTACCCGGCCAGGATCACGACCAGCTTGTCCCGCTGGTTCTCCATCACCTGGAGCAGGATCTCGATCGCCTCCTGCCCGTAGTCGCGCTCGTTCTCCGCCCGGTACAGGTAGTAGGCCTCGTCGATGAACAGCACCCCGCCCATCGCCCGCTTGAGGACCTCCCTGGTCTTCGGCGCGGTGTGCCCCACGTACTGGCCGACCAGGTCGTCGCGGGTGACCGCGACCAGGTGCCCGCGCTCCAGGTAGCCGGTGCGGTGCAGCAGCTCGGCCATCCTCATCGCGACCGTGGTCTTGCCGGTGCCCGGGTCGCCGGTGAAGCACATGTGCAGGCTCGGCCGGGTGGTGGCCATCCCGAACCGCTCCCGCACCCGGTCGATGAGCAGCAGCGCGGCGATCTCGGCGATCCGGCGCTTGACCGGCGCGAGGCCGACCAGCTCGCGGTCCAGCGCGGCGAGCACGTCGTCGATGCCGGCCGCCCTCCGCTCGGCGGCGAGGTCGACGAGGGCGTCCGGCGCCAGGCCCGGGGTGAACCGCCCGCCGGGCTCACCCGCCCCGGCGGGCGGGCCGTCGCCGGGATCCGGCTGGCCGGGCCTGGCCATGCCGAATCCGGGGCGGCCCGTGGTCGGGGCCGTCATCGCCGGTACCGGTCGCCCTTGGGCCGGTCGAGCGCGTACGGGTGCAGCGTGTAGCGCACCTGCCGGTCCGGCCCCTCCTGCAGGGCCAGGCGGAACCCGGGCTCTTCGGCGGGCCGGTGCACCAGGAACGACAGCGCGGTGGTCTGCCGGCCGTACCGGGCGTCGTAGGCGTTCAGCCGGATGTAATGCCCTGGGTAGGCGCGGCGGCACTCGTTCACCTCGTACAGCACAGCGGCCGGGTCGGTCAGGTCGAACATCGGCAGCCCCCACATCTCCCACAGGTTGTTCCGCGGGTGCGGGTCGTCGGTGAACTCGACCGACAACGGCCATCCGTTGCCGAGCGCGTACCTGATCTGGAGCTCGATCTCCTCGTCGGTGAGCTCGGGCAGGTACGAGAACGTGCCCTGGGTGATGCGCATGTGCCCTCCCTGAGGATCCGCTAGGCCGTGGTCGGCGTCGCGACGATGTCGGGCGTGTCGGTGGAGGCGTAGGTGAAGGTGACGTCGCCCCAGGTCGAGAGCGCGACGTCGAGCTCGCGGCTGCGCTTGGCGGCGGCCCGCAGGATCTCCGGGCCCTCGGCGAGGTAGTCGCGGCCCTCGTTGCGCGCCTTGATCATCGCCTCCAGCGCCACCCGGTTGGCGGTCGCGCCGGCGGCGATTCCCATCGGATGGCCGATCGTGCCGCCGCCGAACTGCAGCACCACGTCCTCGCCGAGGTAGTGCAGCAGCTGGTGCATCTGCCCCGCGTGGATCCCCCCGGAGGCGACCGGCATGACGCCGGGCAGCCCGGCCCAGTCCTGCTCGTAGTACAGGCCCTTCACCGGATCCGGGGCGACCTGGTCCAGGCGCAGCGTGTCGTAGTAGCCGCGGACGCTGTTCGGGTCGCCCTCCAGCTTGCCCACGACCGTGCCCGCGTGGATGTGGTCCACCCCGGCCAGCCGCATCCACTTGGCGATCACCCGGAAGTTCACCCCGTGGCTCTTCTGGCGGGTGTAGGTGGAGTGGCCGGCCCGGTGCAGGTGGAGCAGGACGCCGTTGCGCCGGGCCCACTTGGCCATCGACTGGATCGCCGTATAGCCGACCGTGAGGTCGATCATGACGATCACCGAGCCGAGCCCGGCGGCGAACTCGGCTCGCTCGTACATGTCCTCCATCGTGGCCGCGGTGACGTTGAGGTAGTGCCCCTTGATCTCGCCGGTCTCCGCCTGGGCGCGGTTGACCGCCTCCATGGCGAAGCAGTACCGGTCCCGCCAGCGCATGAACGGCTGGGAGTTGATGTTCTCGTCGTCCTTGGTGAAGTCGAGGCCGCCACGCAGCGCCTCGTACACGACCCGGCCGTAGTTCCGCGCCGACAGGCCCAGCTTGGGCTTGACGGTCGCGCCGAGCAGCGGCCTACCGTACTTGTTCAGGTACTCGCGCTCCATCACGATCCCGTGCGGGGCGCCCTGGAAGGTCTTGGCGTAGTGGGGCGGGATCCGCATGTCCTCCAGGCGCAGCGCGGCCAGGGCCTTGAACCCGAACACGTTGCCGATCACCGAGGAGGTCAGGTTGGCGATCGAGCCCTCCTCGAACAGGTCGAGGTGGTAGGCGATGTGGCAGATGAACTGGCCGGGCGCCCCCGGCACCGGATCGATCCGGTAGCACTTGGCCTGGTAGTGGTCGTAGGCCGTGAGCCGGTCGGTCCACACCACCGTCCAGGTCGCGGTCGACGACTCCCCGGCCACGGCCGCGCCCGCCTCCTCTGGCGGCACCCCCGGCTGGGGGGTGACCCGGAAGGCGGCGAGCACGTCCGTGGGCCCCGGCTCGTAGTCCGGCTGCCAGTACCCCATCTCGGCGTAGGGGATCACCCCGGCGCCCCACCGGTCCGACATCGGCCGTCCTCCTGCCGCTCCTGCCTGCGCTGCGTGACACCGCCATCATCACCGGAAACTGTTAGAAGAACAATGAACATTCTTCATCATGACATGAGTGATAGATTAAGTCTCGTGACGACGGTGGCCCGGCTCCGGGCGTTCATCGCGGTGGCCGACTCCGGATCGGTGCGGGCCGCCGCGCAGCGCCTGTTCGTGACCGAGTCCGCGGTCTCGGCCGCGATCGGCGCGCTGGCCAGGGAGGTCGGCGTGCCGCTGATCGAGCGCCACGGGCGCGGCCTGCGGCTCACCGTACCCGGCGAGGCATACGCCGGGTACGCCAGGACGATCCTGGGCCTGCACGAGGAGGCGCTCGCCGCGGCGCGCGGGGTCCAGGACCCTGAGCACGGCCGGATCCGGGTGGCCGCGGTGACCACGGCCGGGGAGCACGTGCTGCCCGCGCTGCTAGCCTCGTTCCTGGCCCGCCATCCTGGCGTGGACCTGCGCCTGGAGGTGGCCACCAGCGAGCGGGTGTGGGAGCTGCTGGTCACCCACCAGGCGGACCTGGCGATCGCCGGCCGGCCCCCGCGCCACCTGGCCGGGTCGGTCCGCATCCAGGCGCTGCGGGCGAACACGCTCGTGGTGGTGGCGGCCCCCGCCGTGGCGGCCAGTTTCGACCTCGGCCGGACGCGCTGGCTGCTCCGCGAGGCCGGCTCGGGGACCCGGGCGGCCTGCGAGGCGCTGCTCGCCGGGTGGGAGGCCGACCCGCCCCGGCTCACCCTCGGATCGCACGGCGCGGTGGTCGCGGGCGCCATGGCCGGGCTGGGCGTCACGCTGGTCTCGCGCGAGGCGGTAGCGGCCCGCCTGGCCTCCGGCGAGCTGGCCGAGGTGCCGGTGCCCGGGACGCCGATGCGGCGGCCGTGGCACGCGGTCACCTCGCGGCAGGTCGCCGGGAGCACCGCCCTGCTGGTGGGGCACCTGCTCGCGCGGGACGGCGGCTGGCGCCGGCCCGCTCCCCGCGGCGGCCCGCCGGGAGATGAGCGCCGGCCCGCCGCCGGGCCGCAGGGGACCGCCGGGCCGCAGGGGACCGCCGGGCCGCAGGGGACCGCCGGCCGTCCTGCGTCGTGCGGCTCTGCGTAGTGCAGGTGTATCGTCACATCAGGTGGTTGGTGCGTTCAGTGCCGGCGTGAGGTTCTGGTGGCCGCGTCCCCGGGCGTCGAGCGAGGCGGCGCGCTGCCCGCCGGGTGGCGAGCGGGGCCGGTGGTGGCGGGCGTGGACGGGTCCGACTCCGGCCGGCTGGCGCTGCGTGCCGCCGCGGACGCCGCCGGGTGCCTGGGCGCGGCGGTGGTCGCCGTGCACGTCGATCACTGGCCGCCGTGGTGGATGTGGCTTTCCGGGCTGTCCGGCGTGGCGGTCGCGCTGACCCCGCCCGAGGTGAGCGAGACGGAGGCCGCCGCGTTCCTCGACGCCGCGCAGATCCTCGGATCCGGCGGCTTGGCCTGGCGATTCCTGGTCCGGACCGGGGATCCGGCCACCGAGCTGGAGCGGGCCGCGCGCGAGGTCGGCGCGGTCCTGCTGGTGGTGGGGCGGCGGTCGCACAGCCGCGTGCGCGGGCGCCTGCACCACTGCCCGGCGGAGCGGCTGGCGCACCGCCCCGGCCTTGCCGTGCGGGTGGCGGCTGGCTGAGCGCCGCGCCCGCTGGCCGGCTCCGCGCCAGGCCCGGCCGTCCCGCTAGGAGACGCTCACCCCGATCAGGTGGCCGACGCCGAAGGTGACCGCCGCGGCGAGCGCGCCGACGAGGAGCTGGCGCAGCCCGGAGCGGATCGCGGGGCGGCCGTTCAGCGCGCCGATCCCGCCGCCGACCAGCAGCAGGGCCGCCGCCGCGAGCCCGATCGCGATGAGCAGCGCGACGGTGCCGGACGCGGCCAGGTACGGCAGCACGACGACGAGCGCGCCCGCGGCGAACGCGAGGAAGCTCCAGATCGCGGCCGCCCACGGGGAGCCGAGCGCGGTGGGGTCCAGGCCCAGCTCCTCGCGGGCCAGGGTGTCCAGCGCGACCTTCCGGTCGCTCATGATCTGGGCGGCCAGGCGCTCGGCGTCGGCTCGCGGCAGCCCCTTGGCCCGGTACAGCAGCGCCAGCTCGGCCCGCTCCTCCTCGGGGTTCTCGGCCAGCTCGGCCGCCTCCAGCGAGATCTCGCGCTGGTACATCTCCCGCTGGCTGGTCATCGAGACGTACTCCCCGGCCGCCATCGAGAAGGACCCGGCGAGCAGCCCGGCCACCCCGGCCAGCAGGACCGTGGTCCTGGCCGCCCCCGAGCCGGCGAATCCCATCACCAGCGAGGTGTTGGACACCAGCCCGTCGCTGACGCCGAAGACCGCGGCGCGCAGCGCGCCCGAGCGGTCCCCCCGGTGCCAGGGCTCGCGCCGGGATATCTGCTCGCGGGGCCCGGGCCGGCTGGCGGCCAGCCTGGCCAGGGCGCGGGCGTGCCCCCGCTCGTCCTGCGCCATCCCCGGAGCCGCGTCCGGCTCGTGGTCGTACATGCCCGCGTCGGCTCGTTCCGCCCGCTCGATCATCGGCAGGACGGCCCGCGCGGAGAACGCGCGCGCCGCGGTGGCCAGGAGCCTGGTCCGCAGGCTCGGCGCGCCGGCTGGCGGCACGGCCGCCCCCGCCGCGGTGAGCTTGGCCTCCCAGTGGGCGGCGTGGCGGCGCTCGACCGCCGCAAGCTCCTCGAGGATGTTCCTGCGCTCGCCGGCCTCGGCCCGGGCCAGCCTCGCGTACAGCTCGGCGGCGTCCCGCTCGCTGGCCAGCATCTGCCGCCAGCGCCTGACCTGGTCGTCGCTGGCCCGGGCGCCTGCGGCGCCCGGCTCCGGCGGCGGCCACGTTCCGTCTGGCTGGGTCACCCGGGCTCCTCCGATGCTACGGGCCGGGCCGGCCCCGGCACGTCAATCCGAGCCTGGAGCATCCGCCCGCTTCCCGCTAGGGGCGAATGTCCCGCAGGCGGGCCAGCCGCCGCCGCGCCCGCCCGGCCGCGACAGGCGCTCGCCGTACCAGCGCGCCGTCCAGCGCCCGGATGCGCACAAGGCGATGAGGCCCAGGCCGGCGAGGAGCATGACCAGCGGGGCGGCGCGGCCAACCAGCTGCGACTCGATCCACGCCGCGACGGGGCTCCGGGGCGGCCACGGGTTCCCCGGGAGGCTGGCGATCGTGCCCGCCGCCAGCCTGGCCAGGACGAGCCAGTCGAGCAGGGTCACCGGGTACAGCGGGAGCAGGCAGATGATCATGGCGTCGTACCAGGGCAGCAGGTACGACCAGAAGAACACCCAGGCGACGCCCGCCGCCAGCGCGGGCCGCACGGCCGGCCTGGCCGGGGCACCCGGCGGCAGGCGCAGCAGGAGCGCCCCGGCCATGACGATCACGAGCGTGGCCGACACCCACGTGATCACGTGGAGCAGGTGCGGGTAGGCGCTGGTGATCAGCCGGTAGAAGTCATCCGCGCTGCTCTTGTTGCCCCGGTGCAGGATGGCCCTGACCAGCGGAAGGCCGAAGGCCGCGTACGGGGGCACCACGGTCGCCAGCCCCGCGGCCGCCGCCGCCGCCATGGCGGCGAGCGAGCGGCGGAGCGCCCAGGCAATGCCCAGCGCGAAGAGGATATAGTTGATCTTGAAATCGGCGGCGATCCCGACGAGCGCGCCCGCCACCGCCGCCCGCCAGAGCGACGGCCCGGACCGGGCGAGGAGGATCGCGATGACCCCCGCGGCCGCGGGAAGCGCGTCGACGTGCCCGGCGGCGACCAGCACCCACAGCAGCAGCGGGTTGGCGGTCCACAGCAGGTGGCCGCGGGCCCGCCTGGTCGGGTCACGGCGCAGCGCAAGCTCGAGCGCGAGCGCCACCACGCCGAAGGACAGGGCCGTCCACAGCTTCAGCCAGAAGGTGATCCGCGCCATCGAGGCCCCGCCGAGAAAGGCCGCGAGGAACTGCTCCGCCGTCGCCAGCGGCCCGTAGACGCTGACCTGGTGCTCCCACTTGCGCGGCACCGACCTGGCGAACGCGTCGTGGATCTGCCGCAGGTGGACCGGGGTCATCACGTAGGGGCTGTGGCCGAGCACCGCGATCCGCCCATAGGTGGCGTAGTCGAGCGCGTCGCTCGATCCGACCGGCGGCAGGAAGGCCAGGGCCAGGGCGGCCGCCGCGCCGGTCACGATGAGCAGGCCCGCGGGAAGCCGTGCCCCCCGGTGAACCGCGAGCAGCCCCGCGGCGACGCCGGCCGTTCCCGCGAGCCCGGCGAGCCAGAGTGCGCCGAGCACGGCCGCCGCGGGCACCCGGACGGAGCCCAGCTCGAACGGCGGGCCCGCGGCCGGGACGGCCAGGTGCGGGAACATCCAGCTGCTCCGCAGCAGCGAGGCCGCGATCATGATGAGCAGCGACGCGGCAATCCCGGCCACGGCGATACCGGGCAGTGCCCGCGTCAGCCGGCCTGGCGCGGCCCGTGCCGTCCGCCCGGGCAGCGAAGGAGAGCCCGGACCTGATGCCGTGACGGCCGCGTCAGTCATCGCGCATCGCTCTTCCCCGGCGCCCTCCGCGGGTGCCTGGTCGGCGGCACGCGGCGTCCCAGCCATGCAAAGAAGTCATTAATAAGTGGTAAACGCGATAAAGGTAATTATTCGATCGTCATCGTGGGGAACGAGCGGGCCGGGCGGCGGGTTCCGCTCCGGAGTCCCCCGGGCGTTCCACCGCGCCAGGGATGCGGCGGCGTGCCTGCGGGTCGTACGGTGCCGAGCCACCGGCCGCTCGGCCGGGCCGCGACCCGGCGGGACGGGGCGCGGCGGCACGGTGCGCGGCCCGGCGGGCCGCGACGGCGAGGAGGGTGAGCCGCATGGCAGACCTGGCAGCGACCGCCGCCGCGATGGTGCGCCCCGGCAAGGGGATACTGGCCGCCGACGAGAGCGTGAGCACGATGTCGGCCCGGCTGGAGCGGGCCGGCGTGGCGCCGACTGAGGAGAACCGCCGCGCCTACCGGGAGATGCTCGTGACCACCCCCGGGCTGGCGGGAGGGGTAAGCGGCGTGATCTTGTGCGACGAGACGTTCCGGCAGCGCGTGACGGGTGCAGCGACGTTTCCCCAGGCGCTTGCCGCGCGCGGCATCCTGCCCGGCATCAAGGTGGACACCGGGGCGAGGCCGCTGGCCGGCCGGCCGGGCGAGACGGTCACCGAGGGGCTCGACGGGCTGCGCGAGCGGCTGGCCGAGTACGCCCGGCTCGGCGCGGCGTTCGCCAAGTGGCGGGCGGTGCTGCGGATCGGCGCGGGCCGGCCGTCACCGCAGGCGCTGCGGGCGAACGCGCACGCGCTCGCACGCTACGCCGGCGCGTGCCACGAGGCCGGGCTGGTGCCGATCGTCGAGCCCGAGGTGCTGATGGACGGCTCGCACAGCCTCCGGGAGTGCGCGGAGGCGACCGAGCGGGCGCTGCGCGCCGTCTTCGCCGAGCTGGCCGAGTTCGAGATCGGGCTGGACGCGGTCGTGCTCAAGCCCAACATGGTCGTGCCCGGCGGCGACTCGGGCCAGGTGGCGGCGCCGGACGAGGTCGCCGGCGCGACCCTGGCCACCCTGCGCGCCGCCGTGCCCGAGGCGGTGGCCGGCATCGCGTTCCTGTCCGGCGGGCAGGGGGCCGCCCAGGCCACCGCCAACCTGGCGGCGATCTGCGCCCGGCCCGCCCCGTGGCCGCTCACGTTCTCGTTCGGCCGGGCGCTGGTCGATCCCGCGCTCGCGGCCTGGCGCGGGGAGGCCGCGCGGCTGGCCGACGGCCAGCGGGCCCTGGCGCACCGGGTCGCCCGCAACGCCGCCGCGCTGGCCGCCTGACCCCGGACGGGCGCCAGCCTGCTGCTCAGCCGCTGCCGAGGCCCAGGGCGGCGCGGACGCTCCGCTCCGCTGCGGTGATCGGATCGTTGCCGGCGATGACCTCCCGGATGACGCTCACGGTCGGGTAGCCGTCGGCCTTCTCCCGCTGGAAGCGCCGGGCGAAGCCCCCGCCGCGGATGTCGGCGAGAACCGAGCGGAACATCCGCTCCATCCCCTCGCTGTCCACCTCGCCGGTCCTGATGAACCCGCCGAACAGCGCGGTCAGCCCGTGGTTGAGCAGCGAGCCGTAGAACCCGTCGGAGGCGAACGCCTCCAGCGTCTTGCCCATCTCCCCGGACATGTAGGTCTCGAGCACCATCGCCTCGGGCGGCAGCCCCGCCTCGGTCCCCACCCGGAACGCCAGCTGCACCCCGAGGCCGAGGTACACGCCGAACGTCTGCTCCACGAGCAGGTCGAGCAGCGCCTCCTGCTCGGCCGGCAGCTCAAGGGCGCCCTTGCGCAGCGACCCGACCGCGCCCGCGAGGGCCAGCAGCCGGGCCAGGGCCTTGCCCGTCGCATCGGCCTCGACCGACAGGTAGGTGTAGAAGCCCTCCCCGGCCAGGTACACCTCGCGGACCAGGGCGCCCGACATGCGCGGTGCCATCAGCAGCACGTCTGCCCCGCGCGGCGGCGACACCAGGCGGTAGGCCAGCGCGTAGCCCGAGGCGAAGCAGACCGCCGAGCCGGGCCGCACCCTGGGGGCGATCACCTGGTCGAAGCACTCGGGGATCACCTCGTCCGGCAGCAGCACGAGCATCTCGTCGGCCGCCTCGGCCGCGTCGCCGAGGTCCGCCGGCTCGAAGCCGTCGGCGACCGCCTGCTCGCGGTAGCCGTCCTCGATGTTCCCCACGACCACGGTGACGCCGCTGTCGCGCAGGTTGAGGGCCACCGACCGGCCCAGCGTCCCGTACCCGAGCACCGCGACCGCGTGGCCGTCGAGCACGCCCGGGTCCGCGTCGGCCTGCGTGAAGAACCTCGGCCTTGCAGTCATGGCGATCCGCCTCCTCGCTCCCCGTCCGGGGCGTCACCGACCGCTGCCGCGGCCATTCCGGACGAGGGTAAGCGGAGGCGCGGCTCGCTGTCATCCGGCGGCAGGAAACATCATTGCCGATATCACTGTGAGAAGTGATAAATCATGACGGGAACGAGCCCGGCGCGGTGCCCGGCGCCATGCCGGCCCGGGTGACCGGGACCGAGCCGGTGAGCGCGTGCGAGGCGGGCGTCCCGGCGCGCAGCTCCCGCAGCACGCAGGCGGCCAGCGCGGCCGCCCGGCCGCCCTACTGCGGCACCAGGCCGTGCAGCGGGAACACCGCCCGGCGGGTGGCCATGATGGCCTGGTCGACCGGCTCGTCCGGGTCCCAGCCCGCCTCGAAGGGCGGCCAGGTCGCCGGCGCCCGCTCGGTCATGAACTCCGGGGCCGCTGTCCTGGTGCGCCGGGCGACGTAGTCCCGCCAGCCGGGCGGGGTCGGCAGCCCGGGGTCGAGCGGGCGGCCGGCGGCCTCGGCGAGCAGGTGCGCCCAGGTCCGCGGCACCACCTGGACCAGCTCGTATCCGCCGCCGCCGGTCAGCAGCCAGCGCCCGCCGGCCACCTCGTGGGCGAGCCGGTGGATGGCGGCGTGCGCGGCCCGCTGCGCGTCGATGGTGAGCGCCAGGTTCGCCAGCGGGTCCATCCAGTGGGTGTCGCAGCCATGCTGGCTGACCAGGACCTGGGGCCGGAACGCCCGCAGCAGCGGGGGCACGACCGCGTGGAACGCCCGCAGCCAGCCCGCGTCCCTCGTCCCGGCGGGCAGCGCCACGTTGACCGCGTAGCCCTCGGCGCCCGGCGCCCCCGTCTCGGCCGGCCGGCCGGTGCCGGGGAAGAGCGTGGCCGGGTGCTCGTGCAGGCTGATCGTCAGCACGCGCGGGTCGTCCCAGAACGCGGCCTGGACGCCGTCGCCGTGGTGGACGTCGATGTCGACGTACCCGATCCGCTCGGCGCCCTGGGACAGCAGCCAGGCGATGGCGATCGCCGGGTCGTTGTAGACGCAGAACCCGCTGGCGTGGCCGCGCATCGCGTGGTGCAGCCCGCCGGCGATGTTCACGCCGTGCGACGCCGCCCCGGACCAGACCGCGCGGGCGGCGGCCAGGGTCGCCCCGGCGACCAGCGCGGAGGCGTCGTGCATCCCGGGGAAGATCGGGTCGTCGTCGGTGCCGAGCCCGAACCGGCCCGCGACCGGGCCCGGGTCCGGGCCGCTCGCCTGCCGCACCGCCTCGATGTAGCGGCGATCGTGGACGAGGGCGATCTCGCCGTCGGTGGCCGGCGCGGGCGCCGCGACGGTGACGCCCGGGGCGTCCAGCACGCCGAACGCCCGGGCCAGCTCGATGGTGAGCTCGACCCGGACCGGCGCGAGCGGGTGCCCGGGCCCGAAGTCGTACCCGGTGAGCCGGTCGTCCCACGCGACGTGCAGGGTGCCGCTCATCGCCGCATTGTCTCACTCGGCCGCGGCCCGGGACGGAATCGGGCGGGTGAACTGCGGGGGGCTCACGGCCGCGGCGGCGCGCGTCCGGGGCGCCATTCACCCGGCCGCGGCGGCCATTGAGCCGGCCCGTGCCAAACCGCGGACGCGGGGAGGGGCAGGCGACTACTCTCTTACGGAAAGTAGTCATTCAAATGCTCATCGTACTGACCGGGTGCGGGCACGGCCCGCGACCGCACGGAGGTGGCCCGTGGCAGCGGCAGCCGGACCCCGGAACCGCGCCGCGGGGCCGCTCCCGCCGGAGCCCGCGCCCGCGCGGGAGCGGCCGTGAACGTCGTCGTGGTCGGCCTCGGCTATGTCGGGCTGCCCCTCGCCGTCCGGTGCGCGCAGGCCGGCCACCGGGTCGTGGGCTTCGACACCGACGAGGCCAGGGTCAAGCTGCTGGCGTCCGGCTCGTACGTGGAGGACGTGCCGGACGGCGAGCTCGCCGCCGTGCTGGAGAGCGGCACGCTGCGGCCCTCGTCCGAGCCGCGCTCCTGCGCGGGCTTCGACGTGGCGGTGATCTGCGTTCCCACCCCGCTGCGGGACGGCCTGCCGGACCTGAGCCACGTGGAGGCGGCGTGCCGCACGCTCGCGCGGTACCTGCGCCCGGGCGCCACCGTGATCGTCGAGTCCACCACCTATCCCGGGACCACCCAGGAGAAGGTGCTCCCCTGGCTGGAGGACGGATCGGGGCTGATCGCCGGCACGGACTTCCACGTCGGCTACAGCCCGGAGCGCATCGACCCGGGGAACCGGCAGTGGACGCTGGCGACCACGCCGAAGATCGTCTCCGGGATCGGCGAGGCCTCGCTCGCGGCGGTGAGCGCGTTCTACTCCGGGATCGTGGACCGGGTCGTCCCGGTCTCCTCCCCGGCCGAGGCGGAGCTCGCCAAGATCATCGAGAACACGTTCCGCCACGTGAACATCGCGCTGGTCAATGAGTTCGCGATGGTCGCCCATGACCTCGGGGTCGATGTGTGGGAGGCGATCGACGCGGCATCGACCAAGCCCTTCGGGTTCATGCCGTTCGCCCCCGGGCCCGGGGTCGGCGGGCACTGCCTGCCGATCGACCCGTCGTACCTGTCGTGGCGGGTGGAGCGGGCGCTCGGCCAGAGCTTCCGGTTCGTGGAGCTGGCCAACGACATCAACGGCCACATGCCGGACTACGTGGTCCGGCGCCTGATGCTCGGGCTGAACCGGCGCGGCAAGCCGGTCTGCGGCTCGCGGGTGCTGCTGCTGGGGCTCGCGTACAAGAAGAACACCGGCGACGCGCGGGAGTCGCCGGCGGTCCGGGTCGCCGCCCTGCTGACCGGCCTGGGCGCCGACGTGGTCGCGGCGGACCCGCACGTGATGGAGTCCGGGCTGATCACCGCGCCGGTGCGGCGGGTGGACCCGGTGCCCGCGGAGCTGGCCCGGGCCGACGCGGTCGTGCTGCTCACCGACCATGACGCGTTCGACCCCACGGCGATCACCGGTCACGCCAGCTACGTGCTCGACTGCCGCCGGGCGCTGTCGGGCCCGAACGTCGAGACCCTGTAGGCCCCGGGTCCGCGTCATGCGGGTGATCTGCGTGGCCGGCGCGCGGCCGAACTTCATGAAGGTCAAGCCCGTCATGGACGCGCTCGCCGCGCGGGGGGCGCGGGTCGTGTTCGTCCACACGGGCCAGCACTACGACCAGGCGATGAGCGAGGTGTTCCTCGCCGACCTCGGGCTCCGCCCCCCGGACCACCACCTCGGCGCGGGCTCGGGCAGCCATGCCGAGCAGGTCGCGCGGGTCATGCTGGCGTTCGAGCCGCTGGTCGAGCGCCTGCGGCCGGACGCGGTCGTGGTGGTCGGCGACGTGAACTCGACGCTGGCGTGCGCGCTGGTGACGGCCAAGTCGGCGGCGCGGCTCGCCCACGTCGAGGCAGGCCTGCGCAGCGGGGACCGGTCGATGCCCGAGGAGGTCAACCGGGTGATCACCGACCGGGTGAGCGACTTGCTGTTCGCGCCCTCGCCGGACGCGGCCGGGAACCTGCGCGCCGAGGGCTGCCCGCCGGAGCGGATCCGCCTGGTGGGCAACGTGATGGTGGACACGCTGCTGGCCAACCTGGGCCGGGCGCGCCGGCGGGGCACGCTGGCCGGGCTCGGCCTCACCCCGGGCGGGTACGGCCTGGTCACCCTGCACCGGAGCGCGAACGTGGACGACCCGGGGGTGCTCGCCCGGCTCATCGCCGGGCTCGGCCGGGTGGGCCGCCTGTGCCCGCTCGTGCTCCCCGCCCACCCAAGGCTCACGGCCAGGCTCGCGGGCCTCGGCGCGGCCGCGCCGGGCCGCCGGCTCCCGGTCGGCGCCCTCCGGGTCATCCCGCCCGCCGGGTACCTGGACTTCGTCGCCCTGGAGGCGTCGGCGCGGCTCGTGCTCACCGATTCGGGCGGCGTGCAGGAGGAGACGACCGTGCTCGGCGTGCCCTGCCTGACCCTGCGGGAGAGCACCGAGCGCCCGGTGACGATCACCGAGGGGACGAACCGGCTGGTGGGGACCGACCCCGACGTGATCGCGGAGGCGGCCAGGATGGTGCTCGCCGACCCGCCCGCCCCGCGCAGGCCCGCGCTGTGGGACGGCCGGGCCGCGGAGCGCATCGCCGCCGGCCTGATCCCGTGACCCGGCGCGCCGGGCGGGCGGCGTCACGGCGGCCGTTCGCGTACCCTCGCGGTCATGCGTGCTGATGCGATCTTCGCGGCCCTGGGCCGCCTGAGCGTCCGGTTCCGGTGGCTGGTGCTGCTCGCCTGGGTCGCCGCGGCGGCGGCCGCCGTCACCGCCCTGCCCTCGCTGTCCGGGGCGACGCAGAACGACAACAGTAAGTTCCTCCCGGCGAGCGCGCCGGTGGAGCGGGCCGCCGCGCTGGCCGGGCCGCTGGGCACATCCGGCATGGTGCCCACGCCGGTGATCGCGGCGACGCCGGGTCGTGCCCTGAGCGCGGCCGACGACGCGGCGCTCGCCGCGATCCAGGCCAGGCTGAGGCGGGTGCCGACGGTCCGCCGGGTGCTGGACGTCGGCCCGTCCGCAAACGGGCAGGCGCATCAGTACGTCGTCCTGTCGGCGCCGCTCGGCGACAACCAGAACGCGGCCGCCGCGCTCGTGGACGACCTGCGCGCGGCGATCCGTTCCGTGCCCAGGCCGGCCGGGCTGCAGGTCCACCTGGCCGGGAATCTGGCCATCCAGGTCGACCAGCAGAAGGCGAACGGCACGTCGGGAAACGAGATCCAGCTGATCTCGATCGCGTTCATCCTGGTGCTGCTGATCCTCATCTTCCGGTCCTTCACCCTGGCGATGGCGACGCTGATCCCGCCGTTCATCGCCTTCACCATCTCCGGCCCGCTGGTCGCCGAGGCGGCCAGGCACGGCCTGAAGGTCTCGCCGATCGCGCAGTTCCTGATGATCGTGCTGGTGCTCGGCGCGGGCACCGACTACGGCCTGTTCCTGGTCTTCCGGGTGCGCGAGCAGCTGCGGGTGGCCGGCCACCGGGCGGAGGCGGCCGACCGGTCGCGCGGGCTGGCCCGCGCGATCGCCGGGGACCTGCGCAGGCCGCGGGAGCCGGAGCGGCAGGCGATCGTCCGCGCGATCACCAAGGTCGGCGAGTCGATCACGTTCTCGGCCGCGACGGTGATCGCCGCCGTGCTGACCCTGCTGCTGGCCAGCTTCCCGTTCTACGCCGACCTCGGCGGGCCGTTCGCCATCGCGATCGCGGTGACCCTGCTGGCCGCGCTGACCCTGCTGCCGGCGCTGCTGTCGCTGCGGCTGTCGCTGCTCGGGGTCAAGCGGACGCTGTTCCAGGCCGCCTTCGGCCGCCACAAGCTCATCCCGTGGGACATCCAGGGCTCCGGCAGGCCGGGGACGTGGGGCCGGATCGCCACCAGGATCGTCCGCCGCCCGGTGCCGACGCTCGCCGCCGGGCTGGTCTTCTTCGGCGCGCTGGCCCTCGCGGTGACCGGCTACAAGGCGGGCGGCTTCGCGGGCAACACGTCGGCGCCGCCCGGCAGCGACTCGGCCCGGGGCATGGCGCTGGAGGCCAGGTACTACCCGCACGCCGCCGCGAACCCGACCAGCCTGATCCTCCAGTACCGCCGGCCGGTCTGGGACAACCCGTCGGTGCTGGCCAGGGCCACGGCGCTGCTGTCGGCCAGCGCGTTGTTCACGCACGTCACCGGTCCCCTCGACCCGGTGGGCGTGCCGATCCCGGCGGCGGATTACGCGCGGCTGCACGCGCTGCTCGGGCCGGCGGCCGCGCTGCCCGCGGTGCCGCCGCCGGGGCTGACCATCCCCCCGGCCGCGTACGAGATGTACCGGGACACCGCCAACTACGTCAGCGGCGACGGGCGCACCGTCCAGTTCTCCGTCGGGCTGACGGCCGGCGATCCGGCCAGCACCGCCGCGATGAACGCGGTCCCCGCGATCCGGGCGAAGACCTCGCGGGTGGCGCGCGCGACCGGCGCGCGCGCATCCGGGGTGCTGGGCGAGGCGCCGGCGCTGCACGACATCAGCAGCATCTCCGGCAGCGACCTGGTCAAGATCATCCCCGTGGCGATCCTCGCGATCGGCGTGCTGCTGGCGCTGGTGCTGCGCAGCCTGGTCGCGCCCCTGTACCTGATCGCCTCGGTCGGCCTGTCCTACCTCGCCGCCCTGGGGCTGTCCGTCCTGCTCTTCATCGACCTCGGCAGCGCCAGCGGCCTGGTCTTCTTCATGCCGTTCCTGATGTTCATCTTCCTGCTCGCCCTCGGCGAGGACTACAACATCCTGGTCATGACGAGGATCCGCGAGGAGGCGCACGCGCTGCGGCTGCGCGAGGCGGTCGCCCGGGCGCTCTCGGTCACCGGGACGACGGTGACCTCAGCCGGCCTGGTGCTGGCCGGGACGTTCCTCGTGCTGGCGATCGTGGGCGGGAACGGGCCGGGCGGCAGCGAGGTCCGCGACATCGGCTTCGGGCTCGCGCTCGGCGTGCTGATGGACACGTTCCTGGTGCGCACGCTGCTGGTGCCGTCGGCGGTGGTCCTGCTGGGCCGGTGGAACTGGTGGCCGTCCAGGCTCACCGCCGGGCATCCGGACGGCGGGCCGGGGCCGGACGGCGGGCCTGGGCCGGCCCGGGACATCCCGCAAGCGGAGGTCCAGCCGGGCGGCGCCCCGCGGGACGGGCTGCTCGCCGGGTGAGAAGATCACGGAGGCTCCTGGTCATATGGCAGCGCTTCCTCCCCAAGATCTGCACCGCGCGCCGTCGGCTCAGGCCCGGCTGACCGCCGGCTGGGGCGCGGCGCGGCTCCCGGGCTGGCCGGCGCTTGCGCCAGGGCCGATGACCACCACCGGGCACCGGGCGTGGCTCAGGCACGCCCGGATCACCGGCCCGACCGGGCGGTCCACGATCAGCGGATCCGGCTGCGCGACCGGCGAGACCTGGCCCGCGCCGAGGACGAGCAGGTCGGCGTGGTCCGAGGCCTCGGCCAGGGCGCGCTCGGGCGCGCCGCCGACCACCTCGGTGACCACGTCGGCGCCGGGGAGGTCGCCGGTCACCGTCCGGACCCAGGCCGCCAGCCGCTGGGCCGCGGTCGGCTCCGGCTCGGGCGGCTGCTGCCCGGCCGGCCCGGCGTAGGGCGCGCGGGCCGGGTGCTCCTGCCGGGCATGGATCACGCGCAGCACGGCGCCCCGGCGGCTGGCCTCCCCGGCCGCCCACGCGAGCGCGGCGACCGAAGCGACCGAACCGCCGAATCCCACCACGATGACCGGTCGTTCGCTCATCTCGCGCCTCCCTCGGTCGGTGCGCCGGATGCCCGGGCGCGCCCGCGCCCGGTCCCGCGCTCAGGGCCAGTCTCGCCCTCGCCCCGGCCGCCGGCCAGGGCGGAACGTCCCATCCGCAGGGGACCGGGCGCCCGCCCGCCGGGGCGGCGATCGTCATGGGTGGCCCGGCCCGCCCGCGGGAATGCTTGCCGTGTGCGACGGACGGGGGACCGGCACGCAGGCCGGGCGCGCACGCCGATCCGCGGGCTCATCCGGTGGCTGGGCGTCGACCGCAACCCGCTGCGCCGCCCGGCCGACCGGTTCGAGAGCGCGGTGCGCATCCTGCTCGTGCTCGCGTTCCTGGGCGCCGGGCCGGTGCTGGCCGCCTCGGTCGGCGCCCGGGTCGGCGCCCTTGGCGACCGCCAGGCCCGGGCCGAGCGAGCCTGGAGGCCGGCCACGGCGGTGCTGCTCCGCCCGGCGCCGCAGCCCTACTACCCGTACGACGGGTCGTCGGCCTTCCTGGTCCCGGCCCGCTGGCGGCTGCCCTCGGGCGCGGAGCGCACCGGCCTGGTGGCGGCGCCGCCCGGGAGCCCCGCGGGCCTGCGGATGCCGGTCTGGGTGGACCGGGCGGGCCGCCTGACCGGTCACGCCCCGGTGACGCCGGCCCTGGTGACCGTCCGGGTGGTCGTGGCCGGGGCCGTCACGCTGGCCGGGTTCGCCGTCGTGCTCCTGCTGGTCGCGAGCCTGGTCCGGTGGTGGCTGGACCGGCGCCGGATGTCGCTGTGGGCGCTTGAGTGGGCGCTGGTGGGGCCGCGCTGGACCAGCCGCCGCTGACCGCGCCGAGCACGCCGGCGACCTGGCGCGCGATCTCCGCGTCCTCCCGGGCCGTCACCACCAGGGTCCGCACCCGCGCCCCGTCGGCCGAGATGTCCGCGTCGGCGCGCGCGGCGGCGTTGCGCTCCGGGTCCAGGCGCACGCCGAGGAAGGCGAGCCCGGCGGCGGCGGCGGCGCGCAGCGGCGGAAAGTGCTCGCCGATCCCGCCGGTGAACACGAGGGCGTCGAGGCCGTTCATCGCCGCGGCCATCGCGGCGACGGCCGCGACGAGGCGGTGGGCGTGCACCGCCAGCGCAAGGCGCGCCGCCGGCTCCCCGCGCTCGGCGGCGGCGGCGACCGCCCTGAAGTCCCCGCTGCCGTCGGGCAGGCCGGCCAGGCCGGCCAGGCCGGACCGGCGCTCCAGGCCGGCGGCCAGCTCGGCGGGGGGGATCCGCCCCTGGTCTGCCAGCCAGGCGATCAGCCCGGGGTCGACGCTGCCGGACCTGGTCGCCATCACGAGCCCGTCCAGCGGCGTGAACCCCATGGTGGTCTCCACGCTGCGGCCGTCCCGGACCGCGGCGAGCGACGAGCCGGCGCCCAGGTGGCAGGTCACCACCCGGAACGCGCCGCCCTCGGCGATCCCGAGGAGCCGCGCCGCCCGGGCGGAGGCGTACCCGTGCGACAGCCCGTGGAACCCGAACTTGCGCAGCCCGAACCGCTCCCGCCAGTCGGCCGGCAGCGCGTAGGTGGCCGCCTCCGGCGGGATCGTCGCATGGAACGCGGTGTCGAAGCAGGCCACCTGCGGCAGCCCGGGCAGGGCCGCCGTGGCGGCGGCGATTCCGGCCAGGGCCCGCGGCTGGTGCAGCGGGGCCAGCGGCGTGAGCGCGGCGATCTGCGCGAGCACCGCGTCGTCGATCGGCATCGGGGAGACGAGCGCGCTGCCGCCGTGCACGACGCGGTGCCCGACCGCGGCCGGCGCCGCGCCGGCGAGGCGGGCCAGGGCGCGGCCGACCTGCGGCGCGTCCGGGTCGCCGTCCCAGCGCTCCAGGTCGGCGCGCGCGGCGGGCGTGCCGTCGGCGGCGACCACCGAGAGCTTCAGGCTGGACGATCCCGCGTTGACGACCAGCACCGGAAGGCCGGGGCCGTCCGGCGCGGGGCCCGGGGCGGCGGGCCCAGGGGTCACGGCACCGGGACGTGCAGCGCGCGGCCCCCCGCGGTCCTGGCCCCGGCGTCGGCCGCCCGCCGGCGCGCGGATCCCGGCCAGGTCCACTGGGCGACCTCGGGCATGTCCTCGCCGTGCTCGCGGATCCAGCGGGTGTGCCTGGCCCGGGCGTCGCACATCGCGCCGCGCAGGGCCGCCGCTTTCGGGCCCAGGCCGGGAACCCGGTCGATCACGTCCATCACCAGGTGGAACCGGTCCATGTCGTTCAGCACGAGCATGTCGAAGGGCGTCGTGGTGGTGCCCTCCTCCTTGTACCCGCGCACGTGCAGGTTGTCGTGGCCGGCGCGGCGGTAGGTGAGCCGGTGGATGAGCCACGGGTAGCCGTGGTAGGCGAAGATGACCGGCTTGTCGGGGGTGAACAGCGCGTCGTACTCGGCGTCGCTCATCCCGTGCGGGTGCTCCGACGGCGGCTGCAGCTTCATCAGGTCGACGACGTTGACCACCCGGACCCGCAGGCCCGGCAGGTGCTGGCGCAGGATGCTCGTCGCGGCGAGGACCTCGATCGTGGGCACGTCGCCGGCGCAGGCGAGCACCACGTCCGGCTCGGCGACGCCGCTGCGGTTGACCCGGTCGTTGCTCGCCCACTCCCAGATTCCCGCGCCGCGGGCGCAGTGCAGCACCGCGGCCTCGGCGTCCAGCCAGTCGGGCGTCGGGTGCTTGCCCGCCACGATCACGTTGACCAGGTTCCTGCTGCGCAGGCAGTGATCGGCGACGGCGAGCAGGCAGTTCGCGTCCGGCGGCAGGTAGACGCGGATCACCTCGGCCTTCTTGTTCACGACATGGTCGATGAAGCCCGGGTCCTGGTGCGAGAAGCCGTTGTGGTCCTGGCGCCAGACATGCGAGGCGAGGACGTAGTTCAGCGACGCGACCGGACGCCGCCAGGGCTGGCCGCGGCTCACCTTCAGCCACTTGATGTGCTGGTTCACCATCGAATCGACGATGTGGATGAACGCCTCGTAGCAGGAGAACAGCCCGTGCCTGCCGGTGAGCAGGTAACCCTCCAGCCAGCCCTGGCAGGTGTGCTCGGAGAGGATCTCCATGACCCGGCCGTCGGGCGCGAGGTTCTCATCGACCGGCAGCACCTGCGCCTGCCACGCCTTCCCGGTGACGTCGATCACAGCGCCGAGCCGGTTGGAGGCGGTCTCGTCCGGGCCGAAGACGCGGAAGTTCCCCGTCCGCAGGTTGCGCCGCATGACGTCGGCGAGCATGGCGCCCAGCACCTCGGTCGGCGCCGAGGCGCGCGCCCCCGGTGCCCCGACCGCCACCGCGTGCTCGCGCGGGCCCGGCAGGTCGAGGTCGCGCAGCAGCAGGCCGCCGTTCGCGTGCGGGCTCATCCCGAGTCGGCGCTCGCCGGCCGGCACCAGGGCGAGCAGGTCCGGGCGGGGGCGGCCCTGCTCGTCGAAAAGCTCCCCGGGGCGGTAGGAGCGCAGCCACCGCTCAAGCTGGGCCAGGTGGGCGGGGTTGGTCCGGACCTCGCCGAGCGGCACCTGATGGGACCGCCACGTCCCCTCCACCGGCAGGCCGTCCACCTCGCCCGGGCCGGTCCAGCCCTTCGGGGTGCGCAGCACGATCATCGGCCAGGCCGGCCGGGCCCGCCCGCCCAGGGCGCCGCGCCGGCCCGCGCCGCCGCGCCGGCCCGCGCCGCCGCCCCGGGCCTCCGCCTGGATCCGCCGGATCTCCGCCACGACCTCGTCGAGGGCGGCGGCCATCTGCTCGTGCATCGCCATCGGCTCGTCGCCGCCGACGTACCACGGTCGCCAGCCGTGGCCGCGCAGCAGCGCGTCGAGCTCCTCCGCGCCGATCCGGGCCAGGACGGCCGGATTGGCGATCTTGTAGCCGTTGAGGTGGAGGATGGGGAGCACGGCCCCGTCGTGCACCGCGTCCAGGAACTTGTTGGAGTGCCAGCTCGCCGCGAGCGGCCCGGTCTCGGCCTCTCCGTCGCCGATCACGCACGCCACGATCAGGTCCGGGTTGTCGAACGCCGCTCCGTGCGCGTGGGCGAGGGAGTAGCCGAGCTCACCGCCCTCGTGGATCGATCCGGGCGTCTGCGGCGCGACGTGGCTCGGCACCCCTCCGGGGAACGAGAACTGGCGCATGAGGATCGCCATCCCCGTGGCATCCCGCGGCACGCTCGGGTAGACGTCCGAGTAGCTGCCCTCCAGCCAGGTGTTGGCCAGGGCCGCCGGGCCGCCGTGGCCGGGGCCGATCACGATCATCATGCTCAGGTCGCCGAGCGAGATGACCCGGTCCAGGTGCGCCCAGATGAAGTTCAGGCCCGGCGTGGTGCCCCAGTGCCCCAGCAGCCGCGGCTTGATGTGCTCCGGGCGCAGCGGCTCGGTGAGCAGCGGGTTGCTCATCAGGTAGATCTGGCCCGCGGACAGGTAGTTCGCCGCGCGCCAGTAGGCGTCCAGCGCGCGGGCCTGAGCCTGCGTGAGCGCGCTCACCGGGCGCGCACCACGGTGACCGGGCACGCGGCGTGGGTGACGCAGTGCGTGCTCACCGAGCCGAGCAGCATCCCGGTGAACCCGCCGTGGCCACGGCTGCCGACCACGAGCAGGTCGGCCCCGGCGGACTCGGCGATCAGCACCTGCGCCGGATGGCCGTAGGCCAGCCTGGGCTCGACCGGCACCTGCGGCGACTGGCCCAGCGTCTCGGCGATCACCGCGCGGAGCTCGTCCAGCTTGGCCTGCTCCACCTCCGAGGTGACCGCGGCCGGCGCCACGCCGATCGGCGCCGGGCCGGCCGGCGCGGGGTAGTGCCAGGCCAGCACCGCCCGCACACTGGCCCCCACCGCCCTGGCGTACCTGGCCGCCCAGGCCAGCGCCCGGGCCGACTCCGGTGACCCATCGACGCCGACCACGACCAGCTCTCCCTCGTTGGCCACCACCGTCGCTCCTCCGTCCCGGTCGCCACTGCGCGCCCCCGTCATTCCATCGGTGTACCCACGTGCGGGGCAAGGCCAAAGGTCACCGGGCACTACTCCCGCGCGGCCGCTGAGTTCCCGGGGAGCCAAGCGCGCCCGCTTGACCACCGAATAATCACAATGATTGGATTCCCGGGTGGTGAATGGCGGCGGATCGGTGCTGGCACGCGGGCGATGACCGGCGCGCTGGCGTTCCTCGCGGTCGCCGCGCTGCTGTGCGCGGCCGGCGGGTACGCCCTGCTCGGGCTGGGCCAGGTGGCGCTGTCCGGAGCCGCGGCGCTGGAGCGGGACGGGCTGCCCAGAGGGGGCCGCGCGCCCGCGTGGACGCTGGCGGACGCGACGGGCCGGCCCCGCACGTCGCCGCCGCGCGGCCCGTTGCAGCTGATCATGTTCACCGATCATTCGCTGCGGTCGTTCCCGTCCGTGGCCGACGGCCTGCGGGAGCTGCTCGCCGCCGCCCCGGGCCGAGACCCGGCGCCTCCCGAGATCGTGGTCCTGACCCGCGGCCCCTCCGCGATGGCGCGGGCCGCCCTGGCCGAGCTCGGCCTCGCCGAGATCCCCGTGGTCGCCGGGTCGCCGGCGCTGTATGCCCGGTACAACGTCCGCGTCATGCCATTCGCGATCTTCGTGGACTCGGGCGGGATCGTGCGCGGCTCCAGCCTGGTCAACCATGACTGGCAGCTCGCCAAGCTGCGCCAGGTGGCCGCGCTGCCGGCCGGGCCGCCGCCGACGGCCCGGCGCAGGCCGCTGCGCGGGCCAGCGGCGGCGCGGGCCGGCGGGCCCGGGGCGTGACCGATGACGCTGATCGCCCTTGGCCTCAAGGCCGCCCTGGCCGTGCTGCTGCTCGCCGCGGGCGCCGCGAAGCTCGCCGACATCGGCGGGTTCAGCGCCGCAGTCGCCCTGTTCGCCCCGCCGGGCACCCCGGCGCGGCTGTCGCGGGCCGCCGCCCGCCTGGCGGCGATCACCGAGCTCACGGCCGGCGGCGCCAGCCTCGTCAGCACCGCCGCCTGGGTGAACCTTGCCGTGCTGGCGATCGCGTGCTGCCTGGTCGCGGTCTCGGCGATCGGCCAGGCGCGCCACCCGGGGAGCCCGTGCCGCTGCTTCGGCGCGCTGTCGCGGCGCGGCTTCGGCCGCGCCGCGACGGTCCGGGCCGTGCTCATCGCGCTGGCGGCGGCGCTGGTCGCCGCGCCGGGCCGCGGGTCAGGCGCGGCGGTGGGGCTGCCCGGCCAGCTCGCCCTGGCAGGCGGCGCGCTGCTGGTGGCCGCGGCGACGTACAGCGCCGCGAAGGCTGGCCGGGCCGCCGGCGGCCCGGACGGGATGGGGAGGTCCCGGTGATCGAGGTCCCGCTGTACGTGGTGGTGGCCCAGTGGGCGCTGCTGTGCGCGCTGGGCGTCCTCGTGATCGTCCTGTTCCGGCAGCTCGGGCGGCTGCTCACCGGGGACGGCCAGGCGGCCGGGCTCGGCCCGCCGGCCGGCTCCCGGGCCGCGGCCCTGGCCTACACCAGGCCGGGGGAGCCGGAGGTCCGCTGGGTCCGGCCCGGTGACGGCACGCCGCTCCTGCTCGGCTTCGTCGACCCGACGTGCCCCGCCTGCGAGGAGCTGGTCGCGGCGCTCGGCGCCGCCCGGGCCGAAGGCGACCTGGACGGCCTGCGGGTGCTGCTGCTGATCTCGGACCCGCCGGAGTACCTGGCGATCTCCGGGCCGTTCCAGTCCACGGCCGAGGAGATCGGACGGCCCGCGGCGCGGGACGGCCTGGACTCCTACCAGGTCTCGGGCACGCCGCTGCTGGTGGCGGTCGACGCCGCGGGGATCGTCCGGGCGGCGGGCTCGGTGGTCCGCCTCGACCAGGTGCGGGCGTTCGCCCGCCAGTGCCGCGAGCCCGAGGCCGCCGGCGATGCCGGGGAGCCGGAGGCGGGGCGGCCGGGCGCTGTCGCGCGCGGGCCGGGCGTCGCCGCGATCGGCAGCGCAGGCGGCGCCCGGTGAGCCGCCGGCCGCTGTCCGGCCTGGACGCCGCGATCGGCTCGCTGGCCGAGCGGATGGCCCGCGGCCTGAGCCGCAGGGACGCGCTGCGCCGCGCCGTCGGCGGAGGGACCGCCGGGCTGGCCGCGCTGGCCGCCGGGCGCCGCCCGCGGGCCGCCCAGTGCTGGTGCGGCCCGACACGGCGCTGCGACGGCTGCCCGGAGGTCGGCTGCCCGCCGCACCACCACCTGTGCAAGGGCTCGTTCACCAGCCAGTGCTTCAACGCCCAGGGCTATCGGTGCGAGTGGCCGCAGGGCAGCTGGATCGCCTGCATGAACCTGGGCCGCGGCCTGGGCTACAAGGTCTGCTACGACTGCATCGGCCCCGGCGGCTGCCTGCGCTGGTGCACCTGCCTGTCCCGGTGCATCTGCTGCGGCTGCCAGACTCCCGCGGACATCCGCGCCGAGCAGCGCCGCCTCCAGATCGCCGGGCAGGCCGACGGCGGCGGCCCCGTGACGGGCGGCGGCCCCGTGACGGGCGGCGGCCCCGTGACGGGAGGCGGCCCCGTGACGGGAGGCGGCCCCGCGCCAGCAGCCGGCGGCGCGCCCGCCGGCGGTGCTCCGGGAGGCCCGCGGTGACCGCCGCGATCCTGGCCGCGGTGGTGGTGCTGCTCGCGGCCGTCAACGGATACTCCAAGGCGTACTCCCCTTGAGGCGCGAACTCGGCCGCCTCGCTGGCGGCCGGCCTGCCGGTCGGCAGGCTCAGCGGCCCGGCGCTGGTCCTGAGCGCCTACACGGTGCCCGCGGTGATCGCCTGGCTCCTCCTGGGAGCCGCGCTGTCGCTGCCGGCCGCCGCGCTGCCGGCGGCGGCGCGGCCGTGGCCGCGGTGGCTGGCCCTGGCGGTCGTGGTCGCCTACGCGGCCTGGTACGGCGCCGCGGAGCTCTCCGGCAGGCCCGGGCCGGCTCCGCCCGGCCGGCGCTGGCAGGTGCCGCAGGAGTTCATGATCGGCGCGTCGCCCCGGCGGCGGGCGCTGGTCTGGGGCGCGATCCTCGGCCCCGGCTTCCTCACCCGGAACCCCTACGCGGGGTTCGCGGTCCTGCCCGCCGCGATCCCGGCGATGCCGGGCCCGGTGGCCGGGCTGTGGCTGGCCGCCGCGATCGGCCTCGCCCACGGGTCGGCACGGGCCGGCGCCCTGCTGCGCGACGTGCGCGGGCTGCGGGCTTGCGGCCGGGAGGGGCCGCCCGGGGCGCCGGGGCTCGCCGGGGATCCCGCCGCGCACCTGGGGCTGCTGCTCCGGGTGGTCCGCTGGCGCAGGCTGGACGGGCTCGTCCTGCTCGCCATGGCGGGCGCGGCGCTGGCGTGGTGGGCGGCTCAGTGACGTCCCGCGGCGATCCTGCCGCGCGGACCGGGCAAGGGCGGACCGGGCAAGGGCGGACCGGGCAAGGAGGGAGCACCCGATGCGGATGAGGCTGCCGGCGGCGCTGGCCGCGGCCACGGCGATCGCGCTGCTCGGCACGGGGCCGGCGGCGGCGCGCCCGCTGGCCCCGGCCTACCACGGCCGGGAGGTCTTCACGTTCGTGATCAGCTCGCCGAGTCAGCTTCACGCGCGCGTGACGGCGAGCGGCGCGTTCCGCGCCACGGGTCACTACGTCAGGCGGACCGCGACGATCGTGTTCCCCTCGGGACGGATCCGGATCCGGCGCGTGCCGCGGGGCGAGACGATCACCGGCCCGGACCCGTCGACCTGCCGCTTCACGATCCGGCAGGTGGGTGACTTCCGGGTGGTCCGCGCGACCGGCCGGTACCGCGGCCTGCGCGAGGCCGGGACCTACCGGACGATGATCCGCGGCCGCCTGCGCAAGACCGGGCCCGTCCGCTGCTCGGCCCGGCTGGCCGCGTTCCACGAGCTCAGCTACCTGGTCGGCGTCGTGCGCTGAGCGGCCGCGGCCATCCGCAGGGGCGGCGCGGGCGGGCCGGGGCGGCGCGTAGCCTGGTGGGCACTGCCCGGCCCGCTCCGGGCCATCCCCCTGACCGCCCCGACCTACCCGGAGGCTCATCCATGCCCGACCTGTCGCTTCTGCCGCCGTCGGCCCGCGCCGACGGCGACGACCTGCGGATCGGCGGCTGCGCTCTGTCCGAGCTGGCCCGTGAGTTCGGCACGCCCGCCTATGTCATCGACGAGCAGGCGCTGCGCGACCGGGCCGCCGAGTACGTGGCCGCGTTCACCGGCAGGCACGCGCGCAGCCGGATCTGCTTCGCCGTCAAGGCGTTCCCCTCGGCGTCGGTGATCAGCGTGCTCACCCGCGCGGGACTCGGCTGTGACGTGGTCGGGGAGGGCGAGATGCGGATCGCGCTGGCCGCCGGCGCCGACCCGGGGTCGCTCGTCCTGCACGGCAACGCCAAGTCCGACGCCGACATCGCGGCGGCGATCGCCGCCGGGGCCGGCTACATCGTGGTCGACGGCTTCGACGACATCGACCGGATCGAGCGGCTGGCCACCCGGCCCGTCCCGGTGCTGCTGCGGGTCAGCCCGGGCATCGAGTCGGCCACGCACGCGGCCCTGGCGACCGGCGGCAGGCGGTCCAAGTTCGGCGTCCCGGTCGAGCACGTCCCCGAGGCCATCGCACGGCTGAGGGCGGTGCCGGCGGCCGACCTGCGCGGGCTGCACGCCCACATCGGGTCGCAGATCACCGACGTGGGGCAGTTCGAGGCGGCGGTGGAGGCGCTGGCGAGCCTGGAGCGGTTCGAGGTCTACGACTTCGGCGGGGGCCTGGGCGTCCGGTACGGCCCCGGCGACACGGCCCCCTCGGTGGATGAGTACGCCGGCCGGCTCGTGGCCGCCGCCCACAAGCACCTGGGCACCGACATCGAGATCCTGGTCGAGCCGGGCCGCTCGATGGTCGCCCGGGCCTGCGTCACGCTGTACCGGGTGGTCACGGTGAAGGACGCCGGCACGCTGCACGTGGCAGTGGACGGCGGCATGGGGGACAACCTGGAGCACTCCCTGTACGGCCAGCGGTTCACGCCGCTGGTCGTCGGCCGCTGGGACGCCCGCCCGGTCACCGCGGACCTGGTCGGCCGGCACTGCGAGTCCGGGGACGTGATCACCCCGGACGTCACCCTCGCCGACCCCAGGGTCGGCGACCTGGTCGTGGTTCCGGTGACCGGCGCGTACTGCTTCACGATGGCGAACAACTACAACGGCGCGCTCCGCCCTCCGGTGATCTTCTGCGACGGCGGGACGGCCAGGGTCGGGGTGCGCCGCGAGACCTACGACGACCTGCTCGCCCGCGAGGTGGGCGCGCGGCGCTGAGCCCGTGCCCGAGGGCAGCCGGCCGCCCGTTCAGCCCTGGAGCGCCCGCTCGGCTCGCGCCGCCTCGGCGGCCTCGCGCTGCCTGACCGCCTCGGTCCCGCCGTGGCGCAGCGACAGCAGCGCGGCGGCCACGAGCACGCCCATCGCCATGCCGAAGACGATCGCCAGGCCGTGGTGGAACGGGCCGGAGATCAGCTGCGGGAAGAACCGCCGGCCGGTGAGCACGGCGACGTGGCCGGCGGGCAGGTGCGCCAGCACCCCGGTCGGCGCGAGCAGGGTGTGGACCGGGTTGTAGCCGAGGAACGCGGCGAACAGGCTGCCGACCGGCGGCAGCGAGCCGATCGCGCGAGCGATCGCCAGCGGCACGCCCTGCCCGGCCAGGCCGCTGGTGAGCGTCACCGGCAGCGTCGCGGCCAGGCCGGCGATCATCAGCGAGAAGAAGATGCCGATCGACAGCACGAAGCCGGAGTTCTGGAAGGTCGCCATCATGCCCGAGGCCGCGCCCCGCTGGCGCGGCGGGACGCTGTTCATGACGGCGGCGGCGTTCGGCGCGGAGAACAGGCCCATGCCCGCGCCGGACAGGAAGACCAGGAAGGCGAACAGCGGGTAGCCGAAGTTGACCGGGATCAGCAGCAGCCCGCCGAAGGCCGCCGCGGACAGCAGCAGCCCGCCCGAGGCGAAGAGCCGGGCGCCGAACCGGTCCGAGAGCCAGCCGGAGACCGGGCCGGCGATCAGGAACCCGGCCGTCATCGGGAGCAGGTAGATGCCGGACCACAGCGGGGTCTCGATGAAGGAGTAGCCGTGCAGCACCAGCCAGATGCCCTGCAGCCAGATGATCAGCATGAACTGCAGGCCGCCGCGGGCGATCGAGGCGAGCAGCGCCGCGCCCACCCCGGTGGAGAACGCCCGGATCCGCAGCAGCCGCAGGTCGAACATCGGCGCGGCGACCCGCAGCTCGATCAGGCAGAACGCGGCGAGCAGCGCGACGCCGCCGAGCAGGTAGGTCAGCACGAACGGGCTGGTCCAGCCCATCGTGTGCCCGCCGTAGGGCTGGATGCCGTAGGTGATCCCGGTCAGCAGGCCGACCAGGCCGACCGCGAAGGTCAGGTTGCCCAGCCAGTCGATCCTGGCCGGCGTGCGGGCGCCGACCTCGCGCAGGCTGACGTAGGACCAGATCGCGCCGCCGACGCCGATCGGGACCGACACCAGGAAGACCAGCCGCCAGTCGACCGCGGCCAGGATGCCGCCGAGGATCAGGCCGATGAACTGCCCGGAGATGCCGGCGATCTGGTTGACCCCCATCGCCATGCCGCGCTGGTTGTAGGGGAACGCGTCGGTCAGGATCGCGGGGGAGTTGGCCATCAGCATCGCGCCGCCGACCGCCTGCAGGATGCGCCAGCCGATCAGCCACAGCGCCCCGCCCGGGCCGGTGAGCGGGTCGAAGGGGAGCGCGAGGGCGCCGAGCGCGAACAGGGCGAAGCCCACGTTGTACATCCGGACCCGGCCGTAGATGTCGCCGAGCCGGCCGAGCGTCACGACCAGGACCGCCGAGACCACCAGGTAGCCCATGAGCATCCACAGCAGGTAGCTGATGTTCCCCGGGGTGAGGGGGTTGAGGTGGATGCCGCGGAAGATCGCCGGCAGCGAGATGATCACGATCGACGCGTTCGTCGTGGCCGCCAGGATCCCGAGCGTCGTGTTGGACAGCGCGACCCACTTGTAGTGCGCGCCGCGCAGGCCGCGCCCCGCGCCGCCGCGCCCGGGGGCGGCGGCCGCCCCGGCCGCCGCCCCGATGCCCTGCTCTCGTTCCGTGCTCGCCACGTCGCCGCGCCTCACTGGTGTGGTCCGGGGTCATCTGCTCAACGAGCCAGGCACCCACGATATTTCACCTCGCTAAAGAGTTTCCAGCGGGGCGCGCCCGTTCCGGGTGACGCCGGGCGCGCGCGGGCATGTGGCAGGTGATGCGAGCAGCCGTGGCGAGGGCGCTGGAGGCGGCCGACCGGGCACAGCGCCGGTGGCCGCCGCTGGCGTTCCCGGTGGCGGTGTGGCGGAAGTTCGGCGACGACCAGGCGGGGAGCCTGGCCGCGCTGATCGCCTACTACGCGTTCGTCGCCACGTTCCCCCTGCTGCTCGCGCTCGTCACGGTGCTGGACATCGTGGTCAGGCGCGACCCGGCGCTGCGCCGCCGGGTGCTCGGCTCCGCGCTGCGCGCCTACCCGGTGATCGGGCCGCAGATCGGCAGCAGCGTTCACCCGCTGCGGGCCACCGGCCTGGCGCTGGCGGCCGGCCTGATCGGCGCGCTGCTGGGCGCGCGGGGCGTGGCGATGGCCGCGCAGAACGCCATGAACACGGTGTGGGCCATCCCGCCCGAGCGCAGGCCCGCGTTCCCCTGGTCGCTGCTGCGCGGCATCGGGCTGGTCCTGGTGGTCGGGATCGGCCAGATCGTCACCACGCCGCTGTCCTCGCTGGCCGGCGGGCTCGGCCACGTGGTCACCGGGGCGTGGCTCCAGGCCGCGACCATCGCCTGCGCGCTCGCCCTGAACGCCGGCGTGTTCTGGCTCGCCCTTCGCCTCGCCACGGCGGCCGAGGTCGGCTGGGGCGACCTGCGGCTGGCGGCCGCGCTCGCGGCGGTCAGCTGGCAGGTGCTCCAGCTCCTCGGCGGCTACATCGTGGGCCGGACGCTCGCGCACAGCTCGGCGCTGTACGGCGTGTTCGGCGTGGTCCTCGGCCTGCTCGCCTGGTTGTACCTGCAGGCGCAGGTCACCTTGTACGCGGTCGAGGCGTGCGTGGTGCGCGCCCGCCGGCTCTGGCCCCGTCACCTCACGGGCGGGAGCGGCATGATGGCGTCATGACGGCGATCGGGGAGAGCCCCGCCACCGGGCGCGGGGCCGGGCCTGCGGACTTCGGGCGATACGGCGACTACGAGGGCCACCGGCGGCGGCCGGCCCGGGGTGGCCCCGGCGTCGCGGCGGGCACGGGCGCCGGCGCCGCCGCCCCGGCCGGCGCCGGCGGCGCGGCGGGCACGGGGGCCGGGAGCGGTGAGTTCGTCCGGGCGGACTACCCGTTCCGCGGCCGGATCACGGCCGACGGGTCGAGCGGCTTCCCGGCCGAGGCGGGCCGGTACCACCTGTACATCTCGTGGGCCTGCCCCTGGGCGCAGCGGTCCGCGATCGTGCGCAAGCTGCTGCGCCTGGAGGACGTCGTCTCCCTCGGCGTGGTCGATCCGGTCCGGGACGGCCGCGGCTGGGCCTTCCGCGAGGGGCCGGGGCACGGCCTGGACGAGGTGAACGGCTTCTCGTTCCTGAGCGAGGCGTACGAGGCGACCGAGCCCGGCTACGACGGGCACGTCTCGGTGCCGGTGCTGTGGGACAAGCGGTCCGGCCGGATCGTCTCCAACCACTTCCCCGACATCACGATCGACCTGGAGACGCAGTTCGGCCGGTGGGCGGACCCGTCCGTAGACCTGTATCCGGAACGCCTGCGTTCCGAAATCGACGCGATCAACGCGCTGGTCTACGAGCGGGTCAACAACGGCGTCTACCGGTGCGGCTTCGCCACCTCGCAGGCCGCCTACCACGAGGCGGTCACGGCGCTGTTCGAGACCCTCGACGAGCTCGAGGCCCGCCTGGCCGGCCGGCGGTACCTGATGGGGGAGGCGATCACCGAGGCCGACGTCCGGCTGTGGGTGACGCTCGCGCGGTTCGACGCCGTCTACTACTCGCACTTCAAGTGCAATCTGCGCCGGCTGACCGATTACCCGGCCCTGTGGCGCTACGCCCGCGACCTGTACGCGGTGCCGGCCTTCCGGGAGACCACCAGGTTCGACCACATCAAGCGGCACTACTACATCACCCACGGCGGCCTGAACCCCAGCCGGATCGTGCCCGACGGCCCGCTGATCGACTGGGAGATCCGTGACGGGGCGGGGAAGCCGGGACGGCAGGAGCACGGCACCGGTCCTGACGGCACCACGGCAGGGGACCAACGGCCCTGACCTGGGCCGCCGCCGGGGCCTAGCGTGAGGGTCCGGGCAGGAACCGTGACCGGAGGGGGAGCCCGATGCGGCATCTGCTGGTGCTCGGCGGCGGCACGGCCGGGACGATGGTGGTGAACAAGCTCCGCCGGCGGCTGAGCCGCTCGGATTGGCGGATCACCGTGGTGGACCGCGACGACCTGCATGTCTACCAGCCGGGCCTGCTGTTCGTCCCGTTCGGGGAGTACCAGGTCGCGCAGATCGTCAAGCCGCGCCGCAGGTTCCTCCCCGATGGCGTCGAGTTCGTGCCCGGCGAGATCGACCGGATCGACGCCGACGCCGGCGAGGTGCTGCTCGCCGGCGGCCGCCGGCTCGGCTACGACTACCTCGTGATCGCCACGGGCACCGCGCCCCGGCCGGACCAGACCCCCGGCATGCTCGGCGGGCAGTGGCGCGCGTCCGTCTTCGACTTCTACACGCTGGACGGGGCCCGCGCGCTCGCGGAGGCGCTGGCCCGGTTCGACGGCGGCCGCCTCGTCGTCCACCTGGTCGACATGCCGATCAAGTGCCCGGTCGCGCCGCTGGAGTTCGCGTTCCTGGCCGAGGCCCGCTTCCGGCGGCTGGGGATGCGGGACCGGGTGGAGCTGAGCTACGTCACGCCGCTGGATGGCGCGTTCACCAAGCCGGCCGCCTCCGCCCTCCTCGGCTCGATGCTGGACGAGCGCAAGATCACGGTCGAGCCCGACTTCGTCACCGAGCGGGTCGACGCCGAGCGCAAGGTCCTGGTCTCCTATGACGAGCGCGAGGTCCCGTTCGACCTCCTCGTGACCGTCCCGCTGAACATGGGCGCCGACTACATCGCGCGGTCCGGGCTCGGCGACGAGCTGAACTACGTCCCCGCGGACAAGCACACCCTGCTGTCCCGCGCGCACGCGAACATCTTCGCCATCGGGGACGCCGCCGATCTCCCCGCGTCGAAGGCGGGGTCCTCGGCGCACTTCCAGGCCGAGGTCTTCGCCGGGAACTTCCTGCAGCACGCGGCCGGCCAGCCGATGACCGGCGCCTACGACGGGCACGCCAACTGCTTCCTGGAGTCCGGGGACGGCAAGGGACTGCTCCTCGACTTCAACTACGACACCGAGCCGCTCCCCGGCAGCTACCCGGTCCCGGCGCTCGGGCCGTTCAGCCTGCTGCGGGAGAGCGCCCGCAACCACTGGGGGAAGCTCGCCTTCCGGTGGATGTACTGGCACGTGATGCTGCCGGGCCGGCCGATCCCCCTGCTGCCGGCGCGGATGTCGATGGCGGGAAAGCACCAGCCGAGGGAGGACTGATGCCTGTCACCACGATCGGGGCCACGCAGGTCCACGTCGACTCCGAGGGGTTCCTGACCGACTACGACGAGTGGAGCGAGGACCTGGCCCGGCAGCTGGCCGCGAACATCGGGATCGAGCTGACCGACGCACACCTGCGCGTGCTCAGGTTCCTGCGCGAGGACTACAAGGAGCAGGGCGAGACCCCCACGCTGCGCCGGGTCTCGACCGTGGCCGGCATCCCGGTGAGGGAGTTGTTCACCCTGTTCCCCGGCAAGCCGGCGAAGAAGATGGCCTACATCGCCGGGCTGCCCAAGCCGGTCGGCTGCGTCTGACGCCGGCCCGGGCGGGTGAGACGGGCACCGAGGAGGAGGCACGCGATGAGCACCACGCAGGAAGAGCCGGCCATCATCCCCGACTTCGGCGACGCCGCATCGGAGGGCCGCAAGCTCGCCATCATCTGCTCCAAGGGGAACCTGGACATGGCCTACCCGGGCCTGATCCTGGCCAACGCCGCGCTGGGCGAGGGCGTCCAGGTCGATCTGTTCTTCACCTTCTGGGGCTTCGACATCATCACGAAGTCGCGGATGGGGGACCTGAAGTTCACCATGCTCGGCAACACGGCCACGCACATGCCGCAGGGGCTCGGCGGCCTGCCCGGGATGACCGCCGTGGCGACCCACCAGATGCGCAGGCAGATCAGGGAGGTCGGCGTTCCCGACGTGCCGGAGTTCCTGGAGCAGATCACCGACTCCGGCGGGCACCTGTGGGCGTGCAAGATGTCGGCCGACATGATGCACCTGGACCTGGGCGACTTGTACGAGCGGGTCGAGGGGATCATCAGCGCCGCGGACTTCATCGAGAAGACCGAGGGCGCGCAGCTGCTGTTCATCTGAGCGCGGCGCGCCCGCCCGGGCATCCCCGCGCCGCGCCCGGTTGTCCCCGGCCGCGCCCGCGCTACGCGAGGCAGGCGGGCGGGAGCACGAACCAGCGGAGCGCCTCGAAGTCCTCGTCCAGGCCGGTCGGGCCGTCCTCGGACGGGTCGGGCAGGCCGGCGAGCAGGTCGCGGGCTTGCGCCAGGTACCCCGGGAGCGCCTCCTCGCCGACGGCCCGGGCGCGGGCGGCCGGCGCCGCGGCGGGTGCGCTCGCGGTCCCTGCGGCCGCGGCCGCGGCGGGGGCGAGAGCCAGGCCGGCGAGGCCGCCGGCCGGGGCGGGTGCTGCCGGGCGGGCGCTGCGGTGCCGCCACAGGCCGGTCGCCGGGTCGAAGCGGTACTGGGGGAGCAGTCGGTGGCCGCGCTCGGCGAGCTCGACGACCGCGTCGATCAGGTAGTCGGCGACCGCGTCGGAGATGAAGTAGTTGAAGTTGATCCGGACCCAGCCGGGCTTGATGCCCTCGCAGCCGCGCCCGATCTCCTGGTCGAAGGCGACCGAGCGCGCCGCGCTGATGTCGAGCAGCCGGTGCCCGTAGGGGCCGGCGCACGAGCAGCCGCCGCGGGACTGGATCCCGAACAGGTCGTTGAGCAGCGCGACCACGAAGTTGTGGTGCAGGTACCGCCCGCCGTGCCTGATCCGCAGCGAGACGATCGACAGCCGGGGGGCGTGGGTGTTGCCGAGCACCTCGATCGCCGGGTGGGCCGACCAGCGGGCCAGGGCCCGCTTCCACAGCCTCTCCTCGCGCTCCTTGATCACGTCGGTGCCGACCGCCTCCTTGAGCGCGAAGACCAGGCCGGCGCGGATCGACTCGATGATCGCGGGCGTGCCGCCCTCCTCCCGGGCCACCGGGTCGTCCAGGTACCGGTGGCTGGCGGGGCCGACGAACGCGACCGTCCCGCCGCCGGGTGCCGTGGGCACGCGGTTGCGGACCAGGTCGCGGCGGACGACGAGGACGCCAGGGGTCTGCGGGCCTCCGATGAACTTGTGCGGGGAGATGAACACCGCGTCCTTGTGATCGCCCGCTCCCGGCCGGGACTCGCGCACCCGGATCCGGACGTAGGGGGCCGCGGCCGCGTAGTCCCAGAAGGACAGCGCGCCGTGGGCGTGCAGCAGGGCGGCGATCGCCTCGGTGTCGGTCAGGATGCCGGTCACGTTCGAGGCGGCCGAGAAGCTGCCGATCTTCAGGGGCCGGTCCGCGTGGGCGGCGAGCCGGGCCTCCAGGTCCGCCAGGTCCACGTGGCCGTCCGCATCCGCGCCGATCTCGACCACGTCGGCGATCGACTCCCGCCAGGGCAGCTCGTTCGAGTGGTGCTCGTAGGGGCCGACGAACACCACCGGGCGCTCGGCGGCGGGGATCGCGCGGGTGAGCCGGTGGCGGTCGTCCAGGCCGGCCGGCACGCGGATCTCCAGGATCCCGACGAGCTTGTTCACCGCGGCCGTCGAGCCGGATCCGCAGAAGATCACCAGGTCATCCTGCGTGCCGCCGACCGCGTCACGAATGATCCGCCTGGCCTCCTCGCGGAGGCGGCTCGTCGCCAGGCCGGTGCCCGAGCTCTCGGTATGCGTGTTCGCGTAGGTCGGCAGCACGTGCGCGCGGATCGCGTCCTCGATGAAGCCGAGCGATCTGCCGGAGGCGGTGTAGTCCGCGTAGGTGATCCGCCGGGGCCCGAACGGGCCGTCCAGCACCTCGCCCTCTCCGATGATCCCGTTCCTGATCCGCTCGATCAGCGCATCGGCGGGTGCCACCGGGCCGGGCGATGGATGGGCCGCCGCGCCCGCTGCCGTGCCGACCGTGCCGTCCGCCATGCTCACCACGACCTCCCCTGCGCCAGCTCCCGCGGGCCGAGGCGTCAGGTCAGCTCGATGCTGACGCGCGGCGGCTGGCGCATGCTGTTGTGAACCGTGCAGTGCTCGGCCACCGCGGCGAGCGCGGGCCACCGAGACTCCGGCACCTCGGTCGGCACCTTGACGGTAATCGCGATGCGGCCCACGCGGGAAGGCCGGTCCGGCGCGAGCTCGACGTCGGCGGAGACGGCCAGGCCGGTCCGGTCGTACCCGTGCCTGGTCAGGTAACGGCCGGCGAAGTAGGCGACGCAACTGGCCAGCGACGCGACGAACAGCTCGGTCGGCGTCGGGGCGGTGTCCTCGCCCCCGTCCTCGGCCGGCTGGTCGACCACGATCCGATGGCCCCGGATCGCGACCTCGTAGGACTCCCCAGAGACGAACGTGACCTCCATGCGGTCAGGCTAGATACCCACAGGGGTATATTGGCCAGGGACGCCTGTCCCTCGCCTGCAGGGACCTTGGTCCCGTGCCGCCCAGTCCCGCGGCCGCGGGCAGGCGGGCGGGCACGCCAGGGCGGGGCGCAGGCAGCCCGGGGCACCGTCCCGGGCGAGAGCATCGGCGGAGAGAGCGAGAGCATGGGCATCGGCACGACGCTGAGGAAGATGTTCACCAGGCCATACGGCACGATCGCGGCGGGCGAGGTCCAGGCGCTGCTCGCACAGCGGCGCGCGGTCCTGATCGACGTCCGGGAGCGGCACGAGTGGAGCACGGGGCATGCCCCGGCGGCCCGCCACATCCCTCTCGGATCGCTCCCCGCGCGGCTCGCGGAGATCCCGCACGACCGCCCGGTGATCGCCGTCTGCCAGTCCGGCATGCGCTCGGCGCGAGCCGCCCGGTTCCTCGCCCGCGCCGGCCGCGAGGCCTACAACCTGCGCGGCGGCATGTCGGCGTGGGCAGCGAACGGCCTGCCGGTCAAGGGCGGCAGCTACCGGTGATCCTGGGACCGGCCCGCATCGGACGAATGTCATGCTCTAATGGACCGGTGCCGGTTGCCACCGGGAGCCGGGTACCGCAGCAGCCGGGCGGGGCAGCAACCGGGTGCCGCGGGAAGGGGCGAGGCGGCCGTTGGGCGAGGACAACACCGAGCGGTGGGAGGACAACACCGAGCGGTTAGACGCACGCGCGGGCCGGGCGGCCGACCACGCTGTCACCTTTGCTGACCGGAGCGTGCTCCGCGACGCGCTGCAGGCGCGCCTGCGGCGGCTGCCTGCCTTCCACCCGAGCTCACCGGAGTACGGGCGCGGGCCTGGCGGGGTCCTCGCCGGGGACCGCGCCGGGCCGGGCGCCCGGCGTGCCTCGCGGGCCCGTCAGCGAGAGGCGCCGGGCACCGTCGCGGACCGGCCGGGCAGGATGGTCGCGCCGGGGTGGCCGGCCGGCGAGGCCGGCCGGCGGTCCGAGGACGGCCGGCGGGGTGACCATCGGCCCGGCGACGGCCAGCGGGACCAGGGCCAGCGGGAGCAGGGCCAGCGGGATGGCGGCGCGGACCGGCCTGGCGCGCCGCAGGAGCGTTCCGGGGCGGACGCGCCGGACCGGGCGTTCTGGAACCAGGTCGGGCGGCTCGAGCGCGTCTGGGCGCAGCACCTCGCCCGGTGGCCGGAGGCGCCCGGTGAGCGCGACGCCGCCGGGCGGCGCCCGGGCGACCCGCCGGGCTCCTGGCGCGGCGAGGGGGGCCGGTACCTCGACCCCGGGCAGAACGCGCTCGCCGACCGGATGATCGCCCGGCTTCGCGAGCCGGAATCACAGGTCAGCAGGGTGCTGCGGCTGATCGAGCGCGAGAACCCGCACGGGGGCCGCCTGATGGGCTTCGAGCACCGGCTCAAGGGCGAGCAGCGCCTCAAGGAGAAGATCGCGGACAAGCTGACGGCCCGGGTTGGCATGACTCCGGAGGAGGCCATTGGCCACGTCGGCGACGCGGTCCGGTACACCTTCTGCTTCGACCGGGAACGGTATGTTCGCGGGTGTGAGGACGTGCGGCGGCGCCTGGAAGCGGCGGGGTACGCCATGATCCACCGGAAGGACGGCTGGCGGGACGACCCGGAGTACAAGGGCATCAACACGCGGTGGCAGACCCCGGCGGGGGGCAGGTTCGAGCTGCAGTTCCACACCCCGGAGAGCTTCTACGCCAAGGAGAGCCTCACCCACCGCGCCTACCGGCGCCTGCGGTCGCTCGCCGTCACCCGCGCCGAGCGGCACGCCCTGGAGGACTACCAGCGCTTGGTGAGCGCCGCCATCCCGAGGCCCCCGGGGGTCACGGGATTCCGGGAGCAGGAAGGTGACCAGCGATGAGTGGCGCGATCACGTACTACGCGATCACCGACGGCGGGGCCACGGCCGAACGCCCGCTGGGGCTGCTGCGCCGCCTGCACCATGACGACGGGCCGGAGGACGAGGGCCTACGCCGGGACATGAGCTGGGCGCGGACCTCGCTCATCGTCGAGTGGGAGCACGGCAGCTTGGATGAGGAACTGGTCGAGGTGAGCCACGAGCAGGCGAGCCGGATCGTGGAGTACTTCAGGGACAAGTTCGCGCGGGAGGGAGAGCCCGGCGACTGAGCCAGTGCCGCGCCGCCCGGCCGGCAGAATCTGAAGGCCGGGCGGCGCGAGCGCCCGGCCTTCACATGTCCGGAACCGGCGGCAGCGGGCTGCCGGTCTCCAGGACCGACTTGAGGCTGCTGAGGAAGTAGGACCAGCCGGTGACGCTCGCGGCGGTCCTGGGCGAGGCGTCGAGCCGGTCGTGGATGAGGGTGAGCCGGGAGAACCCGCCGGGGAGGGCCTCGATCTCCCAGGTGACCCGGCTCTCGGGCTCGGCCGCCAGTTCCGGGTCGTACAGGCTGCGCCAGGTGTGCACGAGCCGGCGCGGCGGATCGGCCTCCAGGACGGTGTTGTTCCCCCACTCCTGGGCGCCGTCCGGGGAGACCGTGCGGATCCTGGTCCCGGCCTGGTAGCTGCCCTCGACCCGGGCGCCGTGGAAGTACTTCGAGACGATCTCGGGGGTGGTGATCGCCTCCCACACCTTCTGCTGCGGGGCGTTGATGTAGATCTGGTAGACCTGGGTGCCGGTCGTGGTCGCGGTGCTGGTCATGTCGATCCCTCCAGGTGATCCTTGAGTTCCAGCAGGCCCGCCGCATGCCGCTCCCGGTACTTGCCCAGCCACCGCTCGGCGATCATCGCCACGGGGACCGGGTTGAGGAAGTGGAGCTTGTAACGGCCCTGCCTGCGGGTGACGACGAGCCCGGCCTCCTCGAGCACCGCCAGGTGCCGCATCACGCCGAACCTGGTCAGCTCCGGGACCTGCGCCTCGAGCTCGGTCAGCGTCTGGCCGTCGCGCTCGAAGAGCCGGTCCAGGAGCAGCCGCCGGGTCGGGTCGGCCAGCGCCTTGAAGACACGGTCGTCGTCCTGCACGCCACCACTATAGGTGAGTCGAAAGTCACGTGTCAATCTTGTCACCTATGAACGGGGCAGCGGTCCCTAGCGCCCCGCGCGGGCCGGGCGCGGCGCTGCGCCGCCGCGCCGTCACGGGAGCGGGAGTCTGGGGTCCGCAGGGCGTGGCCGGCGTGCGACGGCCCGCCCGCGGGCTGCGGTGATGCCCGGGCGGGCGCGAGCCCTGCGCGGGCGGGCCGTGAGCGGCGGCTCAGCGCCTGCCGGAACCAATCACGGGGAGCCGCCGACGAGCGACAGGCCCCTGGTACTACTTGGTGGGACGATGAACGTCATGGCCACGGTGGCCGTGAGCGAGCTGAACCGGCAGACCGCGAAGGTGCTGGAGCGCGTCAAGGCCGGCGAGTCGCCGGACATCAGCGAGCACGGGCGGCCGGTCGCGCGGATCATGCCAGCCGCCCCGCGACAGGCGTCGCGCTGCTCGATCGCCTCATCGCTCAGGGCAGGGCGATCCCGGCGGCCCATCCGGGACCGATCCCGCGCGCTCCGCCACGTGGCGAGCGCGACAAGGGCCTGATGCTCAGCAGCACTCTTGCCCAGATGCGCGGCGACGAGCGGTACTGATGATCTATCTTGACACCTCGGCCGCGCTCAAGCTCGTGCTGCCCGAACCGGAGACCGAGGCGCTGCAGACGCGGCACCAGCCGCCGAGGTCGTCGGCGCCAAGGCGCCTCGGCGCGGGCGGAGCGCGCGGCCGATGGCCGCCGGCGGCGCCGGCGTCACCCGCTCGCCCGGGCGGCGATCGCGGAGATCAGCTCGAAGCCGGCGTGCGCGGCGGCGATGCCGGTGATCTGCGCGTGGTCGTAGGCGGGTGCCACCTCGACTATGTCCGCGCCCACCAGCCGGAGCCCGGCGAACGTGCGGAGCACCGCCAGCAGCTCCCGGCTGGTCAGTCCGCCCGCCTCGGGCGTGCCGGTGCCCGGCGCGAACGCGGGGTCGAGCACGTCGATGTCGAGGGACACGTAGGCCGGCCGGTCGCCGACGCGCGCGGCGATCCGCTCGGCGATGCCGGCCGGGCCGAGGTCGCCGGCCTCCGGAGCGGATAGCACCTGGAATCCGACTGCCGAGTCCCGCGCCAGGTCGCCGGAGCCGAACAGGGGACCCCGGATGCCGACGTGCACGCACCCGGACGGGTCGAGCAGCCCTTCCTCGAACGCCCGGCGGAATGGCGTGCCGTGCGTGTACGCGGCGCCGAAGTAGGTGTCCCAGGTGTCCAGGTGCGCGTCGAAGTGGACCACGGCGAGCGGGCCGTGCGCCGCGGCGAACGCCCGCAGCAGGGGCAGCGCGATCGTGTGGTCCCCGCCGAGCGCGAGCAGGTGCGGGACGCGCTCGGTCAGCTCCCGCGCGCCCCGCTCGATCGCGCCGATCGCCTCGGCGATGTCGAACGGGTTGACCGGCAGGTCACCGGCGTCGGCCACCTGGAGGGCGGCGAACGGCAGGACGCCGAGCGCCGGGTTGTAGGGGCGCAGCAGCCGCGACGACTCGCGGATGTGCGCCGGGCCGAACCGGGCGCCGGGCCGGTAGGTGACCCCGCTGTCGAACGGGACGCCGAGCACCGCCACGTCGGCGCTGGGCACCTCGTCGATCCGGGGCAGCCGCGCGAACGTCGCGATCCCCGCGTACCTGGGCACGCGCGTGGAGTCGACGGGGCCGACGTTCTCGCCGGCGAGAATCCGGCCTTCCTGCTCGTTCATGTCCCTCCAGGGTCGGCTTCCCCGCGCCGTGGGGCCCGGCGGCGAGGCCGGGGCGCGGCGCGGCCGGCCTCCCGCGCTGGCGATCTCAGCCCGCCGCCGCGGCGGCGTCGATCGCCCGCAGCTCGCGCTCGCTGGCCTCGATCGCCGCCTGCTCGGAGGCCAGGTCCAGCGAGCGGGAGAGGGCCAGGTAGAGCACGCCGGAGACGAGCAGGCCGACGGCCCAGGAGTAGTCGACGCCGTTGGTCAGGTGAGCCGGGACCGGCCCAGTGTAGGAGAAGCTGCCGATCGGCAGGATCACCATGAACGGGATCTCGCACAGAAAGCCGGCGACGTAGGCGGCCAGGCCCCGCCAGCCCCAGCGCCCGTAGACCCCGGACGGGTTGAAGATCTCGGTGATCGCGTAGTGGCCCCGGCGGACGAAGAAGAAGTCGACCAGGTTGAGCGCGGTCCACGGAACCAGCAGGTAGAGCATGAGCGTGAGCGAGTCGAGGACGGCGTAGGCCGCGCTCGGGGTGTTCCAGGCGAGGCCGAGCAGGTACCAGACGGCCGCCAGCGCGACGATCGTGACAGCCCGCCACGCGCGGCTGGTCCTGACCTTCCGGAAGGAGTCGATCGCCGTGAGCACGCTCAGCATTCCGCCGTAGGCGTTCATCCCCATGGTCGCCAGGAGCGCCGTGGCGGACAGCGCCGCGGTGACCGACCCGAGCGGGGCGGCGACCTTGTCGCCGACGGTGAGCAGGCCGACCAGGCCGTCGGTCGCGCCGAGCCGCGTGGCCAGCCACGCGCCCAGCGCGATCAGCCAGACCGCCGACCCGGAGGCGCCGAAGAAGACGGCGGCGATGATGCCGCGGGGCGAGGTCCGCCTGGGCATGTACCGTGAGTAGTCGGAGACGTACGGAGCATAGGTGATGTTGTAGGCGGCGGCGACGGTGAACTGCGTCATGAAGGCGGCGAACACGAAGCCGCCCGGGTGCGCGGGAGCCCGGCCGCCCGCGCCGCCGAGCAGGATCGCGACGGAGATGATGAGGTAGCACGGGAACGAGACGACCAGCAGCACCCGGAAGACCCGGTGCACCCAGTCGTACCCGAAGATCGCCAGGACGGCCGCGATCACGGCGGTGCCGATCGCGACCAGGCCCGCGTTCCACCCGAACGCGTCGTGCAGGCCCAGGCTCATCAGCACCTGGTCGGCAACGTTGAACGCCAGGTAGGTGAAGAGCGTCGCGAACAGCGCCACGATGACGCCGCGGTAGCCGAGCTGCGCCCTGGTCTGGATCATCTGCGGCAGCCCGAAGACCGGCCCCTGGGTCGCGTGGAAGGCCATGAACAGCGTGCCGAACGCGATGCCCAGCGTCCCGGCCAGGATCGACCAGCCGAGCGAGAGCCCCATGGCGGGGCCGACGAAGCCGATCGGGATCGTGAAGTACTGGAAGTTCCCGAGGAACCAGAGCATGGCCTGCTGCCAGTTCCTGCCATGCCGCTCCGGGTCGGGGATCCAGTCGATCGAGTGAACCTCGATCTGGCTCAGGAGCGCGCCCTCGGCTCCCTCGGGCGGCGCCTGCGTGCGGGCAGCGGATGCCATGTGGCCCTCCCTGGGTGGGGCGGCGCGGCCGCGCCGCGGCGGGTGTGAGACGAATGTGCCCGGAAGTTTCCTGATTGTCAACACACGTTTCCCTGCGGGCGCCTGTGGTATGCCTGAGGGGATGGCCCGTGATCGCCGCGCCGGCCGGGAGGAGGGTGGCCCATGCCCGCCGGGGAGGACAGGCAGGACAGGGACGGCGCCGCGGGGCATGCGCCGCGGATCGGCGCGCACCTGCGCGCCGCGCGGCTGGCCGCCCGGAAGACGATCGCGGAGGTGGCCGCCGAGAGCGGCCTGACCAAGGGCTTCCTGTCCAAGCTCGAGCGCGACCTGACCAGCGTGTCCGTTGCATCGCTGATGCGGCTGTGCGATGCGCTGCGGATCTCCGTGGCCGCGCTGTTCCAGGACGCCAAGGGCGAGGTGGTCCGGAGCGGGCAGTACCCGCCGATCAACTTCGGCGGTACCGGGATCCGGGAGTACCTGCTCACGCCGGGCGGCGAGAAGCGGGTGCAGGCGATCCTGAGCGAGATCGAGCCGGGCGGCGGCAGCGGAGACGAGCCGTACGCGCTCCCGGTCGACGTGGAGTTCGTGTTCATGCTCGACGGGCAGATGGTGATCGAGGTGGCCGGCGAGGCGCATGCGCTGGGCACCGGGGACGCGATCACGTTCCCGGCGGGCACGCGCCACGCCTGGCGCGTCCCGCCCGGCGCCGGGCCGGCCCGGGTGCTGTGGATACTCTCGCCGGCGCTCCCGGAGGCCGGGCCGGGGGCGCGGGGCGGCGAGTAGGCGGCGGGCGGCCCCGGCGGCAGGCCCGGCGCCCGGGAGCGGCCCGGCCGGGTCGCGCGGCGGGCAGTCGGGGGCACCGGCCGGGCCGTGCCAGACTGGCGGCGTGGGCCTGTACGCCGACCAGATCCTGCCCCGGGCCATCGACCTGCTCATGCGGGGCGGCGAGATCGAGCGCATCCGGGCGCGCGCCGCCTCCGGGCTGGCCGGAGAGGTCGTCGAGATCGGGTTCGGCTCGGGGCGGAACCTCCCGCACTACCCGCCGGGAGTCCGCCGGGTCCGCGCGGTCGACCCGGCCACGGTGGGACGCAGGCTGGCGGCCAGCCGGGTCGCGGCCTCGCCGGCCCCGGTCGAGTTCGTCGGCCTGGACGCCGGGCGCCTGCCGCTCGGCGACGCCAGCGCGGACCACGTGCTGAGCACCTGGACGCTGTGCACGGTCCCCGACGCCGCCGCCGCGCTCGCCGAGATCCGGCGGGTGCTGCGCCCCGGCGGGACGCTGCGCTTCGCCGAGCACGGCCTCGCGCCGGACGCGAGGGTCGCCCGGGCGCAGCGCCGGCTCAACCCCGTCCAGCGCAGGATGGCCGGCGGCTGCAACCTGGACCGGCCGATCGGCCGGCTGATCGCCGCGGCGGGCCTGCGGATCGCCAGCCTGGACACCTACTACATGAGCGGCCCCCGCTTCCTCGGCTACACGTACGAGGGCGTCGCCGTCAAGGCGTGAGCGGCCGGACCGCAGGTACGTTGATGGCATGAGCGCGCACGCCGCCTTCCACGAGGCGAACGGGCCCGGCCGGTACGCCGGGGCGGCCGGGCTGGTCGCCCGGTCGGCCGCGGCTCAGGTCGCCGCGGTGCCGCCGGACCCAGCCGATGACGGGTACTTCGGGCCGTCCAGCGTCACCTGGCGCACGGCGGGCGATATGTCCGCTCCGGTGGCCGGCCTGCGCGCGCTGCTGCTCCAGGCGCTCCATCCCCTGGCCATGGCCGGGGTGGACCAGCACAGCGGCTGGCGCGAGGACCCGGCCGGGCGGCTCGCGGCGACGTCGGCATACCTGGCGACGGTGAGCTTCGGCGACCGGGCCAGCGCGGACCGGGCCGCCGAGCGCGTGCGCCGGATCCACGAGCACGTGCGCGGCACCGATCCGGTGACCGGCCAGCGCTACGCGGCGAGCGATCCCGCACTGCTGCTGTGGGTCCACGCCGCCCTCGTCGACTCCGTGATCGCGGCGCGCGCGCTGTTCGGCACCGCGCTGCCGGCCGCGGACGCCGACCGCTACGTGGCCGAGATGGTGGTGGCGGCCGAGCTGGTCGGGGTGCCGCGGGGCAAGGCCCCGGCGAACGCGGCCGAGCTCGCGGCGTACCTGGAGTCGGCGCGGCCGGCCCTGCGCCGCACTCCCGCCGCGGCCGAGTCGATGTCCTACCTGCTCGACCCGCCGGGCCTGGACGAGGAGATCGCCGGGATCTGGCGGGACATCGGCGACGGGGCCGTCGCGGCCCTGCCCGAGTGGGCCCGCGCGATGTACGGGTACCGGGCGCAGGCGCTCACCGAGCAGCGCCGGGCCGAGATCCGGCAGGCGCTGGGAGTGCTGGACGCGGTGTTCCTCGGCGAGCCCGGCGTGCTTGAGCAGCGGCAGCGGATCGCCGCCCGGGTCCGCGCCGCCCGCCAGTCGTGAGGCGGCGGCTGCTTGCCCGGGCCGGCGCCGGAGCGGGGCTTGTCCTCCTGATCCTTGGCCTGCGCGCCCGGGGGCGGGCGGCTCGCGGCGCCGGCCGGGCCGGGGTGGCGGCATGGCGCGGGCGGGCGGCGGGCCGGCCGGCCGGGCCCTGGCATGTTCCCGGCCGGCCGGGCGGCAGCCCGGGGAGCGCACCGCCGGGAAGCGCCCCGACGGGAAGCGCCCCGACGGGAAGCGGCAGCCTGCGGTTGCGGCGCGGCGCGGCCGCCCTGCGGCTGGCCGCCCGGGGCGGCGCCCGGTACGCGGCGAGCGCGCCCCGGCTGTTCGCGGCCGCGGGGGAGCAGCGCCAGCGCCTGCGCCAGGACCTCGCGCTGCAGACCGCCGAGGACGTCGCGCAGACGCTCGGCGCGATGAAGGGCGTCCTGATGAAGATCGGCCAGATGGCCAGCTACCTGGACGAGGGACTCGCGCCCGGCGTGCGGCGGACGCTGGCGCGGCTGCAGGACAGCGTGCCGCCGATGAGCGCCGCGCTCGCCGCGGGGGTGGTCGAGGAGGAGCTGGGCGCGCCGCCGGAGCGGGCGTTCGCCGAGTGGGACGGCGAGCCGATCGCGGCCGCCTCGATCGGGCAGGTGCACCGGGCGATCACCCACGATGGCCGGGCGGTCGCGGTGAAGGTCCAGTACCCGGGCATCGCCGAGGCGATCGCCGCCGACCTGCGCAACGTCGCGCTGCTGCGCCGGATGCTGCGGATCACCGCGCCGAGCCAGGACGTGGACGGGCTGATCGCCGAGCTGCGCGAGCGGATCGGCGAGGAGATCGACTACCGCCGGGAGGCGGCGAGCCAGTCCCTGATGGCGCGGTACTACGCCGGGCACCCGACGATCCGGGTGCCGGCGATCGTGCCGGAGCTGTCCGCGCGCCGGGTGGTGACCAGCGAGCTCGCGGTGGGCGCCCGGTTCGCCGACGTGCTCGGCTGGCCGCAGCGCGAGCGGGACCAGGCCGCCGAGACGATCTACCGGTTCGTCTTCCGCAGCCTGTACGAGCTGCGGGCGTTCAACGGCGACCCGCATCCGGGGAACTACCTGTTCCACGGGGACGGGCAGGTCACGTTCCTGGACTTCGGGCTGATGAAGCACTTCACCGCCGCCGAGCTGCTGCCGCTCGCGGCGATGGCCAGGAACCTGTGCGTCCGCGGCGACCCCGAGGGCTTCCGGCGCGCGATGGAGACGGCCGGGTTCCTGGCCTTGGGCGCCCCGGTCAGCACCGAGGTGGTGGTCGAGCACCTGGCGGTGTTCTACGCGATGATCCGCGAGCGCGGGCCGGTGACGGTGACGCCGGAGTACGCCACGGCGGTGGTGCGCCGGTTCTTCGACATGCGCAGCCCGGTGGCGCCGTACGTGAGCATCCCGCGCTCGTACGTGGTGCTCCAGCGGATCAACCTGGGCCTGTTCGCCGTGCTCGGCGAGCTGGGGGCGACCGCGGACTGGCGGGGGATCGCCGAGGAGATCTGGCCGTTCGTGCTCGGCCCGCCGGCCACCCCGATCGGCGAGGCCGAGCTGGCCTGGCGCGCGCGGCGATCACCCGGCAGGTGGCCGGCGGCGTTCACGGCGGACGGCCGGTGAGGCGGCCGGCTCCTTGCCCTGTGCCAGCAGGCGCGCGTGGCGGGCGGGGCACCGTGCCGGGCCGCCCGGGCCGGGCGGACCCAGGCTGTCGCGGTCGGGCAGAACCGGGCAGACTAGCAGGTACCGGCGGAAGCAGCGATGGGAGGCGACCATGGCGGACGCGAGCGGCAGGGCGGGCTGCGCCCCGCCCGGCGGGGCGCCCGGCGAGGCCGCGGAGGGGGTGAGTTCCGCCGGGGAAGCGCTCGCCGCGATCCTCGACCAGCCGGACCCGGCCGCCCCGGCGATCATCACCGGCGAGGACGGCCACGTCCTCAGCTTCGCCGAGGTCGCCGCGCGGGTCGCCCGCCTGGCCGGCCAGCTCGCCGCCGCCGGAGTGCGGCGCGGGGACCGGGTCGCGTTCTCGCTGCCGAACGGCCCGGACGTGATCCAGGTGCTGCTGGCGATCACGAGCCTGGGCGCGGCGGCCGCCCCGCTCAACCCGGCCTACACCGCCAGCGAGTTCGGCTTCTACCTGGAGGACATAGCGCCCCGGCTGATGCTCGTCCCGGCCACGGGGCTGGCCGCCGCGGCCGGGGCGGCGGCCGCGGCCGGGCTCCCGCTGCTGTCGGTGCGCGCCTCCGGCGGCACCGAGCCCGCCACGCTGGTCGCCTGCGGGGGCGGCGGGCAGCCGGTCGCGCCGCGGGCGGCCGCCGCGCTCGGCGAGCCGGACGACGTTGCGCTGATCTTGCACACCAGCGGGACGACCAGCCGGCCCAAGCAGGTGCCGCTGCGGCAGCGCAACCTCATGGCATCGGCGCGGACGATCGCGGCGCACTACCGGCTCGGGCCGTCGGACGTCTCGTTCTGCGTGATGCCGCTCTTCCACGTCCACGGCCTGGTCGCCTCGTCGTTCGCCGCGCTCGCGGCCGGCGGCGCGGTGGTCGTGCCCCGGCGGTTCACCCCGCGCCGGTTCTGGCCGCAGGCCCGCGGCCTCGGCGTGACCTGGCTGTCGGCCGGGCCCACGCTGCACCGGATCATCCTCGACGCGGCCGACGACGGCGGCCCGCCCGGGACGCTGCGGTTCACCCGCTCGTGCAGCTCGGCGCTCTCGCCTGCGCTGCTGGAGCGGGCCGAGCGCGAGTACGGCGTGCCCATGCTCGAGGCGTACGGCATGACCGAGGCGAGCCACCAGATGGCGTCGAACCCGCTGCCGCCGGCCCCGCACCTCCCCGGCTCCGTCGGGGTGCCGACCGGCACCCAGATCGCGATCGCCGACAGGGAGGGGACCCTGCTCCCCCCCGGCGAGGCAGGCGAGGTGGTGGTCCGCGGCCCGGGCGTCATGTCCGGGTACGTGAACAACCCGGCTGCCAACGCGGAGGCGTTCTTCGGCGACTGGTTCCGGACCGGGGACCGCGGCGTGCTGCGCGACGGCTACCTGTACCTGGAGGGGCGGATCAAGGAGATGATCATCCGCGGCGGCGAGAACATCTCGCCTGCGGAGGTGGAGGAGGCGCTGCTGTCTCATCCGGCCGTGCGCGAGGCGGTCTGCTTCGGCATCCCGGACGAGAAGTACGGTGAGCGGGTCGGCGCCGCTGCCACGCTGCACGGCGACGCGGATCCCCATGCGCTGATCGAGCACTGCCGGCGCACGCTGGCGCCGTTCAAGGTGCCGTCGGTCGTCCACCTGCTGCCCGAGATCCCGCGCACCGCCACCGGCAAGATCCAGCGCCGCCGGGTCGCCGAGTACGTCGCGGAGCGGGGGTCCCGGTGAGGTTCGCCGTGCTCGGCGCCGGCGCGATCGGCGCCTACGTGGGGGCGGCCCTGGCCCGGGGCGGCGCGGACGTCACGCTGATCGCGCGCGGGGCGCACCTGGCTGCGATGCGGGAGAACGGCGTGACCGTGCGCTCGCCGCGCGGGGACTTCACGGCGCGGCCGCCGGCCACCGACGACCTCGGCGCGGTCGCCAGCGCGGACGTGGTGTTCGTCGCGCTCAAGGCCTACAGCCTGCCGGAGATCGCGCCGCGGCTGGGGGAGGCGCTCGCCCCGGGCGCCGCGGTGATCTGGGCGCAGAACGGCATCCCGTTCTGGTACTTCCAGGGGCTGCCCGCCGGCTCGCCGGGCAGCGGCGAGGCGGGCCGGCTGGAGAGCGTCGACCCGGGCGGGGTGATCGCCCGGTCGATCGACCCGCAGCACAACGTCGGGTGCGTGGTCTACTGCTCGACCGAGATCGCCGGGCCCGGGGTGATCCGGCACATCGAGGGGACCAGGTTCAGCATCGGCGAGCCCGACGGGTCGGCGTCGCAGCGGTGCGCGGAGATCTCGCGCGCGTTCGCGGCGGGCGGGCTGAAGGCCCCGGTGGACCCCAGGCTGCGCGACCAGATCTGGCTGAAGCTGATCGGGAACGTGGCCTTCAACCCGGTCACCGCGCTCACCAGGGCCACGCTCGGGGAGCTCGGCGGCAGCCCCGAGGTGGTCGAGCTGCTCCGGGCCGTGTTCGCCGAGGTCGCGGCCGTGGCCGCAGCCCTGGGGGTCAGCTTCCCGGTCTCGCTCGACCGCCGGCTCGAGGCGGGCCTGGCGGTCGGCGACCACCGCACCTCGATGCTGCAGGACCTGGAGGCCGGCAAGCGGCTCGAGCTGGACTGCATGACCGGAGCGGTGATCGAGCTGGCCGGCCGGCTCGGGATCGACGTGCCGCACATCCGCACCGTGCACGCCTGCGCGGCGCTGCTCGACCGGATCAACCGCGGGCGCCGCCGCGCCCGCTGATCCGCCGGCTCGCGGTGCCCGCCGCGCCGCGGGCGGGCCCGCCGGGCCAGCGCCGGGCGGGCGCCGGGCCGGGCGGCGCAACCCGGGCGCGGGCACCGGCGTCCTGGGAGTCGGCACATCCGACGAGCCGGAGGAGCGCACGATGAGGAATCCATTCACGCGGCCGCGGGGTCACCGCGTCCTGCTGCTCGGGGGCGCGGCGTGCGCCGCCGTCGCGTTGCCCGTCGCCGCCCTCGCGGCACCGTCGGCCCAGCAGGGCCGCGCCCGGGCGGCGGCCCGGGCGGGCGGGTGCGTCGCGGCCAGGCCGGCCCTGCGGGGCGGGGCGTTCGTCTGGTCGGCGAATCCTGCCGACGGGTTCGCCGGGGGCGTGACCTACGAGGTCGAGGTGACGAACACCGGGCGCCGGCCATGCGCGCTGCGCGGCGTGCCCGGCCTGGCCGCGGTCGGGCCGGGCGGCCACATGGTCGGGACCAGGGCGCCGGCCTCGGGCCGGGGCCCGCTGATCAGGCTCGCGCCGCTCGCGACCGGGCACTTCACGCTCACCGTCCGCGACGCGGGCGCGGTGTGCGCCCACCCGGTCACCGCGCGGGTGATCGTCTACCTGCCCCGCCAGAAGCGCGGCCAGGACTCCTGGCTGACCGCCGCGGCCTGCCGGGGCATGCCTGGCGGGGGAGTGCTCCGCGCCACCGCGCTCAGGGCCGGGACGGGCATCCCGCTCTACAGCTCCTGAACGGCGGTCCGGGGGGCCGGCGGGCCGGGTCACTGGGATTCGCGGGACCCGGCCCGGCCGCGGCGCTCCCGCCCGGGGCCGTCGCCGCGGCCCGGCGGGATGGCTGCGAGCCCGGGGGGAGGCGGCGGGGACGGCTCGGCGGTGCGATCGGTGATCGGCGCGGCGCCGGCGAGGAACTCCTCCAGCGCCGCGCCGTGCACCAGCCGCGCGGGGAACGGGTCGGCGGCGGCCCGGCGGGCGAGCCTGGCGAGCGGGGGCTCGCGGCGCGACCCGACCGCGACCAGGTTGCCGAACCGGCGTCCCCGCAGCACCCCGGCCTCGGCGAGCACGCAGACCTGCGGGAGCGCCGACCGCAGCGCGGCGATGCGGCCGCGGGCGTGGGCGAGGGGAGGGCCGTCGGCCACGTTGACCGCGAACAGCCCCGCCGGGGCCAGCGCCCGCGCCGCCTCGGCGGCGAACTCCGCCGATGTCAGGTGGGCGGGCGTCCGCCCGCCGGCGAACGCGTCGGCGATCACCACGTCGAACGAGCCGGGCGGGACCTCGCCGAGCACGCTGCGGGCGTCGGCGAGCCGCACGTCGAGCTGCCCGGCCAGGCCCTGGACCGGCAGCCGCTCGGCGACCAGGCGCGTCACGCGCGGGTCGGGCTCGGCGGCGACCTGGCGCGAGCCTGGCCGGGTGGCGGCGACGTAGCGGGCCAGGGTGAGCGCGCCACCGCCCAGGTGCAGCACCCGCAGCGGCGCGCCGGGCGGGGCGGCCAGGTCGATCAGGTGCCCGATGCGCCTCACGTACTCAAGGTCCAGGTGGCCCGGGTCAGCGAGGTCGACATGGGATTGCACCACGCCGTCGGCGAGCAGCACCCACGAGCCCGGCTGGTCGAGGTCGGCCAGCAGCTCGATCCGTTCCGCCGTCCCGGCCGCGGCGAAGCCTCCGGCCGGGAGGGCGCCTCCGGCCGCCGCCTCACCTGTGCCGTCGTCCGTCACCGGCTCATTGTCGGTCACCATGGCGGGCTGCGGCGGGAGCGCGGTCCCCAGGTGCCGGATATGCCGCTGCCCGTCACCGGCCCGTTGCCGTCAGCGGCCGGCCAGGTCAGCGGCGGTTATGAGGGCTCCGTTACATATTGACGACTTGATCGCTTCCGTGTAACGCTTCGGACACCCGGCCGGAGGACGTGATCCGAAGCGAGGTGCATGATGACCGTGCGGGCTGCCGAGGAGCCTGGCCGGGCCGGCGGGGCTCCGGGGGAGCCCGGCGGGCCGGACTGGGGGCGCGAGGCCGCCTACGGCCCGGCGCTGCTCGGCCCCGCGGAGCGAGCCGAGCTGACCCGCCGGGCGGGCCCGGTCGCCAGGCGGCTGGCCGAGGCCGGGGCGGCGATGGTCGCGCTGTGCTGGGTGGACAACGCCGGCCTCACCCGGGTCAAGGCGGTGCCGCTCGGCCGGTTCGAGCACGCCGCCGGCTGGGGCATCGGCATGTCCCCGGTGTTCGACGTGTTCGTCGTCGACGACTCGATCACCACGAGCGCGCACATCGGCGGGCCGGGCGGTGACCTGCGGCTGGTCCCTGACCTGGACCGGGTCACCCCGCTGGCCGCCCAGCCCGGCTGGGCGTTCGCCCCGGTCGACCGGTACACCCAGGACGGCCGCCGCTACGCGGGCTGCCAGCGGGCGTTCGCCCGCCGGATGACCGACCGGGCGCGCGAGGCCGGCCTGCGGGTCCAGGCGGCCTTCGAGGTGGAGTGGGCGGTCGGCACCGAGGAGGACGGCCAGTTCGCCCCGGCCTGCGTCGGCCCCGCGTACGGCATGACCCGGGTGATCGAGATGTCCGACTACGCCCGCGAGGTGTGCGAGGCGATCGAGCGCCAGGGCGTCGTCGTCGAGCAGTTCCACCCCGAGTACGCGGCCGGCCAGATGGAGCTCTCGGTGGCACCGAATGACCCGGTCGGCGCTGCGGACGACAGCGTCCTGGTCAGGCAGACGATCCGGGCCGTGACCCAGCGGCATGGCCTGCTGGCCTCGTTCGCGCCCGCCGTGGTCGCCGGGGGGGTCGGCAACGGGGGCCACGTTCACCTGAGCCTGTGGCGGGACGGGGAGAACCTGCTGGCCGGCGGCCCCGGCCGGTACGGCATGACCGCCGACGGCGAGGCGTTCGCCGGCGGGGTGCTCGACGCGCTGCCCGCGCTGACCGCCATCGGGTCGCCGAGCGTGGCGAGCTACCTGCGCCTGGTCCCGTCCCACTGGGCGGGCGCCTACCAGTGCTGGGGCCGGGAGAACCGGGAGGCGGCCCTGCGGCTGGTCACCGGCTCGGCAGGGGAGCGCGGACAGCGCGCCAACCTCGAGGTCAAGTGCTTCGACCTGGCCGCGAACCCCTACCTGGTGGCCGGGTCGCTGCTCGCGGCGGGGCTGGCCGGGATCGAGGCCGGGGCCAGGCTGCCGGGGGAGATCGTCGGAGACCCGGTCGCGCTCGCGCCCGAGGACCTGGCGGCGTGCGGCGCCCGGCGGCTGCCGGAGTCGCTCGCCGAGTCGGTGAGCCTGCTCAGCGGCAGCGAGACGCTCCGCGAGGCGATGGGCGAGCCGATGTTCGAGGCGTTCCTGGCCGTCCGCCGCGCGGAGATCGAGCTGTTCGCCGGGGCGTCCGCCGAGGAGATCGTCGCCCGCACCCGCTGGCGGTGGTAAGCCCATGGGCACGGGGGCAGCCGGAGGTCCCGGGCCGGCCGCAGGGCGCGGGGCCGCTGGGCCCGGGGCTGCGGGATCCGCGCCCGGCGTGCCCGGCGCCGCCGAGGCCGGGGCCACGGTCGCCGAGCGGCTCGCCCTGCGCCTGGAGCGGCTGACCCCCGCCGAGCGGAAGGTCGCCCGGGCGCTGCTCGCCGACTACCCGGTGCGCGGCCTGGAGCCGGTCGCCAGGCTCGCCGCCACGGCCGGGGTCAGCCCGCCCACCGTCGTCAGGCTCGTCGGCAAGCTCGCGTTCGGCAGCTACGCGGACTTCCAGGCCTCCCTGAAGTCCGAGGTCTCGGCCCGGCTCTCCTCGCCGCTGGCCCTGCACCCGGGCCGGTCCGCCGCCGGCCGGCACGCGCTCGACCGGGCCGAGCACATGCTCTGCGAGGGCATCCGGGCGAGCTTCGCCCGGATGCCGAGAAGCGAGTTCGAGCAGGCGGTGCGCCTGCTCACCGATCAGCGGCGCGGCGTGGTCCTGATCGGCGGGCGGTTCAGCTCGATGCTCGCCGAGCACCTGGCCGCGCACCTGCGCATCCTCCGGCCGGGGGTGCGCTCGGTCTCCTCCGCGGGGGCCGACCGGGTGAGCGCGCTGCTCGACGTCGGCCCCCGCGACGTGCTGGTCGCCTTCGACTACCGCAGGTACCAGCACGACACGGTGCGGCTGGCGGTGACCGCCAAGCGGCAGGGGGCGACGCTGGTCGCGTTCACCGACCCGTACCTATCACCGCTGGCCGCCCACGCCGATGTCGTCCTGACCTCCAGCGTGCTGTCGCCGTCGCCGTTCGACGCGCTGACGCCCGCGGTCGCGCTCGTCGAGGCGCTGGTCACCGCGGTGGTGGACAGGCTGGGCGACGCGCCGCTCGCCCGGATGGCCCGGTACGACGCGCTGCACCACGGGACGGTCGAAGCGGCCGGCGCCGGGGTGAGCGCCGGCCCAGGGGAGGGGACGTGACCGCAGCGGGCGAGTTCGCGCTGGTTGACCACCACGTGCATGGCGTGGTCACCGCGGACCTGGACCAGGCCGGCTTCGAGGGGCTGCTCTCCGAGTCGCCCTGGCCGGCGCCGCCGGGGACCACGATGTTCGACAGCCAGCTCGGGCTCGCGGTGCGCCGCTGGTGCGCCCCGGTGCTGGGCCTGGAGCCGTCGGCCCCGGCGGAGGACTACCTGGCCCGCCGGGCCGCGCTGGGCGCGAGCGAGGTGAACCGGCGGCTGCTGCGCGCCGCCGGGGTCGCCGCCTGGCTGGTGGACACCGGTTACCAGGGCGGCCGGCTGACCACGCCCGAGCAGCTGGCCCAGGCGAGCGGCGCCCCGGCGCGGCACATCGTGCGCCTGGAGGCCGTCGCCGAGCAGGTCGCCCGGGCCGGGACGAGCGCGGCCGGGTTCGCGGACGCGCTCGCCAGGGCGCTGGCCGGAGCGGTCGCCTCGGCCGGCGCGGTCGGGTTCAAGTCGGTCGCCGCCTACCGCCACGGACTCGGCCTGGACCCTGCCCGGCCCGCCCCCGCGCAGGTCACGGCGGCTGCCGGGCGCCTGCTCGCCGCCATCGAGGCCGAGCCGGAGCCTGGTCGCGCCCGGGTGGAGGACCCTGTGCTGCTGCGGCACCTGGCCTGGCACGCGATCGACTCCGGCCTCCCGCTGCAGTTCCACGTCGGATTCGGCGACCCGGACGTGCGGCTGCACCGCGGCAACCCGTCCCTGCTCCACGACTTCCTGCTCGCCACCCGGCCGGCCGGCACCCCGGTCATGCTGCTGCACTGCTACCCGTACCACCGGGAGGCCGGCTACCTGGCGCACGTGTTCCCGCACGTCTACATGGACGTCGGCGCGGCGCTCAACCATGTCGGCGCCCGCTCGGCGGCGGTGCTCGCCGAGGCGCTCGAGCTGACCCCGCTGCACAAGATGCTGTACTCCTCGGACGCATTCGGCCTGCCGGAGCTGCACTACCTGGGCGCGGCCGGGTTCCGCCGGGACCTGTCCCGGGTCACAAGCGCGTTCGTCGCCGACGGCGCCTGGGCGGCGGCCGACGCCGGGCGGGCCGCGGAGCTGATCGGGTCGGCCAACGCCGTCCGCGTCTACCGGCTGGGCGACCGGTGAGCGGGACTGCCCTGGCCAGCCCGGGCGCGTCCAGCCCACGGCCACCGGGCGGGGCCGCGCCGGGCCTGGCGTCCTCGCTGCGGGCCAGGGTGCGGGCCGAGGTCGAGGCGGCCGTCGCGCTCCGGCACGAGCTGCACGCCGACCCCGAGCCGTCCGGGTCGGAGCACGCGACGGCCGCGCGGGTCGCCGCGGCCCTCGGCGCGCCCCAGGCCCCCGCCGTCGCCGGGACCGGGCGGCTGATCCGGATCGGCCGGGACGGCGGCCCGTGCGTGGCGCTGCGGGCAGAGCTGGACGCGCTGCCGATCACCGAGCAGACCGGCGTCCCCTGGGCGTCCCGCTCCCCGGTGATGCACGCCTGCGGCCACGACGTCCACCTCGCCGCGCTGGCCGCGGTCGGCCGCGCCGCGCGGGCCGCCGACGACGCCGGCGAGCTGCCCGTCCCCGTGCTGGCGGTCCTGCAGCCGCGCGAGGAGGCGATCCCGTCCGGGGCGCGCGACCTCGTCGCCTCCGGCGCGCTCGCCGCGCACGCCCCGGCCGCGGTCATCGCCGTCCACCTGCAGCACCAGCTCCCGGCCGGCACGGTGGCCGCTGCCGCCGGCACCGTGAACGCGGCGACCGACGACTTCGAGCTGACGGTCGAGGGGGTGGGCGGTCACGCCGGGTACCCGCAGCTGGCCGCCGACCCGGTGGTCGCGCTGTGCCAGGCCGTGCTCGCGCTCCAGCAGATCGTGAGCCGGCGGGCCGACCCGACCCACGCCGTCGTGGTCTCGGTCGGCATGCTCCGCGCCGGCCACGCGGCGAACGTGATCCCCCCGACCGCGACGGCGCGGGGCACGCTGCGGGTCCTCGACGAGGCCGACCGGCCCGCGCTGCACCGGGCCGTCCGCGAGATCGTCGCCCACACCTGCCTCGCCTACGGCTGCCGCGGCGCCGTGACGATCGACCAGGGCGAGCCCGCCCTGGTCAACGACGCGGCGCTGGCCGAGGCGAGCTGGCCGTGGCTGCGCGAGGCGGGGTTCACGGTCGATGCCTCGTTCCGCTCCTGCGGGGCCGACGACTTCTCGTATTACACCCGCGACGTCCCGGCGCTCATGCTCTTCCTCGGCACCGGCGGCCCGGTCACCCTGCACCATCCCTCGTTCCTGCCGCCGGACGAGATGGTCGGGCAGGTCGCCGACGCGCTGCTGGCGGGGTACCTGGGCGCGCTCGACCTGCTGGCGGCGGGCGGGGCGGCGGGAAGGGCGTGACGGCGGCGCAGGCACGAGGCGGTCCGCGCGGCGGCCCGCAGGAGGGGAGGAATCGGATCGATGACGGCAGATGAGCAGCGGGCCGGGCAGCCGGGGCTGCACCGCAGCCTCAGCGTCTGGGAGGCGATCGGCATCTCGCTGGCGCTGATGGCGCCATCCATGGCGGCGAGCATCAACCCGCAGGGCACCGCGAGCACCGTGGGCCGCGCGGTGCCGGTGGCGTTCGCGCTCGCGTTCGCCGGCGTGCTGCTGGTGGCCTACACGTTCGTGCGGCTGACCCAGCGGTTCCACCACTCGGGCTCGGTCTACGGGTTCGTCGGGGCGACCCTCGGGCCGCGGGCCGGGGTGATCGCCGGCTGGGCGCTGACCGGGACGTACACGTTCTACGCGGTCACCACGGCGATGGCGGGCGGCCGGTTCGCCGCGGGGTTCCTGGACGCCACCGGGATCTGGAAGACCGGCTCGGCCTGGCCCGGGTTCCTGCTCGGGGCGATCGGCATGGTGGTGGTCTGGTGGCTGGCGCTCACCCCGGCCCGGGGCGGGACGCGGGTGCTGCTCGCCGCGGAGGCGATCACCGTGGCGCTGATCCTCGTGGTGATCGCGGTCGTGTTCGCCAAGCTGGCCGGCCACAGCGGCCCGGGCGGGCTGGGCGTGGACGGCTCGGCCTTCAGCCTGCCATCCGGCACGCCGCTGTCGGCGCTCTTCCTGGGGGTGGTGTTCGGCTTCCTGTCCTTCGCCGGGTTCGAGGCGGCGGCGACGCTCGGCGAGGAGACCAAGCGGCCGAACCGGGACATCCCGCGCGCGATCCTCGGCGTCGCGGTCTTCGGCGGCGTCTACTTCTTCGTGGTGACCGCGGTGGAGGTGATGGGGTTCGGCACCTCGGCCAGGGGCGTCGCCGCGTTCATCAACTCGCCCTCGCTGATCGGGGACCTGGGCACCGCCTACGTCTCGCCCTGGATCGGGAACGTGATCACGATCGGCGCGATGATCTCGGCGTTCTCCTGCGCGCTTGCCAGCACGGTCGGCGCGGCCCGGCTGGCCTACGCGCTCGGCCGGGACGGCATCCTGCCGGTGCGCCTCGGCGGCGTCTCGCCCGCGCGCCGCACGCCGGCCGCCGCGACCGGCGCGGTCGCGGTCGCGGTGTACGTGGTGGTCGCGTTCACGTGGTTCGTACTGCGGGGCGACCCGTTCACCCTGTTCCTCGAGGCCGGGACCATCGGCACGCTGATCCTGCTGGTCGTCTACGTCCTCGCCACGATCGGCATGGTCAAGCTCGTGTTCTTCTCCGGCCGGCCCGCGGTGGGGCGCTGGCAGATCGCCGTCCCGGCGCTCGGCATCGTCGTCCTGGGGTACACGCTGTTCCGCAACGTCTGGCCGCTGCCCACCGGAGTCGCCTGGTGGGGCCCGGCGGTCGCGGTCGCCTGGCTCGCCCTCGGCGTCATCGGCGCGCTCGCCCGCCCGGCCGCCGCCCGGCGGGCCGGCGAGCTGCTGACGCGTGCCGAGGGCCTCGGCGGTGCCGGGCCGGCGCCCGGGCTGCCGCCCCTGGAGACGGCCAGCTAGGCCGGGCGCCGGATCCGCGCGGGCATCGCGCGCAGGCACCGTCCGGCATGAGCGGGCGCCGCGCCGGCCGCGGGTCCGCGAGCGGCCCGGCGGACTGGTAGCGTGACCGTGCCGGGCCTTGCCGCGGGCGATCGGCCCCGCGTTGTTGCCGCCCGGCTGTCCGCACCCACCGATCGACGCTCCGCGAGGGGAACGATGGCCAAGAGCCGGGCCGCCGCCAGCAACGGGACGCTGACGCTTGAGCAGCGCATCGCCAACTACCTGGAGGGCGGTCGCAAGGCGCTGACCCCGCGGCAGGCCCGCCGGGCGGCGCACAAGGCGCACATCTCGACCGACGAGGTCAGGCAGAAGGCGGCGGCCCGGGCCGGCTGACCGCGGCCCCGCACGGCCCGCCGGGGCCCGCCGGGATCCGCACGGCCGGGCTGGCCCTGGCATCCGCGCAGGCCCGGCCGGATCACCGGGCATGCCCGGCCTTGCCCCGTCCTGTCGCGCGCACCTCCCGCCACGCCGTCCCCTGCCGCATCATGAGCCGGATCCGGGGAACGGGACATGCGTGGGACATCGCCGCTGGCGGCGAAGGGGGGCGGTCCCATGGCAGGTTCCGGCCTGGCGCTGATCGTGATCCCGATCGGCGCGGTGCTCGCGCTCGGCTTCTGGCTCGCGATGATCTTCTACGCGGACGCGCATCCGGTCCATCCCAGCGAGCCTGGTCCCGGCCCCGGCGGGCAGGCCCTGCCGGGCGGTCGGCCAGGCGCACCGCGGCAGCGGATCGCCGGCCCCTGGGAAGCGCCGGCGGGCCAGGGTGGCGCCCGGGAAGGCGCGGGGCCGCGCGAGGCCGCAGGCGCGCCCGGGAAGCCCGCGGCGCCCGGCGTTCCACGTCAGCCCGGGGCGCCCCCCGGGCAGGACGCGCCGACGGCGGCACCGCCCGTGAGCGACGGCAGGGCCCGCCGGGGCGGTCCCCGGAGCGGATTACGCCGGCCAGGACCGTGCGCCGGGGCGGCGAGCCCCGCGGGCCCAGCCGCGCAGGCGCCCCAGCGGCGCTCGGGCTCAGATCTGCCGGAGCACCGAGCGGATGGTCTTGGCGCTGTTGGCAGGCGTCGCCGCGGCCATGCACAGGCGCTCCATGACCATCAGGTAGCGGTCGATGATCTCCTTCTTGTCCAGGTAAAGGGCGCTGGCGAGCTGCTCGATGTAGACGATGTCCGGCAGGTCCTCCTCGCCGAACCGCAGGATGCTGAACGGGCCGTCCGCCGTCGCCTGGGCGCTCGCGGCGAACGGGAGCACCTGGATGGTGATGTTGGGCCGCTGCGACAGCTCGAGCAGGTGCTTGAGCTGCGCGCGCATCACGGCCGGGCCGCCGAGCGGCCGCCGCAGCACCGCCTCGTCGAGCACCGCCCAGATGGTCGGCGGGTCCGGCCTGGTGAGCACGACCTGCCGGGCCAGGCGCAGGCTGACTCTCCGGTCGATCTCGCGGCTCGGCTTCTCGGCGTGGTCCAGGAGCGTGACCGCCCGGGCGTAGTCCCCGGTCTGCAGCAGCCCGGGGATGAACTGGACCTGGTAGGTGCGGATCTGGGTGGCCGCCTCCTCCAGCCCCACGTAGGCCTCGAACCACGGCGGCAGGATGTCGGAGTAGTCGTGCCACCATCCGGGCGCGTTCGCCCTGCTGGCCAGCGCCCGCAGCGCCTCGCGCTCCTGCTCGTCGGTGACGCCGTAGTAGGTGAGCAGGTCGACGATGTCGCGGTCCTTGAAGCCGACCCGGCCGGTCTCCAGGCGGCTGATCTTGGAGTGCGAGGCACGGATCACCCGGCCGGCCTCCTCGAGCGAGATCCGCCGGGACTCGCGGAGGCGGCGCAGCTGGGCGCCGAGCAGGATGCGCAGCGCCGTGGGGCTGCTGGCGCCGTGGGCCAGGCTGACGACGCCACCTTCAGCGGAGTCCGCGGCTGCGACCATGCGCCCTCCCCTTTTACGCCGCCAATGAGATCAGGCTACCGAAGTGTCCCATACGCGGCCATCGTCGTGCCACAGGTTGATGGCACGCGCCGGACCACTCTATCGCGCCGCCATTGCGGTGGTGTCATCCGGCCCGGCGGTGGCGGCCCGGTAGTGGCGGCCCGCCACCCTGGCGCGGGGCGGCGGGCCGGGCGCGGCGCGGCAGGCCGCGGTCAGTCGAACTCGCCGTCCCTGACGCCGCGCACGAACGCCTCCCACTCGCTCCGGGTGAAGATCAGCGCCGGGCCGTCGGGGTGCCGGGAGTTGCGGACCGCCATGCCGCCTGCGGGCAGGCTGGCCGTCTCCACGCAGTCGCCGCTGGAGTTGCTGTGCCGGCTCTTCCGCCACCGCGCAATCCGGATCGCGGATGCCCGCATGCCGTTGTAGGCGTCATCCGCCCTCGCTTCGTCCATCGTCGGTCCCTCTCACCTAGAACATTCGCCCGTCGGCGCTTCTCCCGGGGTCCTGGGAAGGCGGTGGCCGCAGGTGACGCTGCTTGTGCTACAGCACTTGCATGTGCACATGATCAATGGCATCGTAACGGACGAACGGTCCCGTATAGGACCGGGGGCGAGGGCCACGAAGGGCGCTTTGTGACATTCACGCGGATGCGGGACGCGCCCGGCCCGGCCAGGGCGGCCGGGCCGGGCGGACCGCGGCGGGCGGACCTGCCGTGCGTGCCCGACCTGGCCTGCGGGCCCGCCGCCCGGCACCGCGTGATCCGGCTCGGGGCCTGCCCGGAGTCGCCCCGGGCCGCCCGGGGCTTCACGGCGCGCACGCTCGCGTCCTGGCAGCTGCAGGACCTTGCCGCGGACGCCGTGACCGTCGCCTCCGAGCTGGTGACCAACGCGATCGTGCACGGCCGCAGTCCGGCGGCGCGGCACGGCGGTTCCCCGGGGCCGGGCGCGCCCGGCCCCGGGGAACCGCCGGGTGTGATCTGCCTGGCTTGGCAGTGGCACGGCAGCCGGGTGGTCTGCGTCGTCACCGACGAGAACCCGGTCGGCCCGGTGCCGCGCTGCGGCGACCCGGGGGCCGAGTCGGGCCGGGGCCTGCAGGTCGTGCAGGCGCTGGCGCTCGCCTGGGGCTGGCTGCTGGTCGGCTCCGGCGGCAAGGCCGTCTGGGCCTCCCTGCCCGCGCGGTGGCGGCCGGGCTCGTAGGCTGGGAAGCGTGGCGCTCGGGCTGCCCGGCGCGATCCGCGGATGCCTGTTCGACCTGGACGGAGTCCTGACCAGGACCGCCGAGGTGCATGCGGCTGCCTGGAAGGAGATGTTCGACGGCTACCTGCGCGAGCGGGCCAGGCGGACCGGCCAGCCGTTCGTGCCGTTCGACCCCGTGCGCGACTACGACGCCTACGTGGACGGCAGGCCGCGGGAGGACGGCACCCGATCGTTCCTGGCGTCCCGGGGCATCGAGCTCCCCGAGGGCGGCCCGGGTGACCCGCCTGGCGCCGAGACCATCCGCGGCCTCAGCGCGCGCAAGAACGAGATCGTGCTGCGCCGGATCCGCGAGGACGGCGTCGCCGCCTATCCCGGCTCGGTGCGCTACGTCCGCGCCGCCGCGCGGGCCGGGCTGCGCCGTGCCGTGGTGTCCTCCAGCGCGAACTGCCGGGCGGTCTTGGCCGCGGCCGGCATCGAGGACCTGTTCGAGGCGCGGATCGACGGCGCGGTGGCCGAGCGGGACAAGCTGCGCGGCAAGCCCGCGCCCGACACCTTCCTCGCGGGGGCGCGCGCCCTCGGCCTTGAGCCCCCCGCCGCCGCGGTGTTCGAGGACGCGCTCGCCGGGGTGGCGGCGGGCCGGGCCGGCGGATTCGGGTTCGTGGTCGGCGTCGATCGCGCCGGCCAGGCCGAGGCCCTGGCCGCGCACGGCGCGGATGTGGTGGTGAAGGACCTGGCGGACCTGCTCGCCGAGGGGAGGCCGGAGCCGTGATCCGGCAGGACGTGTTCGCGGTCGAGCCGTGGTCGCTCCGGGAGACCTCGCTCGACCTGGACCTGCTCGCCCAGTCGGAGTCGGTGTTCGCGCTCTCCAACGGCCACCTGGGCTGGCGCGGCAGCCTCGACGAGGGCGACCCCCGTGGGCTCCCCGGCAGCTACCTGAACGGCTTCCACGAGGTGCACCCGCTGCCCTACGCCGAGGCCGCCTACGGCCAGCCCGAGGTCGGGCAGACGCTCGTCAACGTCACCAACGGCAAGATCGTCAGGCTGTTCGTCGACGACGAGCCGTTCGACGTCCGCTACGGCGAGCTGAGGTCGCACGAGCGGATCCTGGACTTCCGGACCGGCCTGCTGACCCGCACCGCCGAGTGGGTGTCCCCGGCGGGCGCGGCGGTGCGCGTCCGCTCCGGCCGCCTGGTCTCGTTCACCCAGCGCGCGATCGGCGCGATCTGCTACGAGGTGGAGCCGGTCTCCGGGCCGGCGCACATCGCCATCCAGTCCGTGCTGATCGCCAACGAGCCGATGCCGGAGCCGGACGGCGACCCGCGGCGGGCGGCGGTGCTCGACCAGCCGCTGGTCATGGAGCACCAGGCCAAGGACGACAGGTCCGTGGTCCTGGTGCACCGGACCAGGGCCAGCCGGCTGTGCGTGGCGGCGGCGATGGACCACATCGTCGACGGCCCCCCGGGCACGCTGACCGACGCCCGGCTCTACGAGGACGGCGGGATGGTCACCGTGGCGGCCTCGCTCGCGCCCGGCCAGCGGCTGCGCCTGGTGAAGTTCGTGGCCCTGAGCTGGTCCAGCCAGCGCCTGATGCCCGCCATGCGGGACCAGGTCTGGGCGGCGCTCAGCGCGGCGAGGCAGACCACCTGGGATGGCCTGCTCGCCGAGCAGCGGGCGTTCCTCGGCGACTTCTGGGACCGTGCCGACGTGCAGGTCGAGGGGGACGCCGAGGTCCAGCAGGCGGTGCGGTTCGGGCTGTTCCACGTCCTGCAGGCGGGCGCGCGGGGGGAGAACCGGCCGATCCCCGCGAAGGGGCTGACCGGCACCGGGTACGACGGGCACACGTTCTGGGACGCCGAGACGTTCGTGCTGCCGCTGCTCACCATGACCGCGCCGGAGGCGGCGGCGAGCGCGCTGCGCTGGCGCCACGCCACCTTGCCGCTGGCGATCGAGCGCGCCGGGCAGCTCGGCCTGTCCGGCGCCGCGTTCCCGTGGCGCACCATCACCGGCAGGGAGTGCTCCGGGTACTGGCCGGCGGGGACGGCTGCGTTCCACATCAACGCGGACGTCGCCGACGCGGTGATCCGCTACGTCGACGCGACGGGGGACGAGGAGTTCGACCGGGGCCCCGGGTTCGACCTGCTCGTCCACACGGCGCGGCTGTGGCGGTCGCTCGGCCACCACGACCCGGCCGGCCGGTTCCACATCGACGGGGTGACCGGGCCGGACGAGTACAGCGCGCTGGCCGATGACAACCTCTACACGAACCTGATGGCCAAGCAGAACCTGGTGGCCGCGGCCGACGCGGCCGGCCGGTACCCGGACCGCGCCAGGGAGCTCGGGGTCGGCGTCGAGGAGGCGGCGAGCTGGCGCGACGCGGCCGAGGCCATGCACATACCGTTCGACGAGGCGCTGGGCGTCCACTCGCAGGACGAGCGGTTCACCAAGCACCAGGTCTGGGACTTCGCCGCCACCCGGCCCGACCAGTACCCGCTGCTGCTGCACGCCCCGTACTTCGACCTCTACCGCAAGCAGGTGATCAAGCAGGCCGACCTCGTGCTTGCCATGTACCTGCGCGGGCGCGCGTTCAGCGCGGAGCAGAAGGCGAGGAACTTCGAGTACTACGAAGCGCTCACGGTCCGGGACTCCTCGCTGTCGGCGTGCGCCCAGGCGGTCATCGCCGCGGAGGTCGGCCACCTGAACCTCGCCTACGACTACCTGGGCGAGGCCGCCCTGATGGACCTGCGGGACCTGGAGAACGACACCCGCGACGGGCTGCACATCGCCTCGCTCGCGGGCGCCTGGATCGCCCTGGTCGGCGGGTTCGGCGGGATGCGCATCCACCACGGGAACGTGAGCTTCGCCCCGCGGCTCCCGGCCGGCCTGACCCGCCTGACCTTCACCGTGCTGCTGCGGGGCAGGCGGCTGAGGGTCGAGGTGACCCACGATGCCGCCCGCTACGTGCTGGCCGCCGGCGAGCCGATCGAGATCATGCACCACGGGGACCTGGTGCGGGTGGCCGAGGGCGCGCCCCAGGAGCGCCCCATCCCCCCGGTGCCGCAGCGGCCGCCGCCGAGCCAGCCGCCCGGCCGGGCGCCGGCGCCCCGCCGCACGGCCGCCGGGCAGCCCGTCACCGGGCTGCCCGGGGCCGCGCCAGTGCTCGGCGCCCCCGCCGGGACCGGGCCAGGGATCGCCGGCCAGTGAGTCAGCCAGCGGCCCAGCGCTCCCCGGGCGCGGCGGGCCCGCGGGGCGGGCCGGCCGTCGCCATGAAGTCCCTGATCGCCTTCATGACCAGGGTCGCCTGCTCGTCGTGCGGGTTGTGCCCGGCATGCTCGATGATCTCCAGGCGCGCGTTCGGGATCGCGGCCGCCAGCTGACCCTGGTGCTCGGGCGGGAACACGAAGTCGTCCCGCCCGGCCATCACCAGCGTCGGGACCGTGATCTCGCCGAGGCGGCTCATGACCGTCCAGCCCTTCGTCAGGTGGCGAAATCCGAAGATCTCCGCGCGCGGCCGCGCCCTTGAGCGGCGCTCCGCGAACATCGTGCGCACCGCCGAGGCGAGGCTGGTGTGGGGATCGTAGGCCCGGCCGAGCCTGATGAGCGCCGGGTAGAACTCCCAGGGCGCGATCTGGCCGTTGAACCAGCGCCGCGCGAGCTCCACCTTCCTGCGGCTGTACCCGCGCCTGGCGAGCAGCTCCGGCGCATTCTGCTGGTCCCACCAGCTGTCGCCCCCGGTGTCCAGCAGGATGAGGTGCGACAGGCTCTGCGGGTACCGCAGCGCGTACTCCAGGGCCACCTTGCCCCCGAACGAGTGGCCCAGCACCGCCCATTTCCCGAACCCGAGCCCCTCGCGGAGCGCGTCGGCGTCGGCGGTCAGGTTCTCCCAGGTCATCGACGTGACTGGCGGCCCGGCCGACCGCCCGTTGCAGCGATGGTCGTAAAAGACGACGGTGAACTGGTCCGCGAGCTGCCGGAACGGCAGCAGCGTCCAGTGATCGGCGCCGGGGCCGCCGTGCATCAGCGCGAGCGGGTGGCCGCGCCCGACGACCTCGACGAACAGGCGGACGTCGCGGACCGGCATGAGCGTCATGCGGGTGCCCCCTTCGGCGCGGGCTCGGGCACGGGGAGGGTGCGCACGCCGAGCATGCCCAGCCGTTCCCGCGCTCCGGCCACGAAGGCATCGAGATCGGGATAGGCGTCCCGGTCGGCGACGATGCCGATGGTGAGCGCTCCCGCGTACGACAGCGCGCCCACGCCGAGCGGCTCGTTCGCGATCAGGGGCAGCACCGGGAACACCTCGAGCACCCGCGCGCCAGCGAGGTGGAGCGGCACCGTCGGACCGGGGATGCTGGCGGTCGCGACGTTGACGCGCTGGCGCATCACCGCGGCCAGCATGAGCCGGCGCGCGAGCCAGCCTCGGATGAGCACGTCCAGGGACGCGCGGGCCCTCGCCTTCCTCGCCGCGGTCTGCGCGGCGATGCGGCGGAGCTCGTCCCCGGCGGCAGCCTCGTCCATGGCGAGAGGGACCGCCATCTGCGCGATCAGGTTGCCGGCCACAGGCCCGTCGGCGCGCGGCCGCAGGGAAACCGGGACGTATGCCCGCACTATCACGCCCTCCACCGGTTCCCGGCGGTGGCGCAGGACGGCGCGCAGGCCCCCGGCGGTAGCGGCGAGGAGCACGTCGTTCACGGTCGCCCCGTGCGCGTGGGCGACGGCCTTGACCTCGCCCAGCCCGCTCCGGATCACGGCGAGGCGGCGAGCGGGGCCGACCATCTGGTCCAGGCTCGTCGGGGTGGACGGCTCCTCGGCTATGAGCTCACGGACCGCGGGCCAGGCCCGGCGGGCGCGCCGCAGCGCCGCCCGTGGCCGAACGAGCACCGACCCGGCCCGCGCCGCGGCGCGGGCCCGCCGCCTGACGTTGTCGATGAGCAGGTCGCGGTCCGGCGGAGCGGGCGTGGCTGCCCACGGCGAGGCCGGCGGAGCCGGCGCGCCCGGATCGGCGTCCAGGAAGGCCGCGATCGTCGCCATCGCGGCCATGCCGTCCGCCATCGCATGGTGGAGCTTCACGAACATCGCGACCCGCCCGCCGGGCAGCCCGGGCATGAGCCAGATCCGCCACGGCGGGCGCGCGGGCTCGAACCGCTGGGCCCGGAGCTCCTCCGTCACCGCGAGCAGGCCTGCCTCGCCGGTCCCGGGCGGAAGGGCGCGGGTGACCACGTGGTCGCGGATGTCGAAGCGCGGGGCGTCCACCCACAGCGGCCCGCCGAGCCCTCGGGCGGGGGACCGGATGACCTGACGGAACCGGGGGGCCAGGTCCAGGCGGGACGCGATCGCCTCGCGCACGGCGTCGATCCGCAGCTCGCCGGCCGGATCCAGCAGGACCGTCCCGTCGAGGACCGCGAGGGCGCCGATGTCCTGCGGCCAGCGCCCGCTCACCGCCACCATCAGCCGGTCCAGCGGGGTCAGCCTGTCGATGGATCCGCTCATCGTCCTCACCTCGGATCGATCGGCGTGATGACGCCGAGCCGGCTTTCAATCGCTCCCGCGGCACCGAGGCACAGGTCTTCCCGGTAGCGGGGGCCGATCACCTGCACGCCTTGCGGAAGACCGCCCGCGACGCCGACGGGAAGCGCCACGGCCGGCAGCCCGAGCGCGTTGACGGCCATGGCCATCCGCATGGTGCCGATCGTCTCGGCCACCCGGCCCTCGTTCAGGTCCGTCCCCGCCTCGAACGGGGGCTCGGTGCAGACCGGTGCGACGATCAGCGGGCGGGCCTCCTGGAACTCGCCCCAGGCCCGCAGCACCGACTGCCGCGTCATGAAGCTCTGCTCGGCCGCCATCGCGCCCGGATGGCCGGCCGCCTCGAAGAACGCCGACATGAACTGCCGTGTCCCGGGCGGCGCGAGGGGGGCCAGGAACTCCTTCCAGCCCTGCCGGATGCCGGGAGTGCTGAGCATGACCAGCAGGGCATTCGCGGCAGCCTCGATCGACGGCGGCTCGGCCTCCTCGATCACGTAGCCGGAGTCCTCAAGCGCGGCCGCCGCCTTCCGGACGCCCTCCTGCACCTGCGGCGCTGTCCCGTTGCCTGCCGGGTCCACGACGAGCGCCACCCGGACGGGCCCCGGACGCTCCGGCCCGCGCAGCGGCGCCGGCACGGTCCAGGGATCGCGCCAGGAAGGCCCGGCGAGCACGGCGAGGGCCGCCTGAAGGTCGGCGACCCGCCGTGCCAGCGGGCCGTACACGCCCGTCAGTTGCATTCCGATGGCGGCGAAATCCGGTCCGCTCGTCGTGGCGTGCGGGATCCGCCCGAGCGTCGGCTTCAGCGCGGCGATGCCGCAGCACTGGGCGGGGTGGCGGAGCGATCCCAGCCCGTCGCTCCCGAGCCCCAGCGGGCTCATGCCGGTCGCGATCGCGGCGGCCTCCCCGGCGCTGGACGCGCCGGGCGTCCGGGTCCGATCCCACGGGTTGACCGTCGCGCCCCACAGTTCACTGTCGGTGTGCCAGCGCACGGCGCCGCTGGGAAGGTTGGTGCGGCCCAGGGGAATCGCCCCCGCGGCCTTCATCCGCTCGACGACCGGGGCGTCCCGCCTCGGATAGGCCGCTGCCAGCGCCTTGAGCCCTTGGGTGGTCGGCGTGCCGGCCACGTCGATGTTGTCCTTGATCGTGAACGGAACGCCGTGGAAGGGCGGCAGGTCGGCACCCGCGGCAAGGGCGCGGTCCGCCGCGTCGGCCGCCTGGAGAGCCTGCTCGCCCAGCACGGTGACGACGGCGTTGACCGCGGGGTTCACCGCCTCGATCCGCCGCAGGTGGGCCGTCACGACCTCGGCGCTGGAGGCCTGCCTCGCCCTGATCACCTCGGCCAGCTCCGTTGCGCTCATCCGCCACAGCTCGGTGGCCGCCCCGGCGGTCATGTCCGCGGCTCCTCTCGCGGCCCGCGCCGCCGCCGAACGGCCGCCGCCGCGGCGGCGGCGCCGAGGGCGCCGAGCGCGCCCCCGGCCCACCGGCGCGGATCGGTGGCGGCGGGTTGCTTGCGGAACGACATGGGCATCCCCGGCAGCTCAACGTGCAGCGCGGCCTCGCCCTTGCCCGGTACGCGGCTGAAGGCGACCCGGATCGTCCCCATGCCCAGCGCGGACAGGTCGACCCGGAAGAGGCCGGGGTCGCCGTCGTCCTCGGGATGCAGGGGAAACTGCCGGGGCAGCCCAGGTACCGGCGTGACGAGCCGGAGGGTGAGCTGGCCGCGCCGCACGAGCACCCGCACTCCGGCGACCATCCATTTCTGCACGTCGCGAAGGGAACCCGGGAACGCGTACCAGCCGCAGAGGTCGCCCCATGTCCCCGGATGGTGCGGGACGGCGGCCCGGATCTCGTCGCCGTGGACGCCGAGCACGCGCCTGAGGATCCCCAGCGCCTCCGGTCCGAGCCACGCGTGCGCTGCCCGCGCCCCGTTGGTGAGGGCCACGACGCCGGCTCCGTCGCGGGGAGCCACGAGCACCTGGGCGGCGAAGCCGCGCACCAGCCCGTCCTTCTCGACGACCAGATGGCCCCCGATGTCGCGCCGGTAGAAGGCGAGGCCGACGCCCGGCAGGCGAGGATCGGGCTGGTACTGGGGCGCGAACATGGTTGCCACGGTCTCGGGCTGGAGGACCGAGCCGTGCTCGTTGGCGCCGCCGCCGAGCAGGGCGGCGACGTAGCGAGCCATATCCCCGGTGGTCGAGTAGGCGCCTCCGCCCCCGGCCGTGATGAGCTCGTAATCGCGAAGCCGACGCGGCCCGCGGGAGCCCAGCGCGTAGTCCGCGGCGAGGCGGCCGCTCACCCGCTCGGACCGGAGCAGGTCCGTGTGCCGCATGCCGAGCGGCTCGAAGACGTGCCCGGCGAGATAGCGGTCCAGCGGCTCCCCGGTCACGTCCTGGACGATCTGGCCGAGCGTGGCGAAGCTGTGGTTGCTGTAGATATGCATGGCGCCCGGCTCCGCCACGAGATGGAGCTCGCCGCGGTAGAACTCGGCGAGCGTCGGCACCCGCCGCCCGAGCTCCACCATCTCCCCCAGGGTCGGCTTGAACGCGCGCGAGAGGTACACCGCCTGTGGCAGCCCGGCCGTGTACGTCAGCAGGTGCCTGACCGTCGGCGGCCGGTGCGCGGCCTTGGCGGGGACCAGCTTGTACGCGCGCAGGTAGTGGCTGGCTGGAGCGTCGAGGTCGAGCAGTCCTCGTTCCCACAGCTGCATCACCGCGATCGCGGTGAAGGTCTTCGTGACCGAGCCGACGCGGAACACCGTGTCCTGGGTGACCGGCGCGCCCGACGCGATGTCCGCCACGCCGTGCCCGTAGAAGAACGAGGGCGATCCGCGCCGGACCACCCCGACCGCCAGGCCCACGGCCGGATGGCGGCCGAGGATCTCCCTGACGCTGTCCCGCAGCGCCGGGTCGGTCGCCATGGAGCGCCCATCGCCCGCAGGAGCCGCCGGCGACCGGGCGAGTGACCAGGTCATCGCTGTCCCCCTCTCGCCGGCGGCCCGCGCGCCGGCGAGACGCGCGCTCCCCGAGGGTGGCGGGCACGCCTCCGGCGGCCTCCCCTGCCTGCGGCACCATCGTGCCCGCCGGGCCGGGGGCGAGGTAGGGGCCTAGGTCCCCGCGGGACAGCGGAACGGCCCCCGCGTCCCGGCCCGGCTCCCCGCGTCCCGGCCCGGCTCCCCGCGTCCCGGCCCGGCTCCCCGCGTCCCGGCCCGGCTCCCCGCGTCCCGGCCCGGCTCCCCGCGTCCCGGCCCGGCTCCCCGCGTCCCGGCCCGGCTCCCCGCGTCCCGGCCCGGCTCCCCGCGTCCCGGCCCGGCTCCCCGCGTCCCGGCCCGGCTCCCCGCGTCCCGGCCCGGCTCCCCGCGTCCCGGCCGGCCCCCCGCGTGCGGCCCGGCGCCTGCCAGCGGGCGGCGCCGGCGGGAATGATCAGGTCGTGACCGGTCAGGATCCCGGCCCCGGCGAGGCGGCGCTGCGCGCTCTCGACGCCCTCGGCTCCGGCGGATGGTGGCGCGTCTTCGGCCGGGAACTGCGCCTGACCAACCTGGACAAGGAGCTCTTCCCGGGCCGGGACGGCGAGCCGCCGGTCACCAAGCGCGAGCTGGTCGGGTACGCCGCGCGGATCGCCCCGGTGATCCTGCCGTACCTGGCCGGCCGGCCGCTGCACATGTTCAGGTCCCCCGCCGGGGCCGGCCGGCCCGGCTTCTGGCACAAGCAGCTGCCCGCCCACGCCCCGGCGTGGCTGCCCCGCTGGCACGACCCGGAGGCGCTTCCCGGCCGCACGACCACCTACCTGCTCGCCGACGAGCCCGCCGCGCTGGTCTGGGCGGCTAACTTCGGCGCGCTTGAGTGGCACGCCTGGACCGCCCCGGCTCGCGACCGGCGGCATCCGAGCTACGCGCTCATCGACATCGATCCCGGCCCGGCGACCCGCTGGGAGGACGTGCTCGTCCTGGCCCGGTTGCACCGCACGGCGCTCGACCTGCTCGGCGTGCGGGGGCAGCCGAAGGTGACCGGCCGACGGGGCCTGCAGATCTGGATCCCGGTCGCCGGCCTGAGCTTCCAGGACACGCGGTCCTGGGCCGAGCGGCTCTCCCGGTCAGTCGGCGCCGTCGTGCCCGGCCTGGTGAGCTGGAGCTGGGACGTCTCCGGGCGCCGGGGCCTGGCCAGGCTGGACTACACCCAGAACGCCGCCAGCAAGACCCTCGTCGCCCCGTACAGTCCCCGCGCGGCCCCCGGAGCGCCGGTCTCCGCGCCGATCGACTGGGCCGAGCTCGACGATCCCGCGCTGCGCCCGGACGGCTGGACGATCCGCACGATGCCGCGCCGGCTGGCCGCGCGCGGTGACCTGTTCGCCGGGGCGCTGGGGCCCGGCCAGCGGCTGCCCGCCCTGGGGTAGGGACAGCCGGGCTGCGGGGCAGGCACCCCGGCGGGGCCGTCAGGTGCGGCGGTGCATGGCAGGGCGGCGCGGCTGAGGCACCGCCTGCGCCCCGGGGGGCGCCGCGCTGGGCAGCGGGATCAGGCGCACGATCCGCGGCGCGGCCCAGACGGCGGCCGCCGCGGCCAGCGCGCCGAGGACGTACCCCGCGGCGATGTCGAGCGGGGAATGGACCCGGGCGAGCACCCGCGCGATGCCCACCAGGAGCGCGTTGACCGTGAGCGCCGATCCCCAGGCACGGGAGTAGAACAGGACGCACACCGCGATGAACATCGTGAGCGTGGCGTGATCCGACGGGAACCCGTTGTCGGCGGGATGCGGGAACAGGGGACGCACGTGCTCGGTGACGAACGGCCGCCGGTCGTGGTACAGCGAGCCGGCCACCGCGATCAGCCCGAGCGCCACCAGGCCGCCGAGCAGGCCGGCCGTGCCGAGCGTCCATTTCCCGTAGGCGGGGAGCCGGAGCCAGAAGACGCCGGCGATCAGCACCGACAGCACGACGAAGTACTGCGCGACGATGACGATGACTTGGTCCACTAGTCAGCTCCGTTCCGCGGCGGGGCGGCATCGGCCACGCACCGGACGCACGGGGTTCACCTGGCAGACGCTCGGGTGACATCCAATGTTCCCGAATCGTACGCCCTTGGACGGGCGCCGCGCGGCCGGGAGGGCCGGTTCAGCCCGGGGCCATGTAGGGCCGGGCGGGCCGCCACACGTGCTCGGGGCCGTGCGGCCGGATCGCGGCGAGCGCCCGCGCGATGACCGGCTCCGGCGGCCCGGCCTGCCCCGGCGGGCCGGGCGGCTCCGGCTCCGCCGTCTCCAGCGTCACCGCCTGCGGCCAGGGGTCCTCCTCCGCCGCCAGGCGCGCCGCGATCCCCGGGTCCGCGTCCGACGGGCCGCTGGTCCTGGCCAGCATCCGGCGCCCGGCCACCTCCTGCGGCGCGGTGCAGCGCAGCGGGACCAGCCGGGCGCGGGCGCGCCGGGCCATGTCCGCCGCGGCCGAGCGCCACCGCGCCGACGTCCAGGTGGCGTCGAGGAGGACGGACTCACCGCTGGCGAGCGCCGCCTCGGCGCGGGACAGGAGCTCGGCATAGGCGCGCTCGGTCCAGGCCGGCGCGTAGATCCCGCTGCCATAGGCGGCGGGGGCTGGCTGGTCCGGCTCCAGGCCGGCCAGTTCCTTGCGGACCCGGTCGCTGGCGAGCACCACCCAGCCCAGCCGTTCGGCGAGGGCCTGGGCCAGTGAGCTCTTCCCCGTGCCAGGCAGGCCGCCGACGAGCACGACGCTGACTTCGCCGGCCCTCAGGTGGCGCAGGGCGAGGGCCATGTGCAGCCGGGCCTGGCCTCCGGAGGCCGGGTCGCCCTGCGCCGCCCGCAGGCACGCGACCTTGGCCCGCACGAACGCCCGGTACGCGACATAGTGGTGGACCAGGGACGGCGGGGCGGGGTCTCCGGAGAATTCGGCGTACCAGCCGATGAACCGCTCGGCGAGGTCCCGCGCGCCGAGGCGCTCGAGGTCCATCGCGAGGAACGCGGCATCATCCAGGCCGTCGAGCCAGCGCAGCCGGTCGTCGAACTCCAGGCAGTCCAGGACCCGGGGGCCGTCGGCGAGGCAGAAGACGTCGTCGGCCAGCAGGTCGCCGTGGCCGTCCACGATGCGCCCGGCCCGCACCCGCGCGTCGAACAGCGGCGCCCGGCCCGCCAGGAACATCCCCGCCCGCTGGTCCACCTCGTCGATCTCGGCAGCCGGGAGCAGGCCAGCCGCGAGCGGGCGGGCCTGCTCCACGTTCTCTCGCCACCTGCGCCACAGCGCGTCCCGGCCGCCCTCGGCGCTGATCAGCGCGCCGCGCGGGGCGGCGGCGTGCTGCGCGGCAAGGGCGCGCGCGACCGCGCGGACCGGGCCGTCGGCGGGCTCTCCCCGGCGCAGCAGCGCGGAGAGCCTCCGGCCGCCGGGCATGCGGCGCATCACCACCAGGTGATCGCACACCCGGCCGTCCGCGTCCCGCACCTGGGCCACCCCGAGGTAGACGTCGGGGGAGAAGCGCCGGTTCAGCTCCGTCTCCCGCCGGCACGCGGCCTCCCGGGCCTCGGGCGTGCTGAAGTCGAGGAAGCCGGTGCGGATCGGCTTCTTCAGCTTGTATGCCCGGTCGCCGGCGAAGAAGACGACGCCCGAGTGAGTCTCCGCGACCGCGGCGAACGGCTCGTCCCCGCCCGGCCCCGGCCGGCCAGCGTCCCCGGTCATGTTCCCTCCCCGCACCACGGTGCCGGGCGCGCGGCGCATGGGCCACGGCCGGGCGTCCCGGACCGACAGGGCCTTCCTGCCCGGATTGCCCGCGGGAGATGCAGCGGAGCGGCTAGCCGGCCGTGGTGGTGGTTCCCGCACGTGGCCGTCGTCCGCCGGGTGCTGCCCGCGACGGCGGGCGCCCGGGTCAGCGTCAGCTTCGCCCTTGCCGCCCGGACCCGCCGGCCGCGCCCGCGCCCTGGGCGGCTCCGGCCGGGTCGTCGCGGACCACGAGCCGGTCGAGCCTGATCGCGGCGTAACCCAGAGTCGACAGCGCGAACACGACCAGCAGGTCGAGGGCCGACAGCGGCCGGGTGTGCAGCAGCTCGCGCAGCAGCGGCAGGTACAGGCCGGCTAGCTGGAGGGCGAGCGCGGCCAGCACCGAGGCGGGCAGCAGCGGGTTGGCCAGGGTGCCCGGCCGGGCGCGCGACCCGAGCGCGACGGCCAGCTGGGTCGTGCCGAGCGCGAAGAACGCCATGCTCTGCCACGGACGGCCGGTCGCGTGCCCCCAGAGCGCGACGCCGAGCGTGACCGCGGTCACCACGAGGCCTACCCGCACGATCCGCTGCCACAGGCCCGCGCCGAGGATGCTCTGCTCCGGCGGGCGCGGCGGCCGGGCCATCAGGTCGGGGTCGGCGGGCTCACCGCCGAGCGCCACGCCGGGCAGGCCGTGGGTGAGCAGGTTCACCCACAGGATCTGCGCGGGGAGCAGCGGGAGCGCAAGGCCGAATGCCGGGCCGGCCAGCATCACGGCGATCTCGGCCGCGCCGCCGGACAAGCCGTACAGCAGGAACCGGCGGATGTTGGCGTACACGCGGCGCCCCTCCCGGGCCGCCGCCACCACCGTCGCGAGGTTGTCGTCGGCCAGCACCAGGTCGGCCGCCTGCCGGGCGACCTCGGTGCCGCGCCCGCCCATCGCCACGCCGATGTCGGCGCGGCGCAGCGCCGGCGCGTCGTTCACCCCGTCGCCGGTCATCGCCACCACGTCACCGGCCGCCTGGCGCGCCTCGATGATCGCCAGCTTGCGCTGGGGTGAGGCGCGGGCGAACACCCGCGCCATGGGGTTGCCGCCGCCGCCGTCCCCGTGGCAGTCGACGACCTCGTCGCCGGGCTCGATGATGCCCAGCTCCGTGGCGATGGAGCGCGCGGTCGCCGGGTGGTCGCCGGTGATGAGCACCGGGGTGATGCCCGCGGCCTTGCACGCGGCGATGGTGGCCGCCGCCGAGCCGCGCGGCGGGTCGGCGATCCCGACCAGGCCGAGCAGGCGCAGGCCCTGCTCCAGCACGGTGGCATCGAGCCGGGGCGGCGCTCCCGCGCCGCCCCGCGGCCCGGCGCCGGCCGTGGCCGGCTCCCCCGGTCCGGTGCCGCGCGTGCCACCGCCCGCCGGCGCCGCGGCGAACGCGGCGGCGACCTCGCTGCCCGGCGGGTGATCGGCGGCCGCCACGGCGAGAACGCGCAGTCCCGCGCCGGCCAGATCCTCCGCTGCGGCCCGCGCCCGGCCGATCACCGCCTCGCCGCCGGCGATCACGCCGGGCCGGAGCACGGCCTCCGGCGCTCCCTTGCAGATCACCCGCACCCCGCCCGCCGGAGTGCGATGCGCGGTCGTCATGCGCTGGCGCTCGCTGTCGAACGGGATCTCGCCGACCCTCGGCAGGTCGGCGCTGAGGCGCTCGGGCCGCTGGCCGAGCGTGAAGGCCGCCGAGAGCAGCGCCGCCTCGGTCGGGTCGCCGATCGCCTGCCAGCCGTCTTCGCCTCCGGCGCGCCGCCGCAGCGCGGCGTCATTGCACAGCGCCCCGGCCGTCACCAGCTCGGTGATGGCCGCAGACGGCGGCCGCGCCGCTGCGGCGCCGGACAGGCTCACCACGTCGCCGGGCGTCCACAGCCGGCGCACCACCATGTTCCCCTCGGTCAGCGTGCCGGTCTTGTCCGTGCCGATCACGGTCACCGCGCCGAGGGTCTCGACCGCCGGCAGCCGCCGCACCACCGCGCGGCGGGCGGTCATCCGCCGGGCGCCCAGCGCGAGCGCGAGCGTCACCACCGCGGGCAGCGACTCCGGGACCGCCGCCACGACCAGGCTGATCGCGGTGATGATCATCAGCTCGAGCGGCTGGCCGCGGGCGAGGCCGACCGCCATGACGATCGCGCACAGGACGACCGCGGCCACGGCGAGCACCCGGCCGAGGCCGGCCATCCGCCGCTGCAGCGGCGTGAGCGCCGGCCGGGCCGTCATCAGCGCCGCGATCCGGCCCATCGCGCTGGCCGGCCCGGTGGCGGTCACCACGGCGCGGCCACGGCCCCGGACCACCACGGTGCCGGCCGCGACGGTGGCCTCCGGCTGGCCGGCCGGCCCGGCCTGGCCCTCCGGCCGCCGGCCGCCGCCCGGGCCTGCCGGAGCGGCCCGCGGGGCCGCCTGCTTGCTCACCGGGACGGATTCGCCGGTGAGCGCCGACTCGTCGATCAGCAGGGCCGCCGCCTCGGTCACCATGGCGTCGGCGGGAACGATGTCTCCCTCGGCGAGGATCAGCACGTCTCCGACGACGACCTCGGCGGCCGGGACCTGGCGCTGCCCGCCGTCCCGCAGCACCCGCGCCTCCGGAGCGGTGAGCCGGGAGAGCGCAGCGATGGCCCGGTCGGCCCTGACCTCCTGCCCCACGCCCACCGAGGTGTTGACGACGATCACGAGGCCGATCACGCTGGCGTCGGTCCAGTCCCCGGTGGCGAGCGTGAGGGCGGCCGCCGCGAGCAGCACCAGGATCATCGGATCGCGCAGCTGGGCCGCGATGCGGCGCCAGAGCGCGACCGCCCGCGGCGCGGGCAGCACGTTGGCGCCATCCACGGCCAGCCGGGCCGCCGCCTGCTCCGAGCTCAGGCCGGCAGCCAGCGGCGGCGGCTCCTGGCCGGCGCCGGGCGCGCGGCAGGCCCAGGTCCGCCCGCCCGGCGATTGGGCGTCAGCGCCTGATGCCATGCCGCCTCCCGTGCTGGCCGCCCTGCTGGCGGTGCCGCGGCCGGGCGCCCCGAGGCTACGCGGCCGGGCGCCCCAGACTACAAGGCGTTCCTGCCCCGGTCGCCGGCCGGGAACGCGCGGCGGCCACCCGCGGCCGGGCCGAGGGCGGCGCTCACCGGGTCCAGTCCTCCGCTCCGCCACGCGGGGCGGTCATCGGCGCGCCGGCGCCCCGGAGCCGCTCGGCCGGTCGCGGACGTGCTGACTGGCCGGATCCGGTTTCACGCCCGTCTGCAGCGCCGCGATGCCCGTGACCGGCCGGCCGCGCGAGGTCGCCGCTGATGGCCAGGCCGCGTGCCCGCGCACGGACAGCGCCGTCGCCGCCACGTCGTGATCGCCCGCCTCGGCGGCAAGCTGCCCGCGGCCTGGTAGCGTACGCGCGCCCCGGCCAGGTCGCCGAGGCTGACATGGAGCCAGCCCGTGAACGGGACCAGCCGGCCCCCGCCGAGAGCATGGCGGGCCGCGCGGATCCGCGGGCGTCAGCGGCGAGCCGCGCGCAGATCGCGGCATGGCGGGCAGCGACATGTCGATTGTGACGCAGCGGGATGACGGGGTCGGCGACCCGGCCTCGGCGACCGGGCGCCGGCGGCTCGCTGTCGCTGCTGCTCGGCGAGGCCGGGAACCCGGACGGCTCCCGGGCGGCCTGCGACAGCGGCGGGCCGGGGCGCCACGCGATCGCCCAGTACGGGCCACGCCGCCTGTGGGACGAGGCCGAGGCCGCCTGCCGCTGGTGACAGTCGCGCGGCGCGCCCGGCCCGGATCGCTACCACCTGGTGGTCACCCCGGAGGGCCAGCGGCCCGGGCTCGCCGGCGAGCCGGGGTGCCGGAGTGAGCCAGGCGGCCGGCTCGCCGAGGACCGCGGCGGTGCCGGGCTACGGGACCGGGCTGAGCACCGTGTCGCAGAACGTGGTATCCGGCCCGAATGGCCCGCCGCACCGCGGGGTGGTGGCGAACTGCGCCGCCTGGCCGTAGTCGAACAGCGTGCCCGGATAGTCCGCGCCGAAGGTGAAGGCGCCCGACCTGTTGAACGCGTACCAGGGGTAGGTGCAATACGGCCCGCCGTAGGCCGGGCAGGACGCGGTCACCTCGGCGCTGCCGCCGAGATCGCTGACGACCGCCCACTGGCTGGGGTGGGAGCCGTCGGCGAAGGTAACCGAGACGATCCGCAGCGGCGTGAAGCCGAGCCAGTGCGCGGTGTCGTAGGAGTCGCAGATCGTCTGGCCGGGGACGCAGTACTGGCCCGCCGGGCTGGCGAAATCCGAGGTGTGCCCGATCTCCCAGACGAACGAGTTCGGCGTGTCGTCCACCAGGCCCCAGCCGAGCGCGTTGCCGATCCGCTGGGTGCTGAACAGCGGGAGCAGCGGGCCGTACTTGCTGTCGAGCACGATCGTCCCGGAACGGCCGGTCGTGACGTCCGTGACCGTGACCTGCCAGCCCCGCGACAGCGCGGTCAGGTAGAAGTGGACCTCGATGGTGTCGCCGGCGTTCATCACCAGCGGCGAGTGGCTCGCGCCGTCGTAGAGCTCGGCGTTGAACGCCGCGGTCTCCGCCCCGCTGGTGGAGCTGACCTGCCAGACGGGGGAGCAGACGGAGAACTTGTCCGGCGCGTAGGTGACGTTGAAGCCGCCGTCGGCCGAGCAGGTCTTCACGATCGCGTCCGGGTAGAACTGCAGCTCGAGGAAGGCCTGGCCGAACAGCGCGTTCGGGTTCGGGTCGGTGACCGCGCCGCCCCACCAGAACGTGGGCCCGACCGCGGACACCGGCACGCTGCCGTCCGCGGGCAGGATCGCGGTCCACGTCAGGTCCTGCGCGGACCCGGGCAGCGAGGACACCGGGTCAAGCTCGGGCTCGTCGTGCCCCGAGCACGCGCCGGTGTACCAGACGGCTGACGGATCGGGGTGCCGCCCGATGCACACGCCGCCGCTCGGGTCGCCGGCTGCCGTCGCAGCGGCCTGCACGGCGCGCCTCGGATGCGCCGGCGCCGCGGCGGATGGCTGCGCGGCCGCCACCGTCCAGCCGGCCACGCCGAGCGCAAGCGCGGCCGTGGCCGTGGCCGGGAGATGCGGTGACCGCCAGATGCCCGCCCGCCACCGGATTCGCCCCATCGCGCCTCCATGCCGCCCGGCCCGGCCGCGCGGATACGGCGCGCGGCAACGTGCCGAGCATAGGGAGAACGGCCAGCGCCGCGCAATGGCGGCGGCCCGGCGCGTACCCGGCGGCCGGCCTGCGGGGCGGCACCGGCCGGCACGGCCCGCTGCCGTTACGCCCGCGCCGCATCGGCGCGGGCCGGCGCCGCCCGGCCCGCGATCTCCGGGCGCAGGCCGTCGAGAACGAGGCCGAGCAGCCTCGGGACCTGGTCCGGGTCATCGGGCGCCGAGTCCGCCGCGATGCTGATCGCGTGCACCAGGCGGAGCACGTCGGCGGGGTCGGCGCCGGCCCGCGCGGCGCCCGCCTGCTGCGCCCGGGACAGGACGTCCGCGACCGCGCCGCGCATGATCGCGCTGCAGGAGGACATGAGCTCGGAGTCCTTGCGCAGCGTCGCGAGCATGGTCGCGGTGAGCCTGCGCTTCGTGCGGCTGAAGTCCGCCAGGTCGACGAGGAAGGCGGCGAGCGCTTCCCCTGGGGACGCGCTCTGGGCCAGCTCGTCGGCGCGCGAGCGCAGGGCCTCGACCTGGTCGCGGTAGACGGCCTCCAGCAGCGCCTGCCGGGTGGGGAAGTGCCGGTAGAGGGTCCCGATCCCCACCCCGGCGCGCCGTGCGATGTCCTCCAGCGACGCCTCGTCGGTGCCGCGCTCGGTGAACGTCGCGGTCGCCGCGGCGATGATGCGATCCCGGTTCCGGCGCGCGTCGGCGCGCATCGCGCGGGGCGGCCACCCGGCCCCGGTGCCGGCTTCGCCGGCAGGCCCGCTCAGGTTCATCGTCGTCGCCCATCAGGTTTGCAAACCGGAGGGATCCTCCGTATAGTTACCGGAGGGATCCTCCGAATACATCGTAGCCCGTCCAGGCGCCCGGGGCCACCCGGCCGTGCCGTACGCCCGCCTGACCGTTCCGGGAAGGAACCCAGTGCCCACCTCCTGCATTCCCCCGCGGCATCGCGCGCGCCGGGCGGCGCGCCGCCCGGCGGCCGCCCGCCCGCTCCCGCCAGCCCCGCTCGCGGCCGGCCGCGCGCTCCCGGCCCGCCGCCGCCGCGCGGCCCGCAGGGCCGCCGCGCAGTCCCTGCCTGCTCCCGCCCGGCCCGCTCCCGTGCCGCGCGGCGGGCGTGGCATCACCCTGGCCGTCGTGCTGTGCGCCCAGCTCATGATCGTGCTCGACATGACGGTCGTGAACGTGGCCCTGCCCAGCATCGCCCACGGCCTTCACCTGTCGGCACCCGGCCTGGCCTGGGTGCTCAACGCCTACTCGCTGACCTTCGGCGGCCTGCTGCTTCTCGGCGGCCGTGCAGGCGACATCCTCGGCCGCCGGACGGTGTTCCTCGCCGGGGTGGCGATCTTCACCGCGGCCTCCCTGGCCGGGGGGCTGGCGACGTCGGCGGCCGCGCTGCTCGCCGCGCGGGCCGTCCAGGGCGCGGGAGGCGCGATCGCCTCGCCGGCCGTGCTCGCCACGATCGCGTCGAGCTTCCCCGGGGAGCGCGAGCGGGCGAGGGCGCTCGGCGCCTTCACCGCCGTGAGCACGGGAGGCGGCTCGCTCGGCCTGATTCTGGGCGGGATCATCACGCAGTGGGCGTCATGGCGGCTGGTCCTGTTCGTCAACGTCCCCGTCGGCATCGCCGTGGTGATCGCCGGGCGCCGCCTGCTGCCCCGGTCCGCCCGCCGGCCCGGGCGCTTCGACCTGGCCGGCGCGCTGACCTCGACGGCCGGGGTGTCCGCGCTCGTGTACGGGTTCATCCGGGCCGCGTCGGATGGCTGGTCCGACCGGGTGACGCTGGCCGCATTCGCCGCAGCCGGCGCGCTCCTCACGGCCTTCGTCGCGGTGGAGGCCCGCAGCGCCGAGCCGGTGACGCCGCTGCGGCTGTTCGCCGACCGCAGCCGCTCCGCCTCGTACGGCGTGCGCATGCTCCTGGTCGGCGGCATGTTCGGGATGTTCTTCTTCCTCACCCAGTTCGTCCAGGAGGTGCTGCGGTTCAGCCCGCTGCGGGCCGGCCTGGCGTTCGTGCCGATGACCGTGACCCTGTTCGCGGTGTCGCGCTTGGCGCCCCGCCTGCTCGCCAGGTTCGGGTCCAAGGCCCTCATGGTGGCCGGCAGCGTGCCGGTGATCGCGGCGATGGCCTGGCTGACCCGGATCACGCCGGCGACCAGCTACCTGCCGGGGATCGCGGGCCCCATGGTGCTCTTCGGGGCCGGGGTGGGCCTGGCCCTCGTTCCGCTGGCCATGGCCTCGCTCGCCGGGGTGCGCCCCGCGGACTCGGGCGCGGCCGCCAGCATGGTGAACGTGACCCAGCAGGTCGGCGGCGCGCTCGGGCTGGCGATCCTGGTCACGGTCTTCGGCGCCGCGGCGCGCGTGGCCGGCGCGTCCCGGGGCGCGCCCCGGACGGCGGCCGGGCCGGGGGAGCGGGCGCACCTGCTCGCCCGTGCGGTGGCGGCCTCGTTCGGGACGGCGCTGGCCTTCGACGTGCTGGCGCTGCTGGTGATCCTGCTGGCCATCTCGGTGACCGGGCAGCCCGCCGCTGTTCCCGCCGCGGAGTCATGACGCCCGCGCGGCGCGTTCACGAACAGGCGTTCTGTATGTGAACATGGGACGGCGGCGCGGCGTGCTGACCGCGCCGGGCCGGATGAAGGACGACGGGACGGGAGGCGGGACATGACCGGTGCCGGGGCTCCGCGGGGCGCGGACGCGCCGCCGGCGGACCTGCCGCGGATCCGCGACTGGATCGACGCGCATCTCGGCGATCCGGGGCTGGGCCCCGCGGCGATCGCCGCCGCCAACCACCTGTCGGTCCGCTGCCTGCACCAGCTGTTCCACGACAGCGGGACGTCGGTGACCCGGTGGATCCGCGAGCGCAGGCTCGACCGCTGCCGGCACGACCTGGAGGACCCGGCCCAGGCCGGCCGCGGGATCGAGGCGATCGCGCGCCGGTGGGGGTTCGAGGACGCCGCGTCCTTTGGCAAGGCGTTCAAGGCCAGGTACGGCGAGCCACCCGGCCGCTACCGGCTGGCGGTCGCGGCCCGCTGGGCCGGCGCGGCCCGCTGACACCGGCGGCCCGGCCGGGTCAGCGCGGCCCGCTGACGGCCCCGCGCCGCGCCCGCCGGTGGCCACTCCCGGCACCCGCCGCCCGCCCGGCCGGCGTCGCCGACAGCTCGCCGACGAGCTGCTGCATCCCCGGGCCGAACCGCTCGGCCAGCACGTCGTGGAACTCGTCCCAGATCTGCTGGACGTAGATGTCGTGCCTGATGTAGCCCTTGGCCAGGGCGCCGAGCAGCTCGTCGTCCCCGGCGATGCACTGCCAGTGCGCGCCGTCGGGGGCCAGCGCCCACACCACCCGCGCGCTGTCCGCGACGACCGCGACGTGGCGGGCCTGATGGCGCCGGTAGAGCACTCCGCGCGTGCTGTCGTGCCCGACGGTCCGCCCGTGCCGCAGCTTCACGATCGGCTCCCCGAAGTGCAGGACGTCGCAGATCACGCCGCGGTCGTCGGCCCGGGCCGCCGCCGCCGCGATCGCCTCCGTCTGCGGGCAGTTGACCGAGACGTAGACGTGGCGCAGCGCCTCGTCGATGACCCGCGCCGCGTGCCGCTCGATGTCGGGCCAGCGCGAGAACGAGCGCAGCACCCGGAAGTCGGCGCCGTCGGCGCGGCCGGCGGCCCGGGCCAGCTCCCGCTGCGCGCTGGAGAGCCGCTCGGCGAACGAGGCCTCCAGGCCCGACAGCACCCGGTCGGCGGGGACGGCGACGAAGCGGGCGGGCTCGCCGGGCAGCGGCGCCACGACCTCTTTCGCGGCGAGCCTGCGCAGCGCCTCGTAGACCTTCGGCTGCGGGATTCCGGTGGCGTTCGACAGCGCGTAGCCCGTCATCGGCTCGCGGCCGAGCAGGCCCACGTAGGCCTGCGCCTCGTACTGGGAGAATCCGAGGTCGACGAGCCGCTGGACGGCCGCGCTCTGGCTGGTCACGGCGGTTCCCCTCGGTCGCGTCCGCCCGCGCGGCGGCGCCGGCGGGCCGGGACGGCGGCCCGGCGCTCACGTGGTCGCACTGTAGCCCCCATCGACGACGATCACCTCGCCGGTGACGAACGGGTTGGATGTGATCAGGGACAAGATCGTGGCGGCCACGTCCTGCGCGGTCACGCAGCGGCCGAGCGGCGTGCGGCGGGCCCGCCGCTCCATGAGCCGGTCGTAGCCCTCCCCGAGCCGCGTGCGCATCCAGTCCCCTTCCATCCAGCCGGGCGCCACCGCGTTCACCCTGATCCGCGGGCCCAGCGCGCCGGCCAGCGTCCGGGTCAGGCTGACCACGGCCGCCTTGGACGCCGCGTACGGGAACGGCTGGGGCCCCGGGCGCAGGCCGACGATGCTGGCGGTGTTCACCACCGCGGCGGCGGGCGCGGCCCGTAGCAGCGGGACGCACGCCCTGGTGACGCAGAACAGGCCGCGCACGTTGACCGCGAACACCCGGTCCCAGTCTGCCATGCGGAGCGCCTCCAGGTCGGACGGCGGGACATCGACCGTCACCCCCGCGTTGTTCACCAGCGCGTCCAGCCTGCCGAACTCCTCGCCCACCGTGGCGGCCATCCGCAGGACCGCGTCCTCGTCCGCGACGTCGGCCCGGATCACCACCGCGCGCCCGCCGCGCTCGGCGACCTCATCGGCCACCTGCCTGGCCGCGGCGTCGCTGGCCGAGTGGTTCACGGCGACGTCGTAGCCGTGGTCGGCGAGCGCCAGCGCGGTGGCGCGCCCGATGCCGCGGGACGCCCCGGTCACCAGCGCGGCGGGGCGACCGGCCCGCGCCGGCGCGCCCGCCGGCGGGGCCTGGGGGCCGCTCACTGCTGCCCGCCCAGGCCGGCCGGCGTGCCCCGCGAGGGCTCCGCCGCCCGGGCGCCCGGGCGCCCGCCGTCGGCCCCGGCCGGGGCCCTGCGGTGCGGATCCGGGCCGACCGGGGCCGGGCGGGCGGGGGCGAGCCCGAGCACCCGCTCGGCATTGGCGTGGAACACCTTGTGCATGACCTCCTCGCTGAACCCGAGCTCGTCCCACTCCCGCAGGATGCGGTCGAGCGGCAGGCTGGGGTAGTCCGAGCCGAACATGATCTTGTCCTGCAGCCGGCCACGCACGTCCGTCCTCAGCCCGGCCGGGAAGTGCTTCGGCGCCCAGCCGGACAGCTCCCAGTAGACGTTCCCCTTGTGCAGCGCGACGGCGGTCATCTCATCCACCCAGGGCCAGCCGGGATGCGCCGCGATCACGGTCAGCGTCGGGAACGCAGCGGCCAGCGCGTCGATCGCCTGCGGGTGGGCGTGCCGGATCAGCGCGCCGTCGCCGCCGGGCAGGCCGGCGCCCATGCCGGTGGTGCCGACGTCGATCATCACCGGCACGCCGAGCCCGTCGATCGCCTCGAAGAGCGGCCTCAGCCCGGGGTCGTCCACCGAGTACCGCCCCATGATCGGGTGGAAGTGGAACCCGGTCACCTTGTGCTCGGCCACCGCCCGCTCGGCGGCGGCGATCGCCCGCTCGCCCAGCAGCGGGTCGACCGCCCCCCACGCGCCGATGAAGACGTCCGGGTGCCGGTCCCGCATCCCGGCCACGTACTCGCTGGTGCACGCCGGCGCGCCGGTCACCGACTGGATGTCGAAGGCCACCAGCAGCGCCTCGATGCCGTGGGCGCGGAAGTCCGCGGCCACCTCGTCCTCCGTCCTGGCCGTCCACTCCCGCTTCCAGTAACGGCCCAGCGCCTCCACGTAGGGTCCCTGCGATGCGATCCACTCCGCGGTGCCGGGGTAGGCATGCAGGTCCACCCGTCTCATCCGACCTCCTGCGTCACGTCGTCCCGCCGCGCGGCGAGCCTGGCGGCCAGCTCCCGCTTGGCGACCTTGCCGACCGGGGACAGCGGGAAGCTGCCGACGATCTCGAGCCGCTCGGGGAGCTTGTGCCGGGCGATCTCCTGGGCCTTCAGGAACTCCACGAGGTCGCCGAGCGTCAGTCCGTGGCCCGGGCGCAGGATCACGCACGCGCACATCCGCTCGCCGAGGACGGGGTCGGGCACCGGCACGCAGGCCACGTTGAGCACGGCGGGGTGGGTGAGGATGAGGTTCTCCACCTCCTCGGCCGAGATCTTCTCGCCGCCCCGGTTGATCAGGTCCTTGCTCCGGCCCGCGACCACGTAGTTGCCGCTCGGGTGGCGCCACATCAGGTCGCCGGACCGGTAGAAGCCGTCCGGGGTGAACGCCCGCTGGTTGTGCTCGGGCGCGTTGTAGTAGCCCCGCAGGGTGTAGGGGCCGCGGGCGAGCAGCTCCCCGACCTCGCCGTCGGGGACGTCGGCGCCGTCCTCGCCGACCAGCCGCACCTCGTCGTCGGGGCAGACCGGCCGTCCCACGGTCTCCAGCCTGACCTCGGGCGGGTCGTCGAGCCGGACGAACATGAGCAGGCCCTCGGACATGCCGAAGTTCTCCTGGACGGTCACGTTGCGGAACACCTTCTCCGCCCGCCGCCGCGTCTCCGGCTGAAGCCGCTGGCCGCCGCTCTGGATGACCCGCACCGACCCGAGGTCGTGCCGGGCGGCCAGCGGGTCGTTGATCCAGCGGATCAGCAGCGCCGGCACCACGTGGATGTGGGTCACCCGGTGGCGGTCGATGACCGCGAACACGTCGGCCGCCCGGTTCGACCGGGCGAGGTAGACGGTCGCCCCGGACAGCAGGAACCCCTGCAGCCCCGGGCAGGCGAGCGGCAGGTTGTGCGAGATCGGCAGCACGTTGAGGAGCACGTCGCCGTCGCGCACGTCGCACACGGAGACGGCGAGCTTGGAGTTGAACGCGTAGTCGTTGTGGGTGCGCGGGATCAGCTTGGGGATGCCGGTCGTGCCCCCGGAGAGCTGGAAGACCGCCGGGTCGCAGGGGTCGATCCGCGCCGCGATCTGCTCCAGGTCGGCGGGGCCGTGACCGGTCGGCCTGCGCTCGTGCAGGTACTCAAGGCTCACCGTGCCCGCGCCGCCCGGCCCGGCCCGCCCGTCTTCGCCGGCCGGCGCCCCGCCGTCCCCGTCCGCCCCGGCCAGGATGCTCAGCCGCAGGTGGCCGTGCTCGGCGCGCAGCCTGCGGTGGAGCTCGGCGAAGTCGGCGTCGCCCAGCGACGCGGGCGCGGCTGCGGCCACGGCGCCGGACAGCGCCACGAACTGGCGCAGCTCCCGGTAGCGGTGCGAGGGCAGCGCCATGATGGGGATCGCGCCGATCCGCTGCAGCGCGAAGTACAGCGAGGCGAAGCGCCGCGTGTTCGGGAGCTGGAGCACGACCCGGTCGAGCGGGCGCAGGCCCAGGTCGAGCAGGTTGAGCGCGACGCGCTCGGAGGCCGCGGCGAGCTCGGCGTAGGTGTAGGAGCCCTCATCGTCGATGACCGCGACCCGGCCGGCGTGGTCGCGGAACGCGGCGAGGAAGTGGCTGATCAGCGGGCGGTCCTCCCAGTAGCCGCGGGCACGGTAGCGCGCGGCGAACTCTTCCGGGAACGGGATCACCCCGGGCAGGGCCATGCCGGCTCACCTCTCGTCCTACCTACCGCCGTAGGTGGGAACCACTCTACCCGGCTCACCGCGGCGCCCCGCCCGGCCGGGCCATGGCGCGGCCGGTCACGACGGCACCGCCTTCTGCCGGGCGATCTTGGCGGCGGGCACGGTCTGGGCGGCGGCCGACAGCACCCCGCCGGACAGGAACGTCCCGAGCACGTTCCCCCGGGTCACCGGGACGAGCAGGGCGGAAGGGTGCTCCTCGTCGTGATGCACGGTCACCAGCGCGGCCGTCTGCCTGCTCACGTGACCGACCGCGGTGCCCCGCACCATGTCGGCCGGCGGCTCGTCCTCGTCGGACGCCTTGATCCGCAGGACCAGCCGGTCGCCCGGCCGGAGCAGGCAGGCGGCCGGGACGACCGGGATCAGGTACTCGCGCACCTGGCCCGGCGGGACCGGCTCGCGGCGGTCGTGCCGGTGGACGGGCAGCCAGGGGAGCGACTCGTCCTCCGCGAGGGCGGACTGGGAGGCGCGCAGCCAGCCCCGGGTCAGCTCCTCGGCGCGGCCCTGCGCGTCCTGCGCGAGGACGGTAACGAAGAACAGCGCGTCGGTGTCGGTGGTCGAGGCGTGCAGGCGCAGCACCATCGGGCCGATGATCTCGGTTGCCTCCACCATCGGCGGGGTGCGGAAGACCGCCTCGCCGTGGCCGAACGGGGAGTCCTCGAACGACGTCGCCAGGTCCGAGGGCCAGGTGTCGTGCTCGCTGAGCAGCCCCCCGGAGTGCAGGAAGAACTCCGTCCACCGCGTCCGCGGCAGCGGCCAGGCCGCCGCCTCGGTCCACTCGCCGGTGCCGGGCACGAACAGCCGCACGGCCGGCTCGGCCAGGAACCCGGTGTCGTTGCCGGCCAGCCAGTGGTCGAACCAGCGCAGCGCTTCCAGGTGCATCTGGTAGAACGGCCGGTCCAGGTAGAGCGGCGGCCCGACGACCAGCTTGCGCGGGCCCTGCCAGCGCCCGAAGGTGCGGAACGCCGCGGGCAGGTGCAGGCCGTGCAGCCCCCAGCAGGCGCCGAAGTAGCCGGGTACCCCGGTGTTGCCGTAGCCGACCCTGCGCTCGGCGAAGAACTCGCCGTCCGTGCGGGCGAGCACGATGTCGGTGACGAGCGCGTTGGCCCCTCGCGGGTCACGCAGGCAGGCGACGATCGGGGGGAGCGCCGCGATCTCGTCGTCGTCCAGGGCCTGCCCGATCGCCTGCGCGAACCCGTGCTCGCCCAGGCGCCGCAGGTGCCAGCTCTCATAGCGCACGCCGTCGAACTTGTCCTTCCAGTGGGCGAGGAACCGCCAGGAGAAGATCCCGCCGTGGTAGAGGAAGTCCCGGTAGAAGTCGGTGGCCCCGAACGGGGCGAAGATCGCGGCCAGCGACGGCGGGGCGAGCATCGCGATCTGGATGGACAGCCAGGCGAAGTAGGAGATCCCGAACAATCCCGCCCGGCCCGTGCACCATGGCTGAGCGGCCAGCCATTCCAGCGCGTGCGCTCCGTCCGCGGCCTCGCCCGGGCCCATCGCCTGGAACGTGCCGGACGACTTGCCGGTGCCGCGCACGTTGAAGATGGCGTGCGCGTACCCGCGCCGCGCGAAGAAGTACGGGTCACCCGCCTCCAGCCAGCCGCGCTGGACGCTGAAGCCCTCCGGCCGGATCGGCTGGGCCTGGAACTCGTTGTTGTACGGGTGGAAGCCCGCGATCACCGGCACCGGCTCGCTGGTGTCGGGGCGGAACACGTCGCCCACCAGCACCGCCCCGTCCGGCAGCGGGATCCGCACGTCGCGGTCGGCGATCACCCGGAACCGCCGCCGTGAGCACGCCCACTCTGGTCCGAACACCGGCCATGCCTCCCTTCGCCGCTGCGAGATGGCCCGGCCCGCGCCGGGCGCTTGCCCCGCGCCGGGCGCCGCTCATGGCCGGACCTCGGCGACCGGCACGGCGATCACGTGCGTCCCCCCGGCCGTGAACGCCTCCGCGACCGCGGCGGCCACCTCCCCGGGCCGGCTCACCGTGGCCCCGGCCGCCCCGTAGCCGGCCGCGATGGCGGCGTGGTCGATCGCCGGCAGCCGGGTGCCGGGATGCTCCCTCGGATCGCGCGGCACGCCGAGGTGGGCCTCGATCGCCCGCTTGACCGCCAGGTAGCCGCCGTTGTCGAGCACGACCACGACCAGGTCGCACCGCTGCCGCACCGCGGTCCAGGTGGCCTGCACGCTGAACTGGTAGCTGCCGTCGCCGACCACGGCGAGGGCCGGCCGGTCCGGCCGGCCGATCGCGGCGCCGATCGCCGCGGGCACCCCCCAGCCCAGCCCGCCGCCGGTGCTGCGCAGCATCGGCTGGTCCTCGCCGAGCTCGAGGTGGCGCAGCAGCCGGGTGGAGGATCGCACGCCCTCGTCGACCACCGTCACCCGGGCCGGCAGGGCCGCGTTGAGCTCGGCGGCGACCGCCTCGACGGCCAGCGGCGCGCCCGGCCCGGCCCCGCCGGAGCGCTCGGCCAGCTTGGCCCGCTCCCGCGCCGCGCGGAGCGCGGCGAGCCGGCCCGCGCGGGCCGCCGCGGCGTCCGGGCTCAGGGCGCGGTCCAGGTGCGGGGCGAGGGCCGCCAGCGCCGCCGCGGGGTCTGCCACGATCCCCGCCACGGCGGGCACCTCCCGGCCCACCCGGTCGGGGTCGGGGTGGATGTGGATCAGCGAGGCGCCCTCCGGCAGGCGCGGATGGCGGGCCGAGGAGAACGGGTAGAACACCCGGCTGCCGATCGCGAGCACGAGGTCGCACCCGTCCAGGACGGCGGGGTCCTCGCCGAGCAGGCCGAGGAAGCGGGGGTCGGCGGTGGGGAACGGCACGTCGCCCAGGTCGGTGAAGTCGGTCAGCAGCAGCGGCGCGGCCAGCCGGTCCGCGAGCTCCCGTAGCTGGCCGGCGCACCGGCGGGCCGCGCTGCCGGCCACGATCACCGGCCAGCGGGCCGCCGCGATCAGCCTGGCCGCAGCGGCGCAGGCCGCCTCACCCGGCACGGCGCCCCCGCGCGCCCAGCAGTCCCAGAGCGCGGTGTTGGCCAGCGGCGGCTCCGGCGCCCCCGCGGGCACCGGGCCGCGCAGCAGGTCCTCGGGAACGGCGAGGTAGGCCGGCCCGGTCGGCGGGCTCATCGCGGCGTGCAGCGCCCGCCACAGGTCGCGGCCGACCTCGCCGGGGCTGAGGGTCTGGTGCGCCCACTTGGTGAACGGCCTGACCGCCTCGGGCAGGTGCGGGTGGGCGCAGAACCCGTCCTCGCTGAGCACGGCCAGGTCCTTGTGGCCGGCGGTCACCACGACCGGCGAGCCGTCCTGGCGGGCGTTGTACAGGCCGCTGGCGCCGTTCAGCGTCCCCACGGTGGTGTGCAGGCCCGCGACCCCGGGCCGGCCGGTCACCCGGGCGTAGCCGTCGGCCATCGAGACGACCGCGCCCTCGTGCAGCCCGAGCACGTAGCGCAGCCCGGGCCGCGCGCGCAGCGCCTCGAGGAGGGCCGCCTCGGTGGAGCCGGGCAATCCGAAGAAGGTGTCCACCCCGGCGGCGGCGAGCACGTCGGCGAACAGGTCGGCGCCGGTGCGAGTCGGGTCGGTCACGCCTGCGCCGCTCCCTTCTCCGGCACCCGGCCGCCGAGGAAGATCTCGGCCATCTCCGGGCTGGCGAGCACCTCGCCGGCCGGGGCCGACATCGCCACCCGCCCCTGGACCAGGACCGCCGCCGTGTCGGCGAGCCGCAGTGCCGCCCGCGCCTTCTGCTCGACGAGCAGGACCGCGTGGCCGTGGTCGGCGAGGGCCCGGACCTGCTCGGTGAGCACGGCATCGGTCAGCTCCGCCGACAGCCCGGCGGTCGGCTCGTCGAGGATCAGCACCCGGGGCGCCAGCATGAGCGCCCGCGCGATCGCGGTCATCTTCCGCTCGCCGCCGCTCATCGTCCCGACGTAACGGTGAAGCTTGTCCCGCAGCGGCGGGAAGATCGCCAGCACCTGCTCGGCCCGCTCGGCGCGCTGCGCCTTGCCGAGGAGGTAGCCGCCCATCGCGAGGTTCTCGCTGACCCGGAGCGAATCGAACACGTCGTCGGTCTGCGGCACGTAGCCGATGCCCAGGCGCGCCAGGCGGTCGAGCCGCCAGCCGCTGATCTCCCGCCCGTCGGCGAGCACCCGGCCGCCCATGACCCGCGCCAGGCCGAGGATCGCCTTGAGCAGCGTGCTCTTGCCCGCGCCGTTGGGGCCGACCACGGCGACCAGCTGGCCGGCGTGGACCTGCAGGTCCACGCCGCGGATGACCTCGACGTCGCCGTAGCCGGCCACCAGGCCCTCGGTGGCCAGGGCCGGGGCGGACGGCGCGGCGGGCTGCCCGGAGCCCGCCGGCTGCCCGGGGGCGGTGCCGGCTCGCGCGGGGGCGGCCCGGGCCGGCCATGGCCGGGCGTCCTCAGCCGACGACATAGGCGTCCTGCACCTCCTTCCTGGTGCGCAGCTCGGCCATCCGGCCCTGGGAGATCACCGTGCCCTGGGCCATGACCACCACCTTGGCGCACAGCCGCTCGACCGCGCGCAGCTCGTGCTCGACCAGGAGGATGGACAGGCCCGCGCCGGCCAGCGCCAGGCACGCCTCCTCCAGCTGCTCGGCGAGCGCCGGGGCGAGGCCGGCCATCGGCTCGTCGAGCAGCAGCAGGCGGGGCTGCGCCATCAGCGCGCGCATGACCTCCAGCAGGCGCTTCTGCCCGCCCGACAGGCGCCCGGCGCGCTCGTCCCGCTTGCCGGCCATGCCGAACAGCGTCAGCAGGGCCGTCGCCCGCTCCACCAGTTCCTCCTCCTGGCGCCGCCACAGCCACCGGCCAGCGAGCACGCCCGCGGCCGATTCCCCGCGCTGGCGGGGCGCGGCGACGAGCAGGTTCTCGATCGTGGTGAGCGCCCCGAACTCGCGCGGAAGCTGGAAGGTCCGCACGATGCCCAGGCGGGCCCGGCGGTGGGCGGGCAGCGCGGTGACGTCGCGGCCCTCGACGCGGACGCGCCCGCCATCCGGCCGCAGGAAGCCGCTGATCAGGGCCAGCGCGGTGGACTTGCCGGCGCCGTTGGGGCCGATCAGCCCGGTGATCTCGCCTGGCTCGGCCTCGAAGGTCGCGCCGTCCACCGCGCGCACCCCGCCGAACCGCTTGACCAGGCCCTCCACGGAGAGCGCGGCGGGGCGCCCGGATGCGGCGGCGCCGGCTGCCTTCGGCGCGGCGGCCGGCCGGGGCAGCGCGATCAGCGCGGCGACGGTGCTGGCCGGCCGGGCGCCGCCCGGCGGCGCCTGCGCCGCGTCCTGGCCGGCGGGCGCGTGCCGCGGCCTGCGCTCGGCGACCAGGCCCTGCGGCCGGGCGAACACGAACGCGATCGTGAGCAGGCCGAGCACGATCCAGCCGAGGTCGCTGGCCAGCTCGGGGGAGCTCTGGAACTGCGGCAGGAACTGGGCGCCCTGCAGGATCAGCACGGGGACGATGACGACCCCCACTGCCACGCCCGCGTCGTTGCCGATGCCGCCCACGATGATGGCGGTGAGCAGCGCCAGGGTCTCGACGTACTCCCACGACGACGGGGACCAGCCCCCGATGAAGCCCGCCAGGAGCGCGCCGCTGAGGCCGGCGTACGCGCCGCCGGCCGCCTGGACCGCCAGGCGCAGGCCGACGACGTTCTTGCCGACCGCGGTGGCCGCGTCCTCGTCCTCCCGCATCGCCCGCAGCGCTCGCCCGAGCGGCCCGCCGGTGAACCGGCGCAGGGCGAGCCAGCCGGCCAGGCAGGCGGCCGCGACCAGCGCCACGTACCACCAGCCGCGGCTGGCATCGCCGAGCGAGGCCAGGGGGTTGGGGATCAGGCTGAGCCCGAGGTTGCCGTTGAACAGCCCGGAGTCGGCTCCCACGACCGTCGTCGCGAGGATCGAGATGACCAGCATCACCATCGCCTGGTAGTCGGCGCGCAGCCGCTTGAGGCCGGTGACGCCGATCAGGCAGCCGAGCGCGCCGCAGATGAGCGCGGCCAGGATGATGGCCAGGGCCACCGGGAGCCTGGCGCCGATGATGTACTGCTGGAACGACCCGGAGGCGGCCGGCGGGCCGAGCGTGAACGCCGCGTACAGGTACGCCCCGGCGGCGACCAGCACGATGTAGGCGAAGTTGGCCACCCCGGCGACGCCGAACTCGAGGTTCAGGCCCCAGGCCGCGAGCAGGTCGGTGCCCAGGTAGACCAGCAGCACCACGGCGTAGTAGGCGACGGAGCTGATGGCGGTCCTCCTTCCGCGGCTCAGGCCCGGGTCAGCCGCCGCGCCGCCGCCCCCGAGGCGAACAGGCCGCGCGGCCGGAGCATCAGCACCAGCACCAGGACCGCGAACGCGTAGGCGTCCTGGTAGGCGGGGCTGGTGTAGGCGGCGGCCACCTGGCTCACCACGCCGACCACCAGGCCGCCGAGCATGGCGCCGTAGGGCTGCCCGATGCCGCCGAGGACGGCCGCGGCGATCATGTAGATGAGGAACGTCGGGCCGATCGTGAAGTCGAAGGTCACCGTGCTGATCGCCAGGGCGACCCCGGCCGCGCCGCACAGCGCCCCGGTGATCAGCCAGGCCAGGTCGGTGACCCGGTCGGTCCGGATCCCGCAGCTGCGGGCCACCACCGGGTTCGCCGAGGTCGCCCGCATCGCCCGGCCGAGCTGGGTCCTGGTGAGCAGCAGGTGCAGCGCGAGCATCACCGCCACGGTGATCGCGATGATGACCAGCTGCGAGGTGGTGAACACGAACCCGGCGCCGCTCACCGTGCTCCCGGCCTGCTGGCCGTAGGAGATCGTGTCCGCCCCGGCGATCGCGACGATGCAGTACTGGATGATGATCCCGGCCGAGACCGTGACGATGACCACGCCGACGAACCCGGTGCCGCGCCGGACGAGCGGGGCGATCAGCCCCCGGTTCAGCAGCGCCGAGGCGATGGCGATCGCCGCCGCGGCGACCGCCATCGCGACCCAGACGTTCACCCCGGCGCCGAGCAGCGCGTAGCCGAGGTAGGCGGCGAGCGTCATCAGCGCGCCGTAGGTGATGTTCAGCACGTTGCTGATGCCGAACTGCACGGTGAAGCCGACCGCGCCGAGCGCGATGATCGCGCCCGAGGCGATGCCGAATCCCAGCGACTCGATCAGGAGCCTCATGACAGAAGCTGCTGGACGGTGGTGCCCGGGATCACGCCGAGCAGCACCGGGTTGCCGCTCGCGGTGAACCCGGAGGCCGAGAAGTTGCCGGGCGAGTTGTGGAAGGCGTTGAAGTGGATCGGCCCGCCCACGCCCACGTAGTGGATCTTCTTGCCGGCCTTGAGCGCGGCGAGCCCGGCCGCGTAGGAGTCGACCGTCACCGCGCCGGGCGCGCCCGCGGCGATCGCGGCGATGTCCTTGTTGTAGACCGGCCCGCTCGTGCTGTGCGCCTGGACCATCGCCAGCGCCATCAGGCTGATCCCGTCGTAGATCGAGGCGATCACGCCGACCCCGAGGATCGTGGCCGGGTCCTTGACCTGCGAGGCGCTGTAGACCGCGTGCTTGTACAGGGCGTAGGCCTGGCTGGAGGGGTTCACGTACCCGCCGATGAAGAACATGTCGTGGGTGACGTAGCTGGTTCCCATCACCTTGCGCACCGCGGAGAAGTAGGCGGGGGTGATCGAGTCCGTGGAGGTGATCACCGGCGGCACCTTGCCGCCGGAGAGCTGGCGGTACTCGGACAGGAACGTCGCCGAGGTCTGCGGGTCGCCGGCCAGGATCAGGGCCTGCGGCCGGCCGGCCAGCACCCTGGCGACCACGCTGGAGTAGGAGGAGGCGTCGCCGGGGATCGTGAGGTTGGCGGTCATCGTCCCGCCGATCTTCCGCACCGCGGCGACCACCCCGGGCTCGTTCCCCTGGGCTCCGATGTTGTTCTGGAACACCACCGCGTACCGCTTGTAGCCCTTGCGCGCCGCCCAGGCCACGAACGCGGCGCCGTTCTGGTCGTCCGACGGGGTCATCCGCCAGAAGTAGGCGTCCCGGGTGGTGTCGAAGGCGACCAGGCCGTTGGTCGACACCATCGGGATCTTGGCGGCGTTGACCAGCGGGATCGTGGTCGCCGCCGTGTTCGACTCCAGCCCGACCGCCATGCTCAGCGTCGTCGTGGCCAGGGCCTTGCTGACGTTGGGCACCGCGTCGGCCGGGTCGCCGGTGTCGTCGATGAGGTCGCAGCTGATCTTGCGGCCGAGCACGCCGCCGGCCTGGTTCACGCTGTACTGCGCCGCGTAGCAGGCGCCCGACATCAGGTTCCCGATCTCGGCCGCCGGGCCGGTCATCGGCCCGATCACCCCCACGTTCAGCGGCCCGGACGGCGGGGCGCCCGTGCCGCCGCCGCTGGAGCCGCCGCACGCGGCCAGGGGGAGCGCGGCCGCGAGCGCGCCCGCGAGCAGCAGGGCGCCGGCCGGGCGGGGCCGGGGCAGGGTGAGGTTCGTCGTTCTCATTGCTGGTCATCCTTCGGCGAGTGCGGCAGTTGGAGGATGCGGTGCAGGTTCCCGCCGAGTACGAGGTCGAGGTCGGCCCGGGGCAGGCCGAGGGAGCGGATCGTGCCGAGCACCTCCACCGGCCAGTCCTCGCCGTCGCTGGGCCCCATCGGGAAGTCGGTGCCGTACATGACCCGTCCGGCGCCGAAGAAGTCCAGGCCGCAGCGCATGGCGCTGGCCGAGCCGTTGACCATCGAGTCGTTGTAGAACTTGCGGAAGTACTCCGACGGCTTGCCGGGCAGCGCGGCGGAGGCGTCGGTGAGGGACGCGGCCCGGTACTTGGCGATCTCCTGGCTCATCGCGTCGGCGCGGCTGGCGTAGAACGGGACCATGCCGCCGAGGTGGTGGGTGACGAACATCAGGTCCGGGTAGCGCTCCAGCACGCCGCCGAAGACCAGGCGCGCCATCGCGAGCGTGGTCTCGAACGGCCAGCCGAACAGCCGGTCGAGCAGGTCCTTCTTCAGCCACTCGTAGGAGTGGCCGTGCTGGGGGTGGATCCAGATCGGCACCGCCCGGCGCGCCGCTTCCTCGTACAGCGGCCACATCGAGGCGTCGTCGAGCGGCAGGCCCTCGATGTTGGAGAAGATCAGCACCCCGCGGACGCCGAGCTCGCCGGTCAGCCGGGCGAACTCGGCCATCATCTCGTCGTCTACCACGGGCAGGACGCCGACCGGGATGAACCGGTCCGGCCAGCGCGCCGCCATCTCCGCGATGCTCTCGTTGGCGACCCTGGTCAGCTCGTGGACCAGCGGCCGGGGCATGCCGAGCCACATCGGCGGCCGCACCAGGACCAGGACCTGCTGGTCCACGCCGATCCGGTCCATGTACCGGAGCCTGCGCTCGCCGTCGTACAGGTAGCTGTTCTTGCGCAGCGCGGCGACCTCGGCGCCGGGGTGCCGTTCGCTGATCGCGTCGAGCAGCCGTTCCGGGCAGACGTGCGAGTACGCGTCGACGATCATGGAACCCCCCAACGGGTCCGGGCGCTGCCCGCGTCGGCGGATGTGTGCCACCTACCGGAGTAGTGAGCAAAATGTAACGTGCGCCATGGGGCGGCGCAAGAGCTCCCGGGGCGCCTGCGCCCGGGCCGGGCGGGCCGCGGGGAGCCCCCGGGGAGCGGGCGGGGGCGTGCGGGAGAATGTCCCCGGCGATCGTGCGGCCGCGGGCCTGGCGCCCGGGGGCGAAGGAGAGGGCAGCACCGTGGACACCCCGCTGGATGAATGGCTGGCGCGCGCCTGGGTGGACCGGGCCGTCTGGGACCTGCGGCCCGATTACCGCGCCGCCCTGGTCGCCGCCGACCACCTGGTCGGCGGCCCGGGCGACGAGGTGAGCGAGAAGCTGCTCTGCGGGGCGATCGCCGCGGCGCGCGAGCGGCTCGCCGGGCGGAGCCCGGACGAGCTGCCGCACGTGCGGGCCTGGCAGGAGGCGTACCGGGCGTTCGGCGCCAAGCCGCAGCGGACCCGGCCGAGCGTCGATGCGCTGCTGCGCCGGATCGAGGCGGGGATCCCGCGGATCGACCGGCTGACCGACGCCTACAACGCGATCTCGATCAGCCACCTGCTGCCGGCCGGGGGGGAGGACCTCGCCGCCTACGCCGGGCCGATCCGGCTGGTCCGCGCCGACGGGACCGAGGACTTCGACACGGTCGCCTCCGGCGCGCCGGCCGTCGAGCACCCGGCGCCCGGCGAGGTCGTCTGGCGGGACGATCTCGGGGTGACCTGCCGGCGCTGGAACTGGCGGCAATGCGCGCGCACCCGGCTCACCGCGCGGAGCACCAGCGCGGTGTTCGTGCTCGACGGGCTCGCCCCGGTGACGGCGCGGCAGCTGTCCGCCGCGGCCCGCGACCTGGCCGCCGCGCTGATGCTGCTGTGCCCGCAGGCGCGGGTCGCGAGCCGGCTGCTCGCCCCGCCCGGCGCCGGGGAGTAGCCAGCCGATGGCCGGCCAGGAGGGGGGAACGGGCCGCTGGGAGTTCTGGATCGACCGCGGCGGCACGTTCACCGACGTGGTCGCCCGGCGCCCGGACGGCACGCTCGCGGTGCACAAGCTGCTCTCGCAGGACCCGGCCAGGTACGCCGACGCGGCGGTGGCCGGCATCCGGCACCTGCTGGGCGTCCGGCCGGGGCAGCCCCTGCCCGCCGACGAGATCGCGGTGGTCAGGCTCGGCACGACGGTCGCCACCAACGCTCTGCTCGAGCGCACGGGCGAGCCGACCGCGCTCGTCATCACCGCCGGGTTCGCGGACGCGCTGCTCATCGGCTACCAGGACCGGCCGGGGATCTTCGACCTGCGGATCGCCCGCCCGCCGGTGCTCTACGACCGCGTGATCGAGGTCACCGAGCGGGTGGGCGCCGGCGGCGAGGTGCTCGTGCCGCTCGACGAGGACGCGGCCGAGCGCGACCTGCGCGCGGCGTTCGCCGACGGGCTGCGCAGCGTGGCGGTCGTCTGCCTGCACGGCTACCGCCACCCGGCCCACGAGCGGCGGATCGGCGAGATCGCGCGGCGCGCCGGGTTCACCCAGGTCTCCCTCTCCCATGCCACCAGCCCGCTGATGAAGCTGGTCTCGCGGGGCGACACGACGCTGGTGGACGCCTACCTGTCCCCGGTCATCGCCCGGTACGTGGATCAGGTCGCCCGCGAGCTCGGCGGGGCGCGGCTGCAGTTCATGCAGTCCAACGGGGGGCTCACCGACGCGCGCCTGTTCCGCGGCAAGGACGCGATCCTGTCCGGCCCCGCGGGCGGGATCGTCGGCATGGCCCGCACCGCCCAGGCGGCCGGGTTCGGCCGGGTGATCGGCTTCGACATGGGCGGGACCTCCACCGACGTGTCCCACTTCGCCGGGGAGCTGGAGCGGCAGTACGAGACCGAGGTCGCCGGGGTGCGGATCCGCGCGCCGATGCTGTCGATCCACACGGTCGCCGCGGGCGGCGGATCGGTCCTGCACTTCGACGGCGGCCGGTACCGGGTCGGGCCGGACTCCGCCGGAGCCGACCCAGGCCCGGCCTGCTACCGCCGCGGCGGGCCGCTCACCCTCACCGACGCGAACGTGCTGCTCGGCCGGATCCAGCCGGCGTGCTTCCCCGCCGTGTTCGGCCCCGGCGGCGACCAGCCGATCGACGCGCGGGTCGTCGCGGACGGGTTCGCCGCGCTGGCGGCGCGGATCGGCGCGGCGACCGGGGAGATGCCGGAGCCCGAGCAGGTGGCGGCCGGGTTCCGCTCCGTCGCCGTGGAGAACATGGCGAACGCGATCAAGAAGATCTCCGTCCAGCGCGGCTACGACGTGACCCGGTACGCGCTCGCCACGTTCGGCGGGGCGGGCGGGCAGCACGCCTGCGCGGTGGCCGACGCGCTCGGGATCACGACGGTGCTCATCCATCCGCTGGCCGGGGTGCTGTCCGCGTACGGCATCGGCCTGGCCGACGTGACCGCGATGCGCGAACGGGCGGTGGAGGCGCGGCTGGACGCCGGGCTGGTGCCCGAGCTCGCCCGGCTCGCCGGGGAGCTGGCCGACGACGCCGCCGCCGAGCTCGCGCGGGAGGGCGCGGACCCGTCCCGGGCGGTCGTCACGCGGCGGGCGCACCTGAAGTACGAGGGGACCGACACCGCGCTGCCGGTCCGGCTCGGCCCGCTTGCCGAGATGACCGCCGCGTTCGAGCGCGCCTACCGGCGGCACTTCTCGTTCCTCATGCCCGGCAAGGCGATCGTCGCCGAGGCGGTCTCGGCCGAGGTCGCGGTTCCCTCCGCCGTGCCCGCCCCGCCCGGGGCGGTCTCCCCCGCCGTGCCCGCCCCGCCCGGGGCGGTCTCCCCCGCCGTGCCCGCCCCGCCCGCGCAGGCCGGCCGGGGCGTTCTGGTCCCCCTGTTCGCCGACGGCGCGTGGCGCCAGGCGCCGCTCGTCCGGCGCGGCGAGCTGACCCCCGGCCGGCGGCTCGCCGGCCCGGCGATCATCGCGGAGGACCTGGCCACCACCGTGGTCGAGCCCGGCTGGCAGGCCAGCCTGGCCGGCAGCGGCGACCTGCTGCTCACCAGGGTGAGCGCGCCGCCCGCCCGGCGCGCCGCGGGCAGCGGGGCGGGGACCGCGGCGGACCCGGTGATGCTGGAGATCTTCGGCAACCTGTTCATGTCGGTGGCCGAGCAGATGGGGGCGCGGCTGCGGGCCACCGCGCACTCGGTGAACATCAAGGAGCGCCTCGACTTCTCCTGCGCGGTCTTCGACTCGCAGGGCGGGCTGATCGCGAACGCGCCGCACATCCCGGTCCACCTGGGCTCGATGGGCGAGTCGATCAAAATCGTCGCCCGGCGCAACGCCGGGCGGATGCGCCCCGGCGATGTGTACGCGCTCAACGACCCCTACCACGGCGGCACCCACCTGCCGGACGTGACCGTGGTGACGCCGGTGTTCGGCGAGGGGCCGGGCGAGTCCGGGCGGGTGCTGTTCTACGTGGCCTCCCGCGGGCACCACGCCGAGATCGGGGGGATCACGCCCGGGTCGATGCCGGCGTTCAGCACCCGGGTGGAGCAGGAGGGGGTGCTGATCGACAACTGGCTGCTCGTGCGGGACGGGCGGCTGCGCGAGGCGGAGACGCTCGCGCTGCTGCGGGGCGCGCCGCACCCGTCCCGCAACCCCGAGGTCAACCTCGCGGACCTGCGCGCCCAGGTGGCCGCGAACGAGCGCGGGGTCGCCGAGCTGCGGAAGATGTGCGGCCACTTCGGGCTGGACGTGGTCACCGCCTACATGGGGCACGTGCAGGCCAACGCCGAGGAGGCGGTCCGGCGGGTGATCGGCGGGCTGCGCGACGGCGAGTTCGCCTACGAGACCGACAGCGGGGCGGTGATCCGCGTCGCCGTGCGCGTCGATCGGGCCTCCCGCGGCGCCGTGATCGACTTCACCGGGACGTCGCCGCAGTCGCCGGGGAACCTGAACGCGCCGTCGTCGGTCGCCATGGCCGCGGTCCTGTACGTGCTCCGCTCGCTGGTCGCCGACGACATACCGCTGAACTCCGGCTGCCTGGCGCCGGTCCGCGTGATCATCCCGCCCGGGTGCCTGCTCGCGCCCGAGTACCCGGCGGCGGTCGCGGCGGGGAACGTGGAGACCTCCCAGGCGATCACCGGGGCGCTGCTCGGCGCGCTCGGCGTCATGGCCGAGGGGTCGGGCACGATGAACAACATCACGATCGGGAACGCGCGGCACCAGTACTACGAGACCGTCGCGAGCGGGTCGGGCGCGGGAGACGGCTTCGACGGGGCCGACGCGGTGCAGACGCACATGACCAACTCCCGCCTCACCGACCCCGAGGTGCTGGAATGGCGGTACCCGGTGCGCGTGGAGCGCCACGAGGTCCGGCGCGGCAGCGGCGGGGCCGGGCGGTGGCGCGGCGGCGACGGGGCCCGGCGGGTGATCAGGCTGCTGGAGCCGATGACCGTGACCACGCTGGCCGGCCACCGGCGGGTCGCGCCGTACGGGATGGCCGGCGGGCGGCCGGGCGCGCTCGGCCGGCACTGGATCGAGCGGGCCGACGGGTCCGTCACCCCGATGCGCGGCTACGACTCGGCGGAGGCCGGCGCCGGGGACGCGTTCGTGATCGAGACCCCCGGCGGGGGCGGTTACGGGCCTCCCGCGCCGCAAGGTGACGCCGGCCGGGAGTGACCTCCCGCGCCGCGGCGCCTCGCGCCTGGCGGATCGGGCCCTGGTCAGGGCTTGCGGGCGACCCCCGCCCACATGGGGACGCTGGCGGCCTGCGGCGCGTCCCCCGGGTCGGGGCGCCACAGGGGAGTCTGGGTCACCCCTGGCTCGAGGATCTCCCAGTCGCCGAAGAACCCGGTCACCTCGGCGTGGTCGCGGCGGGTCTGGCCGGTCACCACCATCGCGTTGTACCGGCGCGCCACCTCGGCCACGGCGTCCTCCTGAATGTCGCTGGCCGGGTGGGAGATGACCAGGTGGCTTCCGGATGGCACGGCGTCCCGCAGCCGGGCGACGATGCCGCGCGGGTCGTCGGAATCGGGGATGTGGTGCAAGATCGCCACCAGCATGATCGCGACCGGCTTGGCGAGGTCGAGCGTCCGCGCGGCCTGCGCGAGGATGCGCCCGGGGTCACGCAGGTCGGCGTCGATGTAGTCGGTCCTGCCCTGCGGCGAGGAGGTGAGCAGCGCCCGCGCGTGGGTGAGCACGATCGGGTCGTTGTCCACGTAGACGACGCGGCACTGCGGGGCGACGGACTGGGCGACCTGATGGGTGTTCTCCGCGGTCGGCAGTCCCGTGCCGATGTCGAGGAACTGCCTGATCCCCGCCTGGCCGGCCAGGTACCGGACCGCCCGGCCGAGGAACGCCCGGTTCGCCCGGACGTCGGCGCGGATCGCGGGCCGGACCGCGATGACCTGCTCGGCCGCCTCCCGGTCGGCGGCGAAGTTGTCCTTGCCGCCCAGCCAGTAGTTGTAGACCCGGGCCGAGTGGGCGACCGACGTGTCCAGCGTCCTCGGGGCCTCGCGCTCCGGGCCGCCCAGAGGGATCTGTCCGGCCATTAGCCAATCATATCGGGCGAATCACCGGGTGCCGCCGGCGGTGCGGAGCAGCTCGTAGAGCTCGCGCTCGCGCGGGGTGAGCCGGCGCGGGACCTCGACGACAACCCGCACGTTCAGGTCCCCGCGGCCGTGGCCCCGGTGCCTGGGCAGGCCCTTGCCGGGAACCCGCAGGACGGTGCCCGGCTGCGTCCCGGCCGGGACGACGATCCGCGCCGACCCGTCGAGCGTGGGGACCTCGGCGGTGACGCCGAGCGCGGCGTCGGGCACCGGGACATGCAGCTCGTGCCACAGGTCGGGGCCGTCCCGGCGGAGCCTGGGGTCGGCCCGGGTGCGGACGATCACGTAGGCGTCGCCGGGACGGCCCCCGGGCTCCGGCGCGGGCATGCCGTGCCCGGCCAGCCGCAGCACCGCGCCCTCGGGGAGGCCGGGCGGCACCCGGATGGTCACGGTCTCCCGCGCCTCGCTGCGCCCGGTGCCCTGGCAGGCCGGGCACGGCTCGTCGATCACGGTGCCCCGGCCGGCGCAGTCCGGGCAGGCTGTCACCTGCTGGACGAGCACGGTGCCGCGCCGGCTCGCGGTCACGCGCTGGCCCGTCCCGCCGCACGCGGGGCAGGCCCGCGGCGCGGTTCCGGGCCTGGCCCCGCTGCCCGAGCACACCGGGCAGGGGGCCTGCCGGGGCAGCGTCACCGTCCGCCTGCCGCCAGTGAGCACCAGGCGCAGCGGGACCGTGACCGCCACCTGCACGTCGGCCCCCCGGGCCGGGGCGCGGGCGGCCGCCGCCCGGCCGAACAGCCGGTCGAACAGGCCGCCGAACACCGGGGCGCCGGCGCCGAAGACGTCGGAGAAGTCGATCCCGCCCCACACGTCCTCCGGGGTCTGCCCGCCCACCCCGGCGAACCCGCGCGCGTCGTAGCGGGCGCGCTTGTCCGGGTCCGACAGCACGCTGTAGGCCTCGGCGACCTCCCGGAAACGCTCCTGGGCGTCCGGCTCGCTGCTGGTGTCCGGGTGGTACCGGCGGGCCAGGCGGCGGAACGCGCTCTTGATCGTCTTGGCGTCCGCGTCCCTGGGCACGCCGAGCACCTCGTAGTAGTCCCGCTGGGCGGCCATCACCCGCGCCCCGGCTCAGCCCCGCCCGGGGCGCCGAGCGCGGTGCAGGCCGGCCCCCCCGGGCAGGAGGTCATCCGGCGGCCGTGCTCCAGCGCCAGGCGGACCAGGCCGCTCTCCAGGTCCCGCAGGTCGAGCCCGGCCAGGCGCGCCAGCTCACCCAGGGCCGGCAGGGCCGCGCCCGCCGGGGCCGGCGGCAGCAGGCCCAGGTGCCGGGCCGCCGCGACCGCCCGCTCGTCGGGCGGCGGCCGGGCGCCGGGCCAGACGCCGCGCAGCTCCCGCAGGAAGAGCCGGATCGTCACCTCGCCCCAGCCCGGGAGGGCGTCCAGGGCGGTGCGCAGGCCGGCGTAGGTGGTGAACCGCTGCCCGATCCGCGCCACCTCGCCGCCGTACCGCTCGCCGATCAGGTCGGCCAGGGCCAGCAGCCGGGACGCCATGCGGAAGTCGTACCGGGCGTATCCGCCCTCGTCGAGCAGGGCGATCAGCTCGTCGGACGCCAGGTGTCGCACCTGGGCGATCCGGGTCAGCCCCGAGCGGGCGAGCACGTGGTAGGTCCGTTCGGCGACCGATGCGAAGATCCGCGCTCCGAACAGGGTCGCCGCGAGGAACCACCGTTCGACCTGGTCCTCGCCCGCGTCGATGTCGATGCCGAGCTCGGTGGAGTACCGCCCGCCGAGGGCCGCCACGACCATCCTGGCGGTGGCGGCCCGCTCGCGCTCGCCCGCCGCGGCGGCGGGCACGCACCCCGCCGTCCCGGCCGCGGCCTTGATCCTGGCCATGCACCCACTGTCGGCCATCGCCGCGGGCGGCCCCACCGGTCCATCGGCCCGATGACCGGGACCTTGGCCCCGTGTCCTGCGGGCACGGGCCGCGTCCGGGGCCCGCGGGCACGGGGGCGGTCCGGCCCTCCGCGGGCACGGGCCGCCTCACGGTCGCGCGGGCACTCGCCATTGACTTCAAGCCAACTTGAGGAACTACGGTGCGGGACAGGGCGGGAAGCGTCCGGGAGGATGGGATGAGCGAGTGGGTTCGGGCCGCGGCGGTCGCGGACATCAGGGTGGGCGGCGCGCGGTCGTTCGCGTGGCGGGACAAGCGGATCGCGCTGTTCCGCACGGACGGCGCGGTGTTCGCGTGCGACAACCGGTGCCCGCACCAGGGCTACGCCCTCGTCCGCGGTGACGTGAGGGACGGCCAGCTCACGTGCGCGTGGCACAACTGGAAGTTCGACCTGCGCACGGGCACCTGCCGTCACGGCGGGGAGAACGTGCGCACCTACCCGGTTCGGGTCGCCGGCGGCCAGGTCTACATCGACGTGGCCGATCCGCCCGCCGAGGTGATCAGGCCCGAGCTGTTCGCGAGCCTGGCCGCCGCGATGGAGGACCTGGACGTGGGCCGGGTGGCGCGGGACGCGCTGCGGCTCCAGCGCATCGGGACGCCCCTGGCCGAGGTGATCCGCGAGGGCGTGCGGTACGCGGCGCCGCGGGCCGAGGACGGCTGGGACCACTCGCTCGCCACGCTGACCGACTGCCTGGCGATGAGCGGGTTCTTCGCCGAGTCGCTGCGGGCGCTCCCGGTCATCCAGGGGCTGTCGGTGGCCGCCCAGGACCAGGTGCGCAGGCCCGCCAGGCGCCGGCCCGACCCCGTCGACCCAGTCGCCGCCTTCGGCTCGGCCGGCGAGGCGCTGCGGGCGTTCCCGGTGCTGGTCGAGGAGGAGCGCCAGGACGAGGCGGAGGCGCTGCTGCGCGGGCTGATCGCGGAGCGGGTGCCGCCGGCCAGCCTGCGCCACGCCATCCTGACCGCCGCGACCGACCACTTCCTCGCCTACGGGCACTCGGTGATCTTCGTTCAGAAGGCGTTCGAGCTGCTCGGCCGGATCGGCTGGCAGGAGGCCGACGCGGTGCTGTCGCCGCTGGTCCCGCAGATGGTCCTGGGCACCAGGTACGACCGGCTCCCGTACATGCGCCGGTTCCTGCGCGCCTGGCAGGAGGCCGGGCCGGACCTGACGGCGCTGGCCGGCCAGGCCGGCGCGCGGGGCGCGCCTCGCGGGAGGGGCCGGGCCCGCCGGGGGGACCCGGCCGGCCGGGGAAGCGGGCCGGGCGGGACGGGGTTCGACGAGGCCCGCTACCGGAGGGCGCTGACCGATGGCTCGCCGGCGGACGCGGCTGCTGCGCTGGCCGCCGCCCTGGAGGCCGGCGGCCCGGTCACCGCGATCATCGACGCGACCGCGCGCGCCGCTGCCGAGCGGCTGGCCAGGTTCGACATCGACATGGACCTGGACGATTCCAACGACTTCGGCTGGCTGGACGTCACCCACACGCTGACCTACATCGACGCGCTCCGCTGGGCCTGGTCCGCCGATCCGTCACCGCAGGTGCTGCGGGGTCTGGTGCACGCGGCCTGGTTCGTGCAGTGGACCGGCCAGTTCGACGAGCGCCGCGCGCCGGCCGGCCGCGCTGCCGGCGGCGCCGCTCGCGCCGGCTGGAGCCGGCCGGGAACGCGCCGGGCCGGCGCCCCGGAGCTGCGCGAGGCCATCGCCCGCCGCGACCCGGAGGCGGCGGTGGCGCTGGTGACCGGGTACTCCGGCCCGCGGGCCGAGCTGGAGCGGTCGCTGGTCCAGGCGGCCGCGGAGGACCACTCGGCCGCGCCGATCATGGTCGCGCACGTGATCAAGACCGCCCATGCGGCGGTGAGCGAGTCCCGCGCCCTCGGCGAAGGCCCGGCGTCCGCCGAGCCGCTGGCCGCCGCGGCCAGGTTCCTGGCCAGCCCGAAGCGCGAGCGGTTCGTCGTGCAGTCCGTGCTCGACGCGATGACCACCCTGCGCGGCGTGCCGAGGCCGGAGTCGGAGCGGATCCGGAACGCGGGCGCCGCCGGGTCCTAGATGAGTGATTCCCAACTCGTGCTGGCGCGGCGTGTCGGGTTGATCGTGGAAAGGGAGGAGGGCATCGATGGTCGCTTGTGACTGCAGACCTCGACACCCTCCTGACGGCACTGTACGTGCTG